>WLWD01003461.1_pt1 | contig 64967 bp, 68 predicted proteins | sample 6712731 | NCBI WGS metagenome assembly WLWD01 (sample SAMN12718690, study PRJNA576275) | sponge metagenome | isolation source: marine sponge | host: Mycale hentscheli | place: New Zealand: South Island, Marlborough, Capsize Point | collected 2014-11-01
TACATCATGAGCCCCAGTAAACCCAGTTTAGCACAAGTAGAACCAAAAAAAAGTTAAAAATTCTTGAGGTTTTTTAAAAAGTGGGTCCAGTCTCCCCTTCAGAATGGATGAGTGGTGGCTCTAACTTTCTCTTTTTCTAACTTTCAGCTGGATGCACTGTGCACAATACTGTGTGTGTGTTTGTTATATCATGCATTGTAAAGTGTTGACGTTTCAGCTGGAGGCACTTTGCACAATACTGTGAGTGTATGTTATATAATGCATTGTAAAGCATTGACATTTCACTGTGTGGTGTATTATATAATATATGGTAAAGCGTTGACATTTCAGCTGGATGCAATGTGCACAGTGCTGTGTGTGTGTACTATAATGTATGGTGCCTTGACATCAATGTCCGACAGTGTGGTTATACTCTCAATCTCTTCCCAGTAGGCTCCTTACAGAAAATACTAAATATGTCAGTTTTCTGATGACTAATATTTAAGTTTTCTATTTGCTATACTCTTACTGTAGTTTGTTTTTGTTTTTTTAGCTATTTTACATCTCTAATTACTGTCTGTCAGGCGAGGTGTAATAAGCTTCCAGCTGTGTTGACTCTTATGAACAAGCCTTCAGTCTTTATTGTGAAATAATTACATTGGTAGTCCGTTTTCTTGTTTATTTTATTGTTGTTTGTTTTTATTTACATAAACCTTGTGTTACAGAGAAATGATCGGGTGAAAATAGTGAACACTGATACCAATAGACTGGGCTGGTGGCTGGGAGAATCCAATGGCAAAGTAAGAATAACAATATTTACATGGTAGTAGTTTTATCCTAGTTATTAATTTTCTTGTAGACTGGACTTTTCCCGTGCAACTATGTTCGTGAAATAACCAATTAATTGTGTGTTTCTTTAGTGTTTCTGTGCAATTTATCATGTTAATTTTCAAATGTTCACCTCTGCTACTACAACTATTAGACACTGTCTTTTATTACTAATATTTTTTATACATAGTAACTTGTAAAAATGTCAAGGTATACTTCATATATTCAAAGAAAAATCACATGATTAGGGTTGTCTTCATTGTTGAATATTTAGTAATTTAATTAAGTATGTAAGTATTCTAGACTAAGGATCGACATAGCTACATAATAATAGTCAGCTACACAGTAATAATATATGTCACTAGTACTACAGTAGAACCCCTCTATTGCGGCCACTATTGGGGAACGAACCTTGGCTTTTATGGAAAGGTGCATGGCCTTAATTCAGGGAGTTCCAATAATTTTGAAATGAAAGTGAAAACATAAAACAAAAACATTTAGTTGGCACAGCCCATGATAGCCATAGTATTTCCCCACTGCACAGAAATATTTAAATGTTAGACAACTGTTGATATAGAAAAATCATAATGACTAGCAAGTACCCCGCCACATAGTGGCGCTTGACGTATTGCAAAGAGGAATGCAGTTGCACAAGTTATCTTATTCAGTTATCATTCTCTACCATTGGCTAAGGTTACATAAGTTTCCCTCTACTACTCTCTTTTTTCTTTTCTTCTACCCACCTTTTTCTTGAGTCATGGAGCCCCCTTTTACTTTGTCTAACTCTCCTGCTTCTGATTTCTGTCCAGAGAAACGTTTGTCTTTTATTTTATACTTTAGCCTTTCTTTTGAAAACTTGATTGCACCCGCTTTTTAGTTATAATTAATCGCTCGCCTTTTTGCCTTCTCTTCCCTTCCATTTTAAACCTACACTGCCTTACCTCGCTAATTCCATCCGCTTTTCAGTAGAATCCCTCTTTTGTGGCCACTATTGAGGAACGAAACTTGGCTTTTATGGAAAGGTGGCCTTAATTCAGGGAGTTCCAAATGAAAGTGAAAACAAAATAAAACAAAAAACATTTAGTTGGCGCAGCCCATGATAGCCATAGTATTTCCCCACTGCACAGAAATAATATTTAAATGTTAGACAACTATTGATGTAGAATAATCATAATGATATAACTTTTGCTAGCTATGGTATAACTGTTTCCTGTAATGTCTAATTTTAAATGATATTGATGATTGTGGGGTTGAGCGGGGAAACAAGCTTGATCTCGTCCAAGGATCTCTTAGACCACGCACAGGGTAGCTTGTCCCGCTGCCACCAGAGAGAAGTGCAGTCAGTGAGGCTGATGTCCTGATCTTAGCAATGAGTACTCCCAGTACCAGGCGACCCCAAGTCTAGCCTCACCAGAAATACCAATCACAGTCAGAATCAAATCAACAATGCTTTCAACCAACCCTGAGCACAAATCTGAACTGAGTGAGGCACCTAGTATATACGCCCATGCCTCACTCAAGCTCTCAAATATGATTGGCTAATAAGAAAACATGAGGATGACCAAATATAGAATGTAACAATTAACACATGACATACACACACACACACACACACAAGTTCACCAGTCTAATTAGTTCCATCAGCTAGTCTGCTGTCAATCTTCTCTGGGTGGGTGTTCCCCCCCCCCCCCCCCCCCTTCCCCTTCCCCTGCTAAGTCCCACAGCTCGGAGTGGACTGATCATCACAAGGAACATCACTGAGTACTCATCAGACTCGTCCCATACCTGTCGACTCATCCCATCTGTTGGAAGGAGAACTCCAGCCAGTAGCTTCAACATAAACCTGTGAAAATGACGATTGAGTCTTTTAGCAGACATCAACCATACTAGTGGGGCATGGTCTGTGACAATAGTAAATTCTTTCCCGTACAAGTAGGGGACAAAGTGTTCCACTGCTCTAATGACAGCCAAGTGTTCGAGATTGGCAAAATAACGAATATAATAGAAATACATACAGACTGACAAACGCACAAAATCAGACACGAGATAGAACTGAGCTAATTCACGTGATACAATACGTAATGCATGACGTAATAAATGATGCGAGGTGAGTCATGATTGTTATTTCCAACACTCCTCCTCAATCATGGCTCAGTGACTCCTGCTTTTGCACGCAGATAGCAAAACTGTTCCTTTGATAAAGGTTTGGTGAGGATGTCTGCAGTCATCTCCTTGGTAGGACAACGTAACTCGATTTCTTTGTCGCCAACTAATTGTCTAATAAAGTGGTACTTAATGTCGATGTGTTTAGACTTTCCATGATACTATGGATTCTTTGACATGGCATACTGGTCCACCAGCGATGCAAAAAAAGTAACCAGATGTAGACTTCCAACCTTCAGCATCGCCTGCCCAATCTGCGTCTGAGAAACCAATGGCCATACTGGACTCATCTTTCCTGAACATTATTCCATAGTTGCAAGTACTCTTTAAATATCTTAGAACTCGCTTAGCTGCAGTCCAGTGAGACTGGTTAGGCTTGCTACAGAATCTGGCCAACATCCCCACAGCAAATGTTATGTCTGGTCTTGTACATGTAGCCAAATACATTAAACTTCCAATGAGAGACTGATATGCTTGCTGTTCTTGAGGTTCCTCATCCTCATTAGCTTTAACAAGACGTACACCCGAGTTCATCGGAGTTGCAGTAGAATTGCAATTTTCCATTTTCATCTGCCCCATCCAGGTCGTTCCTTTCTTGAATAACTGTCATACCCAAGAAATACTTTAATTCTCCCAAATCCTTTATGTCAAACTTTGATGATAGCTTCTTCTTGACTCTCTCAATTGCATCGGTCTTGCTCCCAGCCAAAATCATGTCGTCAACATAGACGGCGATAATAAACTTGTCATCCTCTCCTGATATGTATATGCAGGGGTCATGGTCTGACTGAGTGAAACCCATTGCTCGTAGATGTGAATCCAGTGCAGAGTTCCAACATCTGGAGGCTTGCTTTAGACCATAGATACTTTTCTTTAATCAGCAAACTAAATGTTCTTCTCCTTTCTTTATGAACCCAACAGGCTGTTCCATATATACCTCTTCCTCCAATTGCAGTGCGTATATCAATGTGATGAAGCTTCAACCTGTGTTTTGTTGACAGTGATATCAGATTCCTCAATGATTCCAGTCGTACAACAGGACAAAAGGTCTCGTCATAATCTGATCCGAACTTCTGACTAAATCCTTTGGCAACTAGTCTGGCCTTATAGCGCTCTACAGACCCATCACTGTTGGTTTTCACTTTGTAAAGCCACTTTGAGCCAATTGCCTTCTTGTCAGCTGGTAGAGGAGTAAGATCCAAAACTTCATTTGTCTTCAGTGAGTCCATTTCCCTGTCCATAGCTTCACTCCACTTGGCTGAGTCCTTGCCACTAATAGCAGCTTCTTTTGTGTGGCGGGTTCATCATGGATCACGAGATGAGCTTGCTGCGAAAATAGTAGTCTACTGGTCGTCTCTCACAAGACTTGAATGATCCTCTGTAGTACTCTCCTCCTGTACTACCAGTTCTGACTCATCAATGTTGCTAACATATAGGATTAGCGGACGCTGACTTGTGCTCCCTTGTTTCCTTCTCATGCTCATCAAACTTGACATTTCTGCTGTAAGTGATTTTTTTGCTGACGGCATCATAAACTCTGTATCCCTTCTGCACATTTCCGTATCCAAGTAAAGTACATTTTTTCGTTTTGGAGTCCAGCTTCCCATGCTCATCTTTGGGTATGTGAACGTATGCCGTACTGCCAAATACTCTCAGGTGGTTCACACATGGCTTTGACCTACGCCAGGCTTCATGAGGTGTGCTGTTCTGTAATGCGGTAGTGGGACTTCTGTTCCTCAAATACGTTGCTGTAGATACTGCTTCAGCCCAGAATTTCTGTGACAATTTGGCATCCAAAAGCATTGCTCTGGTTGTTTCCACTAACGTACGGTTCAGTCTTTCTGCTGCTCCATTTTGTTCCGGCGTCTTCGGAATTGTTAATTCATGTCGAACACCGCAAGACTTGAGATAGCTTTGAAACTTGGTAGATGTAAATTCTCCGCCACTGTCCGTTCGTAAAGTCTTCAATTTGCACCCAGAATAATTTTGAACTTGTACGTGCCAATTTTTAAACTTCTCAAAACTTGGTCTTTAGTTTTGAGGGGATACACCCACGCAAAGTGAGTAGTTGTCATCGAGAAATGTAAGGAAATATTCAGCACCTCCTAAAGAATTCTCGCCCATTTTTCCACATAAATCTGAGTGAAATCTGAAGTGAACTTCACAGTGCACTTCAGGTAATACAGACATCCCTTTCGTAGCCCAAAAGCAATAACTTCATCTTCTTCATTTCTGAATTCGCATGTTGACTCATCAAAATCAACTGTTTTCCCTGAATCTGTGGCTCTAGAAACACTGACTAGATTGTATGCAAGATTAGGAACATAAAGAACATTATTCAACGTACATGTCCTCTCTGTATTATCTTGAAGAATCATTTCATCTCTACACTTCCTTCTCCTTTGACATCCAATGTGCTGCCATCTCCCATAGAAACTTCTCTGCTGACTCGAATTCAACAAAATCCTTGAAGATAGCTCGTTTGTTGCACATATGACTGCTAGCACCCGAATCAATGATCCAGTCGCTTTTCGACGTTGCAACCAATGCCTGACTGACTAGCATAGCATCATGCTGACGGCTCGATTTCTGTGACTGCTGTGATCTCTGTCCTCGGCTTTCCTGCTTTCCCTTGAACTGTGATTGAAGAAACTTCCTGCAGTCCTTCTTCATGTGACCAGGCTTTCTGCAGTAATGGCACATATAGGGAAATGATTGCTTTTTGTCCTTGACTAATAAAATCTTCCTGCTGTCATCTGTATCCTCTCTGTCCTTTAGTTTCTGCTCTTCCCAAAGTAGTCGCTCCGTAACAGTCTCCATACTAGGTACAGTGTCACTGCCACTCTCTAAAGCTGTGACCAGAACATCATAGCTTTCTGGTAACCCAGTAAGAAGGTAAACTACCTTATCCTCCTCTGAGGTGGCATCACCAATGGCTGATAGCTCATCAAAGGTCTCAGTCATACTCTTGATGTACTCCCTCATGGAGCCAGAATCAGTTAGCTTCATAGTGAACAGCCTCTTCCTTAGACATAACTTGTTTGCCCAAGTTTTCTTCTAAAATTGTCCTGCTAATTTCTGCCAGACAACCGCGGGGTCAACGGGTCACTAATTAGATAAAGTAGGGAAGGGTCGACAGCCAATACAACTGTGGCTAGTGCTCTGTCGCTCCGTGCCGAATACTTAGCACGCTCCTCGGCTCCTGCGGATTCACTCGGTGCTCGTTCTTTGCCCGATACGATTTCCCATAGGCCTTCCCTCATCAGGGCCATCCTACACTGAACCCTCCAAGTTGGGTAATTCTTCCCGGTTAGTGGAATAATTGAAACCGCTTTTCCTTCTGCCATTGTGCCGTTTAAGTCCTGTTCTAGATCGTATACTAGGCCAATAAATAGTTCATACAGTCGCGTCTGGGCCCATAACCTGTTCTAGATTGGCAAAGTAACGAATATAATAGAAATACATACAGACTGACAAACGCACAAAATCAGACACGAGATAGAACTGAACTAATTCACGTGATACAATACGTAATGCATGACGTAATAAATGATGCGAGGTGAGTCATGATTGTTATTTCCAACATCTAGCTCTGTGGCAGAGTATCTCTTCTCAGCTCCCTGCAGCTGTTTTACTGTAACTCGGCTTTCTCTAAGAACATATAGCACACCACCAACACCCCGACAACTTGCATCGGTGTCAACACAAAAACATCACTGGATACTGGTACATGTAACATACAAACATTGGAAATCATATTGCACAACTCACTGAAAGCTCCCACCATCACCGGTGTCCATACAACTCTTCCTGGTGCCTTTGCAGATGTTGAGGAGTGAGTACAGATGATAGCTTGGCGAATACAGGCAAAAATTTCTGATAATATCCTATCATTCCCAAGAAAGCTCGCAGATCTTTCTTAGTCTTAGGCCTTCTATAGTTTCTTAACGCCTTGAAATATAATAATTAGCAATGTATACAAGACTGAGCAAGATCAGTTTAAGTTGATTTGAAATATAATAATTAGCAATGTATACAAGACTGAGCAAGATAGAACAAATGAAGTAACAAAACTGAGGAACACTTGATAGACTGACAACTACAAGAACAGCCAACTGACAACTGAACATAAAGAGCTAGGTACTCAGCTTCTGCTGTAGATAGAGCCACTGTTTTCTGTTGCTCCATGAAATAGCTCCACCATTTTGCATAAAACCATATCCTGAAATCGATTTTCGATCGGTAGTGTCACCAGCCCAATCAGCATCACTATAACCAGTAATTTTTTCTGAATCATCCTTTTGATATAAGATGCCGCATTTGAGTGTGCCCTTGAGATATCTGAAAACTCGTTTCAAAGCTGTCCAATGTTCTTCTGAAGGTTTTGAATTAAACTTGGTTAGGCTGTTTACAGCATAAGTGATGTCTGGTCTTGTACTTACATGAGGCTGCCATCATAAGAACTCGGTTGTTGAGATAAGTCACATAAACTGGTATGCTCAGGAACAAAATAATCGGGAGTTTTTTTAACACGAGTAGATCTTCGAAGTTTCTCAAGCTCACAACTTTGACCTTCCTGCTCATCATGATGGGAAGAGTCATCTGCATTAGAAGTCTGTCAAAATCAGCAATAAACTTGTAATCCGAGTCATCAGTACCCATTGAAACTTGTCTCATTTCTTGCTTAGGCTGTTCATTGAATTTAACATCACGACTGTGAATCACCTTTTCTGACACGAGATCATACAATCTGTATCCATTTGTTACATTTCCATATCCAACCACGATAGCATAAGGCATAAAAAATCGCCCACCTAATTTTACTCACCTCATAACTTTTTCCCTGCAGGAAACCACAAGCTGCAATTAACTGCTTTGGCTAGAGTGGACCCTCTGGACTCTGGAACTAAGTACATCCAAATTCGACATTGCACTAAGCTCTAATGAGGCTATTTCTGTGTGGACTTTTGAATCCAAAATCGACCACCATCATCTAAATTCAACCACACATAGACTTCCCATACACTTAAATCCGACCACTTGTTTCTAATCATGCAACAATTAATTTTAATTAATGTACACTGCATTGATTTCCTTTTTAAACATAATATTTTCACTCAGGAGTAGTGTTGAATCATTGAAAAGAAGAATGGTAGCATGAAACTTTCTCATTTCATGACAATGTTACAAAACACACACACAAAGGTTGAGTTTTCAGACACAAGACAGTCGATGTGCATCCAACGGCCACAGCCAGTGCAACAGATCCATTCATTCTGTAGCTCACCATCTATGAGGTCATCCTCATACTTTCCCATACAAACATAAGACTCGTTTCTGGTCCGGATTAGAAGTTGTGGGCACCGGGTTAGAAGTTGTGGGCGTGTTAGAGGCAGCACCTGACAAGTTTACCTTGTTTTGTTGAGACCGTGTTGTCCGATTCACACATGCTGCTTCCCTCTTACTCTTTACCGCTTCCTTCTCCAAAAGAGCCTTTCTTTTTCTCAGCAGCTTTCCTCTCTTTCTCTTCAGCTTTCCTCCTTGCCTCTTCTTTTTTCCCCTCTGCTTTACGCTGCCTCTCTTCAGCTTTTTGCTGCCTCACTTCTGCTTTCTTCTTTGCTTCCAGCTCTCGTGCTATTTTCTTCTCTTTCCTCTCTTTCTTCCTTGCTTCTTTAACCTCCTTCTCTTCTTCCTTCTTCCTGAGCTTTTCTTCCATAAGGGCAATAGCTTGGGCACTTGTAAGGACACGGCCTGAAGAGGGTTGTTTTTTAGGGGCAGGGATTGAAGGAACATTCAAAAACTGTGTAATAGGAGAAAGAGGCTTTGGTTTACCTACGGGAGTAACAGTGGGGGTCACGGAAACCACAGGTGGAGGAGGCACTGAAGGCGAGAGGGTGGCTGACATTGCTGGAGCCAGCCGAGACACGAATCGTGACACTGATCGTGAGGGTGTGTGTGAGGGGGTAGTGTTGCCGAGTGGAGAAGACACTGAGGGGGTGGTGCTGCCGAGCGGAGGAGACACTGAGGGGGTGGTGTTGCCGAGCGGAGGAGACACTGAGGGGGTGGTGCTGCCGAACGGAGGGGGGGGGGTGAGATCTGGGAGTGGAGGCGTAAACAGTCAATAGGGATCTGATCTGTCGTAGAGAAAATCCGGAAAATCACCATCCAGCAGATCATCTGGCAGATCTTCGGGATGATTGTGACGAAGCCAGTCAACATAACTCACATCCTCGAACCCAATGAAACTCCCAAATGGATTAACTGTAGGAGAAACATAAGGGTACATAAGTAATTAATTAACATTGGGCTAATATAAAATGTGTATTAACACCAGAGATAGTGTACAGTGTGCTTTTATTGGAATTTGCTTATAAGTATGTGATAGATTAAGAGTATGATCATGCACCCACTGCAGACACACACAAGCATACCCATTTTCACGGCGAGTCTTGAATAATTGTACTTGCTCTGGGTTAAATGTAGTAGTCTGAGCTGCATCGCCATCCACATCCATGACATTTGTCCCAGTCTCTTCAAGGTCACATTCAGCAGACGAATCGGCACTATCACTGTCATCGGACTCATTTCCATCCTGATCAACACCAGCATCATCTGGATTCTCGCTGATCGGAACATCTGGAACCGTGATGGCGTTGGAATTAAATGGACATACGCCAACTTTCCTGAACCCACTCACAATTGTCTCTGGCCGGACAGTTTTGTACGAAGCAGTAGAAAACAGGGACGAAAACTGATACTTGGTCACGACACGGCCCGGGTTATCTTGCATGTATCGATGGCACACTTCCGACCAATACACTTTGAGTGGTTTGAAGAAGCTCACATCTAGAGGCTGTGACACATGAGTGGTATGGGGAGGTAGACAGACGATCACCACATCTTGCGAAGCAGCATAGCGAATGGTTTCTGGCTCGTAGTGGGACGAATGTCCATCTAGAAGTAACAGCACTGGAAGAGCAGGTGGAATACTCGGGAGGAATTGATCCTTCATCCAAAAGGAGAAAAGTTCCATATCTGTCCACCCCTTGTATGACATACCATACAAAGTGCATGGTACTTCACCCTTCGTCCACTCCACATTCAATCTCTTCCCTTCAAATATAACCATGGGTGGAATAACAGCGCCAGCTGCATTAGCACAAGCTAAGATAGTAATCTGTATCTTATTTCCGGACGTTCTGCAGTGAACCTTTTTAGCTCCCTTCAATGTGACCACCTTCGCTGGCTTGTGATCAAGTGGTAATCCCGTCTCGTCCATGTTATATATGCGATTTGGAGAGTCAAGCAAATGGTGAGTTGTCAAAGATTTCTTAAGAAGGTCAAAGTAGTTACTAAAGGTGGTGGCATTAACGGCATTTGCCCGAGGCTGAGCTAAGGCATCACCCGTTCGAAGAGAGCTTTGGCCAACGCTGCATGAAACGCAACCACCACCCCATCCCTTGGAAATCTTGTACAGGATGCCCCTTCTTGTTTTGGAGTGTTTGGCAGGCTATATCAGCTACTAGAAACTAAAGAGCCCTACCAAAGCAGGCAGGCATTTTTTAATAAACTGCTTGCTACGGGCATGCCCGTGCACTTCAGTAACCCCCCGTATACTACACTGGTCGAAATTAGATGGCTGTAGTCAAATTATTTATGGTCGGATAATGGTGATGGTCGATTATTGATGCCTTACGCTACATTTTCTTGTTTTTGAATCAAATTTACTTCTTTCATCCTTTGGGATATGTGCGAATGCATCACAACCAAATACTCGTAAATGGTCCACTTTAGGTTTAGAACCATGCCAAGCTTCATAAGGAGTTATTTTCAGTGCACTAGATGGAGTGCGATTCTTCAGGTACACAGCTGTTGAACTGCCTCAGCCCAAAACTTCAGCTTTAGCTTTCCATCAAGAAGCATTGATCGAGCCATCTCTACAAGAGTGCGATTTAAGCGTTCTGCCACACCATTCTGCTCAGGGGTCTTGGGAATTGTCATGTTTAATTCCCTCCTTCAAATAGTTCTGGAAGACTGTCGAAGTATACTCTCCTCCATTGTGTGTTCTTAAGACTTTAATACTTTTTCCCTGTAGCATTTTCAACTAGTGCTTTCCACTCAATCAAACGATTGCACACTTCATCTTTTGACTTCAAAAAGTAAGTCCAAGTGTATCGTGACTTGTGATCATTAAAAGTTAGAAAATATTGAGCTTCACCAATTGACTTTCACTAATTTTTCCACAAACATCTGAATGAATTAGCTCCAGTAGCTCAGTGGCTTCAGTGATACTGCTCACAAAAGGAGTGCGATGCTGCTTTCCTCCAATACAACATTCACAAAAACCAATACTCTTACGAGTCATAATCAAAACACTCAACAAGTTCTTTATTGGCGAGACCTTTTAGTTTGTCCTCTCCAATGTGTCCAAATCTTCTGTGCCAGAGTTGCTCTTTGTCTGCTACAGCTGCATTAACATGTTGAACTTTGTGGCAGCATGGTACAGGTTTCCAACTTTAGTAGTAAATCCCATTACTTTCTGTGTCGCTGGTCAGGATCTCACAGCCTAACTTGCTGAATTTAGTTGTCTTTCCAGCTTCTGCTACTTTAGACACACACCAAGCAAACAATACGACAGATCAGGAACATAAAATACATTTTCCAATCTGCATTTCTTAGTACCACCATCTGGAAGCAATGTTTCAAGCTTCACAGTTCCCTCTGCTGTCCCATGCAATGAACGTCCATCACCAAGTGTAACTTCTTGTGGCCTGTCAAAAAATTTCAAATCAGTATAACACTGACGATCATTGCACATATGGCAGGTAGCTAGCTCCTGAATCAACAATCCATTTTCCTGTGCATATTATACTTTCTCTGCATCTGAGGTCATAAGAGCTTCTTCCTCCTCTGCTAATGCCAAACTGGCTCCTTCTGTTTTACTTTCCATTTTTTTTGTATTGAAGTTTGCAACAATCTTTCATGAAATGTCCTGGTTTGCGACAATAATGACGTGTGACTGTTGGTGGCCTTCCAAACTTTGATTGTTGATTAGCAACAAATACCTTTCGTCCATCTTCACTGTTTTTCCTAGTAAAAATTCATGCAAGATCTTATCAGAATTTCAAATAAAAATCAACATTGTTACACTAGAGACTTGAAGTTCTAAATTGCACGTTCATTGTTTTTGACCGGTAGCTATTAATCTCTGTGAATCTCGGCACTTTTGGTTTAGTGTGTTCATCAATGACTTATGGTCATAGTCAGGGAATTTTTCTTTGATGCAATCTAAAAGACATAAAACGCAAGTTAACTAATAGAAATTGCTAAATTAGTGCGCTTACCAAACAGAAGTTGAATGCGAACAGGATTCATCATGGTGGCTTTGGGCTCTTCTTGCTTCTTACAACCACTGATTTACCCTGTTCCCCTTTTGTAAACAATACATCGAGTAGATTCCTTCCATAGGAATTAGCATTTTGAGAGGGGTAGTTGTAGTAAGTTTATTCCATTAACCTGTAATTAAAAGTATAACACTGACGATCATTGCACATATGGCAGGTAGCTAGCTCCTGAATCAACAATCCATTTTCCTGTGCATATTATACTTTCTCTGCATCTGAGGTCATAAGAGCTTCTTCCTCCTCTGCTAATGCCAAACTGGCTCCTTCTGTTTTACTTTCCATTTTTTTTGTGTTGAAGTTTGCAACAATCTTTCATGAAATGTCCTGGTTTGCGACAATAATGATGTGTGACTGTTGGTGGCCTTCCAAACTTTGATTGTTGATTAGCAACAAATACCATTCGTCCATCTTCACTGTTTTTCCTAGTAAAAATTCATGCAAAATCTTATCAGAATTTCAAATAAAAATCAACATTGTTACACTAGAGACTTGAAGTTCTAAATTGCACGTTCATTGTTTTTGACCGGTAGCTATTAATCTCTGTGAATCTCGGCACTTTTGGTTTAGTGTGTTCATCAATGACTTATGGTCATAGTCAGGGAATTTTTCTTTGATGCAATCTAAAAGACATAAAACGCAAGTTAACAAATAGAAATTGCTAAATTAGTGCGCTTACCAAACAGAAGTTGAATGCGAACAGGATTCAATGGTGGCTTTGGGCTCTTCTTGCTTCTTACAACCACTGATTTACCCTGTTCCCCTTTTGTAAACAATACATCGAGTAGATTCCTTCCATAGGAATTAGCATTTTGAGAGGGGTAGTTGTAGTAAGTTTATTCCATTAACCTGTAATTAAAAAAAAAAAATCGGCCATAAAATTTAACAATGAAATCCAAATTTCAATACCTTTAGCCATTTGACGATAAATTAATACACTTCAGATATAATCATAACCAACAGTACTAATCAGAAAAAATTTTTGTTTTTACATTCTTTTCATTTTTTAAACTTTTCCAGGGAATTTACTTTTTGTTAGTACGAGATAGAATTTGTGTACGATTAGCAAGTGATAGCACGATACCTAATCCTAACTTAAAGCCACTATTAAGTTAAATAAGCATTTCAACAGAAACTACGATGTAACTACTAACCCGTACTATTTCACTTTGCTAATTGTACTAATCCAACTCAAGCCTTGCTATTTCATTTTCCTTGGGCTATTTCAATTTTTCCCAAACAATTTTCAATGGTAATGTATGCGGTGTACTATAACAATAGATAATTTGATTTCTAATAATAAATTCGTTCAACTGTTCCTTTTCCTGCCATCTCTCTAACTTCATAAGCATTAATAATTTTTTTTAAATTAAAGTCAATTTTTTTAGCAGTAGATGTATTTTTGTTTATCTAGACACAAGCTATTTTCTGAAGAAGACGTCTGAATAAGATTGAATTGTCGGGTTGCAATAGTTTTCAGTTGTTGTTTTTTTACCCAAAATTTAGAGTATCACTCACCAATGAAAAAATATAAGTGCAAAGTACTTTATATTTGTGTTTGTGGAAATTTTACCCTTGTCATCAGCTCAGGCGAGCACCAGAACAATATGATATGCTCATTGTACATATACTGCGACAACAAATTCAGAGAGCAATGATCGTAATCACAAAAGTGGAGTAAGAAACAGTTATTCACATCAGTGTGACCTCAGATCCATACCATGTGAGATTGCCAAATATATGGTTATACTATATAACTACAATATTTGTATATAATATGGTAATACACAGAAACTACATGGTTACTTGCAAGTAGTCACACAGCGTTTAAATTAACAAATATGGCACAATCGCATAAATGTTTTAAGAGTTAATATTTAAAGTATTACAACAGAGCAACCTCGCATGTTCAAGCAAGGCAGAGTCAATGTTTTAATTGTTTGTATATGTGACCAACATTATTGGCAAGATTCATACTTTACGGATTGAACTGACCTCAAATGATGCAAAGATGTGCTTTCTTTCCAAAGGTTTATGCTGCTGTCCGCTCGCACCTGTATTTCCCACAATCCTGCTCTTTTATCTAGCTGCATTTGTCTTCCTTTTTTGTGATGTAATTTTTGTGCATGGATTCCAAGTAATGCCCACTAAATTCTAACGTCTTAATTAAGTAGTGCCTCTAGTATTTAGCTACCTTGTATCTTAGGTTATCATATGTCAAAATGTACTACTGATATTGGCCTATTCAAAAAACTTAATGAAAGTTTGCCCCCCCAGATGGTACCAGTATCTTGTCTGGCCCATGGACTAAATATGATATGCTCATTGTACATATACTGCGACAACAAATTCAGAGAGCAATGATCGTAATCACAAAAGTGGAGTAAGAAACAGTTATTCACATCAGTGTGACCTCAGATCCATACCATGTGAGATTGCCAAATATATGGTTATACTATATAACTACAATATTTGTATATAATATGGTAATACACAGAAACTACATGGTTACTTGCAAGTAGTCACACAGCGTTTAAATTAACAAATATGGCACAATCGCATAAATGTTTTAAGAGTTAATATTTAAAGTATTACAACAGAGCAACCTCGCATGTTCAAGCAAGGCAGAGTCAATGTTTTAATTGTTTGTATATGTGACCAACATTATTGGCAAGATTCATACTTTACGGATTGAACTGACCTCAAATGATGCAAAGATGTGCTTTCTTTCCAAAGGTTTACACCTGTATTTCCCACAATCCTGCTCTTTTATCTAGCTGCATTTGTAATTTTTGTGCATGGATTCCAAGTAATGCCCACTAAATTCTAACGTCTTAATTAAGTAGTGCCTCTTAAAACAACAAAGTAGATATGAAAATAAAATACACTTGTGTTGCTCAAAATATATAAAGTATCACTTTTATCTGACTTAAAGTATTCTATTCCCACTCAAAGTCAACCTACTTACCACAAACTTTGTGTCGACCTCTTCTTCCTTTAGTATCGCACTACTGTTCCATTGTTCAATAAGGGACTTCAACAATTGTTTTATTTCAGCCAGCTCTTTCATTAACTCATTATTGGAGCATTCATCAGTAAGCTCAATAGTTTTTGATACTGGGGGTATTTCATATTCTTCCTCACTTGTGAATTCATCCACATACTCAGGTAACTAGAAATAAAAAAAATATATATATATAGACAGGCCACTTATGAAGCAACTAGTTTTTAGTGCTTCATATTGAAATAAATTCTCACTTTTAGTTTTATTATGACATAGCCAATATGAAGGATCTAACTCAATATGATATAAGCTATTAAATAGGTAGATATGTAAGTGGGTTGGGGAGGGGAGGGGGGGGGTGGGGAAGGGAGGTACTTTACATAGTGAAAAATAACTACTTCAAAATGACAAGGGAGCAAACAACGACAAACCATCTAATTTACAATGTTTGAAGACGACAAATTCATAATGTCCGAGGCTAAATATGAAAGTTGACGCAGCTATAGTGTTGCTGCGCAGTGCAAGTCATTCAATTAGACCACATAATTAAACTGCTTATATTGATGTACAGTAATAACCTACTGATTTTCTAGCAGCGGAAACAATTTTCATAACTTGTTCGTTGGTCAATTCACACTCTGTTGTAGGAGATGAAATTAAATTTTCCTCAGGTGCACTGATCCATGTTAACAATTACTATCATAACCTATACTAATTCAATGTTTTATGTCACTTATTTACATGTTCCTCTGTTGTAACTCTATGTTTAGTTTCAAGTCTTATTTTTTTACTACAGCTTTCTCCTACTAAACAAAAGTTAGACCATTACTCATGCTTATACAAACATAATTTCAACCATACCATCATCTGCAGCTTCCTTCTTCCCAACTATCTTGTGAAGAGTTACATTGTAAGATTTTTTATCGTAATCCAAAAGAAGTTCTCTCCCTTCTCCCAAGTCTGTAGCAACCACAGGTTGACCATCTGCCCAGGACAATGTAGAAAGGTTTACTTTGTGCATTTTTCCTGTTTGATTACACTTGACATATATTTTTTCTGTGTAAAGAAAATAATATAGTGAATTAAGGAAAAAGTTCAGTTTACATTAAAATCTATAAATTTATGAATACATTACCAAATAATAATATGCTTTGGGGAAAAAAATAGTCTGATATTAAGTTTTATTGTATATCTATGTATACATACTTACTGTCTTTCATACTTGCAGCTATCATGCAAGAAATGCCTTACTAAGGTCTTGATAAGATTGTGACATATCTTGGATGATCTTAGATACAAATTTAAAGCAAGAAAATGCAAGAAATGCCTTGCTAAGGTCTTGGTAAGATCTTGACATATCTTGCAATTTCATGGAATAATACATAACAGGAATTCACAAGATAAATCTTATGTGGTCTTATCTTGCTAAAACTTGGTAATCCACACAATATCTTGCAAGATCATGCCAAGAATTGCCAAGAATTTTTACTAGGGTTGAGTTTGTGTCTTTTCCTTCATTTTTGTCTCTTCATGTAAAAGCCGTTCAGTCTCTACACTCCACTTAGGAACGGTCTCCTGCACTTCCAGTGATGTCACCAACATGTTGTAGGAATCAGGTAGGCTAGCCAGTAAATACACAACTTTATCTTCTTCAGACACTACGTCACCGATTATGAGAGTTCATCAAAAATTTCTGTAAGTGCCTTGACATGTTGACTCATGCAACCACCTTCTTTGAGCCTCAGTGAAAATAATTTTCGACGCAAATGTAGTTTATATTCCCAAGTCTTTCGTTGAAATTGTTCTTCCAATCTTTTCCAAACTACTACTGGATCTGTCGGATCTGCTCCAAGCAAATAAATCAATTTCGGATCAATCAGTAATACAATAATTGCAAGTGCTTTATCACATCTCTCTATAAACTTTCTCCTTGGTTTCTCCTTGGTTCTCTTTCAGTTGGACATTCCTCTGTTTCAGAAACAATACTCCTGAAATAATAATTCTTGTAAGATCCCTAAAGTTTTTTTGTGATCTTGAGACAAGAATCTTATGAATTCAAAGAAGATCCTTAATGATCTTGTTGTATATATCTGGTAAGATCTTTAGTGATCCTATAAAATCCTGGCAAGACTCTTGTGTGGAATCTTGATTATACACCTTGCATGATAGTCCGGTCAATATATGAAATTTTTGACCATTACCCACCACAAATTGCAACAGAATATTTTTTTTATAGTTAAATTTTAAACAATCTCTAGAACTGGGTATAAAAAATGCACCTAAAAGTACCTTGGGGAAACATGTCTATTTGACAATAGTCATCAACAACAAATGCAGGTGTTACGAGTATTTGTTAAAGAAATTTCAGTACAAAAAGTCCCAGCCCCAGTTTGTATGTAGGTGGTAAGTTATTTCCTCTCCACGTCTGTACTTGGTGATAGACTCTATAGCTGAAGTACCGGGATACTGCCGATGCTGGAGGTAGTGTCTGAGGCTGAAAACATGAACTGCTGGAACCTACTTTTTGGAAGAATTTTTGTACCCTCAACTGATCTATAGTGTCTCCTTTTTTACTTCCACTGTAGAGACTTACTAGTGCTGCTTCTCCAGCAACAGCAATCTCTTCACTTGTGGCCAAATTGTTGTTAAACACTTTTGCCTGGACGTTGAAGTCTTCGCTGCTTCTAAGTTGCTTTAAAGCAACCCTTTTGCCATGCCAAATACTCTTGATGTTGTGTCACATCCTAACAAGGCATGGCCAAAGAGAATGTTTTCACTGACATGAGCACCAAGAATATTCTTTGTGTGCTGAATTCCAACATCGTGGTAATTTGTGCGTACCTGTCTTGGCTTCAGGTCTGAAGTACACTTTGTGGGAAGAGTCAATGGGTGTGTAGTAACAAAGGAGGATTAGCAGGTCAGTGTCATCACCAATAACTACTGTGTTGGAAGTTGATGCAGCTTGAATTGCTGTTTGAACTATAAGCACATCAGCATCACCTCTGGCATGAATTGTTTGACAACCATTTTGCTCCAGAACTTTGCTTAGCTGAATAATAAAGGATTGCTTGTTTTTCTTGTTGGAATGAAATGCTTCTTTTTTCACATTCATGACTGATGATCAAATGAAGTGTACCTCTGTCATTTGCTCTCTAATTCTCTTTAAGTGAGTACTGTCCATCGTGGAAGGCCCATCATTATATCCATCAAACACAGTAACAGGGTTTCGATAACGATGCTTCACATAGTTCATGTAGTTCAGATAGATGGTGTCGTATGTGCTCTCTTTTTGCCAAGGAATTCGATGGATCAATGAGCCACCATCTATAACATACACACAATCATCTTCTGATGGACCTGGGGCATTTGGAGATACAAGTTCCCACATGGCATCTCCTAATACAGGCTTATTAGCAGTTTTCATCACATCTTTTCGATAAGGATAATTTCCTGATTGACTTTGATGGCTTTATTTGAAGCCATTGTTATTATCTGATTCTTTTTCTTGAACGAATGTTCTATCACACATTTTCCCACCATTGAATTCATTATTGTGGTACCAATTCTCTTGGCATTCTCAGCATTGATTTTGTTTTCTGCAGTGACTCCTGTGATGATGCTGCGTAATGTAGGATCATCATTGAAAGGATTTCTATCCCTTAGAAAAGACAGTAGTATCATAATATCCTTCAAATCCCTCTCTATTCTTGCTGGTATTGCTTCTTTGTGCTGGTCACTTGTGCTATATGACACTGATGAGAATTTTTGCATGGTGTTATTGATTTCCAGGCAGGAAGGACGTGACATCAGCCAAACTAGACTGTTCAGGGAGTCAATCAAAAATCTTGACGAAAAATGATGATGAAGCTGCACACCCAGCCCCAGCTGTAAAGGGCATAAAACTATACTCTTGGCCGTGTTGCCGGAATGATGGCCTGACCCAGTGAAGCGATCTTCTTGCTAGCATTTTTTGTAGGAAAGACGACCTGGAGAAACATATGAAGTGACTCTGGAATAAAGTTCAGAGCCTTTTCAATACTCATTTCTTCTGAAGTTCGAAAATAGGCTTTATACAGGATAATAGACTTTATGTCACTCTTAATGAGTTTGGCTGCAGCCTCTATCAATCTTTTTTTTCCCCTAATGCTATCATCTCTTTTGGATTGCTCATGAAAATCACAAAGAATTTTACATGCTCTAGCAGTGAAGGTGACAACATTAGATTTCCCATTAATTTCTGCTATAATTATACTGTCACCATAATGATCTTGAATCTTCTGCTTCATGTACGTAAAGCTATATGGCATACTACCAGACTCACCCAGGTAAGTCTTCATGCTGTCTATCAAGTCATTTATAGTGGTTTGTTCTTCATCATTTTGATGCAAATCTCCATATGTCCAAGTCATGAGATTGCTGCATCTATCGGCCCCAGAAAATCTCAAGCATTGCCATTGTTTCAAAGATACAGTGGGTGTGACACTATTTCAGCAATTGCTATACAAGAGGGAATAAGTTGGCCTGTGCTCAGACCATTTGCTGTTTATATTACACTGCTGTAATATTGCTTCCTGAAAACTGAGTGATCTTACAGGTATTAATTTGTGACCTCTGATGTTTGCTGTCAAATGTATCACTGTGTCCACAGAACAAACAGTTTTTCTTGAAATTGAATGTTGTCTGTTAGGAATGTTGTAGTCTTTTCATGTATGAAAGTTTTGGCTAGAATTAACAGTGTCCATGATTTACCAGCTGCAGATGCAGTGTATCACCAGATATGCAGCAGTAACTTTCGGACAGGAAAGAGCATTCCACTTGTGTTCAAGTCAGATGCAGATGAGCAGCCTGTCCAAAAGCGCGGACGACTAAAGGATCCATTACAAGAAGAAGCATTTGTACAAGTCTCCTGATCTGAGTGATACATGGACCCCACAGCCTTCTGATGCTACTTCATGGGATCTCTTTAAACTCTGCATAATTCTTCTTTTGTTGCAGTAGCTATGGCGGCATTTTGCATGAACTCGTTGACCTGGTGAAGTTCTGATGCTGTTTCCCCAAATTTGACTAGCTTGTTCTATTCCTTGACATCCCTTGACTCCTAGTGTGACAACCTCTTGCCCATTGAGGGAGGATTCACAAAACACACACCTGTCCATCTTTGTTCAGTCTAGAAAATGTAAGCACTGTGAAATAAAGGAAGAGTGGGTGGCTATTCTGGAAACACAGATATAAAGTATTACTTCCTTACCTTGAGTGTCTTTTAGATTTGTTATTGCCAGAATTAAGCTAATTTTGTGTCCTTCTTTGACTTGGGTTCTTCATCTGCCAAGTAACTGCTAGGGTCAAAGGTCAAAAAAAATTCTCACCTTTCCCCTAGGTGTGACTTGGTGCATTTCCCCCCCATCAATCACTACACTATTATAAAGTGAATTGTGAAAAAAAATATTCTGTTGCAATTTGTGATGGGTATAACATTATATTTACTAGACTATGATCTTACCAGGATTTCAAACCCTGATCTGAAATGATCCTATATTGAAATTCCGATCAAAACATGCAAGATCTTTTGTCATCCTGGAATAAATACTCTTGTAAGATCTCTGAAGTTCTTTTGTTATCTTGAGACAAGAATCTTATGAATTCAAAGAAGATGCTTAATGATCCTGTTGAATATATCTGGTCAGATCCTTAGTGATCCCACAAAATCCTGGAAAGACTTGTGAAATCTTGAATTCTTCACCTTGCATGATCTTACCAGGATTTGAATGATCCCACATTGAAATTCCTATCAGAGCATGCAAGATCTTCCTTGATCATGGAATAATATTCCTGAATATCTCTAAAGTTCATTTAAGATGTTGAGACCCTAATCATAAATAATTCTACATGGAATACCTATCAAAATGTGCAAGATCTTCGGCAATTGTGAAATAATATACTCTACTATAAAATCTCTAAAAAAACATTCTTATGATCTTAAGGGTGCCCTGCCACCGGGACTTGTGGTCGTTTAATCATTCAGTATAATACCGCAGAACCGCCCGTAACCCAACCCTCGCATGCAATCTATTCATGCGTGGCCAGCTCTCAATTTCTACGCGGATCAATTAACTTTGGCGCCAAAAAAATCTACAAATTCCCGCGAAGCAGGAGGACAAACGGGTCCCTAGCTATAACTTTATAACTGTAGTGTACTAGTCTGAAACAGTCACCTCAAATAACATCCTTCTATTATACTTTCAGAAACGGAGTGAGGCTGTACTTGTGAAGCCATTGGAGCAGCTTAAAAATCTGTCTCAACGGTGACCAACTCCATCCTGACTGGTACCAGCTCCTACTATTCCACCAACCTTGTATTCAGACTTGGCTGCGTATAGACTCCGTCATCATCACTTCAGTTCTTTCTGTCGGGATTGCTACTGCTGTCGAGGGGGCGTAACCTCCTCGCACAGGTCAGTCAGGGCTTCAACTGCCGCAGAGAAGCAAAATGTCACTTCAGCAGTTGTGCTCGATGGACCAGAAGAATTCACCAAATGCGAAACGCAAGTCCAAAAGTCTGTGGCACACGTGCACTACCCTGACAGTATGCCTACGTCGCAACTTAGTGCGGATTGCAGGAGGCTGTCTGCAGTGGTGGCGGGGAAAGTTGTGCACCCTCGACTTCAAAATAGACAGAGTTCACCTTGGTTACTATCTTAGAAATTACACAAGAATGCACTTCATATATAAGGTGATAGCACGCTGATACATTCAGTGGTTTTAAAGTATGAATATGATTAAGTGGGAATGACCGTTCGGTAAGGTTGTTTCAATGCAATGCAATCAAATGAAATATATAAGTTCTACTTGAGTGTTCTCTATGCCTGTTCTGGGCTTCTTGAGTCCTGAACATCCTGGGGGGAGTCGGAAGAAGTTTGCCTCGTCTTCAGAGCTTCGTCATGGTTAATAAAGGGTATGATTCGATGAATTGAACATCGGTATACTTTGCCATGACAACGGAGATCAACTGTTCTGATATTGCCATCGTCTCCAGGGTATACTTCTACAATGCGAGCAAGAGGCCAGTCTCGGTATTTGAGGATTTCATCCTTGACAAAAACTACATCGTTTTTCCGAATATTATCATGTTTGTTTATCCACTTGGTCCGGTAACGAATTGACTGAAGATATAGTTTCATCCAGTACTTCCACAAGTCTTGTGATAGTCTGCTGACCAGTGTCCATCGCCGTAGGCTGGAGAGCTGAGCCTGAGAGGGTTCTGATGTTGGCGGAGCCTTGAGAGGCCTCCCAATAAGGAAATGCCCAGAAGTAAGAGTCATATTGTCTACATCTGTTGAGTTGAGAGAAGTGATAGGACGAGAATTCAGCACAGACTCTGCTTCTGTTAAGACGGTATACAACTCGTCGAAACGAAGAGGGTGGGGGGTGATTAGCTTGCGAAGAAGTAATTTCATTCCTCGTACTCCAGCTTCCCACAATCCCCCAAAGTGTGGCGCTCTAGGGGGAATAAAGTGCCATTCAATGTTGGAAGTAGTGCAGAAATGCGAGATGGATGAACGAGTTTCAGAGGAGTGGTGGAATCGCTGCAGCTCCTTGATCTCCTGGTGAGCTCCAAGGAAGTTGGTCCCATTGTCGGAATACATATGGGCAGGCGTACCACGTCGGGCTGTGAATCTTCTGAGCGCCGCCATGAACTCAGCAGTAGAAAGTTCCGAGCATAACTCCAAGTGCACAGTTCTAATAGTCATACAGACAAACAAGCAGGCGTAATACTTCACATGAACAGGCTTCCTTGTGTGGCCCTTGCGTATATAAAATGGTCCAGCGTAGTCCACTCTAGTGCGGCAGAAGGGTGGAGCTGGTGTAGTTCGAGCTGAGGGCAGAAGTCCCATCTGCTGCTGTAGGGGCTTGGCATACGCCCTCTGGCATGTGGCACACTGTCTGCTCACTTTCTTAAGGTAGTTTCTCAGTCCTGGGATATGATAAGTGTCTCCCAGTATGGACAGCAATGCTGAGATTCCTGGATGAGAATACGTCTTGTGCAGGGACTTCACCAGCAAACGGGTCAATTCCGACTTGAGCGAGAGAGGGATGAATGACTTGACTTGCGTGGGAGTATTCATGTCTCGCACTCGACTTCTCACTTTCAACAGTTTGTTGCAGTCCAGGAATATGTCTTTTCTTGCAAGGGAGTGTCCTTTTGGTAAGCTCTTCTGATGACGTAATGCTTCAAATACATCATCATATGATTGCTTCTGGGCCAGACAGAGAAGATGCAGTCTTGCATTTTTTATCTCTGTGGATTGGAGAATTTCATTGTTCACTCTCTTGTGTCTTTGCCTTTGACTGTTGTGGATAAATCTACGTGCCCAAGCGACGATGCGAACCAACTGATGAATGATGAATACATACTCCAAATAGGGTTCGAAGGTTGAGAGACTTGAACTAGATTACATGTGACTTTGATTTCTGGCAGAAGAGAAGGTTTGTTGCACACTTTGGCAGGCCATTTTGAAGGAATTTCAACCAGCCAAGAGCTCTCGATCAGTAGTTGTGACTCCATCCCTCGGCTTAGTAGGTCTGCTGGGTTTGATTGGAGGGAACATGTCTCCAATGTGTTGAAGGTAAGGCTTCTTGAATGGATGATACTCTGTTAGCCACAAATGTCTTCAGAGTGGATGGAGGTTTCTGCAGCCAACACAAGACAATCATGGAGTCAGTCCATGCGAATAACTTATCAGAAGAGATTTTTAGAAGTGATGAGACATGCTTTAACAATTTCATGAGAAGGTGTGCAGCGATCAACTCTGCCTTAGGAATAGTCACAGCCTTGACTGGTAAAACTCTGGCCTTGGAAGTGAGAAGTGACACAGAAACAGTGTTGTCTTCGTGTAGGAGACGTATGTAGACGGCTGCACCATATGCTGTTGAAGAGGCATCCGAAAACCCATGGAGACTCTTAAAGACCACTGGACTGTTGTTTTGTATTGTTCTCCTGGGGATCGCAAAGTTGGTAATTATAGGAAGTGTCTAGTCGTTCTTGGTAGTCGTGGTAGAAGTCCACAAGTCAAAGTTCGGCAAACTGTAGTCTGGAGAAGTCAGTCGAAAATCCAGTCTCGTATCCGGCTCGAAGGACCATATGTCGAGGGGGCGTAACCTCCTCGCACAGGTCAGTCGGGGCTTCAACTGCCGCAGAGAAGCAAAATGTCACTTCAGCAGTTGTGCTCGAAGGACCAGAAGAATTCACCAAATGCGAAACGCAAGTCCAAAAGTCTGTGCCACACGTGCACTACCCTGACAGTATGCCTACGTCGCAACTTAGTGCGGATAGAGGACTTGCATGATGACGTCACGTATATCCGGGCCACGCCTACTTATGGTATCACTGACTTACCTGTACCATAGAAAATGTATTAATTTTTGCCACCGCTGGCTCTATTTCTTGCTGCAGCGGGCTCATAGCTTGCAGCAGAGCTGCCAAATTAAAGGAATAGCTAGATTATGAAATTTCCAACGTGGTCATACCAAAATTCTAGATTATTCGGTGGTGTGTTGTGGAGAAATGAAAGGCGAAAATTTGAGCGTGCTTGATCTTACCGCTAGTTCTTCTCAGAACTCATTGACAGGTGACCTCACTGCTAGTTCTTCTCAGAACTCATTGACAGGTGGTGTTGTTGCTGGTTCTTCTCAGAACCCAATGCCAGGCGGTGGTAGTTGTGGAGATAGTGAACTTGGTGGTAGTAGTGGAGATAGTGAACCTGATTGTGGAGCTAGACCTGCTGTTGTGGTTGTTCCTGGAAGTGACCTGGATGGTGGTAGCAATGAGGTTGCTGGTTTTTCAGGGAACTGCTCCCAAGTAAGCAAGTCTTTACAGTTACATAAACCGAGTGAAAAAGATGTTCCTGGAGCGGCACTCAATGGCAGGGAGCCAAGTCAGCTTCACGTTGTGGAGTTAAAGAGATGGTTAAAATGTAGAGGTGCTACAACTTCTGGGAGGAAGGAGGAACTTGTGAAAAAGTTCGACATATCATGTGTTTATTTAGCCTATCTAGTTTTTTTGTTTTTGTTTTTTCATGTATGCAATGACAGAGTATTTTATTAATTTATTTTTTTTGTGTGTATAGGGTTCGAGATTACATTTCTTCAGGTTTAGATAGTAAAATTGTTGATCCTGATGGTAGAGTCCATGTGAACAGGTTAAGGGTGGAAAAGGAAAACAAAGAAACAAACTTTAAAATGCCAAGACCCTTACCATCTGAGGGATGGACATCCAATTAGAGTGAGCTTCCACCATTCTGCTATGGTAGCCTCTACGCTCATTTGGTAACAGGATCTCAAACAGTTCCAAAAAATCAAATTAAATTGGCAGAAGCTACATTTCGAGCTGGAGCAATGAAACATAAAGAAGAAGGCTATAGATTGTTTCGGGACAACCATGTCATGATGGTTCGATTTAATCCTACAAGTATAGAAAATTGCTGCCTTTTTCATGCCTTCGTTAGACCGTCTTTTAAGAATACAGGTAAATATTCAACTTCATTCTCCCTGGGAAAGCAATCTGGATGTGTGGTGGGTGCACAATGCAACTGTAAGGCTGGAGCTGGTGGTTGTTGCAAGCATGTTGCAGCATTGTTGTATAATATATTAGATTATGTCGAGCTTGGATTGCATGAAATTCCTTCAGACAAAACTTGTACTGACCAGCCTCAACAATGGAATAGGCCAAAAGGAAATGAGCCCAATGCACCAGCACTGTTTTCTGACATAAAATTTGTTCATCACACTTATGGAAAAAGAAAAGCAGAAGAATATGCTCTGCGGGTAGACAAGATTAAAAGGTTTCAAGCATGTCCGCCTAGTTGCAATTTGATTACTGAGGATAAATTAAGGAAGTTTTGTACAAGCCTTGAAGCAAATAACAACGCTACTCAGTTTACTGCTGTAATTAGAAATAATGATTGTAAGCCTAGAGATTTTACGATTAATCAAATCATAGTTCAAGCCGAACCCAATAATCAAGAAATGTCAAATACAGAAATGCCAAATCAAGAACCGGCAAATCCAGAAACACCGGAGGCAAAGGTTTTGAAAAAAATTTCAGTAAATAAAGAACAAGCTGAATATATAGAAGCTAATACAAGGGCTCAGGCAGTTTCACCTAAATGGTATGAAGAAAGAAATCTTAGAATAACAGCGTCATGTTTTGGTCGAGTTTGTAGAAGACTTACTAGTACCTCCCCTGATGCCTTAGTTAAATTAATTATTAATCAAAAAATATATAAATCGATGCCAGCAGCGTGTGCCGGGGGGAAAAATAATGAATCGCAAGCCATAGACATATATATAACCACCATGATTGGAGATGGGCACACTGGATTGGAGGTGAAGAGATCAGGATTAGTTATTAATCCAGACTATACATTTTTGGGTGCTAGTCCTGATGGTCTTGTTACAGACCCAATATCTGAAGACCATAATGGATTGTTAGAAATAAAATGTCCTTACGTACATAAAGATTGCACTCCGTTGGAAGCTGCACAGCAAAAGAAATTTTTCTGTAACTTGGATAATGGTAAATTAATTTAAAAAAAACAACATCATTATTATTACCAAGTTCAAGGACAGATGGCAATTTGCTCAAGAAAATGGTGTGACTTTGTAATATATACCAACAAGGGAATTTCCGTGCAAAGAATTAAATTTGATGAATCATTTTGGAAAGACATGTTACTAAAACTCAAATCTTTCTATATCACATCAGTTCTACCTAAACTAGCTCAAAAATTTAAATAAATATTTTTGTTTCATTTTCATTATCCTATTATATTCATTTCATTCAAATATTTTTTCATAAATAAAAAAACTGAATATGTAATAAAACCAAAAATAATGTTGAATATGCTCATATATTAAACAAGAGGCGGGAGAAAATTTGTTAAAATTGAACATACAAACCATATCTGATCCAGATGACAATGTAGGGAGTTTGGTATTACACCTTTTAAAATACGATAGTTTTTTATTCTACCAATAGCCCTTTCCACATGAATTCGAACAGATTCAATACTACGGGTTTCAAATTCCTCTTCAAGAGACAATTGTGTCTTCCCTCTCATAAACGGCGGAATGTTTAAGGTAATTTTTTTTTGGGCTAAAATATCTTGGATATCGAATCCCCTGTCTACCATTACCATGTCTCCAGGTTCCAATAAACTGATAATACCACATAACTCTGTGATTTTCTTATCAGAAATATGACCTCCATATAAGTCCGAAACAAAACTGACCAAACCTTGGGTGTTATACCAATTAAACCTTTTGCTGTATTGTGGCTTTTATATGTAGAATAAGTTTGTGACTGGGCCCGAAATGATGACGGCATCTCTATAAAAACCTCGGTACAATAAAAAATTACTCGAGTACTGGGATAATGTTCTTTAAAACATGATGGCATGGTTTCTTTAACAATTTTTGAAGTTGGCCAGATCGGTAGTTGTTTATAGAAAATTGATCCATGTAACAAGTGTTCTAGAAACCGTGCTAGAACTTACTTGAAATCGATCCGCAATATCTTTTTCTAAAATGTCACACCTTAGTCGATACAAAACCATAAATAACTCGTCTATTGGTTGAATTTTGCGTTGAGGACCATGTTTCATTTCAGTACGATTTTCAGAATTTTCAGAACCCCAATAGTTAAGCTTACTTGCTGCTGGAAGTAAGAATTCATAAAAACTTAATAAAGTACTATAATTAAGAAATGCAGTATAAAACCTAATATCATCATCGCTCCCTGCAAACCTCTTTAAACCAAACTTCAATGTTTCAATCTCGAGAAGTAATGACTTCTTTTCATTTTTCAGTTTTTCTATCTCTAAACTGAGATCAACATTTTCATTCGTATTTATGGCTGTGAGTACCTCCACATCTTCATTATTGGTGGAAGTTCCTTCAGTTGGTAAGGCAACTTCAGTTTTCTTCCGTTTTAGTGGAGGAATACCATCTCTGGGCTTAGGTCTCTTCCTCGTTTTTGAACGAGGAAGCAATGGAAAAATAACGGGAATATCAGATATACTACACTTTCGTCCACCATTAAAATGTTTTGAACACACACGATGGCTATCAGAAGAAACAAATTCCTTTCTTTTAATAGCATTTATCCATTTCTCTTTTAATACTTTGTCTTTGGGAAACTTATGGAAAGAAAACTCCTTATTTTTTTTGGTATTATTATAACATCCTGGAACACAACAAGTATAGCCACCCCTCAAACTTTTACTAACTGTACAATATGTGGTTAGAGCTGAGCAGTTCCCAGAAAAACCAGCAACTTCATTGCTACCAGCACCATCCAGGTCACTTCCAGGAACAACCACAACAGCAGGTCTATCAGGTTCACTATCAGTATCTCCACCACTACCACCAAGTTCATTATCTCCACAACTACCACCGCCTGGCATTGGGTTCTGAGAAGAACCAGCAACAACACCACCTGTCAATGAGTTCTGAGAAGAACTAGCAGTGAGGTCACCTGTCAATGAGTTCTGAGAAGAACTAGCGGTAAGATCAAGCACGCTCAAATTTTCGCCTTCCATTTCTCCACAACACACCACCGAATAATCTAGAATTTTGGTATGACCACGTTGGAAATTTCATAATCTAGCTATTCCTTTAATTTGGCAGCTCTGCTGCAAGCTATGAGCCCGCTGCAGCAAGAAATAGAGCCAGCGGTGGCAAAAATTAATACATTTTCTATGGTACAGGTAAGTCAGTGATACCATAAGTAGGCGTGGCCCGGATATACGTGACGTCATCATGCAAGTCCTCCTGCAGTGGTGGCGGGGAAAGTTGTGCACCCTCGACTTCAAAATAGACAGAGTTCACCTTGGTTACTATCTTAGAAATTACACAAGAATACACTTCATATATAAGGTGATAGCACGCTGATACATTCAGTGGTTTTAAAGTATGAATATGATTAAGTGGGAATGACCGTTTGGTAAGGTTGTTTCAATGCAATGCAATCAAATGAAATATATAAGTTCTACTTGAGTGTTCTCTATGCCTGTTCTGGGCTTCTTGAGTCCTGAACAGCCGCTATATTCTTCAGCCCTATCACCTACCAATCTGAAATTTGTGCTGAACTACCCCGCTCTCACTAATGAGCAACCAACTCCAAGCAACATTGGGAATACGCCGTCACTTCTGCTCCAGGGACTAACCTTTTGCAAAGTTACAACGGCCATCTCACGGCTCATTATTGTATTTCTTATTTTTGTTTACAAATGGGCTCTTTTTAGAGCTACCACAAGTCAATTGATTATGCTCTTACCAATAAATTGCGCGTTCGCGAAGCTCAACGTTATGGGGGGCGGGGTAAAATAGCGAATCAGTAATCAACTTGAAAATATAAATCGATATTTCGTGGAATTGTATCATTGAATTGAATCCAAATTTTGCGCACAAGCAGCATACCCCCTTAGAATAAAGTTACAGAGAGATTTTTTTAGAATAACTCAGGAGTAAAACGGCACGAAAATTTTACTATTTACAAAAAAAGAATATAGATATTAGAAATATGGCTCTGTAATGTTGCGAAGAAGCCCGCTAGCTACCTCTGGAAAAAAAATGAGCACGCTAGTTTCTTTGGCCGCTTCGAAATAACACCGAATAGTAGCCGGTGTGCAGAGCTGTATCGCCGTCCCAGACGGGTCTTCATTCTTCAAATTTGGCTTGCTGGAGTCCTTTATTGGTGCTTATTCCATCTGTAACAACAAAGTAAGCCCACAGTACACAGAAAAAGAAATATAAACACATAGCAAAAACAGTCAATTTGCGGTTACGGGCCTCGGTTTCCGGTGGCAGGGCACCCTTAAGGGTGCAGTATCACCGGAACCTGCGGTAATTAAGCGATTCAGTAGAATACCACAAAACCCGCCCGTAACTCGATCCAATTTACTCTCCGCGAACTGACTATTGTACGCGACTCGCGCACAATTTGAACACGTACCAATTAACTGTACCAGACAATTTACCTCAAAGAGCTTTCACCTCAAAGGACTGCCATGTCCTCTCTTCTAAATAACCAGGATGTATGTATTCCCTTCAGGAGGCATGACTTCTTAGGAGAGCCGAAGGTCTACTATTCTCTCCTCTGGAGAACAAGGAAGCCATGTCTTCTGCTCTGCACTTTTGTTGTGAACCTGCCAGTTGTACCCTAGAACCAAGGAGTTGTGCCTTCTCATAATCGGAGCTCATCTATTTCTATGAAGAGCATGCCAGCACCTTTCCTCCTGTTGAGGTAGATCAGACAAAGTACTATGATCTAAAATTTGATTCTGGTCTTATTTTAAATAAATCAATAAAATAATAATTGATAATAAACAGCCTAATTGATAAATATATATTATTGTAGAAAGAAAAGAACATTAGTCAATAAAAGTAATAATTCACATTTTCTTTTAACAAATAGCACCAAAAATTCCTGAGAAGTTGAAGTTAACACACTGAAACTGTTTCTAACTTCTACCCGCTACACCAACCTTCTATCAAGCTCTCCAAAGACACCAAAGCAGATGCTTCCTTCAAGTCGCAGCTGCGAGCCGTGATATATCTATTCTAAACGAGTGACTCCAGGCCCCATTAATACGCCGCTGCTTCTTCATTGTCTAGGACCATCCAGTACATTCCAGAAGTCTTGTACTCTTCCCCGCAGGGCTCACTCGCACAGTAACTCTTCTTTTGTTTTTGCTTACCGGTTCTAATTAGAGCCGCCACCACCCGGAATTTTGCCCACAATAAATTGCGCGCTCAGAGTTGGGGGGCGGAGTTGAAGAATCAAATGAATACGAATCAATAAGTTAGCTTCGTACCTAAAAATCGATATTCAGAAGTACTGGATGACCAGAATGAACTCATATTTTGTACACGGGGTACACTCCACATCTAAAAAAACATAACAACGAGTTTTTTCTTTTAAATAGGATACAAAAATAGAAATAAAAAAATAAAAATAAAAAAGGAAAACAAATACTAATATCAAAAATACGGCGTTGTTAAGTTGTGGGGAAGCCCCTAGGCTACCGCTGGAAAAAAAATCGACTTCGTAACTGCAACGGTCACCTCTGAATATCGCTGAATAGCCTTAAGGTTTGTACCGTTGTTTCTCAGTTCCTGGTCGGTCTTTTTTCTTGAAACTTGGTTTATAAGAGCTGTCTGTTGGTGTCTGTTTCAACTGCAACAACAAAGTAAGGTACATTGAACAGACAACGAGAAATAAATACATAGCATAACTCCTCCATCTGCAGTTTAGCGCTGCGGTTTCAAGTGGTACTGCACCCTTAAAATGATCATGATCATGTAGAAAACATTTTTTATGCATTGTGAGATTAAGAGTGCAAGAGTTTAATTATCATGTGTGTGTGTGAATTTGGAATGACCGATGAAACTGGTATTTTAAATACAAGATCATTCAGTAAATCACAGGGGCCTGAAACGTTAATTCAATGGTAATAAAATTGTTCCTATAAAAATGAGAGATCAAGAGACCTAATGTTTAATATCGTACAGTACTATCGTATCTGGGATCTAGTTACATCTCACTTTTTTGTTAGAAGATAACAATCTGGAAACTTAATACAATTGAAGTATATTTTTGTTGGTTCACTCCATGTCGTAAAGTGCACGAGTACATACCAGAACTGGCTACGGAAATAATTACAAAATCAAACAAAAACAACATACCAACATTACTACAAAAGTTTTTGCTGTAGAATCAGTGTTTACATGCACTCCACAAATAATAGACAAAATTGTCAATAAAGATAACCACTGTTGTTTTATAAGTTCATTTTTTCGTATCTCTTCCACTATCACGGCACTTCTGACAAAGTGTAATCATCATTTTCCTGTGGTCATATTTATCTTTGTAGCAATAATCTAGACAATCTGGGATAAAACCACTTGCATTTAATAATTCACTAAATTAGATCCAAAACAGTACAAATATAATATAAATGCAGTCCATTCACCACAAGTTTTAAACAGCTTGTGGTTATGACTAGACATAATTGCGCATTATTGTTGACATTAGATGTATTTTCTGTCTTTCACAGGCTTTTTTTTTTTAAACAAAACTGAATTAAAAAATGCTTTGTCATCACCAGGAATCAGATCCAGGACCGCTTATACATTTAGCAAGTGGTCCTGGGTTCAATTCCTGGTGGCGACCAAACATTTAAAAATTCTATATAGTTTAAAAAGCCTGTGAAAGAGAGAAAATTCATCTAATGAGTAAAAGAAGGCTGAAAGGAAATTTGAGAGTGTGTGGGCTCACATAGTTCAAGCCTCTAAGTACACAATACTAAAATGAATATTTACTAATAAGAATTTTTAACTTTTTATAGAGTTAGTTCCCAAAAATGTTGCTCAATAATTGTCGCAAAAAATTACTGTTTGGCATAAACTATAAATTTTGTTGTGACTTTAGTAGGTTTGGTTTCTAGAAGAAAACGTCTACCACATTGTTGCTAGTTGTTATTGATCTGTAATTGTACTATTTCTGGGTTCTAGACCAATAATTGAATGTCTTTTGAGTCTTTCTTGACCTTGTAATGCAGGGGTTGTGGTGGTAAGATTGACAATTAACACTTAATTGAACATATGTGTAAAGTAATTAAAGTTAATGTATGAATAGAATGCATACATACATTAATAATATTGACTAAATGTGCCTCATGTGACCGGTTTAGGGAAAATCCGCCTAAACACGGCAGTCAAAAATTTTTCTCAAAAAAATTTGTCAGAAATGGATAGACACCAGTTAGCTCTAGTGTTATGACGCAGCTGTAAGCTCTGGTAAGCAGCATGAGGCTTGCAACACTAGCCGGTTGGACTCATGTACGTAAGAAATTATTGGCGGGCTTTTCAATAATAGCGGGGGGGAAAATGTAGCTAACTAATTCACTTACTATTCTACATAATCCACATACTCACGCAATTCTCGCCATCATAGTTTCTTGAGGAGCCTTGCTGTAGGACGCCCAGGTAAGATGTCTATTAGAACAGCTCCCCGAGTCAATGATAGTCCCCGCTGCCACCAGAGTCTCAGCAACAGTCCACCCCAGTTAGTTAGCCTTTCCCCAGAAGTTCAAAGAGTTAAGCTTTTAAACTTAATCTTAAAACATAGACAAACAGAACGTGATGTGATGACTGATGATACAGAACCAAGACTGAACAAAACAGAACTGCGCACAACTGTAAATACTATCTAGCTACTCTAATTAGCTAGTCCCATTTGCACACGGTACTATACACGAACTCATACATTGCACACGGCACATTGCACACGCTACTCTATTGTTCTATTGTTCTTCCTTGCTGTTGCCTCCACTGTCGGCATTGCCGGTCTTGCCACGCCTCTTCTCCTGTGCGGAAGATGTTGGGGAGGAGCTGCCAGGCTCCACATCCCCCCTTTTGAGATCGGAGAATCCGATCCCACTCCATGAGACGGCGGCTCCTCCTTGCTCTTTGTTAATCTGCCCCGCCTCCTTGATCAAACTCTGCTGAAGTCCTTTCTCGTCTCGAATCGTCGGACTGCCCACATTCACCTCATCATTGGGCTTCTTGTGGGGTTCTTCCCACATGCGGGATAACCCATCTGCATTCTCTAGGGTAGCTCCAGGTATATACTCCATCTCGACTCTGCCCTGGAGCTTGAGGGAAAACCTGCGTAATCTCGGATTCAACTCTGATGCTGACTTTCCTGACGTGAGGGCTAGGTTGGGGCGGTGATCGGTCTTAACTCTCACTACCTTACCGAATAGGTAGACGTCGAAGTGCGTTACTGCTTCGACCACGGCCAGAGCTTCTTTCTCCGATACGGAGTACCTGGTTTCAGGACCCCGTAGTATCCGTGAATAAAAGGCAACTGGCAACTCTATGTCTTCTCTGATGACGTGAAGACACGCCCCAACAGCTCGGTCGCTAGCATCTGTGTAGAGCACGAAGATGTCCTGTGGGCTGGGCACACACAAACACACAGAACTACAAAGAGACACACGTAAACAATCAAAGGCAGACTGACAGTCGTCAGTCCAGACCAGTCTGTCCGGCGACCCTTTTCCCGTCAGGGGAGTCAGCACCGCCGCCGAGCTGGCGAAGTCCGGGACGAACCTCCGGTAGAAGCCCACCGTACCCAGAAATCGCTTCAGCTGGCGCTTGGTCCCGGGGACCGGCCACTCAGCAAGTGCAGAAACCCTGTCTTCAGGAACACTAACACAACCACTGCCAATGAGATGGCCTAGGTACCTCAGTTTGCGTCTCCCGAAGCTACACTTTCTCAATTTGATCTTAAGCCCTGCTTCGTCTAAACACCGCAATACTCTCTTTAAATCTCTCATATGTTCTTCCCAATTACTTGAATAAATCAGAACGTCGTCAATATAGCAACCACAACACTCTCTAACCTTGGCAAGCACCCCATCCACCATTCTCTGGAATACTGCTGGTGCATTTTTCAAACCAAAGGGCATTCTTCTGAATCTATATCTGCCCCAAGGGCTGCCAAATGTGGTAAGGTCCTTGCTCTCCACATCCATAAGGACCTGGTGGAAACCTGCGGTCAGGTCCAGGGTCGTCAACACAGAACTGTTGCCAGCTCTGTCGAGGAGCTCCTCCAACGTAGGCATGTAATGCCGTGTCATCGGATTCACCTCATTCAAGGCTCTGAAATCAATGCAGACCCTGACTGACCCGTCAGGTTTCTTTACCGGGACAATAGGGGAACACCATGATGAGCTATCATCTGCCTCCTCGATAACTCCATCAACTGCCATCTTGTCTATGGCAGTCTTAACTCCATCCCTAAATCCAAATGGGACACGCCTTACCGGAAGGTTTACCGGCTTGGCATCCCTATCTACAGTGATGGTACACTTACTCGTCTTACAACAACCCGGGGTTTCACTAAACACCCCCTCAAACACACTCAGTAAATTGTCTAGCTGACACTTATTAAAATTCTCACAAGGCTCATCAGACAGCTTGTTACTCCTTGCTGTCATACTCTCATCAGCTGACTCCTCTATAGCTACACAAGCCCTATAGGCTTTTCTGACATTGTACCTCTTGAGGTTATTAATATGGACTACACGTCCCTCAGCCGGCAACCCATCACCCATCACTCTGTAATTGACACGGTTGAGTGCCTCAACTACCTGGAATGACCCCTCCCAAGAGCTAGAAAAGGCGCTATTCCTTCCCGGTACCTTCATGAGTACTAGGTCTCCTTCCTTAAACACTCTGTCGACCCTATTCCTATTGAGCACCTCCCTCTGCTTATCCTTCCCCACCTTTCTACGTGCAACACTCAAATCAGTCAATTCACTTAGCCTCTGTTGCAGGGTGTCAACCCACTTTGAGATGGGCACACCCTCACACACCTCCCCGAGCCACCCGAGATATATTAGATCAAGGGGGGCCCCTCACCCGAAAGCCATAGACTAAATCAAATGGGGAGAAACCTGAATCTCTGTGGGGCATTTGCCTTAGTGCAAACAATGCAAGGGGTAGGAACCGAACCCAGTCAATCCCTCTAAGACTGGCCTTAGCCAGCATCGGTTTCAAGGTACCGTGCAGACGTTCGACCACACCATTACCCTGGGGGTGGTAAGGTGTAGTCGTTATCTTCCCACAACCGAACAGTTCACAAGTTCGTTTGAACACTTTGCCTGTAAAAACAGACCCTCTGTCTGTAAGAACAGTATCTGGTAGGCCAGTTTTGCACACAATCTGGCAGAAGGCCTCGGAGACCTCCTGCGCAGACACGTTTCTCAGAGGGATCGCCTCAGGCCACCTGGTAGCCATGCAGGCATATGTGAGGATATACTGGGCCCCGCCCCTCCCTTTAGGCAAAGGTCCCACAATGTCTATGGCCACAACCCTAAAGGGCTCATCCACAACTGGCCGTTCCTGGAGCTTAACTGGCTTATTACCCTGTTTATTGGCTTTTAAACACAAGTCACAAGAACCCACAAACTGGGAGACATCCCACGCCATACCGGGCCAAGTAAACAGACGATTAAGCCTGTCCCTGGTTTTTCTGATGCTGAGATGCCCACCACAGTCATGGGCCAGCTCCAGTATACGCCGTCTATCTACTTGCGGCACTACCACTCTTACCATACCCGTAGCCAGGGGGGGTTCGGGGGGTTCGGTCGAACCCCCCTTTTGAGTGACCGGAAGTAAATTATTTAGCCACACCTCACATTTAACTTATGGTATGTCGACTTCTGGTCGATCGTGTCTAAATCGCAATGGAATATTCTGCTATTTAGCTATATATATCCCCGAATATACTTCATACTCTATATGTGGACGGCCTAGTCTGATTCCAAGCTTTCAAATAAACATTGAGCTCCTTGACTACAAAACATCGCTCTCGTTATGGTACTGATAAAGCAAGCTACGCTACAACTATTCTTTTTATGGTGTGCGTAATGTACTTATTTAAGTGTTGTTGTTGTTTTTTTGTTTCAAAGAGGTAAAAGATCAGCTATACAACTGGTAAGCAAGCTACGCTACAACTATTCTTTTTATGGTGTGCGTAATGTACTTATTTAAGCAAGCTACGCTACAACTATTCTTTTTATGGTGTATCGTAATGTACATAGTACTCAAGGCCTATTGATTGTTCACTGTTTGTGTACAGCTCACGGTAGTGGTTAGAAGCCTGGTTACACGATAACGATAAAGCATTAGCTGTTTACCGCTTATTGCTGATAGTTAGAAGTGTTCAATGAATTTATTAATAGAACACATAGAGCGTCAGACAAATTATTAATTTTGGCATATTTCCCCCTTCTTTTTTGCTTTTTAAAGAATAAACGAAGAAAACAAAAGTAGGTGTGGCTTTCTTGCGTTTCTATGAAATCCGAACCCCCCTGCGCAAACTCCTGGCTACAGGCCTGCTTACCAACTCCTCACCACACTCTCCCTCAATCACGTTAACTAGGATCCCATCCCGAAGCCCATAGCCTCTAAGATTCGACTCAGCTAGGAGTCTACACTCCTCTAAGGATCCACACTGCTTCTGCCTCACAGCAAGCTCTCTTCTGCTGTCTCTCTCTTCACTAATTCCATCAGGCAACTCAATATGCAACTCTTCCTCACTACCAACCGGACCCTCCCCCCTCTTAGTCTCTGGGGTGTCAAGGCCTGGTGAGTTAATTCTCTCACAGGTTGCCGTACTATTCTCACTACCACTCAGAATGTCACAGCCTACCTCGCTATTATTCATTGCTCTTGTTCCCTTGGTTACTGTGCCCTCCCCTTCTCTCTTATTTGGGGTGCTACAGCTTACCATACCATCACTCTTGGTCACGGTGCCCTTCCCACTCTCCTTTGGGATGCTACCACCGCCCACCTTACTACTACTAGTTAAGGCCCGCCCCTCTCCCTTCTTAGAGGCTAACTTCCTAGGCCTAACCCTTCACTAGAGTCAACCTTGGGACTACTCTCTTCTGTCCCTATTATGCCGCTCTCAACTAAAGCTCTCTCCTCACTTATAGCTTTCTCTCTAACAATCTGTTTCTGTTGACTGCGGGTAACCGCCATGCAATGTTGGTCCTAAGCTGCGGGGGTTCTACCACTGTAGTTGCCCCACCCTGGGTGTCAGGGGTGTCACCTGAGTGCCCAACCTCCCGAGCTTCTTCCCGTAAGGCTGCACCCAACAACATTTGCTTAGCAGATTCCTTAGTCAAAGGAATGGGGAATAGCACCTCATCAGTGGGTAGGTCTTTAGTGGCCACTACTACTCTCCGAGAAAATTGCCTACCCTCTATTTCTAAATTGACTATTGCACACTGTGCTCTCACTGGTTCCCCGATTGCTCCATATATAACTTCATATTCAGATAGTAATTGACAGTCAGGCATTATCTCGGCTCCGGTATCTGGGATTACACTGCACTCTATCCCATTCACTTTCCCACTCAGCCGTACACATTCACCTGTAGACTGAGCCAACTTGGTTCTCTTAGGCCTGCTATCTTTATTCTCTCTCTCATTACTGTGTTTGGAATTATCTCTCTTGTTGTTATTATGATTGGCCTGTTTATCTCTCTCAGGACAAGTATATGCCTTATGGCCGCTCTTGTTACACACGTAACACTTCAAGCTGCCACTGTAGCCACCACTGTTAGAGTAGTTATTACCACGGGAGAATCTCGGCTCTTCCCTTCCCCGGGCTGTACTGTTGTCCCTCATAGCTCTCACTGCTTCTGTCAGATCCTCTACTGTTCTGGTACTCTGCCCACGGAGCAAGCCACACTCATGTGATGACAGCTCAGAGAACAAAGCACCTCTGACTAGGAACAGGAGTAACTTCTGGTCATTGGGACATAGCATGAGGACTCTCTTTCCCCAAGCTATTAACTCTTTCACACGCTCCACTCTATCCTTTGAACTACGTCGCCCAGGTGGAAAAAATTCACTTTCTAGTTCTACCATGGACTTCCCAACCTTAGCTAGTAATCCCTGCACAATCTCATCATAACTGGCTCCATCCTCAATGTACTCAATTATATTGTCCTTGATCTTGGCCGGCAACTTGACCAGCAAGATGCCACCTTGTCTACTTTCAATTCTTTAAGCTCTGCCTCTATTCCCCGGATGAATTTTGCCAGGTCTCCTCCTTCCGTATAGGAAGGCAATTCCTTCACAGAATCTCTCACGGTAAGTGCACTAGGTTCACGGGTTGGAGCTTCCTCTCGCTCTCACCCTATCTCTACCTTCTGTCTCTCTCAACCTTCTATCTTCTCTCATCTCTTTCATTTCTTCTCTCATCTCTTTCAATGCATCCCGCATTACTGCTCTCTCAGTTCTCATAACACCAATTGTATCCACCACAGCTTTCCATGCTTCCGTACTACCCTCTACTCTGTGCTCTTCTCTTCTGCCACCCACCCTAGGTTCACCTATCCCTTCAGCTCCCCCAGGTGGATCTAGCACTCCTATTTTCTCTTCTATTCTCTCTCTGCTCTTACTCCTTACTCTACCTCTTCCCTCAGACACAACACTATCCTCAGACCTCTCCCTAGCACTACGCCTAGATGGAGACGCAAACCTCAGCCCATTCTGGCTAGTGTCAGTGCCCCACCCAACAGAGCCACCGCCCTCACCTTGTGCAAGCCCCGGCGGGTCTCCAAACTGGGCAGCTTCGGAGATTGTGGGGTGAGGTGGGAACTCCTGTCCGGCCAGTCCCTCCAGACCCCCCCGCTCAGCCGGCACCTGCTTCCTCGGTTGACGTTTACGGGACATCGTACAGACCGGTCTTTCTCAACGACTGTTGGTCTAAAAAGAAAAAGAACAAAGATTATAATGCACAAGTAGTGGCTTGTTACAATTCAGATAATAACACACACACAACACAAACACCAAAAGAACAAAGATTATAATGCACAAGTAGTGGCTGGTTACAATTCAGATAATAACACAGACAACACAAACACCACAGTCCCATGGAACAGGCGAAGTGTTGACGAGGTGTTGATTGTTGATTAGGTGTTAACGAGGTGTCCGATTTCACGTTGGAAAGGTCACCTCTCGGTTGATTAATTCGAGACTTGATATTCTTTCTTCTTCTCAGCTGTTTTTCTTCTTGTTTCTTAGCCACTCGGTCTGGCTAGCTTGCGACTTACTCGTTCCGCGACGGCAAAATCATGGCGTCCTTGGGCGTTGTTTAGGCGTCCTTGGTCGACAACGGTAGGTCTTGTAGGTTCGTTTCCTTGCTCTGACTATTAGATCAGAGCCAGATACGTAGTTCGGTCGATTCCTCGGTTGTTAAACGAAGTTCGAACGGTAAGTTGTTGTCTAGTAGCTCGACGTTGAAATCGTCTCCAGACGGTAGATGTATTCGATGTTTCGTACGTGAGGCTCGTTGTGGCTGATCCCGGTATTTAGTCGAGATCCCACCGCTGCCACCACTGTAGGACGCCCAGGTAAGATGTCTATTAGAACAGCTCCCCGAGTCAATGATAGTCCCCGCTGCCACCAGAGTCTCAGCAACAGTCCACCCCAGTTAGTTAGCCTTTCCCCAGAAGTTCAAAGAGTTAAGCTTTTAAACTTAATCTTAAAACATAGACAAACAGAACGTGATGTGATGACTGATGATACAGAACCAAGACTGAACAAAACAGAACTGCGCACAACTGTAAATACTATCTAGCTACTCTAATTAGCTAGTCCCATTTGCACACGGTACTACACACGAACTCATACATTGCACACGGCACATTGCACACGCTACTCTATTGTTCTATTGTTCTTCCTTGCTGTTGCCTCCTCTGTCGGCATTGCCGGTCTTGCCACGTCTCTTCTCCTGTGCGGAAGATGTTGGGGAGGAGCTGCCAGGCTCCACACTTGCATTAAGCCTTTTCGACTTCTTTCAATCCGCCTGTAACCGGTTTAGTCCGCAGTGTCCCGGAGACACGTGGTAATAGTATACGGATACAAGGCACGCCCCCTGACCTTAGCAATGCCTTTACGTGGCGTTTTTTTCGAAATCAGCAATAATTGGCGAGCGAGTGAAGCGAGCGAGACAGTATTACGGGTGGATGATGCAAAATCGGGTATATGTTATATATATGTATTTATGAATGGTATGTATGCCCCTTAGACGTGCGCGCGGGTTCCCTTATTTCTCCTAAAAACAATTCTTTTTAGGCTTGACCCCAGTTTATTCTTTACTACAGTATTAAGCTAACCTCACTTTAAACTTATGCTCCAAAGTGTGAGAAAATTCCTGCGAAAACGCTTGTTTTTCAAGACACTAAAAGTCGCTACGCCCGGTTACTATGCCATTGAAGACCTTTTTCCAGACGTAATTTCAAAACTTCCCCATTTTAGGGGGATATGAAGTGCCAATTGTTGGTTGTCAAGAGCCATTGGTAGTTAGAATGCTGTAATATTAATGCTAAGGGGAAGCCCGGGACTAGGAGTGTTGACAAATACGTGCGAGACCATAGTTCCACACCAGCAACTACTAGCTGCAGTCGATCTGTCACATCTTCACTCGCACCGTCGACTTCACAGCAGGAATCATTTGCTGGAACTTCTGAAGAACCTGATGATGAATCTTCAAAAGCTGTCCATACTGACCTTCTAGCTTACATTGAACTTCTAGAGAGTGAAAATGCTCAGCTGAGAAGTGCACCATCTAACAAGAAACATTTCAGAATAGATAGAGTAACTATTTTTTAAAATTCGAAGAAGCCAACTGGTCTTTACCCGCTTTAAAGCGGGATCCGGAACGAAAGGGTTAATAACTGTGCAGAAAAAAATTAAATATATCCAGCCTAATTAATAAAAGACATACCCAGCTGCACATTCACAAGTAGCTAGTCTGACTGAAGTGACCTCTTCCTTACGACCCAACAGGATGTATGTGTTATATACACCAGTTTTCATGGAAGGCTTCATTTTGCACTTAACATGGCAACACAGTGGGTTGTTAGGGCTAGGGCTAGGGCTAGGGCTAGCCCTAGCCCTAGCCCTAGCCCTGACTCTGCCAGAGGCCCAGTGAGTATATCCACGTGACAATGCCCGAAAAGCACCTTGATCACCTATAAGGCCAACATGCCCAGCTAAGTAGGTATATAGTAAACCTAAAAATGGGTGGGAAAATGTAATAAAAATTAACAACAAAATGCACATCAAATTGACTTTATAAGGTATTACACTCATCAATTCTTTGTAAAATTTACCATGGCTTACGCGAGGAACGAAAGCAGCAACGGATTGGTAATTTTCACTAGTTAGAGTCGTCCAACCAGTAAGAGGTGGAGAAGGAATAGATGGAAGAGAAACTTGTTTCCCTGACTCATTTAGTGCCTTGTATTTCTTGTACAAGTAAGACCCATCCACATCAATGACAGGCACTTTATCAGAATCTGCTTGCCTTATTCTACCATTTAAATATAATGATAGTGGACATTTGCATCATATACTAACCAAACAGCTAATAACTTCAACCTTACTTGTCAATCACATCTTTTTTTTCTCAAATAATTGGAAACTTTGATTCCTCTGCAAAGGAGCCACCATCGTAAAGCTGCAGGGGGTGCTTCTCAAATGGTTGTGACAGTTCAGCCCCAGGTATATCTGAAGCATCTAGTCGGATTCCTTCCATCACTTCTGAACTGCCACTCTCTCCCCCTAGGGAAACCACCGTAGAAGCCATAGAGTTGCTTTGTCCTGAACTACCGACAGAAACCTTTTTTAAAAATAACTTTTACCAAGCTAGCATTCGTTAAAATAGAATACAACCGTCATAGACAATATAGCACGAGTTTAAAAATAAAGTTTACAAGCATCCAATACATTCTCTATGGGATCCAGAGCATCCACGCGTGACGTCATCAAATCAATTAACATTCCTTTTGCTATCGCGCAAGTGGCCTATTCGTTGTGTGAATTTTCTCTTTCGAATCTATTCTTAACCTAACCTGCGGGTTGGTGAACGGTTGACAAAAGAATGAAGCTGGAGGATGAGAGGAGGAAGGAAGAAGAGATGAGAAGGAGGGTAGAGGCAGAGCATAGGAGAGCTGATGAGGAAGCAAGGAGGATGGAATTGAGGGAAATGTTTAGGCAGATGAATGAGGTGGACAGGGATAGAGCTGAGAGGTGGAGGGAGGAGGAGAATGAGAAGCGTAAGGCAGAGGAGAGGCCAGAAAGGAAAGAAGAAAAGAGGATGAGAAGAAGCGGGAGAAGAAGGAAAGGCAGAAGGAGAAACTGTTAGGTTTGGGTACTTGGAAAGGTTTGAAAGGATAATGAGGGAGTGTGAGGTCAATGCTGAGGAGTGGGTGGAGAAGTTGTACGCCCGGCTAAATGAGAAGTAGTGTGTACGTGTTAACGAGTTGAAGGATGAAGGGGCAGGGTATGAAGCTATTAAGGGTGCATTGTTGAAGGCAGTAGGCGAGACAACAATAACCTATGGATACGAAATATTTGGGTTAACTGGGGAGGCATTAAAGTCGAAGAGTGGGGACGAGATAACAGATGTAATTAGCAGGATGTTCCAGGGGGCCAAAACTGTGGAGGAATGTACTTTTGCATTGGCAATGGCAATTACCCGGCAGGTCATTCCAAGTGGAGGAAAGGTGTTCATGGAAAACAGGAGCATCAATAATCTCAGGGATTTGAGGGAGTGTTGGTGTGACTGGGTATCAGGCAGGCAGAAGGGGAATTTTAACAAGATGGGCAGTAGTGGTGTTAGTGAAGGTGTGAGATTGGGAAGGTTAGTAAGGGACAGTGGTAGTGGCAGCAGGCTGGTGCTGACTTGTTTCAACTGTGGTGAAACAGGGCACAGGGCGGTTGATTGCAAGGAGGGTGGGGCCAGGAGTCCCAATGTTGACCGGGTAACTGGTCCCGCCCCCCGAGTTAGGCCACCTACCGGTTTCACCTGTCACAAGGAAGGGCACAAGAGTCCTGACTGCCCTCAGAAGAAGGTGGGAAGTATGGTGAAGAAGGAGCCTGGGAGTGGGAGAATGGCATCCTTGAGTACAGCAGTGCCAGGGAATGCAGAGAAGAAGAATGTGGTATTGGGTAAGGTGAATGGGGCGGAGACTAGGATTTTGGTGGATACTGGGGCTGATTTTGGGTTGGTGCCTAGGGTTTTGGTACCGGTGTCGGAGGGTGGAGTGTCTCCCTGGGTGGAATGTCCGCTCGGACACTGTGCCCTAGGGTGGTTTGTCCCCCAGCCGGTTAGAATGTCCTACTTTCCTTTACCAGATCCACACGTGTCCTAACTCAACATGGCCACGAACAGCGAGGAATATGAAGCCATATACCAGTTTTTGCGGTGTGGACAATACCCTGGGGGCTGCAGCAAGAATGAAAAAAGAGTTCTTCGGCGCAAAGCTAAAGATAATTATAAAGCTGAAAAAGAATCTTTATTTTACCGGCCTCGAGGAGGCCTGGACTGGAAGAAAGTTCCACGTTTTGCTAAAGACAGAACCAGAATTCTTGAAATTTGTCATTCCCTACCAGAAGGTAATTAATAGACTTTAAAGCTTATGCTGAATGCTATATACATGAATTTGTCATTAGAGATTAGCTAAAACTCCTTTCTAAATATTTGTAGGGTGTCTCAACTTGGCAATTGTTGTGCATTGTCATTGGTTCTAGTTGGGTAAACTTTGGATTTAATTGCCTAAGGTTACAACTGATTAATGTAATAATATTGGAATAAAATTACATAGCAGCTTAGTTTTCATTTTTATCCACTAGTATTTCTCCCTATTCAGCTAATGACTTCTATAATGGTTATGCTTAGTAAAAAAAAATTATTGGCCTTATTTTCAGGTTGGAATAGTAATATGGCAACTGCGTACAAGGCTAGGCTGACTAGAAACAAAGTGCTGATTTGGGGCTGATCCAGGCGGCTGGAAAGACATGCCAATTGTCTGAAAACACATGTATCATTAATTATTTTGTAATATTTCATAACCAATTTAAAATTTTCAGCTATGTAAAATTTTGCATGATGCAATAATGCTCACTCACAATTTTGAAAACAAAACAAAAAGCATCGGACCTACTATAACTTTCGGTTGTTACCAATAGAATTATTTCCTATAAACAAAATGCACATCAAATTGACACAGGGAGAAGGAAGCTGATTATGGAGTTGTCCCATGAGAAGGGTGGACACCTGGGTGGGGAAAAGTGTTTGGGCATTATCGGAAAATAATTTATGTGGCCGGGCATGACCAAGGACGTGTTGATCACTGTAGATCTTGCCCCATTTACCAAGGCAAAAGCAAGTACAAACCCCCCAAAGCTCCAGCTATAGTCATGCCAATATTATCTGAACCTTTCGAGCAAGTTGCCATTGATCTGGTAGGCCCTTTCCCCAAAGCCAAGGAAGGATATATGTATCTTCTTACGTATATGTATATGGCCACACGTTGGCCTGAGGCAATACCTCTGAGAAAGGTGACAGCCAAGAGCGTTGCAGAGGCTCTGTGGTCTATATTCTCAAGGACATCTATTCCCGAGGTTCTTCTGAGTGATCAAGGTCCTCAGTTTGAATCAAGGTTGTTAAAAGAGTTGTGTACTCTAGTTGGTGTCCAGAAGGTGAGGTCATCCCCCTACCACCCACAAACTAATAGGCAGGTGGAGCGGATGCACCGCACTTTCAAGGCAGTGTTGTCCAATTGAAGGTAAACATGATTGGGCTACACAGGTGCCTTTTGTTCTGTTTGTATTACGGCAGATGCCTTGTGCAGAGACAGGGTTCAGTCCATTTGATTTAGTTTTTGGGTACAGGGTGAGAACACCTATGGATGCCCTTTATCACGGTCTTTATGAGTTAGACCCCAGGAATTTGAATGTCACTGAACGGGTGATGGGAGTAGCTGAAAGGTTAGAGACTGTGAGAGATGCTGCTTTTCTTAGGGCAAGTAAGACCCGAGGAGGTAGGCTGGCTCAGATGAATCGTGGGGCCAAACTTAGGAATTTCCAGGTGGGAGATCTAGTATTGTATAGAATCCCGGGGCTTTCCTCGAAGTTAGAGGATTCTTGGGAGGGTCCTTACGTGATTCAGGAAGTGCTTGGTGAAGTGAGTGGTGCATGTTAACTGTGTGAAGAGGTATCATGCTCGGGAGAATGTTGCTAGATTGGATGTTGTGTTAGAGAGCGAAAGTGATTGCGAGGAGAAGAGTGGTACCAAATGGTCTGGTGTTTGTGAGAATTATGATGAGGACGATGTATTGGGATTGTGTGCGAAGTATGATGATGTATTTAGTTCAGAGCCGGGAAGTACTAGTGTTGTGGAGTGTGAAGTGGATACGGGAGAGGCGGAGCCTATTCGTTTGCTTCCTTATTCTATACCTATTGGGATATGAGACAGTGCGAGGGACGAGTTGGAGAAGTTGGAACGTAGTGGTATTATTGTTAGAAGTGATAGTCCATGGGCGGCGCCTTTGGTTCTGGTTAGGAAGCCAAATGGTAAAGTGATACTCTGTGTAGACTACAGAAAGGTGAACAGTGTCACTGTAGGTGAGCCATATTATATTCCCACATTTGACAAGATTGCAAACATGGTGGGTCAGGCCAAGATGGACTTGGCCAAGGGTTTTCACCAGGTTGGAGTTAAGCCTGCTGATCACCCTAAGCTTGCTTTTAGTTGTCCGTTTGGGAAGTTTACATTCATGAGAATGCCCTTTGGCCTTACCAATGCCCCGTCTATCTTTCAAAGACTTATGGATGTTGTTTTGGCTCCTTGTAAGGGTTTTTGTCAGGTCTATATTGATGATATTGTTGTTGCTTCGGGCACCTGGGTGGAACACTTGAAATACTTGGAGGAGGTGCTGATATGTTTGCAGGTGGCTGGGCTGACTTGCCACTCCACAAAATGCGAGTTCGGGAAGGCTAAAATTGAATTTTTGGGTCATGTGATCGGGGGAGGTGTGGTATCCATCCCTGAGCACAGAGTTTCGGCATTGAGAGAGATTCAGAGGCCTAGGACGAGGAAGCAGTTGCTCAGATTCCTCGGAGCCATTGGCTATTACAGAAGGTTTATTGCTGATATCCACAAGTGGTCGGCGTTGCTGACTCCGGCTACGTCGTCAAGGAGTGACAGTGTGGTTCGGTGGACTGAGGAGATGGAGGCGGCCTTTCAATTGTCAAAAGGTGCGTTATGTGATGTTACATGTTTATGCATTCCTGTGAGTTCAGATATTTTTGTGCTGGAGACGGATGCGTCAGGGACTGGAGTGGGTGCTGTCTTATCTGCGGACAGGATGGATGTGTTATCCCCGGTGGAGTACTACTCCAAACAACTTCAGGGATCGGAGAAACTATATTCAGCGCAGGAGTTGGAAGGGTTGGGCCTGTTTCGTGCCATTACTCACTTCACGTTTTATCTTTATGGCAATAGGTTTACTGTGGTGACTGACCACAAAGGACTTGTGACTCTGGCTCCACAATCTAACAAGAGGCTTTTGAACTGGGCCCTCAAACTGGCTGATTACGACTTCCGGATCATGTACCGTGAAGGAAAACTGAATGTTGATCCTGACTTGCTCAGCCGGTTGTCGTCGGACTTGGACTGTGATGATGGTGTGAACCATCATCAAAAAGAAGGAGGGGGGAGATGTAGGAGAGAAGACATCTCCTACACGAAGAAGAGTGTACCGGTAGTTGCGCACGGACGTGAAGCTCCTTCTGCGCGGCCACGACCCGGAAACACCTACGCTCAGTGACGAGCAGGAACCTATGTATTGAGTGCCTATGCCCATATTAGGAAAGGTAACTACAATTAATGGTATGTGATTGGTTTTAATCAATGTTCAATGTGACACGTTAATAAAAAATTGATTAATGTAATAAAGAAGGAATGAGTGCATAGAAAAATTAGAAAGTGTAAAAAGAGTACATTGAAAATTAGAAAGTTTATTAAATAATTAATAACCAGTAGCACAGCCATTCAATTCAATAATTTTAGGAATAACTTTACGTAAATGTCTGATGTATTTTGTGCATTTTTGCTTGTTAACTGTCTTCCAAAACTCTCGGATACCATTAACAAGTTCATCCTTGTTCTTTGGCTTTACTTCACGACGTATAAACTCCTTCAACTCGTGCCAGAGATTTTCTATAGGGTTTGCATCAGGAGATTCTGGTGGCGTCTTCCACCAGTTGACACTATTGTCTTCAAAGAACTTCTCTCCCACACGAGAAGTATGTTTGGGATCATTGTCCTGCATGAAGTGGTGCTCATTGGGGAAGACGTCATGCAGAAATGGTAGTAGAGTTTTATCCAGAGTTTGCACATATAAGGGAGCTTTCATTATTCCACTAAAAATGCAAATTCCAGTGCTACCCTCTGTACTGATGCCTGCCCATACATGTACAGAGGTGTAGGAAGCACTTCAAAAGTGGAGAGGCCATTAAACCACACCCACAACCCCACCCCCTTGATTATTAATAGCTGAATATTAACCACAAAATATAGTTACAATAAAAATTCTGTGTGTTCATAAATCAGTTTCACGGAAATTTCCAAATTGACACTCTCTGTGACTTGAGCCTGCTACGAATTCATTTGCCATTTCAACTAAAGAAAGTTGATCAGTTATAGTTTTGTGTACATGAAGCACACAAACATTGTTTAATCTGGTTTGCGTCATAGTAGCTCTCAGATACGACTTCAAACGACGCAGACAACTGAATGATCGTTCACTCACTGCATTTGTTGCAGGCATGACAAGTATTAAAGAAAGCAGCTTACATACTTGAGACATTAAATCTTTTTGAGGATCAGACAGACCTTTGAAGTAGCTTATAATAGATTGTAGGTCAATATTACCCTCAGAAGAAAAATTGCTAGACATTGTATGTAACTAACTTTAATGTTTGACAATCAAAATCATCCTGGTAGAAGTCAGTTACAAACTTAAATTCTTCTTCATACTCACACTTCCTGGCAGCTTTAACCCTTTCGTTCCGGATCCCGCTTTGAAGCGGGTGAAGACCGATTGACTTCTCCGAATTTTTAAAAATAGTTACTTTATAGCTAGAACCTTCAGATTGCATACACAGGTGCCCAATGCATTGGAGAAGCATCTAAAATAGCTTTCCGCCAGGACTGCTTCGACAGTACCTCACAGCAGTTGCGTTTATTTCTTCCTCGGCAAAAAAAAAAAACATCGGTTCTCCGTCGAATTTTAAAAAAAGTTACCTTCTTCACAGCAGCTTCATTTATGGATCCAGTCATCTCCAGAGCTTTGTAGAAGCAGCAAAAAATGGCTTGAGCCCAGTAGCCTTCCATAACACATTGAAACAACCGCTTCTTTGCCGACCAAGACTTTGCGGTTTGACTTACTGTCTTCTCCATTTTTTATAAAATCGCCAGTTCAACTGGGGACCTCCCTATTACGTACAGTCTTAGGTAATGCTTATTACATCATAGGATAAAAGTGAGCGTGTCGTGTGACCCCGGTAACTATGCAAAAAAAAATTTTTTTTCAAAGTCATTTTTTGCAAGATGGCGTCTAGAAGTTACAATGCGGTGCAAGTTTTAGACTTGCTTGATGCTGACTCTAGCGACTCAGGATTGTAGCGTAGTCGAGAGACAGTTAGCTACTAAAACTATACTAAAAACAACTCGTCTTTTCTCTCTTTTTATATATCTAACACGAGGAGTATATATTACAAGCACGTGAGACAATAAATGATGATGTCATGATGATGATAAAACAGAGTTCAAAGTTCCACTACATTACTCCCCCCGCAGTGACCAAGTCAGGGAACGAAATTAGCTAGGTGCTTTGGCCAATGAACACGTCGACCAGATCGTGTAGTGGTGGGGGCCGGTTGAGTGACAGCTGGTTGTATTGATAGGTCTGGAGAGGGCGCAGTGGCAGAAGTCGGAAGATGGTCAAGATGTGCAGGCTTCAAACGGTTAATTGAGACAGTATCGGAGCGACCATTACGGTCTATCGTGAAGAACTTGGTGTTACGCTTAAGTACTTTATAAGGGCCATCATAAGGTTGCTGAAGGGGCTTTTTCACTGCATCATGTCGGACAAATACGTGAGAGGATCCGGCGAGTGAAGAACTGGTGTCTGTAACATTATGCGTAGGTTGGTGCGTGGGTGCAGCATGGAGTGACCTCATTGCAGACTTGAGTTGTGAGACATAGCTGCCAGGATCAGGGCAGTTGTCAGAAGCAGCAGGAAAGAATTCTCCAGGGAGCCGCAGAGTACAGCCGTAAACCAACTCAGCTGCTGTGCAACCGATGTCTTCCTTGAGCGAGGTCCGTATACCAAGCAGTACAAGTGGCAATGCTTCTGCCCAGCGATCAGGATGAGGATAAGCTTTCAAAGAAGACTTCAACTGTCGATGAAGGCGTTCAACAAGGCCATTGGCGATTGGATGATACGCAGTGGTTCGGATGCGCTTTGTGCCAAGAAGATTCGAGAACTCATGCCACAGCTGTGATTCAAACTGTCGACCCCTGTCAGTGGTCACAGTAGAAGGTGTGCCAAAGCGTGCAACCCAGGTCTGCAAGAAGGCTCGAGCGACCGTTTCGGCAGTGGAGTCAGCTATAGGGATTGCTTCCGGCCAGCGTGTAAACCGATCAACACAGGTGAGGAGATAAACTTTGCCAGAAGATGGGGGCAGAGGTCCGACTAGGTCAATATGCACCTTGTCAAAACGGGAGTCAGGAGTCGAAAAAGTTGAGAGTGGAACAGTGGTATGACGGTGCACCTTCGACTTTTGACACTGAAGACATGTGCGTGCCCAGGAACGAACTTCGGAATTGATGCGTGGCCAGACAAATCTGCTGGTTAACATAAGTTGAGTGGCTCGAATTCCCGGATGTGAAAGGGAGTGGAGGCTATCAAAAATTGGCCGTCGGAAACACTCGGGTACAAAAGGCCGTGGGGTGCCAGTAGACATATCACATATGATGAAACCACCATCTGAGAGAGCGAGAGGAATACGTTGCAGCTTTAGTGATGAGTCTGACTGTAACTTGGTGAGATCAGGATCATTTACTTGAGCTTCAGCCATAATCCTGAAGTCGATTACAGTGTTCAAGCCATCGCAGTGAATGGCGTTGACAACAATGCGTGACAGTGCATCTGCGACAGAGTTGTGAGTTCCCTGAATATGGCGAATATCCGTAGTGAATTGGGAGATTAAATCCAAATGACGTATTTGACGAGGTGAGTGTCGATCTGAACGAGAAGAGAGAGCAAATGTAAGGGGCTTGTGGTCCGTCCAGATGTGAAACTGGCGTCCCTCCAGAAAATAGCGAAAATGCTTTACAGCAAGATAGATGGCGAGCAACTCTCTGTCAAATGTGCTGTACCTAGTCTCAGCATCCTTCAGAGGCTTAGAGAAGAATGCGATTGGACACCAACTCCCATTGACATACTGTTGAAGAACAGCACCAACTGCAATGTCGGATGCGTCAGTCATCAGACAGGTAGGGGCATCTGGAGTTGGGTGAACTAGGAGTGTGGCGTCAGCAAGAGCCTGTTTGACGTTGTCGAAGGCAGCAGTGGCTGAGTCCGACCAGGTGAGAGAATCTGACGAGCAACTTCCACCTTTCAAGAGGTCGGTAATGGGCTTGAGGGTAGCAGCACCATGAGGAATAAACCGTCGATAAAAATTGACAAGTCCTAGGAATTCGCGAAGTTTACGTTGAGATGTCGGAAGAGGAAAATCTCTGATGACTTGGACTTTCTGCTCCAGTGGCCGAATTCCATTAGCATCCAGACGATAGCCAAGAAAGTCTAGCGCAGGTACTCCAAACACACTCTTAGAGACGTTGATGAGAATGCCATGAGCATCTAATCGTTCTAACACTGAGCGAAGATGTTGCAAGTGTTCCTCAGGCGAATGGCTTGCTATGAGCAGGTCATCTACATATGCATACGCAAAGGGAAGGCCATGCAGAACTTCATTGATGAACCGTTGAAACGTCTGAGCTGCATTTCTGAGTCCAAATGGCATGCGCGTAAATTCAAACAAGCCAAAGGGAGTTGTTATTGCCGTCTTGTGGATGTCGGCTGGTTCTACAGGAATCTGGTGAAAGGCTCTCACTAAATCGATATGGGAAAAGATTGTACACCCTTGTAACGTGGCAGTGAAATCCTGTAAGTGAGGAAGAGGATAGCGGTCCGGAACTGTAACACGGTTGAGAGCTCTGTAGTCACCACACGGTCTCCAATCACCAGGGGACTTCTTTGGAACCATATGGAGCGGAGAGGACCAGTTGCTGGAGGAAGGACGAATGATACCCAGTTCGAGCATGTGATCGAATTCCTGTCGAGCGATGTTGAGACGTTCCGGAGCCAGACGACGAGTGCGTGATGACACTGGTTGGCCCACAGTTTGAATGTGATGAGTGACACTGTGTTTGACGGGCCTGTCTGTTGAAACTGCCTCAGTAACAGAAGGGAACTCCGCTAGAAGCTGTGAGAACATGGAGTCGTCACTCTTCCGGACACACAAAAGTCCAGTTGAGGAAAGTGGAGGTGAAAGTCTCAGTCCCGACACGTGGAGATTTGTGACAGAGTCGTGAAGCTTGTGTTGACGAAGATCAACGAGGAGTCCAAAGTAACGAAGAAAATCTGCTCCTAATATCGGTAGCTTCACGTCGGCTATAACAAACACCCATCTAAACGTTCGGCGCAGACCAAGATCCAGTGAAAGGGATCGAACACCATAAGTCGCTATGCTCGAGTTGTTGGCAGCCTGCAGTGTAAATGCTTGTTGAGACTTGCGTTCAGTGCATGTGGGAGGAACAACACTAACCTCGGCACCGGTATCAACAAGAAAACAGCAGCCAGAAGAACGGTCATTTATGTGGAACAGGCGACAACTAGATAGGCCAGCAGCACTCGTCGCCGCTAGTGCTGGGCCTAGTCGTTTAAAGAACGAGAGCAAGGAGAACAACAGTGGCGTGCTTGGTCACCATAGTTCTGGTGGTACCAACAGAGTGTACCAGAGGGTGAAGCTGCAAGAGCTTGGGAAGGGTCTGTGGCAGGGCTAGATGACCTGGAGTTAGCAGAGCCTGAAGGTCTGCGACGACGAGACTGTGTGGTAAGGGATCGCACTAACGTAGAAAGTCGTGCGACTTCGTCGCGAAGTTGCTGGAGCTCATTCGACGAATTCGGTACGGGGTCGTTCCACGGTCGGTTGGGGGCGGAGTCGCTGACGTTTGCTAACGTAGGGGCGGCAACTTCCAAAATCTTGTCTGCCATCTCCGCCAGTTTTCCCAAGTCGGTAGAAGAATCGGCTGAAGCTAGAACCATCCAGACGTTGGAAGGTAAGCGCTGAAGAAATAACTCACGGAGAAATGAACTACTGTCGGCCGAACTGAGTCTGTCGCCAAGAAGTTGCTGCATACGCCGTAATAGCTGGGTAGGCTTACGGTCTCCGAGTTCCTCGCCACCAATGAGCTGTTGGAGCTTCTTCTGCTCGGAAGCAGCGGTCCGCTTGATAAGCTCAGCCTTCAAGACATCATAGGGGCGATCCAGCGGTGGCCTTAACAACAGATCTCGAACTTCAGTGGCTATTTCGGGAGAGAGCAAGCTAACTACGTACTGGAAGCGTGTCTTCTGACCGGTGATGCCTCGCGTAGCGAACTGGGCTTCCACTTGAAGAAACCATACCTCAGGGTCGCTTGGCCAGAATGGCGGCAACTTGAGGTGGACGGCTGATACAGCAGGAACGGCGGGAGGGCTCTCCATTCGTGGGGCGACTCTGTCTTCTCCCTCCGTCATCGTGTCGGCGTCGGGGTCACCAATGTAGCGTAGTCGAGAGACAGTTAGCTACTAAAACTATACTAAAAACAACTCGTCTTTTCTCTCTTTTTATATATCTAACACGAGGAGTATATATTACAAGCACGTGAGACAATAAATGATGATGTCATGATGATGATAAAACAGAGTTCAAAGTTCCACTACAGGATCAAGCGGAGAGAAGGGAGATGACATCTAGGGCTATAGGAGGCCCTGTATCAGGGTTGGTGGACCAGACCCCGTCAACTCTGATACTGAAAATGGGAGTCAAGAAGATGATCGAGGTAAGCTTGTCTTTCTCTTGTCTTTCTCTTGAAAAATAGCAAGCTTCTGTTGTGGAAAGGACTTATTTATAGCTATATTGAGATAGAGTAAGCTGTTTAGCTATAATATATATATATATTTCATTGAGTTTTGAGATTTGAAAGTGGCTTGTGGTTTTTTGAACAAATTCAAATTTTCAAAAAAATTAAAAAAAGTTTTTACCACATATACTACTAGGACCAGATGTGAATGCAGTCACCGACCCCGATTACGCAGATAAGGCGACAGGAGCAGAGTCTTCCAGTCATGAAGGAGAGGATACCGGACCTGAGTCTTCCAATGATGAAACACGAATAGGCAGCAGGTTCCAGTGATGAAGAAGAGGAAGTGGCTCCTCCTGCTCCGAGTTCTGGACGTCCTCGCGGTCGGAGAAGGCGGGAATCGAAGAACAAGAGTCGGGTGGATGAGGTAGGGGGAGAGGGGAAGAAAGATGACAACACACCCATTGATATTCCATAATCTTTTGTGTGAAGGACCACAGACTTTGATATTTGTGGCTGCTCCTCCCCCCCCCCTGAACATCCCAAAAGTTGTAATATGTATTGTTATTGTCGTTGTCGTTGTCTGTGTTTTTGTGGTGTTGTAGTGGAGCTTCACACTCGATGTATATGTGTGTGCGTGGAGTTGAAATGTTATTCTGGCGCTTCCAGATCTAACCAGGGAGGGAACGAACTCAGGGGGGGGGGAGGGGGGTCTTTTCCAATCGGGGCTACTATGCCCATGTAAGTTGAATTTCATGTATGTGTGTGTGTGTACACCAGTCAATTTATATTATACATTTATTATATTTATTATATTTTACATTTATTTTTATATTATACATTTATTTTCATGATTCTTTTTTCTAGTGTGTGTGTGTGTGTATGTGTGTGTGTGCATTTGTGGAATGAGAGAGAGCAACCGTGGACAAACAGTATGTGGCACTTCCGTATATAACCTGGGAGGGAACTCTGGATCTTTTTGGATCGTGACTACTATGCCCATGTAAGTTGAATTTCATGTGTGTGTGTGTGTGTGTGTGTGTACACCAGTCAATTTATGTATAATAAATTATACATTTATTTTTATGATCTGTATTCACCTGTAGCTTCTTTTTTCTTGTGTGTGTGTGTGTGTGTGTGTATGTGTGTGCGTGCATGCGTGCATTTGTGGAAAGATAGAGAGAGCAACCATGAACAAACAGTATGTGGCACTTCCGGATCCAACCTGGGAGGGAACTCTGGATCTTTTTGGATCGTGACTACTAATGCCCATGTAAGTTGAATTTCATGTGTGTGTGTGTGTACACCAGTCAATTTATGTATAATAAATTATACATTTATTTTTATGATCTGTATTCACCTGTAGCTTCTTTTTTCTTGTGTGTGTGTGTGTGTGTGTATGTGTGTGCGTGCATTTGTGGAAAGAGAGAGAGAGCAACCATGAACAAACAGTATGTGGCGCTTCCGGATCCAACCTGAGAGAGAATGAACTCGGTGGTCTTTTTCGGTCTGTGACATCATCCATGCCGGGTAAGTTGAACTTCATTTCAAATTACTGATATTTGGGTGTCCAGCTAGGGGGGTGGGGTTATGGTACAAGAATGTCAGTGAAAAGTAATGACGGGGGAGGGGGGGCAATTCAGCGAGGCCAGCTGTTATGTTACAAATATCATTGTTGTCTTGTGTTTTTTTGGTATTGTATGGAGGTTCCGGATCCTATGGGAGGGATCGTTCAGTCTGTGACACCATCCATGCCGGGTAAGTTGAATTCCACGTGTGTGCTTGTACTGCTTTTCATTTTCAAATTACACTTTCTCAATACAACGATTGTTTCTCTCATGTACAGTGTGGAGTATACATACCAGGGGTTCATACAGTGGGAGGCTAGCGCTGGGTTCCCCCCTAGAATTTTGGGAGTTGAATAGAAATGAACATTTAGGAAGCATTTATTTTTAGTCTGATATTGTATCCCATTATGTTCCTATCATAACTGAGCCATTTAGTGCATAGGACCGAACACTGATCATCAGTATGAAGTATAGACTCGTATGCAAAGATGTGCATCAAAGTAGTGTAGGTTCCAAAAAATGGGTGTGGCGAAGTACACTCGGAGCCCCACCCCAAACAAAAATCCTGTATGAAACCGCATACAATACATCATAAAGTTGCAATTATATAGGATCATGAATAATTTGTTGTTTGTATTACAAATATCTTTGTTGTTGTGTTTTTGTGTATATGAAATTGTTTTGTAGTGGAGCTCGACGTCCGATGGCATACGTTCCTTGTGGACACTCATAGATGTCTCCTACATGATCACAATCAGCACCACACACAACAAACAACATATTTTATTGTTGAACTAATATAATATTGGTATAAAATGCATCAAACAATATTATTTCTATTTTATTTTATTTTTTTATTGATGGGAAAAGTGGATTTTTTGGGGGGGAAAAAATTTTTTTTTGAAATATTAGTAGATGGCTTAAATATTATTCAATTTTCTCAATCAAAAAATGAGGGGAATCCCAAACTCTTGGTCTATTTAGTGATATATGGTTGCTATGGGGTTTTCCCAGCCAGCATTGAGTTAAAAAAATAAAACGGCAATGCTCTATTCCGCGGTAGAAAATTAGATTTTTCCGCGCGCGTCCAAACAATTCAGGAACGAAAGGGTTAATGACAAGTTGTTCCAGGTTTAAATATACTCTATAACCTGGTTGATCGAAACGATTTCTTATACCATTGACAAGCTCATCAAGAGCTTCAAAATAATTTCGTTTGTAGTACTCTTCTACTGTAGATGGAAAACTACTTGTACTAGAATTCTCATCAAATCTCTTTGGTTGTTTTCTTCTTCTAGGTAGTTTGGGATCATCAATGTCCAATTCAGCTGCTCTCTTCTTTAACAAATCCCAAAAAAGACAAAAATGTTCATCACATCGAATTGATTCCAGTGTAACATCTGTCATTTCAGCAATCTTCTGGCCTTCAGCAGCTGAAATACTTGAGGATTGAAGAGTTTTACTCAAATTGTCGCTATGTCTGAGTAGCAATTCAGCAAGTGAAATAGCAAAGAAGTATTCAAATGATTCCATGACAGCAGCCACACCCCTAATCCGGGCTTTCATTTCTGTATCTTTAACAAAAGTAACTGCCTCTTCCCAAAGGCCTTGAAGAGCTTCATAATTTGAAATGATAGAATGAAGAGCATGGGCTCGTACAGTCCACCTATATATAGTAGAACACTAAAATAAAATACAATATAATACAATAAGCATTAATATATACCTTGTAGGACACAGAACTCGAATACCCATAGTATCCTCGGGTAATTGCTCTTTTATTTTTTCCAGTGCAGCATCCCTGCGAGGACTCTTCTTGATTAATTTAATCAGCTCATAAGAAGTATCCAAGGCATTTTTTATGAGATTGTATGTTTTTATCGCATCTCCACAAGCTAAATTAAGTGCATGCCCGTAACAATGTGTATAAATGGCTTTAGGTTCCTCTTGCTGTACAAGAGCAGCAAGACCCCTTTTAGCTCCTGACATGGCTGATGCTCCATCAAAGCACTGGCCTCTCAGCTTATGAATTGATAAATTCAGCCTCGTCAATACATCACGAACAATGGCAAATAAAACTGCTGATGTTGTTGAATCCACTTGATGAAGACCTATAACCTCTTCGTTGGCTTCACATTTTTTGTCAATCCATCTTAGGCAAATCACAACTTGTTCTTTGTTTGATACGTCTGTTGTCTCATCTATCATTAAAGAACAAAAAGGAGCATCATGAATCGAATGTACCACTTGACGAAGTACAGATAGTGCCATCAACTTAAGGATCTCATTTTGAATTTCTGGAGATGTATATTTATCAGTTTTTTTCTTCAACCAATCTTTGACTCTTGAATCTTCCTCAGACCTCAACTTCATCAACTGCATGTAGTTGGAATTAGCTTCATCACCATGTCCTCTTAATGGTAGACCTTGACGCCCTAAAAACCTTATATTTGACAGAATTTTTAAAAAGCATTGCCGTCTCTCCATTTTGTCTTTTGCCAGTTTAGCAGAGAGTATCTCCGCTACATCAGTAGATTTCACTGTTACCACCTTAAGAACTGCTTCTTTGTGGCAATTGCTAGATTCATGTTGAACATACTTCACAGTGGCATCCTTCCAGTTGTAGAACCCCTTGGATATAAATGCTTCATCTGCATTGTTGCACCAATTCAATTTTTTCTGCTTCTTCGCCTCAGCACAGTGGAAACATAGCACTGCTCTCTATATAGTGAAGCCAAGGCCATCTGTCAAACCATGAAGCTTGAAAGCTTTTCATTACAGGCACTTTTTTCCCAAAGCTTCTTTTAGGAAAATCAAAAGATTTAGGTTGATGCGGTTGAAGTTCCATGGCTAACAACCAGAGAGTCAAATAAATACTACTCCACGTCTAGCTACGACAAAAATAAGTAGATCGAGTTGAAACTACCAAACTAAAAAAATACTCGCCAAACCACGCGTTAGCGGTCTATTCTTTACCATACCGATGAGCTTTTTACTGCCAACGACGCTTTACCAAATCAAGGACGGGTCTAAGAAGTGCAGCGGCCAAAGCCGCTCCAGCTGCTGCAGTTCCTACGCCACTGATGTACCTTCACTGGATGCTTTGCTCTAAGTAACCCACATGCACACACACAATTGAATTAAGTGAGGTGTCCATTTAAAATATTAGCATTACTTTGGTTTGTTCCTTGGTGCTTGCCCATATTTTCGGCAGCAAAATCGCCTGTGAGTCTCTAGCTGAACTGTGCATTCATCAGACCAAATTACATCCAAAAACCCATTCTCTGCTTCATGAAGGACCTGTTTTTCCCAATCTAGTCGCTTAATCTGAAATAATATTGTTTATTGTGATAGAAGAAAAATAGATTTTATTTATTACTGCACTAAAATAAGGTACAAATATAATTACAACAATGGCAATTTCTACAGCATATATTAATGGTAATAGATGCTAGGTCATCTCTAGCCAATGGTCACTAAGTGTTTTATCACCCAATAATCTAACCTTGTTGACATCTCGAATTAATTCACAGTAGGAACTTCCTCTATAGGTCCACCCCAAGGCTGTCTTGCACCGCAGTATGGTGCGGAGAGATAAGGGATATCCTATAGAATTTAGGAGACTATGCAATTGGTAAGCTGTAGTTTCATCATCTTTCTGCATCTGTGTTTCAACAATATTTTTCAGTTCAGCAGTGACAAGAGAGGGTCTATCAGAGAGGGTCTACCACTACCCGGCTTTCTAGCTATAGTTCCATATCTATAATAGCGACTTAAAAGCTTCAATGTCCCCCTCCTGCTGACTTTTATGCCTTCTTTAGAAATTGTTGGAGGTCTCTGGTGTTGATATAAATGTAGGCGCAAAATTCTTTGTTTTGTATAGCGGCTGTAAACCATCTGGAATAATAAAGCATAAATGATATCAATAAATCAAATGAATACGAATCAATAGTTAGCTTTCGTACCTAAAAATCGATATTCAGAAGTACTGGATGGCCAGAATGAACTCATATTTTGTACACGGGGTACAAGCCACATTTAAAAAAACATTACAACGAGTTTTTTCTTTTAAATAGGATACAAAAAAAATAATATAAAAATATTTAAAAAACTGGAAAACAAATACTAATATCAAAAATACGGCGTTGTAATGTTGTGGGGAAGCCCCTAGGCTACCGCTGGAAAAAAAAATCGACTTCGTAACTGCAACGGTCGCCCCTTTATTTCGCTGAATAGCCGTTAAGTTTGTACCGTTGTTTCTCCGTTTCTGGTCGGTCTTTTTTCTTGAAACTTGGTTTATAAGAGCTGTCTGTTGGTGTCTGTTTCAACTGCAACAACAAAGTAAGCGTACATGTACAACGATAAATAAATACATAGCATAACTCCTCATCTGCGGTTTAGCGCTGCGGTTTCAAGTGGTACTGCACCCTTAAGGTACTTACTTCACCAACCAGTAGTCAACTCCAAGGGAGCTAAACGCAGGTCTCTCTCTCTGGAGACTATCCAAGTAAGGGGAAAAAAAGATGAAGCAAGTTACAATATTCAAAGGGGGTAACAGGAGTGTTCTGCACCTTTTTATTCTCTGAGCATCCAAAAATGTACCCGCGTCCTGTAGTAGCATATTAAAATGATGAACGATCGGTGTAGAGAAAAAAGCAGAGGCTAGCTCGCGATAAACCCACGGGCGGGAGAAGTAAACGAACGTGCGCTCGCAAGGTTCAAGTCTCATTAAAACAACAATTTTTATTTATTTATTTTTTTACTAACTTGCACTGCGCATGCGGCCAGTTTGAGGCGCCTTTTCAGCGGAGTTGGAAGGGCTTTCAGCGGAGTTTGGGGCGGCTTTCAGCGGAGTTTGAGGCAGCTTTCAGCGGGGTTTGAGGCAGCTTTCAGCGGGGTTTGAGGTGGCTTTTAGCGGGGTTTGAGGCAGCTTTTAGCGGGGTTTGAGGTGGCTTTTAGCGGGGTTTGAGGCAGCTTTCAGCGAGGTTTGAGGCGGCTTTCAGCAGGGTTTGAGGCGGGTTACAGCGGGGTTTGAGGCGTCTTTTAGCAGGGTTTGAGAGGCTTTCTCAGCGGGGTTCGAGGCAGCTTTCAGCGGACTGTGAGGCGGCTTTCAGCGGGGTTTGAGGGTGCGGCTTTTTCGGCAGAGTTTGAGGGTGCGGTTTTTTTTGCAAAGGTTTGAGGGTGCGGCTTCTTCAGCAGAGTTTCAGGCGGCTTTTACCGCTCACAGAGATTTACTAGCGGCTTTTTCAGCGGAGTTTCCCCGGCTTTATTCAAAATTACTCTGAATAGTCGCTCCGCTGTGGGAACTTTATTTTGACCACTACTGTACCTCGATCATCTTCTTGACTCCCATTGTCAGTATCAGAGTTGACGGGGTCTGGTCCACCAACCCTGATATACAGGGCCTCCTATAGCCCTAGCTGTCGTCTCCCTCCTCTCCGCTTGATCCCGAGTCGCTAGAGAGTCAGTATCAAGCAAGTCGAAAACTTCCACAGCACTGTAACTGGTAGACGCCATCTTTCCAAACTGACTTCGAACATTTTTTTTTTTTGCATAGTTACCTGGATCACACGACACGCTCACTTTTTCCTATGATGTAATAAGCATTACCTAAGACTGTACGTAATGGGGAGGCCCCCAGTTGAACTGGCGATTTTATAAAAAAAAGGAGAAGACAGTAAGTCAAACCACCGCAAAGTCTTGGTCGGCAAAGAAGCGGTTGTTTCAATGTGTTATGGAAGGCTACTGGGCTCAAGCAATTTTTCGCTGCTTCTACAAAGCTCTGGAGATGACTGGATCCATAAATGAAGCTGCTGTGAAGAAGGTAACTTTTTTTAAATTCGACGGAGAACCGATGTTTTTTGCCGAGGAAGAAATAAACGCAACTGCTGTGAGGTACTGTCGAAGCAGTCCTAGCTGAAAGCTATTTTAGATGCTTCTCCAATACACTGGGCACTTGTGTATGCAATCTGAAGGTTCTAGCTATAAAGTACCTATTTAAAAAAATTCGGAGAAGCCAACCGGTCTTCTAAGCGAGATCCGGAACGAAAGGGTTAACAAATATGTGACCGGTTTTGGGAAAATCGGCCTAAACGCGGCAAACAATTTTTTTCAGTATCCCGGGTAAAGCCTTATGGGTCGATTTTTTTCCAAAAAAAAATTATGGCAGAAATGCATAGACACCAGTTAGCTCTAGCTTATGACGCAGTTGTAAGCTCTGGCGTGCTCTAGAACTCACACTAGGAGGCTAGAAACACTAGCCGGTTGGACTCGTGTACGGAGAGTTGCTAAGAAATTATTGGCGGGCTTTTCACTAACGGCGGGAAAAAACTGTAGCTAACTAATTCACTTACTATATTCTACATAATTCACGTACTCACGCAATTCTCGCCATCATAGTTTCTTAAGGAGCCCAGCATTAAGCCTTTTAGACTTCTTTCAATCCGCCAGTAACCGGTTTATTCCATAGTGTCCCGGAGACACGCAGTAATAGTATACGGACACAAGCCACGCCCCCTGACCATAGCAACGCCTTTACCTGGCGTTTTTTTCGAAATCAGCAATAATAAGTTTAGCAAAAATACTGAAGTGTTGTAGTGGGCAGGGCGAAGACGGCTTGTGCTACAGCTTCTAAATTAGGAGGACGGCATCCCAAGGCCCAGTGCAGCCTACTGGTAGAATAAATTAGAAAACTCTAGATGCCGCGTTTAGGCCGATTTTCCCAAAACCGGTCACATATGTTTTATCTAAATTCATCCTTATCTTTTTCCTTTATTCTTTCTTCTATTTTCCCCACCCCACTCTCATCAACTCTTTTTCCATTTGTCCTATGCATTTTTTGCCTTTGATTTAAGTATTTCCTTCTTATTTCTATTTATCTCAGGTCTATTTTCGGACCCCCTAAAATCTCTATACACTTCTGAGAACTAAATGAAAAAACTGAGGATAAAGTCCTTTGCTAATTCTAATGCAGAGCACATGTGAAATTTTTAGCCGGCACTTTGACTGAATTTCCTGTATTACTCAATCACCCCTACAATTTGTTCCAGCTCCTTCATAAGCTATAACAGCAAATTTAAATAATTATTATGGAAATTGCTAAGTACTGAATATGCATGTTATTACCAGATCTTAAGAAAAGGGAGCATTTCAAAAATTTGTCCAGTTCATTTAAATTGTCCTATATTTCTTTCCTTCTAAATGGAAATGTCAAACTCATCAACTGATCAATGACTGTGCTGTTATGATTTTTTTTAAAACTCTGCCTGAAGCACCGCATATGTCTTCTACATGATACTTCAAATTCTCCAGACACCATCTCTGGTATAGCAGGAGACTGAGTAATCCGAGGTTTTAATTTTTTGGGAAGAACTCTTGGAAGTACATGAATTGCTGAATCTTCCAGTTGGTGTCCTATGAAACTCCTTGAATCTGTTGGACAAGGATGTTACAATAACTCCCTAATAACATTATATAATTAGACTGACATAAAAAGACACAAATGCAAGGGAGTAGGAATGTGTATGTCAAACAAGAAGCATATGTTTTATGCAACCTTACCAGATTCCAATTTTACAACTTGTTTTAAGGCATAATTATGTTATGTGCTCTATTGTGTGTAGTTTATGGAGCTGGAAGCACTCGGGTTCAAAGGATTTACTGTTCGTTTTGGCCATGGCAAAAGTCATCTGGTTGGTTCAGAATCAGCCCTGCCAGCAATAAAACAACATCTGACATATTTACATACTCTGATGTTTTATGGTAAGTTTTTCTAGTGTATGTGTGATGTTGCCACACTTACGATGTTAGGATTTTTTCTCCTAGTTTTTTTTCCTTCAGTTGGTGAAGAAAAGTTTGCACTTTCTTACAACTCCACATCTTCTGCCACATCCGCATCTAAATCTGCCACATCCACATCCAAATCTTCTGCCACATCCACATCCAAATCTTTCGCTACACCCACATCCAAATCTTCCGCCACATCCACACCCAAATCTGCCGCCACATCCAAATCTTCCGCCACATCCAAATCTTCCGCTACATCCACACCCAAATTTTCCGCTACATCCACACCCAAATCTTCCGCTACATCCCCACCCAAATTTTCCGCTACATCCACACCCAAATATTCCGCTACATCCACACCCAAATTTTCCGCTACATCCACACCCAAATCTTCCGCTACATCCACACACAAATCTTCCGCCACATCCAAATCTTATGCTACATCTACACCCAAATATTCTGCCACATGCACACCCAAATCTTCCGCTACATCCACACCCAAATCTTCCGCCACAACCACACCCAAATCTTCCGCTACATCCACACCCAAATCTTGTGCAGCGTCCTTATCAAGTCTGAAATCTTCTCCCACATCCACTGTGCATGAATCTACAATATCCACAGCTGCACTAAGTCAATTGCAATCCTTCAACCAAGATCATTAAGTCAACTTTATCATCAGCATCTACCTCTACTGTATATTCTACACTTAAGTCTACCTCATTCCAGTTTATCATTCCGTCCTTTGAACCTAATCCTGGATATGTGCGTAATTCTTCCACCTTTAATTCCATCACATGCAAACCTTCTACCAACAATTGTTAGAATAATTGCACAGAGCACCCAGTGTATTTAAACATCACTAAATAGACCAAGAGTTTCGGATTCCCCTCATTTTTTGATAGAGAAAATTGAATAATATTTAGGCCCTCTTACTTAAAAAAAAAATTTTTTTCCCCAAAAATTCCACTTTTCCCATCAATAATTAAAAAATAAAATAGAAATAATATTGTTTGATGTATTTTATACCAATATTATATTAGTTCAACTATAAAATATGTTGTTTGTTGTGTTTGGTGCTGATTGTACTGCTCTAGTGGCAAAACATATGAAGAGTGCCACATATGTCTTCACGCGAGTTGGCTTTCTAGGACTGCCTCTGAGGACATAGAAAGGACCTGCAAAATCAATGCCTGTTGTGGAAAATGGAGAAGCTGGAGTGGTACGATTGAGAGGGAGGAGACCCATTTGTTGGTGAGTTGGCTTTGAGTTGACACACAGGCAGATAGTGCACTGGCGGCTCACTGACTTGAGAAAGTTCTTTAGGCCTGGGATGTGGTGGTTCTCTGCAAGAACAGATAAAAGAGTGGAAACACCACGGTGAGACAAAGTGTAGTGAAATGATTTGATATAAAGTTTAGAGAGGGGAGATTTAAGGGATAGGATGAGAAGGGGTTTGGAAGTATGAGGAAGGATATTGTTTCTAACACGCCCTCCAACATGGAGCAACTGATCCTGGTTGAGAGAGACATCATAACGTTGTAGAGGATGTGACTGTGGGAGTGGCTCTCCAGATCTAATGGCAGCAAACACTTCTGGGTAACTTTCTTC
>WLWD01000466.1_pt1 | contig 64956 bp, 42 predicted proteins | sample 6712731 | NCBI WGS metagenome assembly WLWD01 (sample SAMN12718690, study PRJNA576275) | sponge metagenome | isolation source: marine sponge | host: Mycale hentscheli | place: New Zealand: South Island, Marlborough, Capsize Point | collected 2014-11-01
TTAAAGAAAATAATTTTTAAAAAATATTCTGTATATTGTATGTAGTCACATGACACAAGTGCAGCTGCTATTTTCCTTACTCTGTCTAAAGATTTGCTATAATTGTTACTGGTTTTCTTTTCTCAGGAGAGTAGTGGACTGAGGCCAGACAAATGGAAGATTTTTCTAGTAAAAATGTGGTACACGTAGGGGATTGGTTGAGAGAGTAGAAGTTTTCTGAAAAAGTTGTTGATAGCTTTGACAATATTTTTTAAATTTAGACAATGACATAGATGGAGAAACATTTTTAATTCTGGAAGAAAATGACTTTAGTCAACTAATCACTTCAATTGGAGAAAGAAGAAAATTATTTTTAAAGCAAAGAGAGCTTAATTGCAGAACTTCTTCTGTTCAGGTAGGCCTTCTGAAAAAAATTTAAACTTATATGTGTAGTCCAAGACATAAAACTTCTTAGGTTATTGAAGACAATGTAAAAGAAACTGCATCTGTTCCACACGAAGATTTGTTTTCAACCTCTGAATCTCTGGATGTAAGCTCTTTAGAGGTTCTGTTATATCTTTTAGGGTTGAATTTATAAAATCATTAGCTAAGTTGTTTTGTGTCCATCTAAGCAATTCAAAATACAGGTGAAGTTGTTGTTAAGTAGTGAGGTCCCTTCAACCCTCCTGAGGCAAGCGTGGTTTTTCTTATCACTAAGTCTATAGGTTAAGTGGTGAGGTTAGCCACAAGCCATTCAAACATGCATGGTCTGGTTCCTCTGTCATACCCAAAATGATCCTTATCACTTCCAAAGCTTTGCACAATATTTATGTCTTCACACATATGTACAAGTATCAACACAAATTGAAACAAAATTTTTGTTGTGTAGTCTACATTGATTTTAATCAAATTCACTCATCACTATTTTACCTTGAAAATAACTTATATAGATTTATATACAGAGTCTTATTTATTTTTGGTTTTGTTCTTGGGCTAGTGAAGAAGAGGTACATTTGAATGTTTCATTGCTAGCGTGTAATAACTTGAATAAATCTCTCATTTCAATTTAGGATTTGGCAAGTTCAAGTACGTTAGATGAGGAATGGTGTAATGAATTGTCACCTGAGGTATAAGTAGTGGATTGTAAATAAAAATTTAACATAAAAACACACTGTTATTGCATAGTTACCGTCAGCAAGTATGGATCCTGATAATATTGAAGCAGGCGAGGATACTATAAGTCCTTCAGTCAAGGTAAATCTTTAAGACACTGTAGTACAACAAGTGTGTATTAGGGATACTACAGCCCCTCTCATCTGTTTGTCTTCGGCTAATAAAAAGAATGTAGGTTGATGGTATTGATATTTCATTTGATACAATTCCCCCTCCTTCCATACTCCCCAATATTTTATCCACCAATCATGTTTAGCCTACTATAATTTGCTACATTATATTTTCATAGCTTTTCAAGGTTTAAAAATAAATAAGATTTTTAAAATATCTTTAATTATTGTTGCTATTCAATATTTTTAATTATTTTAATATTTTGGAGCTAATGGTTTCTCATGTATTGTATATACATTAGGTTGGTATATTCAAAAGGACCCCAAGGACAATCATAACCAAGAAATGTCCTGAACCACCTCTGCCAATACCATTTCGTTTGCCACAAAATTATCCAGCAGCAGTAATGTTAGGCCTACAAGAGGGTGTTATGACTGGAAGCACTAAGACGAAGTTCATTGGTAACGTCGCTGCAGCAGTGTTTTCTTTTAAAAGCTATCCAACCAAAGACGAATATACCCATATTGGACAGCAAATAATTAACAAGTATCCTTTCCTAAAGTCATCTACAGGAACTGGATATGTAAGATACTGACAATAATAATTTGAACACAGTTGTTACTAATAAAGGGATACACATAATTGTTAGATATTTTGACCTAACTTAATATTAGTATATTTATTTACGTAACAATTACTGTTGCACAGGGTTACTTGGTTGAAGCACTCAAAGACAAAATGAAATATTTAAGAAGCACTGGCAGACCAAGCAACAAGAGATGTTAGAAAATGGAAGTCTTACTGCACAAAAGAAAAGGAAAGAATACCGTGCATTTCCAGCAGCAACAACCCCAACTATACCGGATAATGAAGATGAACACTCTAATGCAAGAAATTACAAGCTAATGCTATCCGAGTCAAAAAAAAAAAATCCAAATACCAGAACAATTAAAATATTAATGGAGCGTACTTTCCCCTTTCGAAGACAGGACATATTGAATAGTGAATTTTCATTAAATGGTGTTTTACAGAAGTATCCACCACTGCAAGTCATTGATGAGGTAATCGAAATAGTTTCATTTATTGCTAAAACATATTTCAACTTTAACTTATGTACAATGCTAATAGAGTGAGTAGTGAGTAGGTATTCTTTTGTATGTTTGATTTAGGTTTTGACTGAGATGAATAAAATATTTCCAGACAAAAGTTCCCAAGGAAAGTGGGAGAAACTTATGCTGAAAATAACACAACTATTCCAGAAGGAATCAATTTCTCCTGAGATACAAGTGGTGCTTGAAATGCTGAAAGAAGACATATCACCAGGTAACCAGGCAACCATTTACATTCCTTGAGAGCTTGTACATTTTTGAGAAAATGCAGCTGTTGAAGGGAGGAAATGCAGCTGCTACTCAGTGTTTACCCTCTTCTTATTTATTTATTTTTTAATTACTTTAACAAGTTACTGGACAAGTTATTTAATATCTGCTTTAAGCTATAAATAATATCCCACTAAAAGTACATTACTAAAATCATATCGATGTATTTCTGTCCGGCAAATAATATACTAAATTTATTTCTCCTATATTATTGCTTCTAATTTTTGAAGACAACATTTTGCATATAAATAGAAACTATATGGTTTGCAAATCGTAACATTATACTTGTTAAGACATCAGTAATAGGAAATGGCGAACAGAAATTAGTATATTGAAATGTTTGATTGCTTCTATTACAATTCAGGTTGTCAAACTGTTCAGGCAATGATAATGATGAATACAATGCTACCAGACACCAGGAGCAAGTCCACTTATAAGAACATTGTCATTGTCATTGAGGTGAGCAACAATAAAGAATGTTAATACAGTGTAATAATGATCTGCATTCATACACAGTTATTGACGTTGTCTTATATTATTGTTACTGTAGGATCCAGCAGATATAGCAAGAGAGAGTCCACACGCACAGCCTCTGGTAGCAGTGGAACTACAAAACCAAACCATCACCAATATATACATAGTGGCTGAACGAAAAACTGTGTACAAGATAAACAAACACAACATTCCTTTTACATTGTTATCTATCTTTTATGTTTTCAATTTGGAATATCCAAGTGGATGTACCAATTTTTATTTTTTTTAGAGCATTTATTTTTAGACAAAGTATATAAAAGAAGCAAGTTACAACATTTTATTGTAAGCATAAATAACATATGAATTTTTTTTTGTAAAATTATATTCAATTATGAAATTTGTATGAAAATTATACTAAAATAGTATGTAAATCATTCTTTTTCTTGGTATGGATTTTATACTAATATTGGTATGTAAAACATACTATGGCAAAAAAGTATGGGTATCACACCAAGTTTTGGGATGCAAATGGTGACATGCAGTATCATACCAATTTTGGTATGTAAGTCATACTTCGTTTTTAGCTGTGCAGAAGAGGCCCAACTGCCAGTTCTCAATCAAGAGCTTATCCTATGCAGAATTAATTAAGATGTGACAATTGTCTACCAAGTCCAAATCCAGTCTAGTCTAACTCAGCTGTTGCATAAGCTAAAGCAAACTATCAACTAACTCTACAAGCTACATTATTAATTATACCTTACAAACTAATCCGAATGCTTATAGAAATGGTAAACACAACTGCAGTGTATAGATTACAACATAAAATGAAAATCGTCCACGCATTGTATATTTCTTTGCTGTTGTTGTTTAGGTTTCATTTGGGTCTTAATTTGGGTCTTACTCTTTGTAGCTCCATCATACCATTCATGGAACTCTGTTTAGCTTTAACGCTCTGTTTGATGGGTGCTGCTCACTGAGACTCTGGTGGGGCTTAGAGAGATGGTTACTTCTTGTATTTCTACACTTCAGGGCATGCTGCCCACAACCCAGTGATAACAGTTTAACATTGCCTTCACTCTGTGCCTAGCACAACAGAGCTTACACATAAAACAAACAACACTATGTTCAGATGTCCATGTTTATTGTTTGCTGCTCTCTCTCTCTCTGTATCAGTTGCGATCTCACAGTCCAAAAATGTTTCGTAGACCACCAATGAGATTTCATGGAAAAAAGAAATATTTTTTATATGCTAGACAAAATGTGCAATCAAATATATATGTTTGATAAAATTGTTTCTAGTGAGTCTGGAGCTAAGCCAATGATCAAACTCACAATGATCAAACTCACATCAGTCTTTCATGATAATCAGTCAGTACAGACAATAACAGAAAATATGACAATACATAGCATCTGTAAATAAAATAGAAAAAAAAAGAAAAAAAAGAATTAGCTTCTTGGCTATTTCAAATTATGTGAAATGTAATCAGCATAACTTATAGACTCCAACTTTTTTCTAATCAACTTTAGAAACCATCTTCCAACCTCCTACCTCCAATACTCAACCAATACAGTTTCAGCAACAAAAAAAATATGGCTGATATAATCGTGAATGGTTGACAAAGTTACTAATGTTTTGTTCTACGTTGTCTAGGTGACAGTCCGATAATGTCACAGCCATGACTACATTTTTGTAGCTATGTAATGTTACCATCATCATAGCCATCTACTTTTTGTTGTGGTTTATTGATTCACATTGAATGTTGTGTATTTATGTCCATGTTTGTGTAAACAGATCAGTCTTACCTCTGGGCTACATACAGTGAACAAAGTAAGACCGAAGAGTGCATACTGTAGTAAAGTGATAACAGTATGGCAATATTGCTCAGAATTAATAATATTGGTGGGCCAATGTTAGAGCATATCATTGCTAGGCTGCATTTTTCCCTCCTGAAACTAGTTTTCCCCCCTAATTATTAATCAATATTATCTTCATGGTTATTTGCCACAAAATTATTATCAAATTTATGGAAATGAGAAATACCACTGAAATTTCAAAAGTCTTGATTAAAATCCTCTCATTTTTGGTTCTAAACACACTCTACCATCATTTTTGTAAAGGGGAAAATATTGAAAGCTGTTTATTGCTTAAGCTTGTTAGTAAAGGTAATTATATTAACACTCTCTAGAATATTGGTGGATTCAGGAAGAGTTTTAGATTGTCAGTTTTTAATATACAATATTAGGATGTTGTAACTGAAGTCAAAGTGTACCGGTACATTTAATTTGGAGTCACTATGTTCTAATGCCAACTTTTGTAGAGGCTGCTGACAATGAAGGTGATGCATCTGAACTAGCCTGATTGAACAACTGCTAGTCTTCCCAAAAGAGAGGACAAACTGGAAGGGATAAGCAAGTCACTGGTTTCTACCATATTGGCGAGGATATAGTTTCTATATTTTTTCGTTTTGAATCGGTGCTAGTTACCAGGAGAAGTTGATAGGTTTAACTGGATCACTTTGTTGGAATGTGTTTTTAAGGGCAAGTATTTTGGATGGGTACTACTATAGTAATTTAGATTATTGTGCTGGTGATTAAGCATTGATAAAACACCCATTTATTGAGTGCAGGTGATTTTAACAAACACGGTTGTCTAATGTGTTTTTGTCTAGCTGTAGGCCCCTTAGTTCTATGAGCTTCTTCTCAATGGTCTAGTATGATAGCTCATCATATTTGTTACATATGTTTACTATTTCTCAATTCTTATCCGTTATCTATCCATAAAAACTTTGCTACTGCTATTACTAATGCTGGTGTTCGGGCATCTCTGTCTAGAGATGGACATGCTTTTGTTTTCAGGTCAGACATGAAAAATGCTCAAGACTTGCTCATTACCTGTGCTACATACAATGCAAAGCTAGAAAATTCTGATAATACATTCCAATCCAATCATGACTGTAGTTAAAGCCGTAAATATTCTCCTTATGATCAACCACACAATTATTCCCATGGAAATGATAAGAGTTCTAAGTGACCTAAACCAACTGAAAGACACAAACATCCTGATTTATCAACTATCAACTAATCAACTGTTACCTGCCACTAGTGTAGAAAGCTATGGGACATTATGCTGACAAGTGTTCTGAACATCATTCTCAGTTTGATAAGCAATCTCCTGATTCTACATCATCTAGTTCTTAAATTATGTCTAATCTCAATCAACCCCATTGCCTAATAAAGAAACTAACCGTAAAGTACGTGTTGTAAATGATGTGTGTACTGATGTGTCTGACGAGAGTAGCTTTGCAGTTCTGCCTGAGTGTTTAAACTTGGTTAATGGAGAACCTAAGGAGATTGACTTTACTTTGAGGGGTAATGTGAATGATATTGATATCGTGCTACAATGAAGCACCACATCCTCACCACTACTAAACACTACCAAGCTATAACAATATTATTATAATCTCAGACATAAAGAACACACAATCTATTAGCTATTTTAATCAGGTATCACTATAGCTTGAGCAATGAAAATGGTACATGGAAATGCTGTCTTCATAAGAGAATAAGCTGAAATCACCGCGACACTTCACTTCTTTCAATTCAATTAATATCCCGAAATTGAAAAAAAATAGCACAAGCAAAGGTCTTAGATCTTCGTTCTGAGTAATTTACTGCCTAAATTAATGGTTATTTATCAGTAATATCCAAAATATGAGCATGACAGACAGACAGAATGACAGATAGACAGGACGACTACTATAACACTCTCAAGCTTGTGTACTGAGGGTTAACTAGATTGTGGTGCTAAAGTATCATTGATATCTTCTGACTTTGTTAAAGAGACTGATTGAATTGTATCTTATTGATCAGTGAAAGGAATAGATGATATTTCTTGTCATGTACCATCATATTGTCTGTGTCTCACTGCACCAATAATTATTAGTTTCAATACCAAATCTAAAATATGAAGATATCACACGAGAAGATTTTTATTCAGCTGCAACAAAGCGATGAGTCTCAAAAACATGTGTGAGATTGGGTAAAATTTGATTGTTGTGACTGGTGTGCTTATGTGTTTGGCATCGACTAATGGTAAAGTGTCTCATGCAGTTTTGGTTCCGAAGTGCTTACGTGAACATGTTTTACGCTTAGCTCGCGATAGTTCAGGTCATTATGGTGTAATCACAACTTGTTCATTAATAAACTTTAACTTTATCTGGCCATCACTGTATGCTGATATTCAGTCATATATAAAGAATTGTGTTATAAGCGTCTTGTGCGAGGAAAGCTCCTCTGTGTAAACCTGACATCCTAAGTGTGGTTTCTGTTACCTGTTAACTAAAATGCTAAGTGTCTTGCATAACAAGGATGGTACGATTAAAGCTCATCTATGCAAACCTAAAATCCTGGTTGAGCGGTGTGATATCTAACTGTCAACACTGTGGATTGACTTCCTAAATTAAAGTGTGGTTTCTGTTACCTGTTATCTGCCATGGATTTGTTTACAAGCTTTCTTTTTGCTATTACTATGTGAGTTTACACAGCCCAAGAAACTGCACAATGTTTATTAGCTGAATTCTATTATGTTGTTCCCAAAGCAGTACTTTCTGATTAAGGATTAATTTTTCTGTCAAAAGTGCTCTCATTTTGGTATGAAAGATTTGCAGTTATGAAGATTTGTACTAACCCATACCATCATGAAACTAATGGCAAACTGGAGAAGTTTCACTCATCTTAGAAGTCTGTCAGGATCTGTATGTCTGATAAGAAAGATTGACCAGCTGTTTTTTTACATAGTGTTGTATTCCTTTAGAAATTTGACTCATTCTATAGGCATGATCATACACCATATAAACTTTGTTAAACCATCACTATATATTCTGTCTTCTCTTAAGTCCTTTTGGTTGTCATTTGAAAGTGAATCTGTAAACTTGTATAGTTTTACCAATAAGTTAGACTCCTTAACTCTTGTACACTTCGGTCACTTAGCTAAACAAGGGTTGAAAAATAATGTAGTTTTCCAAGAGAGTTGGGCATGAGAGTGCTATTTTGAGAGATTGTAGTGTAGGCCAGCTTAATGATGGACTATATCAGCAATATAGATATAGTGTACTATATTTAGTATTTGCCGCGATCATACTGCTAGGGACATGAAACAAGAGATAACTGTGAAGCTATACTTGAAGATGAGCTCTACTACTCTTGAGCAAGCTTTCTTTTTGTTCAATCTTGCTATATTTAGTTGGGTGGTGAGTGAGCAAGTGACTGAGGATGTTGCTGGTGTTGCTTCATCTTGCTGTATAAAACACTTCTTACCAGTGTTCACCTTAAAGAATCCTTGCTTTTAGGATTTCCATGGCCATCAGGAGAATAGAAGAACTTGGTAGAAATTTAGCACCAGGCATTGTTGAGACTTGACCAACTCAGCATTGTTGAAATCCAACTTGGCTGGGCTTGATGTTACTTTTAAACTTACAGTGCTATTTGTAAACGGTCTAGTGCTAATGGTGAAACTACAATGCCTGGAATGTAGCTAGAATATCCAATCCAGCTACTTATTACTTGAACTAAACCATGAATGCTGGAGGTATTTGAGAAAAAGATGTTGGAAAAAGTGCTTCTGAGGAGGCTATTATTTGCCATGCAAGTGAATTCATGTGGGTGTGGTTGAAAGATCATATGTTGTAGAAATTTCTAACTGTCATGCAACCTATGATTACTATGGGACACCGCCCACTGAATGAACTGACAATTAGTTATTGGTTCACTTGACACTCTAACTTGTTTCAGAACATTTCATTTATTGAGTGTGTTCTAGAACATTCTATAATTCACACACATGTGGCGTGTGCAGTTTAGCACACTTTATTTATGTTTCACCCGTGGGTGGACTAGCTATATATTGCATGGCTAGGTCCACTCCTTTTTTTAGTCAGTTTCACCATTATGTTCACCTGCATCATTGTATAACTAAAATATTGCACCTATATCTTCGTGGATGCCCCTGGGTGGTTAGGAGGAGCTATTAGTTACATGATCAAGAGGCAGAATATTGGTTATAGACCGACTCTGGTGGCAGTCTACCATGCTTAAAGTAATGTCAGCTTAACCCCCCCCCCCACCCCCCCACAATTACTATTACATATCGCTTTGGAAACAAGAGCACTTTATTGTGTCAGCACAACAGATGATCTTGATCTACCAAAGTCAAATAAAGCTGGACTACCAAGATTAAGATTACTTTCATGCTCAGTTGATTTCTTTTCTTTTTTTACAATGCATTATAAACAAGTTCATGACAACGAGTTTAAACGAGATTGATGACTTGCGATGATCGACGAAGACGAGAACTTGGGCTTGCGCATGGATTAAGACTCCAGGCATTCTTACTGGCCTGGACACTATTTTTCGTGCCCCCACCCCCCCCCATATTATCCTAGATTTGGTAATTGTCATCAAAGATGACTCTTTTTAAAATTGCAGCATTATACATGAAGCCAAAAGTTAGGCTAATCAATGTCCAATCTTTGCCACATCATCAATCCAGGGAAAATGTAAGGCTGTGGTTAAGTTACCACTGATTCACATTCAAACTTCCCTAATACACCGGCAGCTAGGGACCGGGCACTGCCTGTAACTCAGAAATATCTGTATCTGAGAAAAATTATATTTGCACTTGTATTTTAATATAATAGGAATTGTAATAACTTATTCATAATTACAATTATACATACTTTGAGGAATAGCTACTTTCTAAGGACAGCACACACCTTTTCTGTTTAGATGGAAATGATTTGCTATTGCTTTGCTTAGTAGGCTGCTTAGTAGAGTGTAGACATTTATGTTTGGGGTGAACAGGGTGGGAGCCCAACTGGGAAGATAATCAATAGCTGCTGTAAATTTACTGTACCTGTGGGAGGCATGATGAAGGGTGAGCAGACAGAGATAAAGAAAGAGATGAAGAGAAAGATAAAGAAGAAAGAAGAAGATGAATGAACTGTGTGTGTGTCATGAAAGTCAATTATATGTGCATTTATTATTAGCAGTGTGTCATTATTATTGTATGTTTTCTAAAGTGTATGTATGCGCATGTCATGATTGTGAGTGTGTTAGTTCTGTCCTGATGTTCCGTGACCATTCCCTCATTTTGTGTGCGCATGCGTGTCCTCGGCTACATAACCTTAGACACGCATGCGTATCATCAGTTCCCCATGGTTTAGTCTTAACTCCAAACTGATTGAGAGCTCAGGGAAGGGCAGACTTAGCTACAAGGAATTCTGGTGGCAGCAAGTCACCAGAGAGTATGAGTAAGCTGATTGATAGCTAATCTTCTACCTCTGACGACTTTACTGTTTCTTGTCATTGGTGACTGTGCTGAGCTGGGCTGTGTTGAGCCGCAATCCCATAATTGGGGACTGTGGTACCTGTCATCCCCTATAGAAACCAATATGACATCATAAATGATGAATGCTTTTGTAGCTGTGGTATTGATGTGTTTTGTAATCGTAGCACTTTTGAACATGAGGTTTTGGAAACACTGCTATGACCATTGAAATACATAATATTTCAAGAAAGATACATTCATAAGAAATGCTCACTGTATTAAACAACAGCTCAAGAAATAAGCAGATAAAGTAAAACAATATTGTTGACAGTTTACTCTGAATTGTGTGCTTTACTTCTACAGGTCACCCCAGTACTGCATTATAGGTGTGGTAAGGATCAGCTGGTCATTCTCATTGTTAATGACACCTTGATTCAAGGTTTACTGGGGCAAGATTAGTGGACAATATTCTGTATACTCGTTAATTCAGTTCTATCACTGTAGTAGAGTTGTAGCACATCCTTCAGTTCTAAAAATAGTGTGAGTGTGGTACTATGGAAATTTTGCAGGATTTAGAAACTACTCAAATAAGGCGCCAGGCTGTAGCGTCAGAATTTGTCAGAGCTTCACAAAGGCGGTAAAAAAGAATACCTATAGTATTTTCTAAACTATATTTCTTGTCAACCTGGTAAGTGTTTTCTAAGTGCTGCTGGACGTGATTCTAAGTGAATGATTAGATTCAAGCAACGGACCAATCAAATTGACGTATTCAGTAACGCTTTGTTCTAATTTTATTATTATATCTGATATAGTAGAAGTTTGATAGCTTCACCATATGCTAACTTTTATCCCATTGGAATTAATTTTTTTTAAATTTATGCTTGTTTCATGTTGTGTGAGTAGGTTCATGTGGACCCAATTGACAAGGAAATGGTGAAGGCTAGGCAGAACAAGCTGCAACCCACTGTGGAGAAAGCTCACACTCCCAATAAAATAAAGATCAATCAACCTAGAAAATGAGCTTTTGAAACTTTGAAAGTGCAGTATCTCATGTAAATCACTAGTAGAACTTCCATGTTTGAGGAATGATAAGTTTTCCCCTTTTTTTGTCATTACTTGTTTTTCCTTATATTTGTTTGTTGTTGTTGTTGTTGTTGTTGTTGTTGCTGCTTCTGTTTTTATAAGTCACTTTGGTTTTTGTTACGTCAAAATTCCGCTTGGACCACTGGTAAAATTAAAGTGATAAGCTATAGAACTATTTTGATGTGAATCATGGCTACTCATTTATTTGTATCTCTGGTGGTTTCAAAATTAACAGCAGTAATTGTAATACTTGTGAAAATAAAGTTTGGTAGCAGTAGCTATTGCTCATCACCTAAATGATTAAATCCAAACTGCACACGACTCCTTACCCAACTGCACACATCTCTTCACCCAACTGTACACAAAATGATGACGTAGCAGATTCATAGTAGAAATTATGAAGATTTAAATGAAGTCTATCGCTCCTCTACTAGTTAACACAGAACTAAGAATCCAGTCTGAGTCACAGACAACACCACCCAATTGCACAGTAGCTTATTAGCTCAGCCACACACTTATCAATGTATTGTTGTACCCATGATAGTGGTTACTATGGTATGTGTTGTGCGCAGGCTAAGAATTTCCTGTGCTTTGAATAGAGAGTAGTACTTAACTATTGCCAGTGTCGTTGCATGAATACAAATGAACAGCTACCAACAAGGACCACCATCAGTGACTCTTATGGCCATTTTCTCTCTAATAATACTTGCCAAACCACCAAATACAGCTGATAAACTTAGAAAGTTGTGTTTATGGTTATATAACTATTAAGATACTCTTGTATAGCACTAGCAAAAAAAAACAAAAAAAAAACAACAACTGAAAATGTATTATAATGTATTTCAACATTAATAGAATATCACAATGGACCATATTGAACAAAGTAGAACATTATGGAAAAAGATGTGTTGTTCACAATAATGCATAAGGGCTTGAAACAGAACTTGGTAGGATATCTATTACTGTAAGATAAAGTAGCTGGGCTACAAGGGCACGCCAAGTGTGTAACTCTTAAAAACAGAAGATATTATAATTCAAACCATATATTTCGGCTTTGTTAGCCTTCAAGTGGTTACAATAAGATAAAGTAGCTGGGCTACAAGGGCACGCCAAGTGTGTAACTCTTAAAAACAGAAGATATTATAATTCAAGCCATATATTTCGGCTTTGTTAGCCTTCAAGTGGTTACAGCCATTAAAAACAACGAGAGCACGGACCGAAGAACTGGAAATCGTAACACAACAGCGGGCGTGGCAGATGAGTGGGCGGAGTTTATTTGATTTCTACCTTCCCCAGAACTTGACATTGTTATTCCTGAACGGGGTGGTTAGACTAGGGTGGTGAGACTCGGGTGTGAAGAGATCTGACGCAGACGTGCTTCCCACCGGTATTAACCATGGCTAGAAGACAGGGCTGGTCTAGATCCTTTAGAAGAGATTCTAAGTTACAGCAGTATTTCTTAAACCAGGTGGTACCTACAGGGAAGACACTTGGAACAGGTTCATATGGCTCAGTGTTAGAAGTAAGTGGACTGTTCTAACTTAGCAGCTAAAGGAAAGCTTGGAATACTATCCCCGTAGCTAGAAGTTTGGTTAGACTTTTGAAAAAGCTTGAAAAAGCCACACCCACTGTTGTTTCCTTCATTTGTTATTCTATAATAACTGCACCAAAGCTAATAATCTGTTCTGTGTCTACTACTTCAATACTATAGGTTCATTGAACATGTTGATATCAAGTGAGAAGCGGTTAACTGGTAGCAATATATCAGTCTCGTGTAACAAGGCTTTCAATGACCACTACGATGAGGAGCTGTGTACATGCAGTGCACCCTTAACCGATTACTGGCCGAATTATTACTTAACCGCGGTGCCGCGAGCCGCCGTATTTTTTTACGCCGGAAGTAACCCTTACTGGAGAAGCAACTTTCTGACTTTGTAGCGGAGAAACAATCGGTCCTGGACATAAAGTTTCTATTGATCAGCCACTGGTAAAAGCTTGCTCTTGCTATTGCTCAATGGATTGAAAGTCCTGCGCGCTCCAGTTTTCGACAGTGGATGGGAGGACGCCTAAGGCTACGAAAATTTTTGGTTTCTCGTAGCGTCCTTGGGGTGCCACTTCGCGTTGCTTAGTTTCACTACGCTAGTTATGAGCTTACAATAGAAGACAAGTTCAGAGATTTATGAATGACGCAAGAATGGACACTAACAGCAACTTATAAAGGTGAATTGTTAGGAAACAAAACATACGCCATTTTCAGATTTATATTAGTAAGAATGAAAACATCCAAATCTAGCCAATGATATCGACTTTAATTCATTAATAAGTCACTCTGTGACATTCTTGTGTTCTTTTTATATATTCCAGGTATATTATGAACTTTACAATACTACTAATATTCCAAAGTTATGGATCAGCTTGGAAATTGGAGATACTCTTGTGTTTCCTGCATCTTTGGAGTCCTGAATCCACAGTAGAATCAATAAACTTCTCCAGAAGACTTAAGCTATCATTGCAGCATAACTCAAAGTATCAAAATAATCATGAATTATAGTTCTTGTTATAAAATTTTATATGAAAATATTTGATAAACTTGAAGTGTTTTGTAGCAAGGTTTATCTGATGAATTTTATATTGTAACCACACTTGTAGATATGCTGTACAGATAGCTATACTACATTACAAACCTGAGATGCAATGATAGAGAACTGGTAGATTCAGGTATGCAGCTGTAGGCAGATAGTTATTACCCCCTTTCTTGTACGCAGAATTACGTATTTGGCCTTTCGGGGACTAAATACGGAGGTACGCAAAATTGCGTATTTGGCCAGTAATCGGTTAATAAGCCTTTCATGTTATAAGTTATTTAATAAGTGCATTATGTTACACTTTATAAAGAAAAGATGTAACTTAGCTAGCTTTATTCGTGCTGTTATATTATGAGGGTGTAGTTATGTTCCCAGGGAGCTGAAAGTGTAGCGTCGTTGACCCTTTTCCTTCCCTAAATTAGTGGGCAGGGATGAAGGAAAGGGTCTGGTAGCTCTAGTATCTTTGACTTGTGCCAGTACCAAAAAGTGGTGCTCCAATTAGATTGCAGAATTGTTAATTAAGTACATTCCTCAACCACATATTTAATGCGCCCCATTTTATTCAGCATTGTTAGCTATGGAAGATCAAGTGAGATGAAGAGCACATTTAGAGAGTTACAGTTTCCTGTTGAAGCCTGAGCAGATGAAAGTATTGTAGGGAAATTTAAAATATTTTTTTTGTAGCCATCTCGACAGAATATGGAAAGAGTGCTTGCTTGCGGAGTTTTCCACTTGTATATGACCAACTCCTACCCAAGTGTGAACCAGCCACTATTGCTATTGTTGTTCTACTCATTTCTATTGTGAAAGATGAAGAAAGATTATGAACATTTTTGTTGACAATCTTTCTTATTGCAACAAAATGTTTTATTCTCGCTTGAGTTTAGCCTAAGTGTTAATGGTGACGTGATAAACCTGTGATGTCATTTGCACTTGTCATTAATACTAGAGCTACCAAACCCTTTCATTCCTTCCTGCCCACCCATTTAGGGAAGGAAAGGGTCAGCGATGCCAGACTAGGAGCTGAATGTCCATTAGGTCACTTGGACTCAGACTAGGCCATCCACATGCACAGTATACAGAACATGTAGGGAAGTAGCAGAGAATTACATTGCAGGTTCGGTTTTGATCCAACAGCTATCAATATTGCTGAAGTTATATGTGGGATGTGGCTAAATCAATTAATTCTGATGGGGATACGACTGAACTCCCCTTGGCTACGGGTTGATTATATCTCAGTGTAATGTTGTGCAGCTCATGTACCAAGTTCTTAATATGAGTTTAAATCATTGTTGTTTATACACGCTATCAAATACATGTAATCCTTTTTACTTTAATACTGAACCTGAATCTGGTTTAATTTATTTCACTAATACAAGAATAGCAAACAATTCCATTGCAGCTATCCTGAACCCCCCTTGGCTACATGTTACTGATACATATTTGTATTTCAGGTAAAATATAGCAAGGCTATCTGTGCTGCTAAGCGTATGCACGAACTGTTAATGGATCCTGGGAATGAAGGAGTTCGAGAGACTGTAGACAGATATCAACGAGAATGTCAACTCATGGCAAGTCTCCGACATCCTAACATAACACAGTTCCTTGGTCTGTGTTTCCTTGAGGGATCAGATCTACCTCTACTGGTGATGGAGAGACTAGAAATGAGTGTGGACGACCTTATGGAGTGTTCCCCGAATATTCCACTTGCAGTCAAGATCTCCATTCTTACAGACACAGGCAGCGGTTTAGTTTACTTGCATAGTCGAGGGCCTCCAATAGTCCACAGAGACCTGACTGCAAGGAACATCCTCCTCACATCATCTCTGACAGCTAAGATCACTGACATGGGAAACTCTCGCATGGTAACTTTAAGACCAACTGAACTAGCTCAAACACTCTCAAAGAATCCAGGGACCACTGTGTACATGCCACCAGAAGCTCTCAGCGAGAGCCACAGATATGGCCCATCTCTAGATGTGTTCTCATTCGGACATCTTGCCCTTTATGTACTGACACAGGTAATACAAACTTGAATATACAACATTACACTATTAGTGCAAAGCTGTTAAAAATTCAATTAATTATTTTCTTGGAACTGTGTGTAAGTGTTCCGTGTTATAACAAATAAAAGATCACTAATATTATTAATCTAGTTATTAAATATTAGCATGTGCTCTTAGATACGTATTCAACATTACTAATTTTTCTAAGCACACTTGTTTTTACTATTTGTCTCCTTGGCTTAGTTAACCCATTCACTGACACGAGCCCGTATAGGCTCAAGGATGACGTAATGCTGAATTTTATCTGCCAGTGAGAGGGTTAGACTCTTCCTCCCCATACCCACTGTTATCTGATTCATGTGTTCTATTAATGTAACTATCTTCAACATTTACCAGCTTTGTTCCTCATTCATTGTATACAATTAGTCGGGTACACACTATTGAATGCTACTACAGTCCATTACCCAATGCTGCCTGGCCACTTTTACTGCTGAGAGTTAGAGCAGGTCCTTTGTGTTGTACTCTCTACCCTATGTTGCATGTTCGTAGCTAGGACAGTTGTACCATTATCCCAATAGTTTGTGAACTAAGCATGAGAATAATCTTGATAGTGAATTATTGTGATGTTAGTTGAACATTACTCTGGATATATATATTGTTATAATGTTTATTGACTATCACACGAGAATCAATTCTATTTTAATAATTATATAGATATTTCCAGGAGAGCTACTACAGCATACACATTCAGATCCACACAATCCTGGCCGACTTATTGGTCGCTCTGAAGTAGAGCGTCGTGAGGTGTACATGGAAAACTTGAAGGATCAGTTATTGAAGTCTCATCCTGTTCTAGTAGAGATGGTGACTAATTGCCTGCACAATACTCCTCAAACAAGACCTACTGCTGAGCAACTACTGGAGACACTAACACCAGTACAGGATGCAATGGAGAACATACATGGAGGGAATCTGGGGAGATCTCTCAACATAACCAATGTGTTACACATGAAGGAAACTAAAGAAAAGAATAGAAGAATAGAAGAACTCGAGGTAACTTCAATATGTGAACTGCAATCATTTATTAAATCTACCAAATAGTTATTACAATAACTACATTCTTTACTTAGTCCAAGTTAAGTTGTCACAGAGTACTTACTTGAACACTCATATCAAGCAACCCAGCTTAGCTATATGTGAGAGGGTCTGGGAAAATGGACCTTACGGCGGCAAAAATTTGAAATTGAGATATAGTAAGTCATCGGAAAAATTCATAGTCCTATTTTTGTTATTTGCAGAATTAATCTTAGTGACCCTTACTCTACATCTATGCCAAATTTCAAATGTCAAAACAACTTGAAAGGCCCCAAGCGTTGCCGTGGAAAGACAAGCTACTTATTATTCTCTCTCGTTCTCGAAGTACAATAAATGGGGAATGGGTGGAGTTTCAAAGAAGCAGCTAAAAAAAAAAAACGGCATAGCTTTGAGACTATTGCATGCACTCTACAGCTTACCTCAGGCTGAAAGTTTACCGCTACAGCTAATAGAGTAGCCAAGGATGCCGACAAGATGTAATTGCTTATGCGGAGTATGTCGTTAAGTATACAAAAACGTTAATTATACCGGAAGTGGAAATTCAATTTATGTTTTCTCAATTTCTAGTTCAATTGCTTTGCTGAATACAGCCCAGTTCAACTGCCAGTTTCTCTGCGCGTTGAATGCTTTACCCTCCAGTGTTTTAGCACCAAGTTGAGATAAATTGTAGCTTTTTATTAGCATAAAAAACTCAATTTTTTTGGTTTGCTCCATAAGGTCCCTTTTAAATTTTTAATTCAGATTTTTTTGTCGTAATATATGGTCAAACTGTTCACCGATTGTACGTGAGTTATTACTGTGATGGTTGATTATAGAAGCAAGCATATAATTGAAGCCTGAACTCTTCATTAGTGTCATCAACATCTTCAAGATATCTTTGTTGTTATAATTGTGTAATATATACCTTTCACGCAAATATTTTTTTATTTGTTAGTTTATAAGTAGTTGTTCTAAAACTTAAGATTATCATAAACAGTAGCTTCTCAGCTCTACAATGGTATTGCTCAAACATTGTTTGCTTTGTCAATGTTTGTTGCAGTATTAAATGTTGTATATTTGTATTGTGTTGTATTATTAGATTTCTGAAAATAGATTAGAAACAGAAAATAAAGAATTGACTGAAGAAATTACCAAACTAGAAAGTGACAGAAAGTTGCTTGAATCATCAAATACACAACTCATTGAAGAGAAACATCAATTGGAGACAAGTGTCATGCAAGTACAGGCAGAATGCAATCAACTGAAGAGTCAACAAAAGACTGAGAACAGTCAACTGAGGAGCCAGATAGCAGCTGAAAGAATTCAGTTATCTCAACACAAAGAAGAAAAGCTTCATCTACTATCTAGCCATCAAAGGGAGAAACAAATTCTCCAATCTGAAGTGGAGCGACTAACAAAGGAACTGGAGAGTATCACCACAGTATCTATCAGCAAAGAATCAGTAGTAAGTATTGTGTATTAATAAACAGTATTTTATTGAAATTAATTGGATGTATATAAATAATGTATGAAAATATTGTACGAATAACAATGTAGTCATCAAACTGTAGATGAATAATTTTAACATAACACTTAGAGTAGAAGATGTAGGTGTTTAATTATTTATTTATATTGTAATATGTATAAAAAAATGTCAATAGCATGTAAACAGTAACCATGGCAACAATATAATTTTTTATTTAATAAACATAGTGTCCAATGGCACGTATTCATTACTTTCTATTCAGTTAAATAAACTTACGGTCCGGGGGGTTGGACGTTATTTCGCTATATGGTACACTTTTGCTGTTTACCTGGGTGTTCTTCCAACTCTTCTCGGGACTGCGATTTGTCTTTTTTTCGTTTGCCACTGAAGAAAAAAGCATTGCTTAAGCAATGGGTACATGCTATTGGGCGAAAAAACTTGCCAATCAATCAGCATACCCGGGTATGTAGCAAGCATTTCATTAAGGCTTACAAGAGGCTACTTAGGTCAGACGAAGTACCATCCCAGAATATACCTAAGATTTCAAAGCCATCTACTTCGAGAAAGCCACCAAAGGAACGTTCATTCTGTACCTCACCAGCTCTTGTGGAATCATCTAGTGAAGTAAGCACTGTAAGCAATGATGTTGAAGTTCAGACAGATGATATAGAGGAAAACTGTGCTAAAATTCAAGAATTAAAGGAGGAAATTAATAAGCTGAAGTTGTCAACTAATGAGAGTAAGTTTAGCTTGTCCAGTGTATCTAGTACACCTTCTCAGCTGAGCTTTTACACTGGCTTTTCTAGTTATGAGGCTTTGAAAGCTTGTTATAACTTTCTGGGACCAGCAGTGAATCACCTCATATATGATTCAAGTAAAGAAGATATAGAGTTAGGAGGAAGACGGTGCAAAGCACGATGTTTATGTCCAGAAGATGAGTTTTTTCTTGTCTTAGTTCGCCTACGATTAGGTCTCATGGAAAAGGATTTAGCTTACAGATTCAAGATCTCACAGTCTACTGTTTCACGTATAATAGTGACTTGGATTAATTTTCTGTATTTAAAGTTCAAAGAGATTCCATTGTGGCCTCCAAAAGAATTGGTTGCTTGTAATATGCCCAAGCAATTTAAAAAGCTTTACCCTACTACCCGTGTTATTATCGATGCAACTGAAATATTTATTGAGCAACCCAGACTTCCAGAAATTCAGCAGATGACATTTTCAAAATATAAAAACCATAATACCTTCAAAGCCTTGATTGGAATTTCCCCATCTGGTGCTGTGACATTCGTTTCAAAGCTATTCTCAGGATCTATTTCAGATAAGGAACTAACAAGAAAGAGTGGGCTATTAGATTTATTGGATGCTGGAGATTCAGTAATGGCAGATTGTGGTTTTGATATAGAAGATGACCTAATCTTGCAGGGAGTGCACCTCAATATTCCCCCATTTATGAGAGGAAAGGCACAATTAGATGAGGATGAGCTGGTTACAACAAGAAGGATTGCATCTTTACGTATTCATGTAGAACGTGCAATGGAACGAATAAAAAACTTTCATATATTTGACAGAACACTACCTTCATCTCTAACTGAAATTGCCGATCGTTTATTTTTTGTTTGTTGTGTTCTAACAAATTTCAACCCTCCATTGTGTTAGCATCAACAATTTTCCACAACCATACAATGTCATTGACCACTCAAGATTAACTAAACTTCCCTTCTTTAAACATGCACACACCTTCACCTTAAATATAACTTGTTATTAATAATTAATATTCAATGTCAATGTTGTGAAAATATTTACATGAATAATAATGATTATTATATTTCATTGGTTTGACAATTGTTATAGATAATAACTAGGCTTGATGACAGGATACACTAATTCTGGTTCTCTACATCTTCTTTACTTGAATCATATATGAGGTGATTCACTGCTGGTCCCAGAAAGTTATAACAAGCTTTCAAAGCCTCATAACTAGAAAAGCCAAGTGTAAAAGCTCAGCTGAGAAGGTGTACTAGATACACTGGACAAGCTAAACTTACTCTCATTAGTTGACAACTTCAGCTTATTAATTTCCTCCTTTAATTCTTGAATTTTAGCACAGTTTTCCTCTATATCATCTGTCTGAACTTCAACATCATTGCTTACAGTGCTTACTTCACTAGATGATTCCACAAGAGCTGGTGAGGTACAGAATGAACGTTCCTTTGGTGGCTTTCTCGAAGTAGATGGCTTTGAAATCTTAGGTATATTCTGGGATGGTACTTTGTCTGACCTAAGTAGCCTCTTGCAAGCCTTAATGAAATGCTTGCTACATACCCGGGTATGCTGATTGATTGGCAAGTTTTTTCGCCCAATAGCATGTACCTATTGCTTAAGCAATGCTTTTTTCTTCAGTGGCAAACGAAAAAAAGACAAATCGCAGTCCCGAGAAGAGTTGGAAGAACACCCAGGTAAACAGCAAAAGTGTACCATATAGCGAAATAACGTCCAACCCCCCGGACCGTAAGTTTATTTAACTGAATAGAAAGTAATGAATACGTGCCATTGACGTGAACAATATTCTTTACATAAAATACTAACAATATAGACATGAGTATTACTATACAAATTTACTACAGATAATGTATTTGTTTAGACATTCCCACTAAAACTAGACTGGAGGCGTGGTCCTGACATGCCAGTGGCTATGAGTAACCACATCCAATCAGTACAGATAAAAGATACAGTGTATGTTGGAGGAGGAGGGACTGGCAGAGATGAGGATGACTACATAGTGATGGCCTACAACACACAGTCCTGCCAGTGGCACACTCTACCTCCATACAGTACCAGGGGGTTTGCTATGACTACCATCAACAACAAACTAGTTTTGGTAGGAGGAAACAATAGAGATCGCTCTGACTGCAGTGAGCTAGGAGAGTGGCAGCCAGACAGCAACCAGTGGACACACCCCTTCCCTCCTATGTCTACACCTCGCCATGTGCATTCAGCTACTTCATTTAAACATTGGCTGGTGGTGGCTGGTGGTTGGCATGGAGTTTGTTTACAAACTGTTGAGGTACTTGATGTATCCAACATGCAGTGGTCCACTGGACCATCTACACCAACACCATGGTACATGATGAACTCTACTACCATAGGAGATACCTGGTACCTCATGGGGGGATGGTGTGAAGGTGTTTGGAGTCTTGATGTCTATAGTGTATCTCTGGAGGCCCTTGTTTCACACTCCTCATCAGACAGTACCAACATATGGAACAAACTACCTTCACTCAACTGTACACGATCCTGTCCACTCAACATTGGAGGATCTCTACTGGCAGTCGGTGGTTGGGACGAGAAGAGTGTGAAGCCAGTGTCCACCATCCAGCGCTATGTCCCTGAGACTAATACCTGGGTCCAGGCTGGACAACTACCACATGCAGTACATGAAAACTATAGAATCTACTGCAAGTGTGTGTGCTATAGTTGCTGTATGTGACAATGAGGATGAGTGTGTGATTAGTGATGTTTGTAAGCAACAGTCCATGCCTTTGTCACTTGAGTGTGAGTTAGCTTTGAAGAGTGTGCTTGATAAATCACATGCTGATGTTAATTTAAATAAACCTGGGAAAGCAACGACTACTTCACATTTGATACATGTTGTATCTGATAAACCAGTTTGGTCTCCTTCATACTCCATTCAGGCTCATGCAGAAGTTGGCTTTAGAAAATCATTAGATGAATTAATTGAACTTTATATTTTTTTAACCATCCTATCTAGCTATGTCTAAGTGATCTATAGTCCTCCCAAACCAATTGTTAAGAAAGATGGAGATATCCGTATTGTTGTACATTATAGGAAGTTAAACTCTGTTACTATTCCTGTGCATTTCCAATTGCCCACTTTGGAAGAAATAATTGCCTGGTTAGGGGAAGCAACATTATTGTCCAGGGTTTCATCAGGTTCCTGGTGACGTTGAATCTGGTCATTTTTTACGGCTTTCAGTTGCAAATATGGGAAGTTCCAGTATAAAATAATACCTTTTGACTAAGTAATGTCCCTGCTACTACAAGTGTTTATCATGTCAAAACATTTGTCAGATCACTTCAAGAAAGTTGACTGTGTGTTGTCATAACTGTCCAGCCATGGATTGTCAGTCAAGTCATCTAAATGCTGCTAGTGTTGTGAAAAGTTTAATTATTGGGGATTTATGGTTGGCAATGGTCTTCTAAGTGTACCAGAGGCAAGAATCAAGCATCTCAAGATCTATGCTCGTCCAATCAGTGTCTCTCAGTTTCATTCATTTTTTGGTTTGGTAAATTTCAACTCTCGTGTTGTACCAAACTTTGCAGAATATTCAGCATTACTGACTAAGCATACAGCTAAGACTTCTTCAAAAACTTTGGAGTGGACAACATGACTGGTGCTTCAAACATAATCGTTAATTGTACTTGCAATCATACTCTTTTGACACACTATTCCTGTATTGTCTGACAAATACTGCTTGTTTACTGATGCATCTGTATGTGGAGTTGGTGTTGTTTTGTGGGTTTGTAGGAATGATGACTGGTAGTCAGGTCAAAAAAAAATCTGTAGGGATTTGTGGGGAAAAGTTGGAAAACAGTTTTTTGTAGATCTATTTGACCTGCAGATTCCAAATATGCTGTCTGCCAAACTTGTAAATTATGATAATGAGGTGTTAATACAAAATAGTGTATTTTTGTTGCTTTGTAAGGATTATGATAAACCAAATTGAAGCTTTTGTTATGAGGTTTTATTTGATATTAAAAATGTGAAATTTTCTCTTCAGGGCACACTGTTTCTTAACCCTTTCACCGGTAGATTTTTAAAAAGAAAATATGTAAATAGATTTAAAAAATCATAACAAATTAAACATTGAAAAAAGTACCTAGCAACCATATATATTCATGTAGCATAATAGTTAGGGATTTTGAAAAACCACATATATGTTGCCTAGCAACAAACCACAACAATTTAATTAACGTTTCATAATATTTACTGAATTATTTTAATATAAAAGTGATAATATGTTGATTATACAATTATATTTGCATCTAGGATTGAATTATATATTTATAATAAAAAATCTAAAGTTTTACAAAAATGTTGCTTATAATAAAAAATCTGTAACAGTATGATACTTCAAAAAACAGTTACGTTAGGTTCAACACATAAATGGACCTTGCAACAGGAGCATTGAATACGAGATTCGTGTCGGTTTCCAGGACGAGATGTATTTCTTTTCTTTCAAATAGAAGAACATGCACGTCTACCTCGTTCATGTTTACCTCGTCCTCGTTCACGTCCACGTCCAAATGTCGGGTCTCCATGACAACTGATTTCATCTGAACTGCTTGCACGTCCACTTGAATTTGAAGATATTTCATCTTCACTTGTATTGTTTACAACTACAAATTGCAAACATAAAAATTATTTGAATTACTTATGTTTTTTGCCTGAACATTCTTCTTGATAAAATGTACTTCTAAATCACACATTAACCTCTAATATTGAGTTGCTGTGATAGCTATCATTAGCTAGTGTTGAATCAGTGTTTGTTGCTATCATTGCAGCTAATATGTAAACTGCATAACCTAGCTTACTATACTCTATTAGCTAAACCTAGAACTAACTATCATTGCATTGCTAAGCACAGCTATCTAAGACATTCCCAGTGTTTATGACTCACCTTCAGCATCTGAAGATTCAGACCCATTGCTAGTGCTATCATCAGAAGAATGCACAGCATCTTCTAAAGCTTCCACTTCCTAGAAGTAACTGTTGGCGATCCAATGAAAGCAAAAATATCTGTACTGCTCTCTTGCAAGTTCCCTTCATCGCTCTCCACTTTAGATAATCCAAACTCATCGTCGAACAACGAACTAATAACACCGTCCGCAATCAGCCCCGAAGCCATGCTACTGCTGATTAGGCTAATAAAATTTGACGGAATACTACGTAACGGTTTCCTTAGTTACTGTTCGGTTCATTTTTTATAATTCTTTTTGTGTCGATGGGTACCTCGACCGCCATATGGCGGTTATACCGGTGAAAGGGTTAATATAGTTGTCTCAAAGTGTAATGTAATGATGGGGGAATGGCAATATTATTCACTTTTGAATGCTGGAGGTATTTGAGAAAAAGAAGTTGGAAAAAGTGCTTCTGAGGAGGCTATTGTCTGCCATGCAAGTAAATTCATGTGGGTGTGGTTGAAAGATCACATGTTATAGAATTGTCTAACTGTCATACAACCTATGATTACTATTACATATCGCTTTGGAGACTAGAGCACTTTATTGTGTCAGCACAACAGATGATCTTGATCTACCAAAGTTGAATATAACTGGACTGCCAACATGAAGATTACTTTCATGTTCAGTTGATTTCTTTTGGCTTATTCAAAACTAAATAATCGCTGGTTGCAGAATATTGAAACTAAAGATATATCAGCAGAAAAGTTTGAAACAATTTTTTTTAATGTTCACACACTGAAGGCCAAGAGCAGTTAAGTCAGTTTTTGCAAGAAAGACTATAAGTCAGTTTAGGCAAGAAAGACTATTGTCTTCTGCTATAAGCAGCAGTGGTAGGAAGATGTTTCACTCTAGGAGGGCTTCAAGGGCATGTATTTGTGGTTTAACAAAAGTGTTCATGTGAGAAATCACCTTGTTATAGTGTGTTCCAAAATATGGGGGGGGGGGGGGTTTCCAGCCACCGAAGCCCCCTTTCTTCTCCACTGGTAGTGATCCCCTCCATAAAAACAAGTCCATGACATTTGCATCACTGTATGAATCTGATAGGAAATCCAAAACTGAGATAGATATAGAAAAATTAATAGAGCAGAGTGATGGATACAAAAGCTTTTATCTGCTTAAGAGACCAGAAGTAGCATCAACTTACCTGAGATTCATGGCTTTCTCTGAACTGGACATGGACATTTCCACTCTAATTATTAATTGATGGACAAGATTATTAGCTATTCACATGGGTATGGAAGTGAGGGAGGGCGGGGAAGAAGAGGAGGGGGTCATGATCATATTTATTGCTTGGGGAGCACAAAGCATATGTAATGTAAATGTAATTCAATAAAATTGCAGAACAACACAAATAAATGCTATCACAATCACCATACCAACTACAGAAGTCAGTTAGTAATTACAGCTGGCAAATCAGTTCTATCAAATCTACCTCTATGCCAAATTTCAAATGTCAAAACAACTTTACAGACCTGAAGGGTGCCTTGAAAAGACAAACTACTTTTTATTCTCTCTCATTCTTGAAATAAATACAATAAACGGGGAATGGGAACAGTTTCAAACAAGTAGCTAAAAAAACGGGCATCACACTCTACCACTATACAGTACTTGGGGGTTTGCTATGACTACCATCAACAACAAACTAGTTGTGGTGGGTGGAAGAAATAGAGAAGACTCTGATAGTAGTGAGCTAGGAGAGTGGCAGCCTGACAGCAACCAGTGGACACACCCCTTCTGCTATGTCTACACCTCGCTGTGTGCCTTCTGCTACTTCATATAAATATTGGCTAGTTGTGGCTGGTGGTTGCCATGGAGTTTGTTTACGAACTGTTGAGGGACTTCAAGTATCCAACATGCAGTGGTCCACTAGACCATCTACACTAACACCATGGGGCAGCATGATGTCTACTACAATAGGAACTTATACCTGGTACCTCATGGTGGGAGAGTGTCAGTATCCGTGTGAGGGTGCGAGTTGGTGTCCTGATGTCTATAGTGTATCTCTGGAGGCTCTTGTTTCACACTCCTCATCAGACAGTTCCAACATATGGAACAAACTACCTTCACTCAACTGTACAGAATCCTGTCCACTCAACATTGGAGGATCTCTACCGGCAGTCGATGGTTGGGAGATGAAGAATAAGAAGCCAGTGTCCACCATCCAGCGCTCTGTCCCTGAGACTAATACTTGGGTCCAGGCTGGACAACTACCACATGCAGTATATAACTGTACCTGTATCATGACATCAGACAAGGTCCATTTTGTGGGAGGATGTGATGGGAATAGCAGACTAAAGAAACTGTTTACTTCTAACTATTCACTAATTAATATCTTTGTTTTTATGTTTAGTACAAGTTAGCTACTAATTTTTAAATGGTTTCCATGGTTTCTGTTTATATGTTTCTAAAGTGATAAAAAGTAAAATAATTATATTAGCTATAGAATTATTGTAGAAGTTGGCTACAATGTACGCAGTCGCCTGGTGTAATTGAGTAGCTAATATTATAATACTCACTATTGCTTTATAATATTTAATTTCTCACAGTTTACAGTAATAGTAACAACTCTTGTATACATACATTCACTCACTCCACAACATACAGTTTTTACTATAAATTACTTTGAATATACTTGTGTGGTTCCGGTCATGAGAGGAGTCAAGTCGAGTAAGTTCACCTTTCATTGTCAGTAATCTTCAAACTCAGAGTGTGACAAACCAACAGACGGACAGACAAAGTGACAAAAAATAACAGATGACTATTATAAACCACCTCTGGCGCCTGCACACTAAGGGTTAAAAGTAAGCTCTAAAATTTTCAGCTCACTACTAGCCCAAATCAATTTAAGACTTGTTAAGATACACTATAAAATGGACGGTCACGACCTGCCAGAGAGACGTCTTGCTGTATGAGAGACCAGTGGGGTTGTAAGGCCCACAGACACTCTGGACTTTGTATCTGATAATCTCTGGAATCCCACCGCTTAGCCCAATGACTAGTTACAGCCAGGTTCCAACAATCACAATTTAGTTTAATATAAGAAACAAAGACCAAATAGAGTCAATACATGAAAAAATGAGTTAAAGAGTAACTAAGGAATAATAATACAATGCATTATAAACTTGTTCATAACAACGAATTTAAATGAGATTAACGACTTGCGATGATCGACGAGGACGAGGACTTGGGCTTGTGCACAGATTAAGACTCCAGGCATGTTATCCCAGATTTGGTAATGGTCATCAAAGATGACTCTTTTTTCAATTGCAGCATTATACATGAAGCCAAACGTTAGGCTAATGAATGTTCCAATCTTTTCCACATCATCTATCCAAGGAAAATGTAACGCTATATGTAAAGTTGCCACTGATTCACACTCAAACTCCCCTAATACGGGCAACTAGGGACTGGGCACTACCTGTAACTCAGAAATATCCGTATCTGAGAACAATTATATTTGCACTTGTATTTTAATATAATAGGAATTGTAATAACTTTTTTATAATTACAATTATACATACTTTGAGGAATAGCTACTTGTATCTAAGGACAGCACACACCTTTTCTGGTTTAGATGGAAATGATTTGTTATTGCTTGCTTAGTAGGCTGCTTAGTAGAGTGTAGACATTTTTGATTGGAGTGAACAGGGTGGGAGCCCAGCTGGGAAGATAATCCAGCTGCTGTAAATTTACAGTATCCTTTACTCAAACCAGCAGCTGTAAGTTGATTCTACAACTCTCAGTACATACATACACTATATACTTAATGGACCAGCTGAACCTTACCACACCTATAATGCAGTATAGGGGTGCCAGGTAGAGGGGAATTCCAGGAACTTGGGAGTCTGGATAAGGGGAGTTTGAGTGTATACAGTATGCTCCTTCTAAATTATCATCATAGCTTCTCTCCAGTATGCCATGACAACCACACATTGCTGGACCACATTGCTGGACTACAGAGTGTGACAAAATACAACCCTAACATCCGTATTTGGAATGTGTTCCAAGACAACTAATGCGAAGAGAAAATTTTATGCAGATACTATATTTAAAGACACACAATTCAGAGTAAACTGCCAGCAATATTGTTATACTTTATCTGCTTATTCCTTGAGCTGTTGTTCAATACAGTGAGCACTTCTTGTGAATGGATCTTTCTTGAAATATTATGTATTTTAATGGTCATAGCAGTGTTTCCAAAACCACATGTTCAAAACTGCTGAAAACACAAAACAAAACACATCAACACCACAGCTTTGAAAGCTTCGTCATTTATGATGTCATATTGGTTTCTATAATATACACCACATTATGCTCTCTTGTATATATTGTGACAATGGTTTGTTGTGTAAATATTCCCTTACCCGTACTTTCAACAAGGCAATAAAAATTCTCAAGTGTACTGGCTGGCTACGCAAGAGGACAAAGACCACACACGATTTGTACGTGCTTCAGATGACCATTGCCAATCGAGATTTTTACTTTTATGGTAAAGCGTTTCTAACATTTGGCTTGAAGATACAACTGGAAAAGGGTATTTCTTTAGGATAGCTATTGTATATTTACTATTACAGTATAAATACAGACAGAGACTGTTTTACTGTTGCAGTACAATGGTTGCATAAATATTGTATTCATTTATTTTAGGTGGGCACCCCAATTAAATAGAATTAGATTATTCATATTATTATTCATTTTTAAATTCTTTTTATTTTATTTTATTATCACTTTTTTTTTTATTTCATATCAAAACTTCTGTCAAATATGCTGTACAAAAAATTACAAGCCTTTTGTAGCTGCACCAACCACAGAAATGTACTGTTGTCAAGTGCAAGTCAGGCCAAGTAAAGATAATTTATATGGTTTTTTCAATTCTTTCTTATTAGGTCTCAAAACATCAATCAATACGGTTAGATTCTTGTTTTTTACCTTCTATTCTTGCTTATGATACCCAGCACATTTGGAGCAAATCCACTACATCGCCGCATTTTATCGTTTTAGTCGAGTTCTCCGAATTTAGCCTAATAGAATTTGTATTGCAATTTGCCGACTCAGCAAACAACTTGCAAAAAATCTTTTACTGCAATGGGAAAATCCCTTCATTACGGGAAGCATTAAATAGAGGTGGTTTTTAGCTGCACATTGATATAATAGTTATCCGTTGAGTTGGACCGCTAATGGCCATTTAGACGTAGGCTAGGTGGGGTTAATCCAAGGCGGAAGTTCCGGCATTGGGTAAGGGCGGCACGACGCGCGCGGGCGTGCCGGGCGGGTAAATGGTGAGAGCACATGGTCAGTGGTTCAGTCAGTCATTTGAGAAACACAACGCAAGACTCTGTTACGAAGCTCTGTGTGTTTCTGGCGAGACTGAACCCTAGGTACAAGCGAATAATGGCCGATGAGGGCATGACTACCGATGGGGCAGGACCAGGACCGACCCGGAAATGATAGCCTGCATACAGAAGGTAGTTGAGGAGACAGTCAGGCGACTTGTGGTTCGGCCTAGCAAGGGCTCCAGCTCCGGGGAGGGTACACCGGTGGAAGGCGCAGCTGGAAGTACTCCAGCATCAGCAGCCGGTGAGCCAATTCAGAGGGGTTGGTTGGTGTGAGATTAGTGCAATACTTTTAGATTGCCATTGTTCCCTAGGGCTAGCTGGAGGCTGTAGAATACCTGGAATGTTGGTTACAGTACTGGTCTTAGCTTCCAGTGTGGGAATAGATAATCAATAGATAATAAGCAGCTGTGGTTAGTGCATGGGGTAGTGAGATGTACTTTTAGTTCATAGGTAACCACACCTGGTTCGAGGAGAAAAAATTTCTTTTTTTTCTTTTCTTTTTTTTTTTTGGACTGTGAGTTCTGTGGCGAGACCCAGGACGGTACTGGTGGCGCTACCCCAGTGAGAGATATATGGTCCCTGTGGTGTGACCCAGGAACTTGTGTGCCCGTGGTGGCGAGACTTGAGACCTTAGCATGGCTGGTCCCTGTGGCACTGACCCAGGGTTGTGTAGGCCAGTGGGCCGTCTCTTTCTGCTGCCAATGTGCAGGTGTGGAGTGGTTGGCAGCCAGTGGTATGACCAGACTGCTTGGTTTCTCAAGCATTGTATTCCGGTGGTGTGACCCCGGGTGGGTGTGGTTTACAGGCACAAGTGTGCCCTTGATATTAGAGGTGTTCTGGATACATGTGTCACTGAAACTGTGTGGGTGTCCATGTAGGTCTAGGCCCAGTTGATGCTGGACGAGTGCGTGACCTCGGTCTCCCAGTCTTTGATGACCACGGGTCTCCGTCAGTGGCTCCCGTGGAGGGACCCAAGTGTGTCGGAGCGGGTCGGGAGTCTGCCAGTTCCAAGAAGGGTGATGTGACTGTGCAGAAGTTCCAGCTGGGCCCCACTCTGCCAGTAGTGCCGGCACGCATTGTGCGACGCATGCTGAGAGGTGACTATGTGGATATGGCTGAATTGTCAGAGGACAACTTGGAGCTGGAGCTCCGTCGGTCGACGGAGGGCGAGGAAGGGAAGCCCACCCCTCCAAGCAAGCTGAAGCCGGTGGCAGACCCGTTGACCTGGGCGAGGTCTTTCTGCATTTATGCCGGAATCGTTGTTAGCGCCCATCCCGACAAGGCTCGGGATCTGTTGGCCTATCTGGCTACACTGCTGGCAGGTGCCGAGAAGGGCAATTAGTGGAGAGCTTACGACAGCCGGTTTCGACAGCAAATTCCGGCGCTTGAGTCGGCGGAGTTTGGGAAACTCGACCAAGCGCTCTTCACCCGTTCCATCTTTGCCACTGGCATTGCTGGCAGTGGTCAGCGTGGAGGCGCTTCTGTTCAGGCAGAGGGCAGGAGTTTACCACCAGCAAAGAGGCGCAGAGTGGCGCCGTGTTTTGCTTGGAACGACGGGAAGCTCTGTGCTTCTACTCCATGTCGATTCTCACATGTGTGTTCGAAGTGTGGTGGGGATCACCGCAAGTCTGCGTGCACTCCCCCAGTGGAGAGCGCCTCCGGTCCAGCCAGTTGTGTCTGACCTGCGATCGTTTGAGACTGTGGAGCTGCTGTGTGCTCATGACTTTTGTGTGTTCCACTTGCTATCTGATCATTGTTGATTTCAATATGTCAATTGTTGTCATTTTGCTTGCAATTATTTGATTGGAATTTCTTGTCGACTGGATACTTAGATTTGGGTACACTGTTGTGTTTGTGTGAGTAGGAGTGTTTGCGGGGGTGTACTCGCACGTGGCTGATTTGCTCACCTTAGCTGGGCGGAAGCCGTTAGACAACACTCATTCCCATCTGTTTCCGAGAGAGTGGAGCTCTATCACAACTCCAATGTGTGCCGACGCGTGGTTGAGCCACCTGCAGGACCACCCCGACAGAGCGTATTGTGGGTTTCTCTTGGATGATCTCCGTGCTGGATTCCGGATTGGGTTCCGATATGGGGGGGCCGTCTGCAAGAGTGCAGTTTCAAACATGCCCACCGCTCGTGAGCACCCTGAGGTGGTGAGCAAGTTCTTAGAGACTGAGTTCAGAGAAGGCAGATTGATCGGCCCAATTGAGGGCAAGTGTCTGTCTTTGGTGCAGATCAACAAGTTGGGGTTGGTACCTAAGAACCACCAGCCGGGCCGTTGGAGGCTCATAGTAGATCTATCTTCACCCAAGGGTGCCAGTGTAAATGATGGCATAGAGCGTGAAGTTTGTTCTGTGAGCTATACGTCAGTGGACGCAGCTTGCGAGAGGGTAGTCGCCGTTGGTCGCGGTTGCCAGCTGGCCAAGTTCGATGTGGAGGGTGCCTTTCGAACGGTACCAGTTCATCCCGATGACAGGTGGTTGTTGGGCATGAAGTGGGAGGGCAAGGTCTACGTAGACAAAGTGTTACCCTTCGGTCTGAGGTCCGCTCCTAAGCTATACAATGCAGTTGCGGATGCTTTGTTGTGGATTATCGTCCACCATGACAAAGTCAATGGTTTGCACTACTTGGATGATTTCATGCTCTTCGGTGAGCCAGATTCACCACAATGCGGATTGTCCCTGCAGCGGGCGCTGGCCCGGTGCAGGGTGGTGGGGGTGCCTGTGGCCCCCAGAAAGACCGAGGGCCCAACTACCAAGTTGGTGTTCTTGGGCATAGAGATCGATACTGTGGCCATGACACTGCGGCTGCCAGTGGTCAAGTTGGAGAGACTTCAGAGGGAGATCCAGAAGTGGAGTACTCTGAAGTTTAGAACTAAGAGAGACCTGTTTTCCCTGATTGGTCAGTTGCAGCATGCTTGCTGCGTGATCAAGCCTGGTCGCTCTTTCTTGAGGAGAATGATTGAGCTGGCGAGGTCGGTTCGGGAGCTGCACCACAGGGTCCGTCTGAATGCAGGCTTCCGTTCAGACTTGAAGTGGTGGGCCTGCTTCTTGCCCATATGGAACGGCTGTTGTCCAGTGTCCAGTATCCTACTGAGCAAGCCAAGTGTGGAGTTGACCTCAGATGCTTCCGGCTCTTGGGGCTGCGGTGCATATACTTCACAGGGCCACTGGTTCCAGCTGCCGCTCCCGGAGAGCTGGTCTGGCATACACATCACCATCAAGGAGTTGCTTCCTATTGTCCTGGGTGTGGCTGTGTGGGGCGAGATGTGGCAGGGCATGAGCGTCTCTTGTAGATGCGACAACGCAGCAGTGGTCGCAATAGTGAACTCTGGCAGGAGCAAAGTGGATAGGGCTATGCACCTGATGAGGTGTCTATCCTTCTTTCTGGCCAGGTGAGGAGTGTCCTTGAAGTGTAGGCACATTCCTGGAGTTCTAAATGGGACAGCTGATGCTTTATCCAGAAATGCTTTGCCTTCCTTCCAGCGTTTGGTTCCAGGGGCGAACGAGTCACCCACTGTTCTTCCGTACAGGCTGTTGGAGTGCCTGGTGCTCGGAACGCCAGACTGGACCAGGGTGGACTGGATCGGCATGTTCAGACGTTTTTTATGAGAGGACTGGCAGATAACACCCTCCGGGTCTATTGCACCGGTCAGAAGCGGTATTTGGAGTTTTGTAACCGAACTGGGCTCTGTGGAGTCCCAGCCTCTGAGAGTGTCGTGTGCAAGTTTGTGGCACAGCTCGCTATGGAGGGCCTCAAGCATCGCACGATCAAGTCATATATGGCAGGTGTGAGGCACTTGCACATTGGCGAAGGCCTGGGCGACCCATTCCTTCCTTCGTGGTCAAAACTTCACTACGTGCTGAGGGGTGTGAAGAGGTCGCAAGGTGACTGTGACAAGAGAGTGAGACTCCCTATTACGCCTCCTTTGTTGCGTAAGATGATGATAATTTGGGATGACCAGGCTGAGGACAGCGACATTGTCATGCTGTGGGCGGCATGCTGTCTAGCCTTCTTTGGCTTCCTGCGTGCTGGAGAGTTCACCGTCCCTGATGACTCCTCCTTTGATCCTTCAATGCACCTTTGCTGGGGTGACCTGGCCGTGGACAACCCAGTGAATCCAGCCGTACTGAGTGTTACTCTGAAGGCCTCCAAGACGGATCCCTTCAGGAAAGGAATCACGTTGTACATTGGGCATGCGACCTCGGACCTGTGTCCAGTGTCAGCAGTGTTGGCCTACCTGACAGTCAGAGGCAAGAAGCCTGGTCCACTCTTCGTGTTCAAGGATGGCAAGCCCTTGACCCGACAGAGATTGGTGTCGGCAGTCCGAGAAGCCTTGAGGTGCGCCGGGGTGGAGGCAGACAAGTATGCCGGTCACAGCTTCCGAATTGGGGCTGCCACTACAGCTGCCTCGAGAGGTTTGGAGGACTCTACTATCCAGACGTTGGGTAGATGGCGTAGTCTGGCCTATCTGGAATACATCCGGATTCCTAGACACCAGTTGGCCAGTTACTCCGCTAGGCTGTGTTGATGTATCATTCAAACTGAGGGGTCATGTTTGTGTTAATACCATTGTACTTGTCCAGACTTGTATTTTACGATGCATTCATATTGTGCTACTTTGAATATTTGTTTCTGATGCGATTGAGTCAATGTGGGCGCATGAGTTTTCTGTGGGTTAGGCCCTCCCTTCCGGTTCATGTGGGATGGGGGTTGCCGCCTTTGGGGCAAAGGTCGTGCCTTCCCTTGGAGGAATTAAAGGGGTTTATCCCCACCCCGTTAATTTGCCCCAACTCGGCAACTGCTGATTGGGGGCGGGGCTTCCGGCCACCGCCCTTGCCAAACCACTCAGCTATTGAAGCTGCGGAATCAGGGAGGCCCACTGATGACGAACATGGAGATGAGGGTGAGTTTAACGGAACGAGAGGCGTAGGATTAATGGCCATTTAGACGTAGGCTAGGTGGGGTTAATCCAAGGCGGAAGTTCCGGCATTGGGTAAGGGCGGCACGACGCGCGCGGGCGTGCCGGGCGGGTAAATGGTGAGAGCACATGGTCAGTGGTTCAGTCAGTCATTTGAGAAACACAACGCAAGACTCTGTTTCGAAGCTCTCCCACCCACCCACACACCTTTACCCAAATAGGGGGGGGGGAGGGTCATTTCAATTTTCCGGTAGACAGCCTCGGCTGTTTTGCCGTGACGCGTGTGGTCGGAATTAAAGGGGTTTATCCCCACCCCGTTAATTTGCCCCAACTCGGCAACTGCTGATTGGGGGCGGGGCTTCCGGCCACCGCCCTTGCCAAACCACTCAGCTATTGAAGCTGCGGAATCAGGGAGGCCCACTGATGACGAACATGGAGATGAGGGTGAGTTTAACGGAACGAGAGGCGTAGGATTAACCACCGCACTTTGGCAAAATCGCTAGCTATATAAGGGAAAGCTGTGAACCTGCGTGGGATGACTCTGACATACAATATCAACAAGTAAGTTAAAGCTAAGTGGCATGATTGTTAAAGTTAAGCCTAAAAAAGGCAATATATTAGGCTGGGTATAAGACTAGGTGAGTACCAATGTAGCTAAACTAGAACAACAGCAGTCTCTACACTGTCTACACTCAATTACAAATGTTTGAGAAAAGCTTAGTATTATAATTATTAGTAAGATGATTAAATTATTGTTGTAGCTATTTTCTTTGGAGTATCTCTCATCCTGGCAAGACTGGAGTAGCTACCGTCTTTTGATTTATCCCAAGACAAGGATGCTATTGTTGTCAAGTCTAACGAATTAACTCAAATCCAGTTGAACTATGAACGTGTTATTATGAAACTATTTAATCATTATTCAATACTTATTGAAGTGACTGGCGACATTCGGGCAACAATAAAAACTAAGTTATGGAGGATGGGAAAGTTGTATTCAAGCTATGGGGGAGCCAAGCGTAAGCAACAGCTGTTGAAATGGCCGAGCACTTCATGGAAATTATAAGTCAGTGAGGTGAAAGTAAATCATCAGCTCATAAACAGAAAAAGAAAACTGGAAAGCCAGTTGGAAGAAGAAAATAGCAAGAGAAGGAGACTTGAGAGTGAATTGAAGAATCTGAAAAAAAAGTACAAAGGAACAGGCAACAGTTATTGCTCGACTGAAAACTGGACAATTGGAGAAAAGCAAAGGATCTTCATTACGACCATGGAATGAATGTAGTAGGCAGCAGCAGTATAACAGAAAGAAAAATATAGCCAATGGAGTTAAGGCTGCTTTAAGTTTTTGTAGTGACAAGGGATTCGAGCCGTGTTCAATCAAAATTCTAAATGTTGACACAGGGAATCATGAAACGCTACAAATTAAGAAAGCAGTGTTTTCACACAAAGACAATTCTGTAAAATCAGTTGGTGCAGAACTTCATTCCAGTCTTTATATAAAGAATAAATTTTGTATATCAGATGAAGCATTTCATGAAATATGTATGATTCCCAGCCTTCCCAAGTCAGGTCAAGTGAAAAGGCTAGCACATGAAATGAATTCAAAATATGAAATACTTAATACACCGAATGGGACCATTGGAGTTCAGCAGTCACTGAAAAGTCGCATAGAAATTCGAATGCCTTACCTTGCAGACAAATATCAAAGAGAAAAACGGGCATTGACTTGTAGTAAATGTAAAGAGTTGGTCACAATCGTGGCACTTGTAACTAAAGTAGTTTGCATCAAATCATTATTACACACAGTATTGGTCACTAACATAGTTTGTATTCATTCATGTTTTACAAAATAAAATCAATTTACACATGAAAAACTAATCAAAATATTTGCTTCACTCCATGATTTGATTCTGCTTTCTTTAAAGGTGGTAGATATATATCCTTCTCTGTGTATTCCAGGTAACTATGTCTGACTATCTTGAGGACATTCTGCAACTTCAAAAACATTTATAAAGAGCACACCTACTTAATGATATTCATCAGCTGTATTTACTGGGAGCACCTCAGCCAAACTACAAGCTAGTTGCAAAAGCAGCTGCTGCATGACTATTGTACCATTTGACATTTTGCCTAGAATAGTTTTGATATGTTTTTACCATTTTGTAATTTTATGACCTTTTGCCTTGCATTCTTCAAATTATAATATTGTTTGACTGTAAAATTAAATTTTTTTTATTTTTTTTATTTTAAGTAGTTAGTATAGAATACATAATTATGAACTACTTTGAATTTTATGAGTATTTTTATTAATAAATGAATGAATGAATAACATTAATGAATGAGAATGAATGATGAATGAACAATGAATAAATAAATGAATAAGTAAACAATAAATAGCTAGATAAAGAAATAAATAAATAGATAAATAAATACATAAATAAATAAATAAATAAATAAATAAATAAATAAATAAGTATAAATAAATATTAATTAATTACTCCATAAAAAGTAGCAAAATTATCCTCTACACAAGCAGAACTTCACATTTTTTGAAAAAAATCAATGAATATGTATATGAATGTCATTTTTCGCTCATACAGTATATACATCCTGCATGTACAACATCTGTAAAGTTCAAATATAAGAGGTAGCTAGTATTATATCTGTAAACTTACCACTTTAGTAAACTCCAGTAGGGCCTAGTATCGTATATCTCAAGCGTTAGTTAGTGCACTGTGTCTCTCTATACTTTCCATGGAAAATTAGAGGGGACACTATGATGAACCTATATACTGCACATAGATTTATATAATGTATGCTCAATCACTCCATTATTCAGTATTAGACATCTAGCTAAGTGCTATGTATAACTTAGTAATACACACAACTTTATACACTGAGTATTATTCAGTAAAACATACCTAAGTGCCTAATGTATATCTTCATAATACACTATACTCCACTGTACACACTGATGAGTTTTATTCAGTAGTACATTAAGTGTGCATATGTATATCTTAGTAATACATACTGCTGTGTATGTTGAGTATTGTTCAGTAATACTTACCTGAGTGTACTCATGTACAACTTAGTAATACATATTGCAGTACAAGCAGTGTATTATTCAATAATACAATATCAAATGCGCACATGTATATCTTAGTAACAAATGCAGCTGTATAACTCATGTTATACTTCTGCTATACATATTACCTTAGAGGGTATACTCAATGTATTATTATATAATACACCCCTACTTCTACATCAGTATACTTTATTTTTGCACGGTCTAATTTAGCCTCAGAATCATGAGTGTGCATTTTAAGCAGATAAAGTGAGGTGGAGAACATATATGCGGTAGGAAAAATATATCATTATCTATTCCATTTTGGAAAAGGCTTGGCTGATTCCAATATAGCTGTTTTGGCAGCTACAAAAAGCTGCAAGTTTATAGTGGGGTGAATGTATTTCATCAGTTTACTGGCAAAAGATAGCTATATTATATGTTAAGTCAGTGTTGTGAGTAGGCCCTGGCAGATGATGCTCACTTTTTTTCTTGAATAATAGATATGAAATAGCATAGTGGAATAATTGTAGAATAATAAGGGTATTGAGGAGAATAATAAAGGGAAAATGAAAATAATCAGTTCATATAATCCTTACATATATAGAAAATCAATAGTGCTTTTTTTCTCTCTCTTTTTCTTATACAAACAAGGACATAAACATTTATAATTGTGATTATAAAGTAGATCTGATAAAAGCAGCTTGGTTTATGTTGGCCACTTTATTATACTTCCAAAAATAAAAAAGTTTTGAAATAATGTGAGAGCTATCAGCTCAGGTTTAGAGTCAGCAAGTCATCTGGAGAATAATGCTAAACGGTTTCTCGAACTTATATTAGCGGTCTATAGCATAGCATGTTTTTTCCATTCTTTAATAAACGTTTTTACGGGGATTGTTCAAAGTTTTCACTGAAAGAGTCGCTAGCAATGTAGTGAGTCCTCTATATTGAGTAATTCAGTATAACAGCAAGAGAGACTAATTCATTTACTCATTCATTGTATTACCAACTTTATATAGCTTTTGTAGTCATCACCATTTGATTAATAACTAATTGGAATAATAAGAGTATAATAAGAAAATTTATGGAATAATAAACCATTCTCTTGCAATAATAACAATGGAGGATCTCTACTGGCAGTCGGAGGTTGGGACATGAAGAGTAAGAAGCCAGTATCCACCATCCAGTGCTATATCCCTCAGACTAATACCTGGGTCCAGGCTGGACAACTACCACATGCTGTAGGTGACTGTACTTATTATCATAATGTCAGACAAGGTCCATGTTATGGGAGGACGTGATGGGAATAGCAAATTAAAGAAATTGCTTACTTCTACTATTCAATAATAAATATTTTGGATTTTATGGAATTGCTTAGTAGTACAAGTTAGCTATTATAATTTTAAATGTGGTTTCAATGGTTACTGTTTACATGTTTTCTAAAGAATGAAAGTATGGGGGAGTATTAGCTATTTCTTACAGTAATTAATCACAATAGCTACTAGCAGAATTTGAAAATACAACTGTTGTGTGTATTGATTACAACAAGTCCATAATCTTCACTTAGAAATATTTCTAGTGCTCCATTTCATGATTTACATACATGTCTGTGAAATGGTAGTATTAAGTAATAAACGCAATCAAAACAAACACCTTAACAAAAGAGAAGGAAAAAAACTGCCACACATGATGCATTTAATTATTTTGCTGTTGTTGTTTAAGTTTCATTTGGGTCTTACTTTGGTTGTCACACTTTGTAGCTCCATCATACCATATAAAGAACTCTATTCATGCTTTACACTTGAAAAATATCCAGATTTCCTGTACTTCGGATGCTTCAGAAATAAAGTTATAGTTGTTACCTTTTCTGCACATGTTGTATATCATCCATGCCATGTTTCCCTGTTTCAAACCTGTAGCTTCAGGACACATAAATCATGTACTGTATGCTAGCAATTCATAAATCCTGTACTTATCAAACAAAACATGGCCAACTCTTCTAATGTTCTATAGCTAGCAGGTTAACACAACTTTTTATGCATTTGTCAGTTACTACATGACAGTCCACTTAACTGTACACCTGTATTAATCAGTACTGTTCATATAAACTACACTTGTCCTATATACTACAGGAAACTTCATAAACTCTAGACCACCTGTACTATTGCAATGCCTTGAAGGACTATCCCAATGACCTTGAGGGTAAAGAGGGAGGCTTGCATGGCTGTGTTCTTCCATTACATTTGTCGATATTCCATGGTGTGAAGGGACAAGATAGCTGGAGTAACCACAACAAAGCACTTGCCTTTGATTAAACACCACTGCCACAATCTTCTATTGATTCCACCCAATTATGTGATCTGCCAATGGCTATACCGCTGAGCACTACCAACTTTTTTATACAAGCATCTATTTTAAAGGGAATTTTTATAATAATAATATATAATCACAATAATAATAATATGAATTATTATTATTATTGTTGTTGTTGTTGTGAATTGTTATTATATTATAAACCCTCAGCATGCATGCACGATAGTGGTTTGTCTGTCAGTCTATCAGCATTCAATTTCATGAATGGCTGATCAGAAGTAACATTTAAAACAAGTATGACTTGACATAGTAGGAGAATTTCTCTTACTTTTATACTGAAATACTTAATATAGAGCATTTAATATCACTATTTAAGTTTCAATGAAAATCATGAAGGTCCCGTAAAAATGTTCACTGAATGGAGAAAACATGCTCTGCTGCAGCAGAAAACAGTTCAATTATCCGAAACCTAACCAGACATTGGAGTAAAAAGTGAATCAGGGAATTATATGCTCAGCAGTGGATGAACCTTCTTTCTATCTTCTCTTCAAATTCATAACACTGCATGAAAAGTGTCCATTGACAACTACAACAAATCGTAAATTAATATATAATCAGTTGATAACTAGTTTGATAACCTCTACAGCCCTGTCAACTTTCTATCAACTCTAATTATCAGCGCTATTTACGGATTTAATTAAGGTTGTCTATAGACTCTCGTCAGGCCGTGTACGTAAGTTTGGTCTGTGGAAAATTTATTTTCCGTAATAAGTTTTGTTCTGCAAAAAAAAAGTGAATAAAAGGACTAATATCTAGTTCAGTGTAGGACAATCCAAGCAAATTGTATTAATTTTATCTCTAGTACAGGCAGGATACAACCCTTCACGAGTTATGGGACAGGGTGGCTCTATTCAAGATTTTCAATTGGAAGATACTGTACATATGTGATATAACCATTATTTTCAATGACAGTCTTAGCTATATAAGACTGCCATTGAATAATGGTTACACTAGAAAGGATAAGGGAAGGGGGGAATGAATTAGCAGTTATTCTCCCAGTTACGCAAGCGACTCTAATCAAGCCCCAACCAGATTCACCAGACTCTACTGGAATCAATGTCTTTGTTTAAAGCCCTTGCTGTTCAAAATCTGAGGTGGGTGAGACAAGCCACAGTATAAAACACTATATCTCACCCACACTCTCATATCTGATTGGCCAACAAAACTGACTTACAAATACCAAATAAGGCCACACACACCCATTAACACTTAATACACACAAACACACAAAACTGTCAAATTAGTTCAAAGGCATGTGTCTGGCTCTTGCTCCTCTCACTTCCATCTGGCTGAGTGGGTGTTCCCACATCGAACACTGTGTGAACTTGTTTGCTAACTTGTAAAACTTGATCGTTCTTGCCTGGGAGCAAAAACAAGCTAACGATGCCATTCCCCTTCTTACCCACATTGAAAGCAATATAAATGAGTGCATGCTCAATATCGTGACGTCATGTACACGTCTTGAAGTGATAGGGTTATACACAGAACATCGTCATGCTTCACAAAAATTGAAAGCAAACTTTTATACTAGAACGGTTATACTTGACTAAATTTTTAATGCATGATGTTCTAATATGCTTAAATATAACTATTAAGCGATTATTGTATTCAAGTTTTAAGGAACCCAGCTTAAATAGCAAGTATTCTGTCTTGAACTGTTTTGACACTTTCAATTTTACAAAAATTCCTGATTTAAATTAGTTTGAACAATAAGAACTAGAGCACTGAAGTGCAAACCCTCAGCGCTAGTTAGCTAGTATGATAAAGAAAATAATAACAAAGGAAAAGTGTAGAAACAAAAAAGAGAAAGAGAAGTGGCATGAAGAGAGGCAGGAAAGAGAAAAAGACAATGAAGAGGGACTAAAGAAAGAGGAAGGAATGAAAAAAGGTAGGAAGAAAAGAAAAAGGAAGAAGAAAGAAAGAAAAACAGTACACGGAAGAAAGAGGAAAAGAAAGGAAATGGTAGGAAAGAAATAAAAACAGTAGAAAGAAAGAGGAAAATAAAGAAAAATAAGGCAAGAAGACCAAAGGAAAAAGAAAAAAAAACAGGATGAAAAAAAATATGAAAAAAAGAATAGCGTCGATGAGGATTCGAACCAGAGACCATTAGGTTAGGTACTCGCTCACTCAACGACTATGCAACCGAACACCTCACGCTGAATGCAATGAATTGTTAGCTATTTAAAAGTGATTTGCAAACCTGCAAGCTTGCTCACGTGACAAGCACGTTTTTTAAGGGGCGGTTCCTGCTGTAAGCCTACGATCGCACGGCTCTGGAAAGACTCGCTTTTTTCTGGAAAATGAAGTCCAAAATCAAAATTCTGGCATATTAAAGGAACTTACTTCGTGAAATACTGCTGTTTGATTCCGCTTTCTGAGCCTGGTTGGTTCCTACCTTCCAGAAGTGCCTGTTGACAGACAGAGTGACATGATAAAGAAGAGGAATGAATGAAAATAGGTAGGAAGAAAAGAAAAAGGAAGAAGAAAAAAAGAAAAACAGTACAGGAAAGAAAGAGGAAATGAAAGGAAAAGGTAGGAACGAACTAAAAACAGTAGGAAGAGGAAAATAAGGCAAGAAGACAAAAGGAAAAATAAAAAAAAAACAGGATGAAAAAAAAAGATGAAAAAAAAAATACCGTCGACGAGGATTCGAACCAGAGACTATTAGGTAAGGTAGTTGCTCACTCAACGACTATGCAACGCAACACCTCACGCTGAATGCATGTAATTGTTAGCTATTTAAAAGTGATTTGCGACCTGCAAGCTAGCTCACGTGGCAAGCACGTTTTTTAAGGGGCGGTTCCCGCTGTAAGCCTACGATCGCACGGCTTTGGAAAGTCTCGCTTTTTTCTGGAATATGAAGTCCAAAATAAAAATTCTGACACATTAAAGGAACTTACTTCGTGAAATACTGCTGTTTGATGCAGCTTTCAGAGCCTGGCTGGTTCCTACCTTCCAGAAGTGCCTGTTGACAGACAGAGTGACAGAACGAACTAGAGCACTGTAGTGCAAACCCTCAGTGCTTGTTAGCTAGTATGATAAAGAAAAATAAAAGTGTAGAAACAAAAAAAAAAGAAAGAGAAGTGGCATGAAGAGAGGCAGGTAAGAGAAAAGACAATGAAGAGGGACAAAAGAAAGAGGAAATGAAAGGAAAAGGTAGGAAAGCAATAAAAACAGTAGGAAGAAAAAAATAAGGCCAGAAGAACAAAACAAAAAAACAGGATGAAAAAAAAAATGAGCACCTACTTGGGTTCGAACCACAGACCTCTAGGTTAGCTATTCGCTCACTCAACAACTATGCCACGGAACACCTCACACTGAATCCATGTAATTGTTAGCTATTTAAAAGTGATTTGCAACCTGAAAGCTGGCTCACGTGACAAGCAGGTTTTTTAAGGGGCGGTTCCCATTACCGTAACGTACGATTATAGGCTACTCGCTTTTTCTTGAAAACTAAGTCCAAACTAAAAATTCTGGCACATTAAAGGGACTTACTCTGTGAAGTGCTATAGTTTGATGTCGCTTTCAAAGCCTGGGTAGCCATACTCTTCGAGATCCGCTGTTGACTGAATGAATGAATGAACTAGAGCACTGAAGTGCAAACCCTCAGCGCTAGTTAGAAAAAAAGAAAGGAAAAGGTAGGAAAGAAATAGTAACAGTAGGAAGAAAGAGGAAAATAAGGCAAGAAGACAAAAGGAAAAAAAAAAACAGGATGAAAAAAAAAAAATATCCTCGACGCGGATTCGAACCAGCAACTATTTGATTAGGTACTTGCTCACTCAACGACTACGCAACGCAACACCTCACGCTAAACGCATGTAATTGTTAGCTATTTAAAAGTGATTTGCAAGCTGGCTCACGTGACAAGCACGTTTTTAAGGGGCGGTTCCCGCTGTAAGCCTACGATCGCACGGCTTTGGAAAGTCTTGCTTTTTTCTGGAATATGAAGTCCAAAATCAAAATTCTGGCATATTAAAGGAACTTACTTCGTGAAATACTGCTGTTTGATGCCGTTTTCAGAGCCTGGCTGGTTCCTACCTTCCAGAAGTGCCTGTTGACAGACAGAGTGACAGAACGAACTAGAGCACTGAAGTGCAAACCCTCAGCGTTAGTTAGCTAGCATGATAAAGAAGAGGAATGAATGAAAATAGGTAGGAAGAAAAGAAAAAGGAAGAAGAAAGAAAGAAAAACAGTACACGAAAGAAAGAGGAAATGAAAGGAAAAGGTAGAAAAGAAATAAAAACAGTAGGAAGAGGAAAATAAGGCAAGAAGACAAAAGAAATAAGAAAAAAAAACAGGATGAAAAAAAAAGATGAAAAAAAAAAAAAATATTGTCCACGCGGATTCGAACCAGCAACCATTAGATTAGGTAGTTCCTCACTCAACGACTACGCTACGCAACACCTCACGCTGAACGGATGTAATTGTTAGCTATTTAAAAGTGATTTGCAACCTGCAAGCTGGCTCACGTGACAAGCAAGTTTTTATTTAAGGGGCGGTTCCCGTTGTAAGCCTGCGATCGCACGGCTCTGGAAAGACTCGCTTTTTTCTGGAAAATGAAGTCCAAAATCAAAATTCTGGCATATTAAAGGAACTTACTTCGTGAAATACTGCTGTTTGATGCCGCTTTCAGAGCCTGGCTGGTTCCTACCTTCCAGAAGTGGCCTGTTGACAGACAGAGTGACAGAATGAACGAACAATGAATGAATGAATGACACTAGGACTACTGTAACCCTCTGGGCGCATGCGCGCTGAGGGTTAATGACACTAGGACTACTGTAACCCTCTGGCGCATGCGCGCTGAGGGTTAATGACCGGTTGACTACTATATACCCTCAGGCCATGCGCACTGAGGGTTAACTATAGCACTGAAGTGCAAACCCTCAGCGCTATTTAGCTAGTATGATAAAGAAAATAATAACAAAGGAAAAGTGTAGAAAAAAAGAAAAAGAAAGAGAAGTGGCATGAAGAGAGGCAGAAAGAGAAAAGACAATGAAGGGAAAAGGAGAAAGAAATAAAACACGTAGGAAGAAAGAGAAAATAAAGAAAAATAAGGCAGAAGCAAAGGAAAAGAAAAAAAAACCGATGAAAAAAAAAAGATGAAAAAAAAAAACAGCGTCGACGAGGATTCGAACCAGAGACTATTAGGTTAGGTACTTGCTCACTCAACGACTACGCAACGAAACACCTCACGCGGAATGCAATGAATTGTTAGCTATTTAAAAGTGATTTGCAACCTGCAAGCTGGCTCACTTGACAAGCACGTTTTTTAAGGGGCGGTTCCCGCTGTAAGCCTATTATCGCACGGCTCTGGAAAGACTCGCTTTTTTCTGGAAAATGAAGTCCAAAATCAAAATTCTGGCATATTAAAGGAACTTACTTCGTGAAATACTGCTGTTTGATGCCGCTTTCAGAGCCTGGCTGGTTCCTACCTTCCAGAAGTGGCCTTTGACAGACAGAGTGACAGAATGAATGAATGAATGAGTGAATGAATGAACTAGAGCACTGAAGTGCAAACCCTCAGCGCTAGTTAGTTAGTATGATAAAGAAGAGGAATGAATGAAAATAGGTAGTGAGAAAAGAAAAAGGAAGAAGAAAGAAAGAAAAACAGTACAGGAAAGAAAGAGGAAATGAAAGGAAAAGGTAGGAAAGAAATAAAAACAGTAGGAAGAGGAAAATAAGGCAAGGAGACAAAAGGAAATAGAAAAAAAAAACAGAATGAAAAAAAAAGATGAAAAAAAAAATACCGTCGACGAGGATTCGAACCAGAGACTATTCGGTTAGTTACTTGCTCACTCAACAACTACGCAACGAAACACCTCACGCTGAATGCAATGAATTGTTAGCTATTTAAAAGTGATTTGCAACCTGCAAGCTGGCTCACATGATTTAAGGGGCGGTTCCCGCTGTAAGCCTACGATCGCACGGCTCTGGATAGACTCGGTTTTTTCTGGAAAATGAAGTCCAAAATCAAAATTCTGGCAAATTAAAGGAACTTACTTCGTGAAATACTGCTGTTTGATGCCGCTTTCAGAGCCTGGCTGGTTCCTACCTTCCAGAAGTGGCCTGTTGACAGACAGAGTGACAGAACGAACGAATGAATGAATGACACTAGGACTACTGTAACCCTCTGGGAGCATGCGCGCTGAGGGTTAACTAGAGCACTGAAGTGCAAGCACTCAGCGCTAGTTAGCTAGTATGATAAAGAAAAGGAAAAGTGCACAGTAAAAAATGGGGTGCTTAATGAACACCCTACGAGGTGTTAGAACGGCGCCTCCTCTACAACTCCTTGAATGGTGCTAGCTTAACACCCCATAGTGGGTGTAATGAAACACTCTACAGCACCCGCATAGGTGCTTGTGTGGCACTCCAGCCAGTTGCATGCTAACACCCCAAGCAGATGATTCAGAACACCCAGAGTGGTGCTTCAGCACACTCCTAATGGTGCTTTGTGGTACCCTTTCTCAGTGCTACTAGTACACCCCTAGAGTTCCAATAAATGTTGTTGTTTTTTAATTTTTTTAAATTTTATAATAAATGCTGTACATCAATAGAATAATACAACAACATAATGAATGATGCATTCGTGACCATTGTTTGCTTGTTTTGTTAACATCCAGGTGCATGAGGTGCCAGACATTAAAGCCTTGAAATGATCTGTGGCAGCATTGGATACCTTCATAGACTGTAATGAAATGAACAATTACATCGATAAATGACAGCACTATTTTGACCAATATTGATTACTTTTCCTTTTAAATCAAGATAGCTACAGTACAGAATTAATTCTATTCTCAGAGCAATTTATTCACTGAAACCACTAAATTAAGCACTTTCATAACCCACCTAACTGAATTCGGTTTTTAATGATTATTGACCTCACTGTTGTCCCAGTAAATAGAAATAGTAAATATAAATCTTGCGAATAAATTATTTGTGTCTGTGGTTGCAGCCACCTAATGGCATACGTCTTTACAAATAGTGTTGCACAGAAAATCAAGTCAATAACTCTTATAAAAAAATTTAAAAAATAAAATAAAATAAATAATAATAAAAAAAAGTCGTGGCCTGTTACTGCAACCACAATGGACCTCCCTTGACTACTCACAGCAGTAGGGTTTTAAAACTATGCTTTCACCAAATTTACCTAAATATTGGATTAGCTATCAATATCAAAAGATGTCTGCCATTAATATCAGCTTATTGAAATATTGGTTTTCTTCAATCACTGCAACACCACTTACAATCAAAATGAACCTATCTATAACATAAATAAATAAAAAATCCAAATTTATCCATACTCACACAAGCTATACACATACAGAAATAGACAAACCACACATTACACTTTACAAAATAAACTTACCTCTCAGGATTGCAGGGTTTTTTTTATGCAACTACATATCTACATACACAAGACATACAGTGACTAATATACAGGCATACATGCTCCATTTCTAATAATGGGACCCTTTACCAAATGCATCAGGTGTAAATACAAACAAAACCACTGACAATATTTTGTTACATTCTCTCGTCTACTGTGCACACTTTGATTAATAAACACACTTGACAGTTATTTGACTGCATTGGGTTACTGAATCATATATAGCATACACTCAAAGTGCTCCAAAACTAATATAAAAACAGTATCACATTGTGCACAACGACCCTTTACCAAAGTGCTCCAAAACGAATACAAGTGTCAATTATGCACAGAAAATTTCAGGGATGGAGATGGTTACCAAGTTGAGAAAGGAAGTTGAGGAGTTGGGAGGTGTTAGAATTGAAGGATTCTGCATCATAAGTTTGTGAAACTTGTTCGGCCCAAAAAAAATTAACAATCCTAGACTCCAATATTTTAATTCATTCAACTGAAACTCTTTAGCAAAGTTGACTACAGCTATAGTTCCTATATAACGCTTTGTGAATATGTTACATCCAATTTTATCAGTCATACTTGGATTACTGTAAGCTGATGCAAGAATGTAGTGGTTATATTAAAACATGCAATGAATTTACATTTTCTACCACTGACCCAAACCAAGTGTCCAAGAGAAATACAGACAGACATATGTGAAGCAACCCATTACAATAAATGTCAAACTAATAGGTATGCATAGCAAACCCTTTAAACAACCCCTTACCAAAAGTAAGATGACAAACAGGTACTACTATATGTGTAGTAACCCTTTACCTAAAGTTCTTCACAGAAATGTATAGGTATCACAAACAGGAATCACAATATTACCAAAATACAAAAAGTAGCTATCACAATACAGCATTAAGTACATTTATAGCAACAAAAAAAATAATTCCTTCTATAGAAATACTACAGCTGTACACAAGTTATACCGAAGGGGTCAAGGTAAGTCTGCTTCTATTTGGGGGGTTCATTGTTAATAGCTCCCCCACCCAACCACCCCAGCTGAAAATCCTGTATGAAACCCTATAGTATCCCTTTACCAAAAATGCCAAACATATACTAACACGTATTGCATAGCAACCCTCGCCAAAAGTACACCAAACAAAATACAAACAGGTATAACAATAGTATAGCAACTGTTTACCAAGTTTTCCAAAACAGACATCACATTATACGTCGCAATCTTTAATCAAGAGCTCCTAAATATGCATTATAGTATGTATAGCAACCCTTTACCAAGGGCTCAAAAAATACAAACAGGAATGTGTACAGCAACCCTTTACCAAAAGTGATCCATAACAACCACATCTGCATAGCAAACCTTTACCCGATAGTTCCTTGTTCAATGGAACATGAAAAAGTGACAGGTGAGTTGCTCATTAGAGTATTATGACATGATCACAAGATTCTTAACCAGTAACAAATTTAATCAAAATATAATATCTACAATGTGCAATATGAAAACATGAACAGTTTGCTGGCCAGCTTGGTGGGTTTTGAAATGATTTACAACACGCATTCTGCCTAGAAAACATACACACATCTCTGTCTACACAAAACTAACACACACATCTATACTACGACACAAAACTAATTGAATCAATTTATATCCCTAGTACTCATTTTTGTAATGTGAGCTTTAAATAGACAAGTCATCAGTTTTCTCCTCACCTTTTCTGATTATACTATAGCAACTAATACTTACTTGATCATCTCCACAATAATTCAAGAAGCCACAAGTCCACAGAGACCAGCTCTTGCTGTTCAAGTATCTGCATGAATTAGTAAAAGCATAAGCCTAAAACATGATATTCATGATATAAACGTTACTAACGCTAGTGTCAACTTTTTTTTACATAGGTGACCATTTTATGTACCCAGTACCAACTTTCACCATTTACTCTATTAGCACAACATTATATTTTATCTCAAATAGCTACTTGAGATAATATGCTGTTGGCTAAACCAATTCAGATGACACAACATCGCTTCTGTCAAATAGTACTGCAATAGGTTAGTACTACATACACACCTTAGTGTATTTAGTCAAATATAATCTAAATTAGTAAATAGCCGTAAGTTGATACATTTGGGATTCTCACAAACCACCCTTTACCCATTAACTATTCCTCTCATCCTTAGCGAAGGTTGGCACCTGTATGGTAGCCTGTTAATTTGGATTCAAGACTAATTTCCACACTTGTGGCAAGTGGCTTGCATTAACAGATGTCATCAACTTATATAGTAAGGCTAGCACAAGGTGACAGGTTCAAAGAGGACAGACTGTTGACCAGAGAAGATGAATAGTAACGATCCCACAATAGATCCTTGGGGAACACCTAATGTAACTGATGTCTAAGAAGATGAGATACCATTGAGGGTAACTCAAGTGCAGTATGCATGCAAAATTGGTTCAAAAGGACACCAATCTCGTTGTAGATGAGATTGAGAGGTTGCGGCTACTCTTGAATTGTGACAAGACTGCTGCCATGATAGTCACAAGGAAAAGGCACCCCCTGATCCTTTTTTGAAGATTAACAATGAACACATATCCTTTGTCCACACCTACAGACCCCTCGGCTTCTTGATCACATCAGACCTATCTTGGGCAAATCACATCAACCGAACCTTTTCAAAGCTGTATTGTGGGTTCCTGTACAGATACTTTAAAGGTGCTGGTCCATGATGCCTAGCAGAGTTGTATATGTCTATTGTCCTGCCTATTCTGGATTATGGCTCACCAGCTTGGGATCCATCCCACAAGAAGTACATTGTGTTATTAGAGAGAGTTCCACATAGTGACAGGCAGATGGTTGAGAGATGCTACACCTCTTCTGAGGCAACTAGGATGGACTACCTTGGCCAAATGACGGCAGTACTTCAAGCTCTGAGGGTGCAGGCATATCCTCCAAGGCGAGTCCCTCCTCCAATCCAGTATCTTTATGTTCAGCCCTAGCACGTTAGCTAGGCGCAACAACTCACAGGCCCTCCTTCAACAAGTGAGAACTGACCACCACAGAGCCAGCTTCCATAGCGTAATACCACTGTGGAACAGTTTACCTGAAAGAGCTGCCTCCTGTTAGACATTAAAGGGATTCAAGAACCACTTAAAACTTCAACTTAGCTTGGGCAGTTAATCTCAGCAATAATCTTTTACATATTTCACTGTCAGGCCAAAATTCTCAGTATTATACAGTGTGTATATTCGTTGTATATTTTATGTATGTCTATGGGATGGGATGGGATGGGGTAGCCTTAAGTTTGCTAGTTAGCTCACCCTATTAGGTAAAGTATCTACAGACAGTCAGATTTGCAAATGACCATGCTACACAGTTATCTCGTCAATGTTTTGCTACCACTAACCTCATAACTAACACACACAACATTTGAATGGACTCTAAACGAACTTAAAACCCACCTCTTAACCGCCTTCATCCGGCATCCCGGAGCTATATCTTTCCGACCGCTCTCTCGCAAGTTAGTCCACCCGGCTTTTCGCGCTTCCTATCCTCCTCCACTCGCTCTCAGCTTGGTGGGGTGGGGGAAACTCGATGACACACCTATTTGACGATCCTTTCCGAGGAAAGAAGCGGCAGGTGATGAGGGATATGGCCAGCGAGTTGTGGCAACGTTGGCGGTTGCGACATATCCTGTGAACCAGCTATTATGCTGTACCGCAAGATTATTGCTCCTAACTCAGGAAGGTATATCAACTAGGTAGTTGTAGTAGAGTACACACATTGCATGACAATGACTCATATAATAACCTTGTATTCAGAATCTAAAGTTAGGTTGTTTGGACCATGAAGTAATGTGTGACTGTACTTAGATCTACTTATGCCTACACCTCCCTGCCAATGTTTTATTGAAATCACCATTATTATTAAGATTTAATTTTGTATGTTTACGTTTGATCAGATCAAGTTTTTAATAACAATAGGTACTGTACATGCACTAGTATTACCACTGTGTGCTCACACGCACTAGTAATGCCGCTGTGTATACGCACTAGTATTACCACTGTGTGCACACACGCACTATACCACTGTGTATACGCACTAGTATTAACACTGTGTGCACACACGCACTGGTAATACCACTGTGTACACGCACTAGTATTACCACTGTGTGCTCACATGCACTAGTAATACCACTGTGTATACGCACTAGTATTACCACTCTGTGCACACACGCACTAGTAATACCACTGTGAGCACGCACTAGTATTACCACTGTGTGCTCACACGCACTAGTAATACCACTGTGTATATGCACTAGTATTACCACTGTGTGCACACACGCACTAGTAATACCACTGTGTATATGCACTGTATACGCACTAGTATTACCACTGTGTGCACACACGCACTAGTAATACCACTGTGTATACGCACTAGTATTACCACTGTGTGCTCACACGCACTAGTAATACCACTGTGTATACGCACTAGTATTACCACTGTGTGCTCACACGCACTAGTAATACCACTGTGTATACGCACTTACCACTGTGTGCACACACGCACTAGTAATACCACTGTGTATACGCACTAGTATAGCAATACCACTGTGTACACGTACTAGTATTACCACTGTGTGCACGCCACTAGTATTATCACTGTGTGCATGCACTAGTATTATCACTGTGTGCACGCACTAGTAATACCACTGTGTACACACACACACTAGTAATACCACACTGTGTATACGCACTAGTATTACCACTGTGTGCACGCACTAGTAATACCACTGTGTACACACACACACTAGTAATACCACACTGTGTATACGCAGTAGTATTACCACTGTGTGCACATACTAGTGATACCACTGTGTACATACACATACTAGTAATATCACTGTGTGCACGCACTAGTAATACCACTGTGTGCACGCACTAGTATTATCACTGTGTGCACGCACTAGTATTATCACTGTGTGCATGCACTAGTATTATCACTGTGTGCACGCACTAGTAATACCACACTGTGTATACGCACTAGTATTACCACTGTGTGCACGCACTAGTGATACCACTGTGTACACACATACTAGTGATACCACTGTGTGCACACACATACTAGTAATACCACACTGTGTATACGCACTAGTATTACCACTGTGAGCACACACATACTAGTAATATCACTGTGTGCACACACATACTAGTAATACCACTGTGTACACACACGCACTAGAATTACCACCGTGTGCACATAGTAATACCACTATGTATACGCACTAATATTACCACTGTGTGCACATACTAGTATTACCACTGTGTGCACACACATACTAGTAATATCACTGTGTGCACGCACTAGTATTATCACTGTGTGCACACACATACTGGTATTACCGTGTGCACACAGTGTTTGTTCATACTAGTAGTAGTGGTTGTTCATACTAGTGTTTGTTCATACTAGTGTTTGTTCGTTCTAGTGTTTGTTCATTCTAGTGTTTGTTCGTACTAGTGTTTGTTCATTCTAGTGTTTGTTCATTCTAGTGTTTGTTCGTACTAGTGTTTGTTCGTTCTAGTGTTTGCTCATTCTAGTGTTTGTTCATACTAGTGTTTGTTCGTTCTAGTGTTTGCTCATTCTAGTGTTTGTTCGTTCTAGTGTTTGTTCGTTCTAGTGTTTGTTCGTTCTAGTGTTTGTTCATTCTAGTGTTTGTTCATTCTAGTATTTGTTCATTCTAGTGTTTGTTCATACTAGTGTTTGTTCGTTCTAGTGTTTGTTTATACTAGTGTTTGTTCGTTCTAGTGTTCGTTCTAGTGTTTGTTCGTTCTAGTGTTTGTTCGTTCTAGTGTTTGTTCGTTCTAGTGTTTGCTCATTCTAGTGTTTATTCGTTCTAGTGTTTGTTCATTCTAGTGTTTATTCGTACTAGTGTTTGTTCGTTCTAGTGTTTGCTCATTCTAGTGTTTGTTCGTTCTAGTGTTTGTTCGTACTAGTGTTTGTTCGTTCTAGTGTTTGCTCATTCTAGTGTTTGTTCGTTCTAGTGTTTGTTTATTCTAGTGTTTGTTCATACTAGTGTTTGTTCGTTCTAGTGTTTGTTCGTTCTAGTGTTTGTTCATTTTAGTGTTTGTTCGTACTAGTGTTTGTTCATTCTAGTGTTTGTTCATACTAGTGTTTGTTCGTTCTAGTGTTTGTTCATACTAGTGTTTGTTCGTTCTAGTGTTTGCTCATTCTAGTGTTTGTTCGTTCTAGTTTTGTCATACTAGTGTTTGGTCGTTCTAGTGTTTGTTCATACTAGTGGTTTTGTTTCGTTCTATGTGTTTGCTCATTCTAGTGTTTGTTGTTTTCTAGTGTTTTGTTCGTACTAGTGTTTGTTCGTACTAGTGTGTGTTCGTTCTAGTGTTTGTTCGGTCTAGTGTTTGTTCATTCTCAGTGTTTGTTCATTCTAGTTTTGTTCATTCTCAATGTTTGGTCTACTAGTGTTTGTTTCGTTCTAGTTTTTTGTTCGTTCTAGTGTTGGTTCATTCTAGTATTGTTCCTTCAAGTGGTTGTTCATCCTAGTGTTTGTTCGTTCTAAGTGTTTGTTTGCGTATCTAGTGTTTGTTCATTTTAGTGTTTGTTCATTCTAAGTGTTTGTTCATTCTAGTAGTTTGGTTCATTCTAGTGTTTGTTCGTTCTAGTGGTTTGTTCATTCTAGTGTTGTTCATGCTAGTGTTTTTTCATTCCTATGTTTTGTTTCGATTCTAGTGTTTGTGTCGTTCTAAGGTTTGTTCATTCTAGTGTTTGTTCGTACTATGTTTGTTCGTACTAGTGGTTTTTGTTCGTTCTAGTGTTTGTTCATTCTAGTGTTTGTTCGTCTATTGTTTGTTTCGTTTCTGTGTTGGTCCTTTCTAGTTTTGTAAATTCGTTCTACGTTTTTGTTGCTCATTCTAGTTGTTGTTCGTTCTAGTGTTTGTTCGTTCTAGTTTTTGTTCATTCTAGTGTTTATATTTTTCGTACTAGTGTTTGTTCTAGTACTAGTGTTTGTTCTAGTACTAGTGTTTGTTCTAGTTTTTGTGTTTGCTCATTCTAGTGTTTGTTCTAGTGTTTGTTCGTACTAGTGTTTGTTCTAGTGTTTGTTCGTACTAGTGTTTGTTTGTACTAGTGTTTGTTCGTACTAGTGTTTGTTCGTACTAGTGTTTGTTCATTCTAGTGTTTGCTCTTTCTAGTGTTTGTTCGTTCTAGTGTTTGTTCATTCTAGTGTTTGTTCGTTCTAGTGTTTGTTCGTACTAGTGTTTGTTCATTCTAGTATTTGTTCGTACTAGTGTTTGTTCGTACTAGTGTTTGTTCGTTCTAGTGTTTGTTTGTTCTAGTGTTTGTTCGTTCTAGTGTTTGTTCGTTCTAGTGTTTGTTCGTACTAGTGTTTGCTCGTTCTAGTGTTTAATCGTTCTAAAGTATGTCCACGTTGAGTTGGCGCGACCACAAATGTGGCAAAAGAGGAATGCACTTGACGAAACCGAAGACCAATTAAGGTCACATGACAGTAGTAGCTCAAACGCGCGAAAACGTCGACGCCCACAGTAAAAACGGGGCGGGTCCAAGGTGCGCATTATTACCGTAAGTTTACTTGTTGAAATGAAAAAGAAGCTAAAGCAGTTTCTTCCGAGGCTGTATTCAATATATGCCCAGTTATAACTAATCACTCGTAGTTTATAGTTTGTACGAGCTTCTAGTTGTGCGCTAAAACTGGTTGAAGGTTGCGGAGGGTTATCTGGAGCTACAAAGCTTAGAGGAAAGAAGCAGCACAGGACCGCGGCTGAATGCCTCCTCAAGTAAGTCTGATTGTTGTGTGCTTAAGCGTGTATTTAAACTCTATTCTTATTTCTTGGTGTGACGAATTTCTGAAGTACTCAACAGTAATGTGAAGAATCCAGCACATCACCTACACTTTAGCTATAGCCACACACATTCCAGTATTACTTTGTCCTTCACACTGAATCATTCATATCATTTTATTCATGATTTTACTATATTTTATATCTACTTGTTAAATTTCAACTTTTTTTAAATTATACAAAAAAAATGACAATTACCATAATTTTATAATGACATGTACAATATATATATTATATAATTTTATGATGACATGAAATTGTGGCAGATACAAGCAGCAGTTGAATTTGGAGTGTGGTAAATAGCATCACCATAACCATAGAGAACTGTACCTATATAGACATGAGGAGTAATGGACAGCTAAAGCATAAATAGTGACATGTAGAGTCTATGATGAATTGTATATCTTATTATCTTGGTCAGCAAACAGTAAATTGGCTGAGTTTCTAAATAAATAGGCCCTATTTAAACAGGTAAGAAAATCTGAGTGGACAAGCAACCCGTGATACAAACGTACCTCACATTGTAGCTTGCTCTTGTTAAGTAGCCTTGAATAGCAACAAATTCCTGAGCCTAAAATGAACCAGAATGTCAAGCAGAAGGGTAGAAACGAAGTCACCAAACTTACGACTGCTTTTTGTTTACAATTGTCTCTGAGGTACTGCGCACGTGTTTGGACCAGTTTGAGCGCGTGACTAAATCCCGCCGTGTGTAGCGCGGGAAACGTGTGGTTTTATTTATTCCCATAGACTTTTCTATTGAGTTTTGAAACTGCACTTTCCCGCTGGCTCAGAAGTTTTTAAAGGGAATTTTCTGGACCGCTTCGGCACGAGCTTTCGAATGGTACAAACCCCGGAAGCGTAGCTACTTCCGTTCAAAAGTTATTAACGGTTTTTACCGCGCCAACTCAACTTGGACATACTATAGTGTTTGTTCGTTCTAGTGTTTGCTTGTTCTAGTGTTTGTTCGTTCTAGTGTTAGTTCGTACTAATGTTTGTTCTAGTGTTAGTTCATTATAGCTTTCTGCATTATTACTCATTTTTTCCATTTCTTCTTTTTCGTGTTTTTCTAGGCAATGAATGCCCGGGATCAGCCTGTTATTGGGGTTCTTGCTGCTATACAAGGATATTCTAGCTTGAATCTTGATACTGTTGGCATAGTAGCTACAGGTAAGTTGCAATTGTATGTATCATGACGTAATTATGATTAGTTAATAAGAACTTTAATAAAAAATTAGTTGGCTCTACTTTTTCGGCTTCTTTTGGGTGGGGGTTATGGTGGAGAGGGAGAAGGAGGTGTGGATGGTAGAAGTGTGGAGTCATGGTTGTGAGGTGTCTGAGTATGAGGTGGAGGACAGACAATGTCTTTACATACATCCGGGACAAAGTCCCGGATTTCATCAGCATTACTTTGTGATATGTAGTATTCGTTATTTTGTGAGGGTTGTCTTGATTACAATACACTCTAATGTTAAACTTCATGTAGAGTTGTACGCTATTAGCTAGCTATGTGTAGCTAGTTAGAAGATTTGAAAAAGTTTGGAAATAGATAGCTTGGGCACTAACAATGACTTGAAACAAGGTAGAAGTTATTGGGAAAAGGAAGTACATTGCCAGATTACAGGGTACTGTTATAGCCACCAGATTACAGGGTACTGTTATAGCCACCAGATTACAGGGTACTGTTATAGCCAGATTACAGGGTACTGTTATAGCCAGATTACAGGGTACTGTTATAGCCAGATTACAGGGTACTGTTATAGCCAGATTACAGGGTACTGTTATAGCCAGATTACAGGGTACTGTTATAGCCACCAGATTACAGGGTACTGTTATAGCCAGATTACAGGGTACTGTTATAGCCACCAGATTACAGGGTACTGTTATAGCCACCAGATTACAGGGTACTGTTATAGCCAGATTACAGGGTACTGTTATAGCCGTTTCCCTTTCATAAATAAGCACAAAAGCTTAGTTATATGTAGGGTAAGAATGCATTATATGTTCTAGTGCATTTTTGAGACATCGCACCTCATCAGTATTGTGTTATCTCTTGCATGTTTGTTATGACTCTTGGATGGTCTCATTATTTGTATTGATAAGCAATGTGATTGCAAACCTCACATTCCATAGTAATTGTCTGTAATCTTAAGCTGTGCCAGTTATTATGCATTTATTCCTCTCACTTGCTCAAATTCAACCTTTAAAATATTATTAATTGTGGCATAAATGTTATACAAGATATGATGCAAGTTTAATATAGAAACAACTTGTACAATTACACATACAATTTGGCACTAGCATGATGCTTTGTGGGATTTTATTATTTTACAAACCACTGTTCGTAGCCCGAGGTGATGGGAATGAAAACATAAAACTAGTGACACCATTTTGAAGTATGCTTATACTGTGGAATCTGGATTTATCTGGACCTCAACTTATCCGAATGTTCTGATTGTTTGGAAGGTAAACTTGTTGTACAAGATAATCAGGAAAGTGAAGTTCAAATTAAAAACAAACAACATTATTAGCAGCTTTTATTCATAATGAATACTTGATGTTGAGAATTAATCTCAGTTATAAGTAATATTTAATCTCAATTGTAGTGGAATACCTCATTAACTATAATTAATCTCATTATTATCCATAGATTTCAATAATCTGACCAGATTTCAGTTTTAAGCATTTCAGATAATCGAGGTTCCACCACTGCACTGAAGTCCACCAGATTAATTAAAACACTTCTGTTACTACGTGTGTGTGTACTTGTTCCAGCACAGGATTAGAGAAGAGACGGAAAACCCAAATCCATATGTGACCGTCTATGGGAAAATCGGGCACAACGCGGCATGCGTAGACGTCGCAAAAAGATCGATTTAGTTCTTAAAATTGTATTAAATAAGCCTAACGAAGGGAACGGTTAGGTGATATATAGCGGGAATGGCTAAAGCTACGGCGATAAAACTTGGAGAGCTTAATATCTGCTTGCCGAGGAGTGTGTAAGTGCAAAAAAAATTTTTTCGTCGGGGCCGCGTTGTGCCCGATTTTCCTGTAGACGGTCACATATGATTCCTCGTCAATTGAACAGAGAAAATCATTGGATTAATCCTTTTATTCCTTTTTTTTTTTTTAGTTTTTATTGAATTCTATTAGTCACATAAAAAATTAAAAAAAGTAAAGATAAAAAAAAGATTTAGTCATGTATTTACATCCATCTAATTTAGATATTGACTTTTTGTATTTGAAAGTTAGGGAAAAATGATATTACAAATAGAAATTTCAACTGAAATGAACTGAAAGTTTGCATCGACCGCAGCCTAACAATAGCATGTCATCAGCTCTCAATTCTATAAAGCAATAATAGTTACTACTACTGCATGATGATCATAATGGTAGGATCTGGCTTTGGCTTATGCACTGTAATCATCTTCTCATGATGTTAACTAAAGTAGCAGAGGAAGAACTGCTGGAACAACACATGGTATCAATGTAGAAAAGGAAACAATGAAGAATAAAGGCTGCTTTGACTTGATCTAAAATTTAATAATGTGATATGCCTGACTAGCAACATCTTCTCAAGGCTTAAATCATCTTCATTGCATAGCAGAACTACTTTACTGTCTCTATCACTTCATAGCTAATTGGTAGATTCCTATTGTGACTGCAGCTGCATCAGGCTGGCAAAGTGCCTTATACCTCAATTACTAAGTGTGTGTGTGTGTGTGTGTGCATAAGGGTACAAATTAACTAACTTCACTATGCAATGTAGTAGTGCTTACAATGATCATTCTTGGTGCATATATCTGCAGAAATGCTATAATTTTAATTACATATTGTAGAAAAAAGAAATTAAGATTTTAAAATGATTACATTAGCGCAAAAATAACAAAACCAATTGACTTATATGAAACTTTCATGACCTTTATGTTCTTGTTCTGCTGAAACTGGCAATACAAATACAACAAAAAATATGATACAAAATAAGACATACACTAAATAAACTGGCCACAATCAGTCAGTACAAACATTCGTAGACTATGAGAAATCCTCCGGAGGAATCCTAATACAAACAATATACAAGAAATTACTTAAAGCAAGCCAAGCCACATATCATATGTATACACAAGTATGTATGTATGTATTATGTATTTATGTATGTATGTGTGTATGTATGTATATATGTATGTGTATGTATATATGTGACCGGTTTTGGGAAAATCGGTCTAAACGAGGCAAACAATATTTTCAGTATCCCCGGGTAAAGCCTTATGTGTTGATTTTTTTCGAAAATTTTTTATGGCAGAAATGGATACACCAGCTAGCTCTAACTTATGACGCACAGGCCCCGTGCAACCTACTGGTAGAATAAATTAGAAAACTTTAGATGCCGCGTTTAGGCTGATTTTCCCAAAACCGGTCACATATGTGTGTGTGTGTGTGTGTGTGTGTGTATGGCTGTGTGGTGTAGTGGTTGTGTCCTTGGCTCAGGGCCTGCTATGTAGTTCAAGCCCATCTCAGGCAATTTTCCATCTGCCTCCCGCCAGTCCACCAAGCTGTGATTGAATACCTGGCATTTGCTGGGGTGGAAATTCAAGGCCTTTTCTTATGAAACAGCAATGGTACAGGTGGGACTTTGGGTGCCCACACCACATGCTGTGAGGAAAGGCCTGTTCTCCTGCGAGTTCCTAGCCAGGCTCCAGGAGCTTTGCTTGCACGGCTCACAGTGCCTGCTTAGTGCACAGGCATACTGGCTCTGCAAGATGTGAATAACCACTAGCGGTTGCAAGTGTGTGTGTGTATGTATATATGTATGGTGGCTATGTGTATGCTGACACCCACATAGCCACATTGGCTCAGGACCTGAGGTCCTAGAGTTCAAGCCCAACTCTGGTAAATTTTCCATCTAGTTGTTCTATCTGCCTCCCACTAGCCCCACCAGCTGTGATTGGGTACCTGGCATTTGCTAGGGTGCAAATTCAAGGCCTTTTCTCATGGAACAGCAATGGTCCAGGTGGGACTTCAGGTACCCACACCACATGCTGTGAGGAAAGGCCTGTTCTCCTGTGAGTTCCTAGCCAGGCTCCAGGAGCTTTGTTTGGCGGCTCACTGTGCCTGCTTAGTGCACAGCCATCCTGGCTCTGCCAGGTAGTGAGAATTTGCACTTGCATGTATGTACGTATGTATACATATCAACCCATAAGCATGTTGCCAATATTTACCACTGGCTCCATACAGTGGCCAAGCTGAAGTGCCAGCCAGTCCCTAACACCCAGCAGAGCTGGCCATCACCAAAGTTACCAAGCACATGTATGTAGTTCTTACCCAACATGTATTATAAACCCAGAATTACCCAACCACAGCCTATAGAATATAGAATGAAGCACCTGCTTTTGCTACCAACCTGAGACAGGTAGGCAGGTAACAATTAGCTCAATTCTCACCTTTCAATTTATAGTGGGACAGCTTATGACCTTTGATCCTTTTGAAATAGTGGCTAATTCTGAATGCATCCTAGGTCTGTAGACACACACACACAAACACACACACATTAGAGTGAAGAAATCTGTATGAACCAGCATTTTATCACATGCAAGTAGTTTATATCCTATATACATATGCCAGGGTTCTGCCCAGGAATTCTGGAGTGGCGGTATCAACCCATCTCAACACAAAATTATTTTCCCATCAACAGCAAAGTGACAGTGGTGGGTGGCATGCAAGCAAAAGCAACCAAATTGAACTCTTCAATTTAAATAACTTTTTAAATTTTGTTTGAAATTACTAATGAATTAATATGAAATTTTTTTTTATCATAATGGCATATAGATAAGATATATTTTAAAAGTTCAATATGTCAGTCGCCGATTCTTTTTTGCAGCCCAAAGTTTTACAGTCTCCGATACAGCAAATTCTGAAGTAGGAGGGCCTTCAATTACAATTCTCAATAACGAGTCCAGTGTCTTCTCTTTCATTCGATTTCTAACTTTTGTTTTTGTCAATTTTAGCTGAGAAAATGTTCTTTCTACATCAGCTGTATGTATTGGAATAACTCGACATATTTTGCCTAAGGTACTCATGTTGGGATAAATCTCCTCCCATGCAGTATCGTTACAAAGCTTTGATATCACTTCACATTGTTTCATTTGACTACAGTTATCCTTCATGAATTGTCTGAAACTATTCCATTCTTCAATGCATTCGATACTAGAGTCAGCAACGACACCTTGAAAGTGACTGCCTAGCTTCTCCACATTATCATTACCATACTCTGTAAACAATTCTATGTCCTCAGTGCTTGGGTTTGTTGGCAAAGGTGGTAACTTTGATGGATTAATAATATCAAATGCAGCCATCATGGACTTGTCATCAAATCGATTGTTAATATTTTTAATCAAATGGTTTAAATATGGAACTTTGATAGAATTTTTGAAGTAATCATCCCCTAAATGAGCTGGCTTCTTGATTTCAATTCCTGAACTTTCTATCTGTTCTAAAAATAATGTTATTTCCTTCAAGTTGATCCCATCTGCAGATTTTAGCTTTTCTAGTGCATGAACTGTACTGGAAACCATTCTTGGTATAATGCTATAATCACATGAAGTATATTGAAAACATTTAGAAAGGTGCGAAACCAATGGTAGCATGTCACACAACATAAGCATTGTGCATATAAATCTGTACTCAGTTATAAGATTGTTTAAACCAACAGCTTTAGCATCTGAGCGGTCTTCTCCTTCCCGCTGTAAACTTAAAACAACTGGAACATAACATTTCTTGAGCCTGTTGACACTTCTTTCAGTGCTGAGCCATCGGGTTGAGCAAGGGGCTAACAGTTTTCCATCACCATCAGTAAGTGTCTGAATGGCTTCCAAACCAGCAGTTCGAACTGCACTGTTATCAAAAAAATCAAAGAGTTGACGAAGGATAACACTAAAATTTTTAACATACAAAACTTTATCTCCTGCTTGAGTTGAAGCTAAATTCAATCTGTGTGCTGCACAGTGCACACATATAAGAGAAGGTGCTATAGATTTTAATCTCTTAACAACCCCATTATGACACTCAATCATAGCAGAGGCACCATCTGTGCCGATTCCTCTCATCCTTGTTATATCAAGACCAGCAGACTCAATGTATTCAAATACTCTATTTGCTATTGTCTCAGCAGAAAGACTAATTGATGGATTAGACTCTGAAGACCCAGTATGAACTGCTTGAACAGCAGGCTCTAAAACATCTAGCACTTTCAAATAATGTGATTTGAGCTCCCCAGTTTCTAGATCAATATATCTTCCATGAAGTACTAATTGTTCAGTTACTGTACAATCTGTACTTTCATCAATCATTAAAGAAAAATGATTTGACTTCTTCATTTCATCCAAAATACGTACCTCAATTATGTCAGAAATAACTGAAACCATCTCCTGAACAGATTTATCGCTTGTATACAAGGCATTTCTTGCTATCTGAATCCTAGACTTCGCATTAACTCCTAGTAATTCTAATAAATCAAGGAGAGGCTCAAAATTGGTAGTATGTGGGATTCTCTGCTTTGCCAAAAAATAAAGTGAAACAAAAACTTGCTCTATTCCTTTAGCTGGTATCTTCGGGTTTAGAGAATTAGGAATAGTAGTAAGCTTTTCACTTTCAAGCTTTACGGCATCTTTGTGAGCTGCACAAGCTTCATGTGCTGTAATGCTCTGCTGTCGAAGTCTAGAGCATGGCACTGTGTTCCAAGTGCCATGAGCAAAGGGGTTCTTATTGTGCTTCTGGCAAAGACTACAAAACATTCCTTTTTCTGGAAAATACTTCAACCAGTGTTCCCTTCCTGCCATTCTTTGTTAAACTTACTAGCTTGCTTTTTCCTCTGTTGTGATGAACTTCCAGCCGGAGCGGTAACATCGCCTTCAATGCTAGCATCTTCATTTTGTACAACACAACAATCCATTTCCTCTCCGACAGCAACTGTTTCGGTCCGTGAACGCTTAGGACTAGGTGGCTCACCTCCACTCTTTCTCTTAACACAAAAGCGCAACAGGGACATCGCTCCAAACGGAGAGAACTAACTGCTTACAGCTGCTTGAGGACTAATAGTGAGCATGCGCAAGAACTGTATTTTTTTTAGTGCACACCATTCCGCAGTAAATTAAATAGCGACAGCAAATGTTAGTCCCGCGGACCCGACCAGACCCTTTAGGTTTGAGCGGTGAGAATATAGCAAAGGTACTTGAAAAGTAAATAAACTATAAGGGAGTGAAAAGGCTATTTTTGTTGACTGGTTACAGTGAGAGTAGCTACTGGTCGGAGAGTGAGTAGTGGTGGTCGCCCTATTGATACTGGTGGTCGGGGCCGACCAGTGCCGACCAGTGTGGGCAGAACTCTGATATGCTTAGTCATTCTAAAATTGAATACTAGATGTACATAGTTGAGAGTTGAGTCCAACTTTAGGTTGGTGTTGGTAGCTCCTGAGTAGCTGATCAGGAGCCATCCCAGACTTTCCAAAGCTGGACTGATTCTCTTAGGAAGGGATGAATTTCTCTCTCTCATAAGTTTAGTAAATCTTTAGAACCACGCATACAAAACAGAGAACTGTCAATATGTGTCGGTCTGTCATTATGGGAATTCACACACACACATACACACACACACACACAGGTTGGGAGGTGTTAACTTATAGATGGTTTATTTATTGTTTACTTCTTTGTTGGTGTTGGCCAAATCACTACTACTTGGGACTGATGCAGATATACTTGGGCAGGAAACTCGGATGCATACTCTATTTAACATCGTCCAGTATTTGTTTACTGTAATAAAGGTTATCTACAAAAAAAAAATGAAGCACCAAGAGTGTGAACCCTCAGTGTTAGTATACACTAGCTAGCTATTACAAAAACCAAAAGAATAATTTATTGGAGCAATACAATAGGAATATGTAGTTCATGCAAGTCAGTGCAATGAAATGGTAGACGTTTGTAGTAGCACACGACAATTGGGTAAAGCTATAAAAACTCAGCCAAACTATCACGCAAAGACTACTAACTAAAACTAAGGGAAAAAGACAAAATATCTCCAGACTTAAACACACTGACTAAAGGCCTATCCACTATTCCCAGTATGCTCAAGATCCCTATCAGTACTCAGTCTCAAATTCAAACAAAATGATACAGAACCAAAGAACAAAGTACAATTACAGAACATAAAACAAAACAAAATAAATGATACACAAAAGCAAGCAAGAACTATAAAAAGTATGGATAAGCTTAAGTATAACAGATAAGAAAAGGAAAGCACAAAATAGTAAAGGAAAAATGAGGGAGTTAAAGAACTAAATAGAATGAGAGTGTTACTAGTATATATGTGAGTGGAATGGAATGGGGATTGTATAAGATAAGGGCAGGCATGAGAAAGGTAAAGTTAGAATAGAATAATTGTTTGTGTGAATGCAGTGAAGGTACACTAATTAGTGAATAGGTGGTCCATTAGCACCTACAGCTAAATCAGTCCACAGAGCTAGCCTGTAGTTGAGGGGTGGGGCTGCTCCAACTTTAATGCTATCTTCATAAGAGAATGGTACAA
>WLWD01004352.1_pt1 | contig 64951 bp, 55 predicted proteins | sample 6712731 | NCBI WGS metagenome assembly WLWD01 (sample SAMN12718690, study PRJNA576275) | sponge metagenome | isolation source: marine sponge | host: Mycale hentscheli | place: New Zealand: South Island, Marlborough, Capsize Point | collected 2014-11-01
TCTGCAGCTTCTTCCACAGTTGAAGCTCCTGTCAAGAAGTTGTCAACATAAAATTGACTGGATACGATACGTGATGCTCTAGGGTACTGGTCTACATAGTCCTTGGCTAGTTGCCTTAAAAAACTTGCGTCGCTAAGAAGGGAGATGAGGTAACACCGAATGTAACTCTTGTCATCCTCATATCTTGGAGCTTGCCGTCAGGACCAGGTTGTAGGAACCGATGTAAGTCCCTGTCTTCGGGATGCAGTCCGACCTGCCTGAGCATCTTGGAAATGTCGGCGGACATTCCAATTGCATGCATCCTGAAAGAGAGAACAATATTTGTGAGCAAAGGATATAGGTTAGGACCTGTCAGTAGTATGTCATTGAGTGAAGTTCCAGAGGTAGTCCGTGCAGAGGCATCAAACACCACCCTCAGTTTGGTTGAAGTGCTTGAAGCCTTGACTACTCCATGAGCTGGGAGGTAATACATGTCTGATTCTGACTTGCACAGATCCTCCGGGGGAACAGGTTCACCATGATCCATTTCTTCATATTCCTTCAGTGCTTTAGTGAAATCCGAGTAACTTCCCTTCTTGTCCAGAGAATGCTGGTTTGGTCTGAATCGCTTCACCACCTGATCTCTGGAACAACCTAAAGACAGGGAAATAGATTTCTTAGGCAAACACACTACATACCTTCGTTCATCTGTCCGACTGTGCGTACGAACAAAATGATCTAGAGTTAGGTTAGCTGGCGGTTCCTCAACTTTCCAGAATGCTGACAGAAATTTGTCGGCAGTAGTCTCTGGTGTCAAAGAATTATTGCAAAGGTGTACGTTGGTTGTGGAAGCTTCTGGGCTGTGTTTCCCTCTGACAGAGCATCCGAAAATAGTGTCCTGCGCGTAGATTATTTTGTCTTGAGAAAAACGTCTTCCGTCGAGCAGTAACTCATCTAAAATGTCCAGACCGAATAGCATATTGATAGCAGCCGGTTGATTATGGTCGAAGTTTGGATCTGCTAAATCCAATTCTCGTATGAATGGAGTGTCTTTTACTTTACTCCCTTCAGGTGGAAATTTGGCAGATGGCCTGTAATTGTGAATGAGGCAAATGATTTTGATTGGGCACTAGGTTTAACCCTTTCGTTCCCAATCCCGCTTTGAAGCGGGTGAAGACCGGTTGGCTTCTCTGGATTTTAAAAAAATAGTTACTTTTTAGCTAGAACCTTCAGATTGCATACGCAGGTGCCCAATGCATTGGAGAAGCATCTAAAATAGCTTTCAGCCAGGACTGCTTCGACAGTACCACACAGCAGTTGCGTTTATTTCTTCCTCGGCAAAAACAAACAAACATCGGTTCTCCGTCAAATTAAAAAAAAAGTTACCTTCTTCACAGCAGCTTCATTTATGGATCCAGTCATCTCCAGAGCTTTGTAGAAGCAGCGAAAAATTGCTTGAGCCCAGTAGCACATTGAAACAACCGCTTCTTTGCCGACCAAGACTTTGTGGTTTGACTTACTGTCTTCTCCTTTTTTTATAAAATCGCCAGTTCAACTGGGGGCCTCCCCATTACGTACAGTCTTAGGTAATGCTTATTACATCATAGAAAAAAAGTGAGCGTGTCGTGTGATTCAGGTAAATGATGCGCCGACTAGGCCAAATTTTTCAAGCAACACTACACCACAACCAAAGAATAAACCCTGTAATTCTACCACTCACGTACAGAAAAAGAAGGACTGTCAACTCTGTCACGATGGACTGCACCCTCTCTAATTGTGTAATACCTTCAAGGGTCTTTCTGTGGATGAAAGGAATAGTACTGCCTCACGCAGGTGTTCGCGATTTCAGACAAACGGTCTTATAGTCAACCTGAAAGAGGTAAGACCCACTAGCGGGTGTTAGGTCGACAAAGATCTAAGTATAAAGCGTGCGATCAGCCTTAACTGTTTCCCACGTCTTCCTACACTGGTAGGTAAGAAGGAGGTCGTAAATCTTCACTATCACTAACAGTATTAGACCCTTTATATATTTACCGTGTTGCGTTCGAGACAGTATCACAGACTCTGGCTACCCTGGTAGTGACAGGAATAACAAAGTTACTAACAATAAATTAAGATTTACCGGAAATAAAGATGAATGGGAGTGATACACAAGTAGTGTTCAAAATAGTTAGATAAGTTAGAATGAATCAGATAAAACGAAACTATGGCAATATAAATAAGTTTGTTTGACATCGACGAACATCAACGAACAACGATATAGCATTGCTGAGCAGGCGCATCAATGTTCAGTATCTTCTGAAGTCCTCTTTTGCAAGGTTTCTTCAGCCTGAACAACAGGTACAATAGGTGATACCCATGGGCTCTTACTTGGTTTAGTTATTCCCAGCTCTTGTAAATTTTTAATCTTTTCTTTAACCCCATTCTTCAATGTGTCTGGCAAACTATGTGGATGATATTTAAATGGCTTGGCACCATCCTCCAATTCTATCTGAAAATCTTCAACAACTGCTTTTCCTGGTACATCACTAAAAACATTCTCGTACTCTTTTCTTAACCGCACAATATCCTCTTCTACATAGAGCTCACTTTTCTATTCCCCCATTTTTCTCTTCTTCTTCTTCTTCATCACTCACCACTACTAGTCTCATAATTTTTGCTTCTCTTGGTACAAACGTCTTCAACATGTTAATGTGGACAACTTTTGTTCTACCTCTTCCAAGTGCAATTTTATAATTCACTCTGTTGACCCTTTCTACAACCTTATGGTCCCTGCCATGCTTCTATTTTTTCATTCATTCCTGGTGTTCTACTCAGCACAAAATCTCCTCTCTTGAACTCCCTCTCAACTGCTTTTTTGTCATAATATTTCTTTCTCTCCTTACTGGCTATTGTCATTCTTTCTTTTAAAACTTCATGCATTGTTTCCAAGCGATCTCTTAGTAACTCAACTCACTCTTCAACATCCAATTCTGAAAAATCTTGTTCAAGCCAACCATGATGTAACACATCCAAAGGTGTTCTGGCTGCATGACCAAATACAAGGAGGCAAACCAGAGTCTCTGTTGGGAATTGATCGAGAGCAAACAAACAGAATGGCAATTGTTCTGCCCAATCTTTCCCTGTGGAAACTGCTTTCCTCAACATAGATCCAAGTGTCCCATGCATTCTTTCAAGAATACCATTTGTCTCAGGGTGATATGGAGATGTCTTTATTTTGTTAATGCCAAATTCTCATGTAATTGCTTACTCAAGCTACCCACAAATTGAGACTCTTGATCTGTTAATACCTCCAATGGAATCCCTGTTCTGGAAAAAAACAACTTCTAACATGCCTTTGGCTACAACTTTTTCTGTGACTGACTTAATAGGAATAGCTTCGGGCCATCTGGATGCTTGGCACATTGCAGTTAAATTGAAACGAAAGCCTCCCTTCGCTTTGGGTAAAGGTCCAACCAAGTCAAATTCCATGGCTTCAAATGGTTCTGTCATAACTTGCCTCTCAATCATAGGAGCTTTCCTTGCATTACTTTATTGCATCTTTGGCAAATCTCGCAACTAGTGCAACTCCCGGCCAACTCCCGGCCATTTTAATAATAGCTCACTTTCTTGCTACCAACATGACCCAACCCTTCATGTGCTAATTTCAATACTCGGTTCCTAAAAGACTTGGGATGAACAATCAACAGTTTTTCATTTAAGATTTGCTAGAGTATAGCTTGAACCAGTAAACCATTCTCCCATCTGTACCCTTTGTCTTTATTGTCAGCAAATGCTTGTATGGTTTCAAGAGTGGAATCCTCTTTAGTCTCCATTACAAGCTTCTCCCTGTCTTTCCTTTTCCAACAACTGGTATAACAATATCTCTTCCTTTCTCCTCAGTGTTATTACAAAACTCAAAATGAACTTCAGCTCTCACTCCACCATCTTTCTCGGTTCCTAAGCCATCTGTTTCATCTTCTTCAACACTTTCTTCCTCACAGCTCTCCAAACTTAAATGTCTACCTTTTATCTCAACTTTGTTAGGTTCACAAACTTTAGAGTTTTCCTCAACAACCTTCTTCTCATCTTCTGCTGAATCATTTTTTCCCTCTTCTATCATTCTCCTAGTCTGCACTTGATTTACATTTTTCTCTTCCCTTTTATCGACTAAGCTCAATAACTGCCTATCTCTCTCCTCCTTAACATTTAAAGAATATAACACTTTCTCTCCTCCTTCTGGATCTCCTGGTGCAACTACAGCTTTCTCTTCCCACTCATGCTCTCCAATTTTGAAAGTTAATGTAGCTGTAGGCCAAATAAATGAAACAGGACTCTGAAATGGTCTCACTGCCATTTTCTCCTTATAATTTCTTTCCTCTGGTCTGACTATGGACTGAGGCACCACAGTTATTCTGGCTCCTGTGTCCAGTAATATGGGTATTTCTACACCACTCACTGTGCCCTTCACAATAGGGTCATCTCCTTCCCTATTCCACACTCTTCTCAAAGGTTTAGGCTGCACTCCTTTGTCTGTACCATGATTTTGTGAATTCTGTGTTTTTTTGTTGTGATTTGCTCGGGCATTGAGGTACTTTATGGCCACTCTCTCCACAGTTATAGCAAACTATTTGTTGTCTAGGTCTATACTCCCTGTGATGGTTTGATTGGCTACCTGAAAGAGGCTTGCTGTAAGTACGGGAATAACAATCTACTGCCTTGTGCCCTACTTTCCCACACTTAAAACAACTTATAATTTCTTTCTTATTCAGATTAGGTTGGAATGATGCCTTTTCACCTCCTTTCAAAGAGCCTTCTATTGTTACATAATCTCTCAGAGTACCAGCTAACTCTTCTAAATTATTAATAGATCTGGCATCCACATAAGACCTAGCCTTGTGAGTCAAAACATTGTATACCCAAGCCTTAACATGATGGCATATTGTAACTGAGTCTGGAATATGTTCCCCACATGTTCTCTCAAAGAGTGCCTTGCGTTTAGCAATTAAGCTGTCAGGGTCTAATTTTCTTAGTGTCTCTTTACACACATCATAGTATTCGATACCAGCTCTCTTGGCTGTGTACCCCATACATGTAAGTAATCTACTGCGAGCTTCATCATAATCATTAGTAGTGCCACTAATCTCACTAAAAAATTCGAGAGCTTTACCTACCAACTTAGCTCTAAGATTAAACATCCACTCACACTTTGCCAAACCTGCCTTTATGTAAGAATCTTCAACCACTCGCAAATATCCTTCCAAATCATCCCCTTCCTTATACACAGCTATGCCTGATAACACTTGCTCTCTTATTCTCCTTTCTTCTGACTTTTGTCATCCCTAAGAACTTCTGCTTCCAATTCCATTGCCCGTGCTTGCATTTCAGCCTTCCTTCTTGCCTCATCAACCTGCAATTGTCCCTGCATCATTTTTTAAATCATTTTTTCAACCATTAAAAGTAGTACTGGAGCATTCAAGTGTTCTGCTCCAGACATTTCACCAACTAAATTATCAGACATAGAATTATCTGCCTGCTTCTTTCTTTGACTGCTTCGAGACATCCAAGGTGGTCAGTGGCTTTGGAAAGCAGAATACCTGAACACACACACCAAGTTAAAAGAAATTAACAAAAAGGCAATAACAATGACAATGAACAATTTTATGAGCTAAAAGTGAATAACAAAAATAATAAAAATCACGCAATTAGAAAAAACTACAACAACAACAATACAATAGTATGAAGATTGAGTTTACTGTCCAAATTGAATAAAGCGAAGTATCTATCCCGAAGCTGCCACCAAATGTGAAGGTTTTAGTCCAATCCTTCTTTAAAAGTGAATCCTGTAATACTTAATTAATTGTCTCTAATTCTTCAACAGATAGTTTAGTTAAATATCAATAAGAATAATACATTAAATAATAACAAGATAACATAGAACCACAAATGATATAATAACTAACCACAAAAATGTTATTAAGTTTATACAAAACAGTTGCTAAGGTACTAAACAATCTCTAAGGCAGCTGCTATCTATACCCTGAGGTAGCTGCCATGAGCAATTTCTAAATAACCAATAAGAATGTTCCACAACTGCCAGCTAGTAGCACAGTGCAAATTATGAATAAGTTTCTCTTGGATTAAAAATAGTTTTATGTGTGGGACTGATCCCCACACTCTTCACAATCGTTTTAAGCAAATTTCCCTAAGCAAAGACCTTCCTAGCTGATAGTTCATATAGACATCCACTAGTTCGTGATTAAAATACACTGCTGGTCCATACTTCACTAGTTGCATTTCAATGGAACTGGGAAGTACTGTAGGTGTCCCCAGATTCTCTTTCTTGCTGTAAGTGGCAAGAAGAAGTAGGAATATCTGGCCCGCAAGACTAAAGTTATAATAATAGGAAATTTTTTCTATTTTTAACAGCCAATATTTTTTAATTATAACTTAACCGGACGTTTCGACTTCTTGCCGAAGTCCTCTTCAGGGGTTAACTGAGGTCGAACTCTCCGTGGTGATATAATAACACAAAGTAAACAGCAAGATTTCTGGAGGGCACACTTACTGTTTATTAAATCCTGCAGGGTAATTTGCACGTAGCATGGACAGCCAGCATCCTGGAAGCTTTAAACCTATGTCACGAGACATAGATTTAGGTGTTTTATAGCTTCCAGGATGCTGGCTGTCCATGCTGCATGCAAATCACCCTCCAGGATATAATAAACAGTAAGCGTGCCCTCCAGAAATCTTGCTGTTTACTTTATGTTATTATATCACCACAGAGAGTTCGACCTCAGTTGACACCTGAAGAGGACTTCGGCAAGAAGCCGAAGTGCCGGGTTAAGTTATAATTAAAAATATTGGCTGAAAAATGTCCTATTATTATAATTATTTCAGCCGAGAATGACGGAATCATTGAAAGACTAAAGTTAAATTCAAGGTTTGGGTGATAATACGCTAGCTAGACCATGGGCTATTTCTCAGTATTAGTTTTTCACTAGAAAGTTTCATAGAGACTTTGAGTCAGTAAAGTTTAATAATTACATACTTGCCAACTGTCATGAAACCTCCAGGACCATCCCACATTTATCGCTTAGCCACGGTCCACAACGTAATTGTACTTTTTTATCATTTGTCTTGGAAATTGAACTTCGTATCTGTTTACTTTGCATGATCTGCAAAGACGTTTCTTAGCTAATCCACCAATAATAGTTCTTGATTGCATAAAGCTCATGAATGCTTCCACTTTTCCAAAAACTTGGTTCAAAATACATTGTTTGTTTCTCTCAAAATATTTTCATAAAATATATATAAACTCAATTGGAAGTAAAGTTGCCACACAATTTTTAATCATCCATCAGCAACCAATGCCTATGGTTGCCGGTTCATTACATTAAATTATTATTATTATTTTTCACTAAGACAGGGTTGAGAAGTTCAGTCTAGAATTAACATTGAGCAAATTAAATGAATAGTAAATGTTTGAACTGATTTGTTTAGTATAGTTAAAAATGCACTTCAACATTACTAGTGGTGTGCTTGAGCACAAATGGCGAGCGAGCCTAAAGACTATACTATTTTTATTGAATTCTAACACTGAAGCTACTGAAAATAAGGTCCAGTTTTTAAATTTAGCATACAGGGTAAAGGGATTTCAGTGCCATAGTAACAACTCTCTGCAACTGCTTGAATTGAAGGAAAAAACAACAACAACAAAACAATACGCGTTATTTAAAAGTTTTCTTTGTGATATTATTTAGCTAAGTAGTGGTTGTAACACACAATGCTTTGACACAGCTGGACATGCACCTACACAGACTTCCTTGGCAGTAGTCTAGTGGACAATGTATTTTCAGGTAAATACTGTGCGCACGGCTTATAACTATGACAAAGAGCGCATTGACTTACCACCGCCACTAACTCGAATAGAAATGGAAGTCCCTTAAGTTGTCAAGTATTAACTGCACTCGCAAAAGAATTCAAAACGGTAAACAATTCAATTTCTAGGGTGATACGGGTACTGATCGATAAACCAGAGGATTCTGTTTAGTGCAATTTGGGACGGGGTCGAACAAATAACTAACACAAAAACGCGAGGGTCAAAGTACAAAATGACATACATACGTCCAAACATATATACAAATAAATAAACATCCCCGATTTTTTCATTTTTACCCCTGTAAGTGTCTCGCTTGCTACGCTCGCTCGCCAATAAACATGCTGGTTAAGATTATTTATTTACTAATAAGACATTAACAGATTTACAACTGATATAAACAACACAGTAAATTTTCCGTACATGATAGGATGTAGTTATAATTTCTTACAACATAAATATGTTATCAATTTTACAGATACAGCATGGGTCGCCATCGTTATCCGGCTCCACACTGGGAAAGTAGCAAAAGAAGACTATACAGATCAACGCTCTGGGAGACTCGTTGTTCATATATAAATCAACCTCAATGTTTCTCTAACACTCAATATCTGTTAATAGCCACCACAATGATCTGGATTTTCAGAAGGAAAACTAAATCTCAATATTCCAAACTCTGTACAGTAATAAAGCCACGAAAGACAAATAATAAAGTAGAATTGCTATCTCTACCATTGATCTGCTTCATTTGGAATAGTACAATAAATATCTTAAAAGAAATTCATTACAGAACTACTTCACTAAAACTGAAACTATTATTACTATGTGGAGATGTAGAAGCCAATCCTGGCCCCTATAATAAAGGTAAATTATCCTCTATGATGTTACAATGTAGTCAAGCACAACTACAGCCACGTGTAAGGCAATTAGTTGTATGGTTAAGATATCCTTCTTGTTTTTTCATTATTTTAATTGAAATGTAAATGTTCATAAGAGCTTTAAATGGAATTATAAAAGTAGTCATACTTTGACATGTACAACATTGGGGAAAATTTGTAACTTTGAAAATGTAGGGACACAATTTTAGTAGCAAATCGCCCACTTTAAATACTTTGTATTTCTGACTAAATTCAGAAATACAATAAAGTATTACTCATTAACCTCTTTTTTTAATTAAAAACATTCAAACTATTTTCCCTCCCTTACTTTTTCCAACAACTTATCTGTAGCATGGTTAACGTGATGTGTGTTTGTTACTTTTCTTTCTCTTAAATTATTTTTCACTATTATTTGATTTTTACACACCGTTCAGGTCCTAGACCTTCACAAAGCCACAGCCAACAACTTAATGAGCCCCTCCCATCTATGACTTCTGCACAACACAAACCCTCATCCATTATCACCTATAGAAACTCCAATATACTCCCAAGCATCATTGAACTATCGACTTACACATCATTCACCACCTTGTTCTTTCCCGTGTATTCCATTCTAAACTTACCTCATACAAACCCACTGTTTACTTTTGTTCTAGTCACTTCCTTCATATACTCTTGTAAGTAGTAGTATAATTACAGTTGTGAAAGTCAAAGTTCTTCTCTCCTAGCTGTCTTTGTGCAGTAATAGTTCTAGTGCAAGATCTCTGCTCCCTCGCTAGTAGAGATCTCTGTCTTGCTACTTAGTTCAGTTAGTGTTCTAGTCATTGTAGTAGTTAGTCACTCGCATTGTGTCTAGATAGACTGAGCTTTAGTAGCGACAGAAGTGCTGTCTGGTGCATATCTTAGTCCTTAGGTGATAGCTAGGCCTTAGAATTGAGTGGTGTGTTAGATAGCAGGTCCTTTGATTGTCTCTTGATTAATCATTTCTGTCCTGGGAACCTTACACCTGCTAGCTCACGCACAGTATTTGGTTTTAGCATTTCATTTATTACAAGTACAAGTAAATTCTGCATGAGAGTATTATATGGTGTTGACAGCTGCTTTTGAACTACAGGTTAGCAGCCGCGCCTGAAATGACAGTTGGATTGATATTAGATGATATTTTCAATTTTGTATTTTACTGGCTTTGACAGCTGCTAGTAAAACTTTGAGGGTAATGAAGTAATTTTTAATAATAGCTAAATACCAACTAAAATGTTTACTGGTGGCATCTAAATACCAACTAAAATGTTTACTGGTGGCATCTAAATACAGGACAAGTTGACATTAATTGTGCAGTGAAGTTATGTTAATTTGTGTCTCTGTAAAATTTAATTTTATTCATACAATTTTATCATAGATCAGTCTCTCAGTGACTATGAACCTTCACCTCGAACATTTGCTGCTGCCTCGGCAAGTTCTGAACAACAGTATGTTTATGGAGGCGTTGTTGATAAATTTGAAGAAAATAAAAGACAACTGAGGACTGTAATTCAAATCTATGAGTGCTCTACAGAATCCTGGAAAGAACTTCCAACAACTGGTACTCCTCCTCCTGGAATATATTGCTGTGCAACAGCTTATTCAGATCATATTCTGTACTTGTTTGGTGGTCGTGATGGTACATCATTCCATGCTTCACTACATCAGCTAGACACCAGATCTAGGACATGGAAGCAACTCTCACCACAACATGATAGTGGACCCATGAGGAAATCTGATTGTCAAATGATATATTATAATAATTCATTAATTGTTATTGGAGGCTATGGAATACCATCAGGTGAACTGCAGTCTGGATCACAATTTACTAAGAAGAAAGATCGTCACGATGGTCGTGGCTGTACAAATGAGATTCATAAGTACCATATTTCACAAGGTAAGTTATAAATTGTATTTCAATTAATTTGTCATAATACAGTGTATATTAATAAAGTATTACAGATACAATATCTTTAGAGTTATTTGTAGATTTAATGTAAAAATTATCATAGAATAATTACAACACAATGGTTTTATATTTGTGCTATACTAAATTTTGTTGTGTAGATTTGAATAAAATTTAATGGGTTCAGACATAGAGGAACTATTACCCTTTTACATTGTAAACATTTCATCAGTTGTAATTATAAAGATATAATCAGACGTGATTAATTCAAGTTAATATCTGTCTATGACATTAATATAAACATGCCAATTATGTATTCTTGTATTTAGTATTGCTTCTAGGATGACTCATTTACTATTTATTCACACAATGGGCACCACTAAGTAGTACTAGTTCTGTGTAAATAGTAATAATATAGCATGTGTGTGTCAATTGATAAAGCAAATTTTTTGTTAAAAATAGTAGACATTAATTTAGTAGTTGCATAAGTGCTGAAATGTTTCACAATTCATTTCCTCGAATTTAAAATGTTAATTTAATTTGAAGCAATAATTTTTATAAGTAGCACAGGTAGATACTTAATTTATATTTTTGATTTTTTTTATAGATATATTATTAGATGAAGTAGTTAAGATTAATTTTGGCTATTATAAAGTGTTTATATAAAATGAGGCATTTAATGTTTGTACTTGTACTAACATAATGTAAGCCATTCTTATTACTCCAATATTCAATTATTAGAAAATTTAAAGTAGTTGTAGATTGAGTGCTAGTGAGTAGGAGAGGCCAAAATTTGATCTTTGGTATATTACTACTAACAATAAATACGATACTTTTGAATTATAACTTGTATAATACGTACTACATATAAAGTAGCTCTAAATTTATGTAAATGACATTTGAAGTCTTCATAAAATAGATATCTTGAAATCACTTACCAATAAATATTACATTGCTATTTTTATTAGGTACATGGTCTTCTCCCTTGATCACTGGAAGTAGACCTTCTCCTAGATCTGGTTTTACAGTCACCTGCATTAGTCCTACACTTGCAGTCTTTTTTGGTGGATGGAATGGTACTGATGATCTCAATAACACTTATCTCATAGACTTGGCGCAGATGGTAAGAATTGTTGTAATCTCTCAATCATTGTAATTGTATTAATAATATGAGGCTAGTTAAGATGCATATGTACAGAAGCTAAGCAATAAAATACAAATGATATAGAAGCTTAGCTAGCTCACCTGAAGTGGGGAGGGGGGGGCTGATATCAAGCGCAAAGCAATCACTACATTAAAGTTAATATATTTAATGCATACTTTTCACTGTTGTAGTAAGTTTAACAAAAATAAAAAATTGCCAAAGTATCTTTTTCTTTCTTCATGCTTTTCAACAAATCCTTGAGCTTTAAAATTATAGCCAAGTTTTCCGTAAGCTCTTTGTGAGCATTTAAAAGTAAAACTTGATAGTAAATAAGTATTTATTCTCTTCACAGCTGAAAATGTCCATTCAGAAGTGGCAGATGTTATCAGAATTGTATTCATAAGACAAAGTAATTTATGTACTGAAAGTAGAATGTCCTTCAAAACTTCATTGTTCGTACTCATGGCACTGCATATGGTGTTACCGAAGTAACTACTCTAACTTCGGGCAGTCCTTGCTTTATAATGTCATGTAACAATGGAAGTTGCCTCCTCAAGTCGGAGAAATCAAGATCTGCAGAAAAACATGACTTTTCCAAGTTTTTTAAAACTCCTCATTAAAATCATTTTTATTTGCAGCTTTCAAAAGTGTTTGTTCCATGGATAGTATCAATCAGAGCAATGTGTTCCGTATTGAAGCGACTTGTGAGCTCACCATATAATAAATCACATACTTCAAAGTCGTTAATATAAAAGTGGGGGGCTTAGCCCCCCTTACAATAAAAGTAGGGGGGCTCTAGTCCCCCAGCCCCCCCCAATGGCTATGCCACTGTGATAGCATTCATCTGCTATAGTATGTCCAAGTTAAGTTGGCACGGTAAAAACCATTAATAACTTTTCAACGGAAGTAGCTACCCTTCCGGGGTTTGTACCATTCGAAAGCTCGTGCTGAAGCGGTCCAGAAAATTTCCTTTAAAAAACTTCTGAGCAGGCGGGAAAGTGCAGTTCCAAAACTCAATAGAAAAGTCTATGGGAATAAATAAAACCACACGTTTCCCGCGCTACACGCGGCGGGATTTAGTCACGCGCTCAAACCCACGTGCGCAGTACCTCAGAGACAATTGTAAACAAAAGCAGTCGTAGTTTGGTGACTTCGTTTCTACCCTTCTGCTCGACATTCTGGTTCAATTTAGGCTCAGGACTTTGTTGCTATTCAAGGCTGCTTAATAAGAGCAAGCTACAATGTGTTTGTAACACAGGTTGCTTGTCCACTCAGATTTTCTTACTTGTTTAAATAGGGCCTATTTATTTAGAAACTCAGCCAATTTACTGTTTGCTGACCAAGATAATAAGAAATTCATCATAGACTCTATATGCCAATATTTATGCTTTAGCTGTCCATTACTCCTCATGTCTATATAGATACAGTTCTCTATGGTTATGGTAATGCTATTTACCACCCTCCAAATTCAACTGCTGCTGGTATCTACCAAAATTTCCTGTCATCATAAAATTTTATTAATTATGTAAACTTTTTTGTATAATTAAAAAAGTTAAAATTTAACATGTAGATAGAAAATATGGTAAAATCATGAATAAAATGATATGAATGATTCAGTGTGAAGGACAAAGTAATACTGGAATGTGTGTGGCCATAGCTAAAGGTGTAGGTGACGTACTGAATTCTTCACATTACTGTTGAGTACTTCAGAAATTCGTCACACCAAGAAAGTAAGAATAGAGTTTAAATACACGCTTAAGCACACAACAATCAGACTTACTTGAGGAGGTGTTCAGCCGCGGTCCTGTGCTTCTTTCCTCTAAGATTTGTGCTACATCAGTTTTAGCGCACAACTAAGAAGCTCGTATAAACGATAAACTACGGGTGATTAGTTAGAACCTGGCACATATTGAATACATCCGCAGAAGAAACTGCCATAGCTTCTTTTTCATTTCAAGTAAACTTACGGTAATAATGCGCACCTTAGACCTGCCCCGTTTTTACTGTGGGCATCGACATTTTCGCGCGTTTGAGCTACTACTGTCATGTGACCTTAATTGGTTTCTGGTTTTGCCAAGTGCATTACTCTTTTGCCACATTTGTGGTCGCGCCAACTCAATGTGGACATACTATAGTACATTATGTACAATGTAAACTATTTATGTATGTAAAATAAATACATTCGAAAAGGATTAGCACATGGCTGTAAATGTAAAACTTTTGCTGCAGACTCAGTGTTTATATGAATTACATACTGAGAGAGGACAAGAAATAATAAAATAATACTCTTTTTAGTATACACACTATCTTAGTTCAGACTAAAAATAACTGCAGCATCGGCTGTCAAAAGAATTTTTTATTCCATTTTTGCAAGTTTCTATCTAGTGAGTTAGCTAAGAGGGAGGATTTCATAGAACACAGGAACTAAGCTACTTATTTAAAAACAATTTATTTAGTAGAATATCCAATGATTAAAACTTTATGAAACTGTAAATCAATCAAGCAAATATTTTTATAATTCCATATGTATAAATTCTCATTAAAGAGACCAGTGAGTTGCTACTGGCCATTACTAAGCAGCAAAAAACTGTTTGTGAAGAAAACAGAGAGAAAGAGAGTACAGTTTAAAGTACAAAGGACATTCTGGTGGTTTGTATTAAGGTCTCTAGGTAGCTGCACTTGCAGGGGAAAATCATTGTACTTGACAAATACTTATTTTTTTTGCTTTAACTGCTTACATGGGTGAAGTAGATATATGTTTACATGGGAAAAATTATACAATATTTTAGAAAATCTACTGGTGCATGCTGTAGTGCTTTATCTCTCATTAATTATTATTTTTTATTTTATCAAAGGACCATTCAACTACTAAGAAACCAAATGTCATAACTCAAATATATCTGACCTTTTAAAGTGTTTGTATTCACTTTATATCAGATATTCTTTTATGCTTACATTATTATAGCAAATATATGATGCATGTTGTCAGGAATCTGTCCTGACAGCAACATACACACATCACCATGAAACTAGAAACATGTAGCTATTGTAATTTGACCATTATCAAGTTATGAAGTTCTTATCCTTCATAAAAACTAGATTGAAACTTTCTCACCTAAAGGGGTCTGGAAAAATAGCAAAGAAAAATGTGAAAAATTCTTAGTTGTCATCGGGGATTCGAAACCAGAGCCATTGGCTAAATGTGAAGGTCTTGGAAGTCAAGGGTTGTCATAGCTCAGTGGTTAAAGCACTGGTGGCTAAAGCCAGTGGCTCTGGGTTCGAATCCCTGGCAACGACTAAGATTTTTTCACATTTTTCCTTGGCTTTTTTCCAGACCCCTTTAGGTGAGAAATTTTCAATTGAATATGACTATTGTTAATATAATTGTACATTTTTTCATTGCACATTGTTATTGTACTTTCTGTACATTGTTGTATGTTACTCTGGTAAATCAATTCAAATATTGACTGCGCGATTACTTTAGTTTGTTAGATGTTGAAATATACTAAGTGACATACATGATTGAGAAATACATATAACTTCTAAGCAGTATATAGTGTGAATTGGAGGTACTCAGGTTGCGGCAATATGCAATACGTGCTACAAACATAATTAATACGGTTTTAAAATGCAGCTGATATTTTTGGATATTGTGATTATATTAAAATAGACATGAAGAAGTGTTTTCAGTTGATCTAATTATATATATTGTAAAGTATTTGTTTGATTGTACATTATATTGTCTTATTAATAGTGTTTCACTAAACTTGTGCATGGAGCACCACAACCATCTCCAAGAAGTCGTCATGCTGCTGTTTGTCTTGATTATAACAACAACAGTCCACAGTTGTTAGTAGCTGGTAAACATGATGGTGAGGCTTCAAGTGATGTTTGGTGTCTTAATGTACAAACACAGAGTTGGCAAAAGGTAAGATCATATCATTATAGTATAGCTCAAATGATAATAGATGTAGATGTAAATAAACTTAGTCTAATCTCATTACAATTATTACACAATTTGATGTATGAAATCAAATTATTTCATTCAGTTGTAAGCCAGTAGTCCAAACCATACATTTAATGCAGATACAGGAAAATCTACATGGAGTTCATTTCATTGTGCAAATTTTAACCACAACTATTCTCTATCTTTTGCAAGGTATAGGTTAAATTCTGAGCATGTTGAGGCTTTATACCTACACTTAGTTCTTCTTTCTAATAATGTAAGTCTGGTGTCTAAGAACTTTTCTGAAACTCGGAGTAGAATGTTTATTGAGTTCTTCTAAAATGGCTTTATAATAATGGCTATAATAAATTCGGACAGAATTTTTTTTCGCCCACACAGACAGCTGTGATTTTTATACTATTCTGTAGAACTATAAATTCTCTACAACATATACTATAATCAAATTTTACTATCAGAGGTCTTGTCACTACACTATAAAACCTGACCAATGCAGTCTAAATTTTTGATTAAAAACAAGTGAGTACTGCACGAATACTCGTGAATGTTAAAGAGCTATAGAAGTAATGAAGCTTCACAGAGACATGATAAGAGTCTGCTGTTATGAGAAAATGTTATTGAGTTATAGAATAGTCAACATTAGAGTTTGTGGTGATGTGACTGGCAGCGGGAGGGAATTAAGGTAGATATGCTGCCACCACTGCTATGCAACTAGCTAGTTAGCAAATCACACAACAAAATTCCTTCTAAAGTAAAGAGTTCTAATTCTTTAGCTTCAGTTTGACTATATGATGCACGGCTGTACGCGCACGCATAAAAATTAATGAAATGGCGGGAATAAACTAAGGTACAGGAAATGAACTAAATTACAGGAAATAAAGAAAGATAGGGAATACATGCAATATTTGATAATGTCCAGATTATGAGGTGTGTAACACCACACTCACATGTGGGATTGAACTCAGTGATTGAATATTGTTTTCACAGTGAACACTTGCACCTTGAAAAATAGGAAAATATTTTTATTTAATATCTTCAGCTTCATTGAAGATTGATTAGATTGATATGTAATATTAGACTGCAGTTCACTTATGATACGAATTAAAGATCTAGAGCAATTCTTATTGTAAGAAATTATAACTTACATCTTCTCCTACCTTGTTGGGAAATTTCATGTGTGGTTTATTTCAGACCACCATCTAATTTAACATGTATTTGTAAATCTGTTGACGTCTCATTAGTAAATGATTAATCTTAATCAGCATGTGATAAATATTGAAGTGCATTTTTAACTATACTGAACAATTAAGTTCAAACATTTACTATTCATTTTATTTTTTCAATATTTGCCACTTTAGATAGCCAAATTGCCACAGCCTAGACATGGTCACTGTGCAGCTGCTTTTGTTATTTCTTCTAAACTCACTGAAGTAGTACTATTTGGAGGATTTTATAAGCACAGTGGTCACCTCTCAAACACTGCAGTATTAAGAATAGGTGAGTTTACTTTTATAAATTAATTTACTTAACTGAGGTATAATTGATATATTTGAAGTTCTGTTTTATAAATACTGTCATATTTTAATTTAGCTAATATTGTTTTTCAGCAGATAATTGTTTACACTAAAAAAATATTTTGGTCATTACATAAAGAATATACAATTTCATTTTCATATTTCATTACATTTTACATATTTGTGACCGGATTTGTGAAAACCCGGCTAAACGCGGCATCTAAAGTTTTCTAATTTATTCTACCAGTAGGCTGTAGGCTTGGGATGCCTTCCTCCAAATTTGGAAGCTGTAGCACAAGCCGTCTTCGCCCTACGCACTACAACACTTCAGTATTTTTGCTAAACTTATTATTGCTGATTTCGAAAAAACGCCGGGTAAAGGCGTTGCTAAGGTCAGGGGGCGTGCCTTGTGTCCGTATACTATTACTGCATGTCTCCGGGACACTATGGAATGAACCGGTTACAGGCGGATTGAAAGAAGTCTAAAAGGCTTAATGCAGGGCTCCTTAAGAAACTATGATGACGAGAATTGCGTGAGTACGTGAATTATGTAGAATAGTAAGTGAATTAGTTAGCTACAGTTTTTTCCCAGCTGTTAGTGAAAAGCCCGCCAATAATTTCTTAGCAACTCTCCGTACACGAGTCCAACCGGCTAGTGTTTCTAGCCTCGTAGTGTGAGTTCTAGAGCACGCCAGAGCTTACAACTACGTCATAAGCTAGAGCTAACTGGTGTCTATCCATTTCTGCCATAAAAAATTTTTCGAAAAAAATCGACCCATAAGGCTTTACCCGGTGATACTGAAAAGAATTGTTTGCCGCGTTTAGGCGGATTTTCCCTTATCCGGTCACATTTTTGATGAGTTCATGTTACCGAAATAGTAAAATAGCTGATATTATATAATTGGGTAGTATCATTTTGTCCAAGCATACTTGACATTGACAGTTTCTTCTCAAGAAAAGGCAATCCATTAATAGTCTTTACAATTTAAGATCACAACTATTTGTGTCTCCCACTCACAAAACTGTGTAAAAACAAACAAGCTATTCATAGTTTTTAATAGAAATCACGTAAGGTACTGTCAACCATAAAACAAAATATCAGCTACAAATAGCTACATGATTATTTAATTAATATTTTCATACTATAGTCTGATGGCTTGTGTTATTTTATTCACTGAATCATTTCAATGCATGAGAAAATAATTCACATAATTTACTTGTGTTACTTTATTTATTATTCCACACAGTTGAATAATTTCTAGCCTAATACATTCTTTTTACTGCTGTTAACATGAGAAGCTTAAACTGTGATGAATTTTATAATTGCCTTTTCAATGTAAATGTAATGTTGAGATTTAATTTATTGGATGAATCATTTAAATGTTCTTTTGAGTTTAAATTTGAGTTTTTTTATTGCTTTGGAATGTGGAAATAGAATGTATAGTGCTATAGAGAAGTGATAGCTATAACTAATAAATAATTAGTTCATGTTTATGCCTAGCATTCTTTATTAAATTTGTAGAATGAAATTTAACTAATGCATAATTACATTTTATATATAGAAAAAGTAACCTCCTCCGCTAAATGGAAAGTATCTGAAATTATACATTCTTCAGAGTTGAGAAATAAAGATAGACTAACATCAAAGAAACTACTAAAAGGTAATATAAATGCAAGTTGTTTACATGATTTAATGTATTATAAAGGTGTAAGTAGAATAATACATTAATAACTATACTTGATCTTTGAAACATAATGAAATGTTTTTGATTCTGTGTAATGTCATTGGTAAACTGGTGAAGCAAGCAAGTCACCATTGATAGCTAACGATATTATGTGAATATATGAATTAATGATACTTAAACTTTTAAGAAACTGCCAAATTAGTTCATGTAGTGTCTATAAATACAAATTAATTGGGTCTACGGTGATGCACTGATGCAATTTACCAATCAATGGATTATTTTATGTTTGCTCAGCACTTAAACGCATCATATTAAAGTATTGCTGCTAGAATAAGCTAAGTGCTTTATAATTATCATCTTTCATTTACTTGTTTTTCAATTACTATTATATTTGCCTTTGCCAAATAAATGTAATATTCTTTACTCGACCATTTTAAGTAGGGAATGTAAAAAAGTTGAAGTTGAGATTTATCACCAAAATTTTCTTTGTTATAATTGAATCAGATGCATATCTAGTTGATTATTCCTCTTTTCTAACTCTTTTTAGCCAAAAAAACAAAACTTCAAAGTCTTTAGTAATTACCGCATGCTAACTTTATATGTATTATAATGTGTTATACAGTGCAATTATCATATACCAACAAGAGAATGATAAAAACATGCAACAATAAAAGCAATTATGAGCCTTAATCTTTGCACTGTATTGAGGATATTAGATTTTAATTTAGCATACTATATAATAGTTTAAGCATAATCGCAGAGCTACAGGTAGATTTAGAGAATTCAACCCCTGGGGGCGTATGGGCCTTGGGCTTGTGTGCACGAAATTTACCAGTAGCTACGCACGTGCTCTAACTATTTTAGATCACATTTACGCAACTTTGTTTACCAGCATTTACGCAGAGATGGCAGTGTCAAGCAACTATTTAGTGAGAATATTGTGGATATCGCTCAAAGCACACGATTCTAGTTTGAATCATTTTGAAGATGGTAAAATAACTCCATGCCACTGGTCCCCCAAAAGTGACTTAGCTTAGAAGAAATAAGAACACTGTCTCTAAAGAACATTCCTAAGAATACTAAATGGGTTGTTACGTTTAGATAGAAAGCCACATCCTACACTCTAGCAAAAGTGTCAGATAGAGATTATAGATCATCAAGATCCAGAGACATTAAATCATTGGTTAAAATATTCACTGTGAAAGTGAATGAAGAACAATAATGTCCCTAAATATAACACAACAAGAACAGGGAAAAACTCATGAACGATTATATTTCAACTTCTGGGACCTATGGTCCTCAGGCTAGCGTGCACTAAATTTACCAGTAGCTATGCACACACCCTAACTATTTCAGATCCTATTTACACAACTTAGTTTACCAGCATTTTTAAAGAGAAGGCAGTGTCAAGCGACTATTTCAGTGAGAATATTGTTGATATTGCTCAGGAAACTGAAGGTTCTTGTCATCCTTCACCAGTAAATGAAGTACATGACTTTGGTTTAAGTCATTTTGAAGGTGGTAAGGTATGTCCATGCTGCTGGGCCCCCAAAACTGACTTATCTTAGCTCTGAAGAAGAAATAAGAACGCTGTCTCTAATGAACATTCCTAAGAAGGTCATTATACTGGGATGAAAGCCACAACACACACTCTAGTAAAAGTGTCAGATAGACATTATAGATCATCAAGATCCAGAGACATTAAATCATTGGCTTATAATATTCACAGTGGAAATGAGAAAAGTAAATGGAGAACAAATAACAAGAACAGGGAAAAATACATTTCATTGTAGCTGTAGCTAACCTCATTACACATTATTAGTTACAATAATAGCAATGGGAACTAATGAATATATAATGTATAGGATGTTATTAATATTATAATTTGTAATCTTTATAGTTACAGAAAAAGAAATTAAAATAGCCTGTGAAGAAGCCATAAAGAATCAAGCTTGTGTAGATATTTTTGTAGGACGCTTAAATTTTGTTGGCTTACCTCGTTCAGGAAAAAGTTCCACTCTACGTCGACTACTTGGAGAATTCATTAACTTTATTGAAGCTAAAATGGACCACGAACTACCAAGTACTGGAGTAGCAGACAGAAAACAACTCTTCATTCAGAGCATTAAAAAATCAGTTGGATTTGTGAACAAAGGACAATGGAATGAGAAGAATCTAGTAGGGGAGACTGCTTTTCTCAATGACATCATTTATCAATCTATAAATGGTAAGGTCAGAAATGTAATCTCAATATCAACACTTTATTGCTGCCTCTTATATGCAACTATAGAAATATATTACCATTGTTGTTCAATTACTATGTAACAGCTTGTGCAATGCATTCAATTATAATTATAACTATATATATGTTCGCAGATGTGTCAGTCACTCCACGAGTGCAAAATCCCCAAATTACAAGCACACAATTTTCAGAAGACGGGAAATCAAATTCTTCACATAAAATCACTGTGAAAGAAAAATCATCCTCAAATGAGTCAGACAGTCTACCTGCACTCATTCAAACACATGAAGCTAGTAAAAGCAATTTTCTACCTATAAATATTGCTCAAATATATCCCACATATGAAGAAGCAATGGCTAATAAAGATTATGAGAGAGTACAATGTTTACTTGAAGATGTCATATATTTGACTACTACAGACCATGGAGGACAGACTGAGTTTTTAGATCTTATGTCTCGATTTCTCATGGGGCCTTCACTAAATCTCATATTTAGTCGACTTACTGATTCATTTGGTCAAGTTTACAAAATATACGCTACTGATGAAGAAGGAGTCTGTACAGAAAAGGAAGACTCTATTGTAACTTTAGAGGAAATAACATTCCAAACACTAGCTAGCATAGCTTGTTTAGATGTTCCTGCTGAACAAGATCATTCTTCAATAGTAACAGAACTAAATGAGGCAGAAAACAATATACCTTGTTCTTCTAAGGCTATGTTTGTGGGTACATTTAGAGATTTGATATCTACAGAAGAATTTAAAGAAAGAGATGAAGTGTGGAAAAAAACAATGGAATGTACTGACTTTTATGACAAAGGAATCATTGAGTATGCAACTGAAGAACAAATTACATTACCAATGAACAATATGAGCGGTACTAAAGAAGAGATTGATAAAGCCAGACAAACTTTCGAAAATTGTATAAAGAAGAACCTTCGTAAATTACATATTCCTTGTACGTGGTTAATGTTTAACATCATAATGCGTTCCAAAGAGAAACAAATTATGACCCTGGATGAGTGTAGAGACATTGCTAAAGATCTTGGAATTAGCCATGAAGATTTGCCTAAAGTTTTGTGGTTTCTCCACTATCGAGTAGGTTCACTGTTATATTATTCTGAAGTACAAGAATTCGAAGACATCATTATTTGCGATACTAAGGTTAGTCAGTTATTGTGTTTCATTGTCTTATTAAGTCTGTAATGTGTATGTGCTATAGCTATTGTTTGAGGCTGCAACTCAGCTAGTAAAGAAAACATTTGTATTTAGCAATGTAGGAAAAGCAGCTGCTGAAAAGTTTAAGTCAAAAGCTCAGTTTACACAACTAGATTTGGAAAAAGCTGCTGATCGCATTACAGAAGATTTAATACCCATAAAAAATCTTATTAAACTATTTCAACATCACAAAATTATAGCTCCACTTCCTGTGACTGAAGATAGAACTGAGGTCACCTACTTCATGCCTAGCATACTGAGAAGTGCTACAAAAGACGAACTGTCAACCATTTCATCTTCAGTGGAGGTAGCACCAATTATGTACAGATATAAGAGTGGCTATTTACCCCTGGGAGTATTTTCATCTCTCATAATAGCAATTATTTGCAAGCAGAATCCTAAATGGACACTCAACGAAGACGATCCTTGTCGAAACAAGATTAAATTTCTTGTGAAGAATGACTATGACACAGTAACTATCATTAATGGTGTTTACTTTATTAAGGTCGTTCTATTTAGAGCGTGTGATCCAACCACGCCCACTTCTGTTCAATGTACTCATATTAGAAGTACTATATATGATATGCTTATGGAAGTTAATAAAAACCTCAAATATACCAATGCCAGAGTTCAGTATGGTTTTGAGTGTGTACATGACTTGCCCAATGAGAGTTCATTTCATCTATGCATACTAGAAAATGAGAAATCTACAAAAATAAAGTGCTTGGAGGATCGAAGAATAACAGAATATGTTCCGCTAAATAATGCAAAACAAAAAATTTGGTTCCAAATGGTAAGTAAATTATGATATGTATTTATATATACAATTTAATATGTCTTCATTCTTATCTAATTATAGATAGACAGTACAGTTTCCTGTAAGAGTCAAACCAAGGGGTCAGAATGTAAGCTATTTTACAATTACTTCCACTCCATTGTTTATAATTATTTGTGAAGTAATATATTTCTAAGTAAGAAATGTGTATTTTAACTGATTTACTGTTTTAATAATGAGAGCATTTTTTTAAGTAAGATAACAGGCATACTAAGTCTACATGATGCTTGTAAAATTGTAAAAATGATTTGGTTTTAAAGCAGTTTTAAACTCACATTATCGAGACTCCCCTCCTCCGTGCACTCCTCTCTACCAGGAATAGACATGTACTATGAGGGTACAGGGTATAGATTAGTAAACTAATAAATAAAAATATACAAAAATTTAAATATTAAATAAATAAATAAATAAATAAGTAAATAAACACATGTGGTAATTATCTATGTTACAAAGGAATAAAGTTCCAGTCGAATATACAGGAACTCTAAAGCTGATACAAATGACACTTATGGTATATGATCATAAAATGTAGTCTTCACACAAGAATTCAAGAACATCTTATTATGTACATGGCCACTCTGAAATTTAGTAATGTAAAATTAGTCTAGTTCGCTACAAAGATATGATGGCTGGTGAATCAAGTTTTACTACTGTATAGAAAATTTCTACTAGTTTCTGGTCATATATTTAAGTGCTATTATATTTGTCCCGGGATCGGGACAGTTATATTCCATAACCCCTCGTTGGCCATGGCATAACTGTTTTATACCATAGTTGCTGCTACTACTTATACTACTCTCTCATATCCACCTATATGGGACCAGCCCTACCACATATAACTCTCCTGCCGCTCTCATACCACAGGAATTTACCACAGCTAGCTGCTTTACTGCTTACTGCTGAGCAGCCCAGGTAGAGTTAGATCTGGAGATAACAGCTGGCAGCTACAATGCTAAAGTAAACTTGCTAAAGTAAACTTTCTGGCTTGCTTCAATTGAATTTAAATTGAATTTTAATTTTGGGCCGGAAACACGGAAGAATTCGCTTGACACCGCACCGGGAAAATATCATAGCCCCAGGAAAAATCACCGGGAAAATATCACTTTTAATCCATGGGTGTTACCGCAGCAACCATGGTATAAATATAGTTTATTCAGGTTTATTATATAATTTATGTAATAGTTTTTGTCACTAATTAAATGGTACAAATATTCATTTGATGAAGTAATATAGGCTAGTTCCTATTAATAGGATTTGTTAAGATTACCATAAATACTTACCTGGAAGTACAGTACTTATCGGAAAATGCTAATGATATAGTTGAATTGCTAATGCTTCCATTTGTGCAAGATAAGAAGCCATAATTTTAGTAAAGCACCGCTTATTTAGAATGTTTCTTTCCTTTAACTTAACTAGCAAGTGCTCAGTGGAAAGTAAACTAAAGTACATACTTAATTTTGCATTCCTACACAAAACACCCAATACTCTGTTTTGACCTGTTCTTGTTGTATTTTCAGCATTGGTTGAAGAAGACCTTGTCAATGTCTATGAAGAGCTATACGAAGCCAGAGTGCAATGGAAGAACATCGGCCTCAAACTGGGTCTGACATTAACTACACTCAACTCTATTGAAACTCATCGTCACTATAAAGCTGAGCCAAGTTGCCTGGACATGTTGAATGAGTGGTTAACAAATGGAAAAAAAAGAAACTGGGGTAATCTAGCTGATGCTTTGGAGAGTCCAATGGTTGGTTATCCTAACATTGCATCTGCATTACGAACTAAGTACTGCACCTGACTTTTTTATTAACACATTTCATAGTCAACATCATACTTTTTATAGCCATAATAATATAGTTTTTAATATTTTCAGTCTATGACGTCACTAAATACAATAGCATATGATATAATGTATAGATCATTTTTTAATATTATTGTAGAATAGTTTATTAATTCATTATTAGAGAGTTATAAAAAATCTAGAATTGACCTTGTTGAGTAAGTATCACTATTAAAACTCTTGCTAGCTCACCACTGCTAGATCCTGCTAGCTCACCACTGCTAGATCCTGCTAGCTCACCACTGCTAGATCCTGCTAGCTCACCACTGGTAGATCCTGCTAGCTCACCACTGCTAGATCCTGCTAACTCACCATTGCTAGATCCTGCTAGCTCACAACTGCTAGATCCTGCTAGCTCACCACTGCTAGATCCTGCTAGCTCAACATTACTAGATCCTGCTAGGTCACCACTGCTAGATCCTGCTAGCCTCACCACTGCTAAATCCAGCTAGCTCACCTCTGCTAGATCCTGCTAGCTCATCACTGTTAGATCCTGCTAGCTCACCACTGCTAGATCCTGCTAGCTCACCACTGCTCGATCCTGCTAGGTCATCACTGCTAGATCCTGTTAGCTCACCACTGCTAGATCCTGCTAGCTCACCACTACTAGATCCTGCTAGCTCACCACTGTTAAAACCTGCTAGCTTACCTCTGCTAGATCCTGCTAGCTGATTACTGTTAGATCCAGCTAGCTCAACCACTACCAAATTGATCCTGTTAGCTAACCACTGCTAGATCCTGCTAGCTTACCACTGCTAGATCCTGCTAGCTCACCACTGCTAAATCCTGCTAGCTTATCACTGTTAGATTCTGATAGCTCACCACTACTGGATCCTGCTAACTCACTACTGCTAGATCCTGCTAGGTCATCACTGCTAGATCCTGCTAGCTCACTATTGCTAGATCCTGCTAGCTCACCACTGTTAAAACCTGCTAGCTTACCTCTGCTAGATCCTGCTAGCTGATTACTGTTAGATCCAGCTAGCTCAACCACTACTAAATTGATGCTGTTAGCTCACCACTGCTAGATCCTGCTAGCTTACCACTGCTAGATCCTGCTAGCTCACCACTGCTAGATCCTGCTAGCTCACCACTACTAGATCCTGCTAGCTCACTACTGCTAGATCCTGCTAGGTCATCACTGCTAGATCCTGCTAGCTCATCACTGCTAGATCCTGCTAGCTCACAACTGCTAGATCCTGCTAAGTCACCACTGCTAGATCCTGCTTGTTTACCACTGCTAGCTCACCACTGCTAGATCTTGCTAGCTCACCACTGCTAGATCCTGCTAGTTCATTAATGATAGATTCTGCTAGTTCACCACTACTAGATCCTGCTAGCTCATTACTGTTAGATCCAGCTAGCTCAACCACTGCTAGATCGTGCTAGCTCACTACTGCTAAATCCTGCTAGCTCACCTCTGCTAAATCCTGCTAGCTCACCTCTGCTAAATCCTGCTAGCTCATTACTATTAGATCCAGCTAGCCTTGTAAAGCTTGGTCTAGCTAGAATTACAACTCTGGTGTCAGCATTCCTGGAGCTCTGTGTTGCTTACACCACATGACTCTCAAACATTTCACTAGTTTCAGCCAGCAGCTACTACTCCCCTCTTTACTCGTTCCTTGACTTCTTTTGTAGTTAGCTACATATGTCATTAGCTACTTTCACAATTATTTTTGTGAGTTTTGGGAGTGTGTGTGCACACTTCTTCTAACCCACTTGATACCTTTATTAAGACCTGGCCAATGCTACACAATACATGCAGCTGGTCTCATGCACTGTAACACTCTGAAGAGGGGAGTTTATGTCAATTATATATGATAGAGATCTCAGTATCTCCAGGTAATTACCATTAATACTTCTTACAACACATACAGGCAACTTACATTGTCAAGGGAGTGGGTAGGAGGGCAAAATCAGACACCAGACTCACTAGGTCTCCAATCAAGTTAGTGCCTAACTCACCTCATGGGCAAGAAGTCATCATGATTACACACAACATGCATTGCTGCCACACCCTTTGAATCTGGCTTGTTACTACCATTGCCACGATACTTACCAAACTACCATTCCAATGTTTACCCCACTTTAACTTTTTTAACCCTATGCCAGCCGAATTACAGGGACAAAAAATACAGTATTATACCCCATCCGCTAAAATCAATAGTAGTGGCACCTAATTGAAGTTAGTCAGCAAGTTACTGGACAGTAAGTAGCTGGTTATCTAGCTAAAGACATACCTAAAAGATCTTGGTCAAGAAGCAGAGCAGAATCTCTCTCTGCTGAATCAGGAAGACTCTCCAACATGGCGACCATCTGGGCACTGCTACTATCCAGTAAGAGGGGGTCTACCAAAATCTGGCATCCGTCAGAACCAGTAAAGTCTCCCTCAGGCTGATATTCACCTTCACTTTCATTATCTAAGTCTTCTAAACATTCATCCTCACAAATCATCTCTCTTTTCAAGGAGAGCCGCTACCTAAAGAGCAGTATACCTGGCAGCCATAACTTCAACAGCTAAAAACTCCTAGCACTCTTATAGCAACCTATACACTTTTAGCATTCATTCGAAAGCTCCGAGTGTGCTCTATTTAATGATCTCCAGTAAAGCGTTGTCAATTGAACTGGTAACGTTTTATTGAGAGTCGAAAGGACCCATCTCCGGGTCAAAAAAGCCCCTAACGGCTGGCATAGGGTTAATTTGTGGTTTTTTATAGCTATACTTGCTTGTGGTATCTATTTTAAATTTATCATATCACTCTCTGCATGATTAATAATGAGTTGTCTATGTGGGACCGAAACTAATATTAGTATGTTATTTATGAGTTAATTTCTGTAGTTGTAGTTGCAGCTGAATTTTATGTTTAATTTATGTTGCTAGATTTCTTGTTACATGTAGTTTGTGTGAATGTTATTTCTCTCCTTCTTTGTGATTAGTCTATTTTACATTTTTGTTATCTTCGTGATCCCTTTAATTGGCAGTCTAAAAGGACTGACCCGAGACTGTCACAATAGGGTCTGTATATTAATTGAATTGTATAAAAATGATTTAAACTTGATCTGCACTGAACAGAATGAGAATTAAAATAGCATTCTTAATGGAACCTAGCTAATAGCCAAGTGAAAATGCTTTTAATATTTTTGAATTTTTTTCATAATTATGTAATGGGAATTTTAAATAATAAAGAATTGAGATCATTGAGTAAGGATCATTTTGTAAATGTATATTGTTGATCAACAAGCTTGTATTTTGGTCAGATACAAAATAAAGTTTAATGGAAGCGCATGAGTTTTATTGTTCCATGTTGACTTCAAGAATAACTAATACATAATCTTTCTTACTAATTGAGAAAAAGTAAATCTGTTTATTTGTATATCAATATGATTAGCATGTTCAATGACTGTATTTATAAGATCAGTTGTGCATTACTTCACTGAAGGTGAATTAAAATTAATATAGTGAAAAAGATAAGGAGCATTTGACATTTAAAAGGTTTGGTGGAATGTTCATTTCTATGAGTTAAAATTATTGCCAATTAAAGATCATACAGCAGCAATATATACAATTTTGGGAAGGGATATCGCAACATCAATGACATTTTAAAAGAGAACATAATTTGAAAGCTAGTTGAGCTCTTTATATAGTTGATTTGTTTATAAATAATAAACCAAAACTCACTACTATTACAAAATGTAGTAACTACTGAACCAAGACATTGTCGAGTATGCCTCAGAAGAATTCCTGACATTAGCACTGGACAACAAGAAAGGAACTGTAGAGGAAATCAACAAAGTTAGAGACATTTTTGAGAAATGTGTAAGAAGAATCTAGGTAATGATTATAATAGTCAATGATTGGTGATGGCATTATAGTTTCGGTAGTTATAAAAATTAAATAAAATTCATTTAGCTTTCACTAATGAACAACCGAACCTTCAGATACTACCACTGCCTGCAATGATACTCTTGATTTTTCTTAATAATCTATTTTATTTTTCTATAGTGGTTATTTGAAACTATGTAGAGATTCATCAAATATTGTAACTATTATATTTATGGCTGAAGTCTTTACAGTTTAATTATCACCTTCAATTCCTACTCTATTTTTGATGCTGGCATCTTTACAGTTTAATTATCACCTTCAGTTCCTACTCTATTTTTGATGCTGACATCTTTACAGTTTAATTATCACCTTCAGTTCCTACTCTATTTTTGATGCTGACATCTTTACAGTTTAATTATCACCTTCAGTTCCTACTCTATTTTTGATGCTGACATCTTTACAGTTTAATTATCACCTTCAGTTCCCACTCTATTTTCGATGATAGTGATTTAAATGTTTTTGTAGTCGTTGCTCCTGTAAAGCAATTTTGTAGTTCACTTTTCAGCTTTGTGAAGATTATTATGATCTCTACCTTTGCTACATAACTTTCATCAACATTGATATTTAATACGATGAATCTTCTTAAAGCATTACACTGCCTTTGATGTGACAGTGATCATCTATATAGTTATTCATAATTACTGCCTTCCAGCGAATTAATCAACTCAATGTATAAGCTATTTCAAAGGTAAGCTTGTTTTTGCAAACATAGTGTCACACACCTTAGCTATAGAGGAAGTCATTGCTGAAATCTGAAGGTATTTAGCTAGTCCTCACTTGTTTAGTTTGGCAAGAGCTTGGCTTGGCAGATGTAATGGAGGCCACTTGCATAGTGTGGCCAGGCATATTGTTAAGTATCTGGAGCATGTTAAAATTAAATTTTGTAGTGCTTAATAGTTAAGATTTAAATTTGAGACCAAATGTATTAGGTAAGAAAGTTATACCGTTCGAATTTCTGATCTTTCACAATAAAGCTGCATTTTTGAAATTTCTTATAACTTATAGAAACTCTTCTGAAGTGTTTCAGCAGTGTTGAGAGTATTATGGTGCACATTAGAACGTTTCGGTCCAGAATTTAAATTGGCCTGAAAAATAACATAACAACCTTTTACTCTTGCTCATTATATTTTACCTCTTAGTGTATTCTTCAAAGTACTATTGAGTACTTCTAATGTTCATCTCACCACACAGAATGAGAAGTTTTTAAACACATTCTTAAACACATAACATTCAGACATATTCATGGTGGCATTCAGCTGCAGTTCTGCACTTCTTTCTCCTTTAAAATTTTTGTCATGTTCCCTTCTGGTCATCACTATTACTTAGTGTTCTCTCTACATGTACTTGAATTCAGTCTCTCTCGTTCTGTCCATAGTCACTGTGTCTAATTCTTGAAGATTGGTTCTTTTAATCTCTTATTTATTGTATGAGTCAGAGATTTATCATTTTTCAAAAACAACTAAATCAACCAAGAAATACATAATCGTCCAGGCACATTGCAAATACAGAGCACTATATGTCTGTAGTAGCACACGACAATTGGGTTAAGCTATAAAAACTCAGCCAAACTATCACGCAAAGACTACTAACTAAAACAAAGGCAAAGAGACAAAAATATCTCCAGACTTAAACACACTGACTAAGGCCTATCCACTGTTCCCAGTATGCTCAAGATCCCTATCAGTACTCAGTCTCAAATTCAAAACAAAATGATACAAAATACAATTACAGAACATAAAACAAAACAAAATAAATGATACACACAAGCAAGCAAGAACTATAATTGTTTGTGTGAATGCAGTGAAGGTACGCTAAGTAATGAATAGGTGGTCATTAGCACCTACAGCTAAATCAGTCCACAGAGCTAGCCTGTAGTTGAGGGGTGGGGCTGCTCCAATGTCTAAGCATTAATGTTTCACATTATTTTTAAGTACACTACAGTTCCAGTCATTACATTATGTAAGCTTCTTTAGCCAAAATATTATAAGCTAATGTCTATTCTCTGTCAGAACTTTATTTTGGACTTCAATTTTTGCTAATGGGATATTTTTGTTGCCTATACATGTCTTGTCCAGTTTAGACAAACAATCTTTATACACCTGCTACTACTACATAAAATGTTGTCACATGAACCTCTGATTTATTGCTACCATACTGTAATAGCTATTTTACATGTCATGATGGCCACATGCTACTTTTTCCACAGCATTATTGTTATTATCAAGTTCCTTACCTGTGGTTTCAATGCCCATTTTTTGGCTTTTATTGCTCGTATCCATTGTGTCAATATGTTCATTTTGCAACGTCACTTGGATTTCTCACAATTGTTCTTTTGCCATCATCCAGGATCAGCTAAAAGTTTCCATCAGAATAAGCAATACTCATAACTAAACTCCAAGCAGGTCTGCGACTCTCCTAGTTGTATAAAACACTCCTATTTGAAAATTTTTTAAATACCTGCTCTGACCTGAGGTCCTTTTGAAATCCAAGTTCTACGTACCTGAAGTCCATAATTTGTGGTGCACTCCCTTATTCCATCCCATGACTAGTTTTAGAGCACCGCGCACTTTGGCCTCAAAGAAAGTATTACAATAAAAACATTAATATATATTTAGGCCTAATCATCAATGAGTATAGTAGCAAGGTCATAGCCTATCATTGCTCTGAATGTTGGCTAATGAAGACTATGTAGGGTATGAGATACCTTTAGTATTATTTGTTATAGATCACCTCCTTTTACTGAAGTGCTACAATATCTCTTGTCATATCAGCTTCCACTCCTCCCTTCATTCATGAGCAGAGATCCCTGAATATGTTACACAGTAATCTTTAATGTTAAATTGATCATAGAAATGTAACCAATGAAATTTCCTCAAACACCTTTCAATAGTCATCAACACACCACCAATACTGATAATTCACAACCTGAACTGCAATAGCGTAGCGTCCTGTTTTATCGGAATGGATAGCGTTTCAGACATGCGCTCGAGCAACTCTACCAAAACTTTAAGCTTGGCCTTGTTGTCTTTAAAAACGAACAAATTTGATACAATGTTTTATTCAACTATACTGAGTATGTGGCAGCAAAATGTTTAGCTTAGATTTTGTAGTAATAGCTACTGCTTTATACATGAATAACGATATACAACAAATACATTGATTCAGTCATTAATTAAATACATTGATGATTCTTTTCTAGGGTTAGATGGCACCGTTTCTTGCCAGCAACAGAAGCCATTGCAGCACATGCACAACTCGACCACCACCATAGTAGCTTTGATAAAGCAGGTGAGAGGTCACGTCCACTGATTATTACACTATAGCTCACTAACTCGGATAGTTCAAGCTTTCCCGGCACGCTAAGTAAGCTACCGAGAAGATGGCATCTCAACCTATTGGTAGTTCTTTGAATGTCACTGAATTGCAATCGAACATTAGAGGGCAACATGTATACAATGATGTCAGAGATATTAACTGTGCTGTTACTGTACTGAAGGAGGGTCAAGTTGTTGGCCATATTCCCTACAACATTTCTGCTATTGTGTCGCACTTCTTAAGCAGAGACTATAATAAGGCTTTTGCAGAAGTAACTGGAGACAGAGTTAACAGAGGGGGAGGATATGGTGTTGAAGTACCTTGCTGTTACCGCTTTTATGGCCCAGAACTATATGTAAAGAGAATGAAAGAAATTACTACATCACACTAGCATCACAAGAATTGATATAGCTGGTAGCAATAATAATTTTCAATAATAATCAACATAATCAAAATATTTTTTGCTGAGTATGTTATGAGACACGCCAGTCCGCTAGCGGAAGTAATTAATTAATTCATGCCGGAGTTAGTGTCCGTAATAGGGAGAGTCCATTACAAAGAGGTTCGTTAAACATTCCATGGGGAGTCCCATCGGTGCATTTACTTTTGTCCGTTGCAGAGAGATGTCTGTTTTAAGGAATGTCGGTTAGGAGAGGTTCCATGGTAGATTAAAACTAATATCAATAGTTATTATTTTATCATTACAATACCAATGAATATACCTCAATGTATAATTATATTCATGAAAGAAATAATCCATCATCATATTTAATTAATTGCCAAGTATAGCTAACTTTCATGTGTATGAAAATCGAATGCTGTAAGACATAAGCCTAATCAATATATCAGTGATATCAATTCTAAAGTTCAGCACAAAATGAAAAGTATTAGTGAAAGCATATCCAATAAAATCTCAATAGAAGTTACAAATCGTACAGCATTATATGTACATTTTTGTCATTATAGTTCCTAGTGCATCACTAGGACCCTCCACTTCACTGGAACCCTCCACTTCACTAGGACCCTCCACTTCACTGGAACCCTCCACTTCACTGGGACCCTTCACTTCATTATAGGACCCTCCACTTCACTGGGACCCTCCACTTCACTAGGACCCTCCACTTCACTGGAACCCTCCACTTCACTGGGACCCTTCACTTCATTATAGGACCCTCCACTTCACTGGGACCCTTCACTTCACTAGGACCCTCCACTTCACTGGGACCCTTCTCTTCACTAGGACCCTCCACTTCACTGGAACCCTCCACTTCACTGGGACCCTTCACTTCACTAGGACCCTCCACTTCACTGGGACCCTTCACTTCACTAGGACCCTCCACTTCACTGGAACCCTCCACTTCACTAGGACCCTCCACTTCACTGGGACCCTTCACTTCACTAGGACCCTCCACTTCACTGGGACCCTTCACTTCACTAGGACCCTTCACTTCACTAGGACCCTCCACTTCACTGGGACCCTTCACTTCACTAGGACCGTCCACTTCACTGGGACCCTTCACTTCACTAGGACACTCCACTTCACTGGGACCCTTCACTTTACTAGGACCCTCCACTTCACTGGGACCCTTCACTTCACTGGGACCCTTCACTTCACTAGGACCGTCCACTTCACTGGGACCCTTCACTTCACTAGGACCCTCTACTTCACTGGGACCCTTCACTTCACTAGGACCCTCCACTTCACTGGGACCCTTCACTTCACTGGGACCCTTCACTTCATCACTAGGACCGTCCACTTCACTGGGACCCTTCACTTTACTAAGACCCTCCACTTCACTGGGACCCTTCACTTCACTAGGACCCTCCACTTCACTGGGACCCTTCACTTCACTAGGACCCTCCACTTCACTGGTACCCTCTGGACCCTCCACTTCACTGAGACCGTCTGTCTCACAAGGATCCTCCACTTCACTGGGACCCTCCACTTTGCTGGAACATTCTGAAGACCTTTTCCCCACTGCACCATCTACTCACCAAAATCTGCCATCTGGTATTTTTGTACTAGCTGTATTTTGCGTGACATTTGTGTTACGATTATTTCTTGTAGTACTTAATAATTAATCCAGTGATGATGAAGAAAGTATTTTTCCAAGCGAGGAAGATATGGAACGACGCAAACTATGTCATGAAAAGGAGGATTTCATTAAGGTATGTGCTAGTATTCTTTATTCTATATGTGCTGAAGATAGGGAAATTTTGACTAGTTTGAACTTAAGTGGAACATCAGTTGTTGTGCACATGCAATTTTATACAATTCATTATGCATTATGATGTTTTGTTTATAGTGTTTCAAAAAAGGGGTATTTGCACTGGAAGAAAAAGATCTTGAGAGGGCTCTTAAAAGTTCAAGAAGTGGCTTTTCATTTACCGCTAGACCATCTTTTGTTAAGAGACTGTAACATATTTCACTCATTTTCTGTGTGAGAATATTCAATTTGTTGCTAAATGCTTTCCATGCTCTAGCACGTGCACTCACACTCACACTACACTGTGAATTATTGGTCTTGTGGTCTCTGAAGTGGTAATGTAGCAGATAAATACAACATCTCAAGGCATGGCATTGTCTCCAACACCAGTTGCTCCATTCAATGCATAATCTTGTGATCATACAAACTTTACTAATTTTGAAAATCATATTGGTGCCAGCACCACACACACACACACACACACACACACACACTCACTCACACACACACAAAATGTTAATTATCTTGCAACTGCTAGCGGTTATGCACACCTGGCAGAGCCAGGATGCCTGTGCACTAAGCAGGCACAGTAAGCTGTGCAAGGGTGGACTGGTGGGGCTGGTGGGAGGCAGATGAAAAATCAGATGGAAAAATACCTAAGTTGGGCTTGAACTCGGGGACCTTAGGCCCTGAGCCAAGGACACAACCACTACACCACAACACAGCCACCACACACACGCACACACACACACGCATGCGTGCACACACACACGCGTGCACACACACACACAACATGTGCATGCATGCACACACACACACACTTGATATTAAACATAAAAGAAACAACACATTGGATGACTTTTTTCTGCTACTGTAAGTATCCCTCACACACACCACACACGCTACATTGGTATGAAATATCTAATGTTTTCCATTGTTCCCAAAACTTGCCTACATAAATACATGTCCTCCTCCTCCAATAATCCTGGCAAGCAGAAATGACTCGTAACAGAATTGAAATGTTATATTTATTGCCATGTCTTTGTTTGTGGTTAAATCTAATAACTGGACTTAGTGTTGAGGCTCACCTAGCTACACCTAGCCCGAGTGATAGATCTGTGGACACATGTGTTCCCTAAATGCTTCCACTGCCCACTTTCACGAAGTGAATAATGAAACAATAACTCTCACAGCTACATAAAAATTTTCATTTCCAGTGAACTCAAGGTTTCACGGTAGCTGTTGGGCTAAACGAATTATTGGGAAGTTTCAGATTATACAAATAGTTAGCTAGCATGAATAAAGTGGATCCGTGGCATTTACTCCTAGTTCATTTGCTCTTGTGAAGAGTCTATTTAGCTACTAAATACTTTTCATCTTTCTCAATAAAATACTTACAATATGCCTACCCAAACAGTTGTATTTATAGTGCACGTTTCTTAAGAAGCTGCCAATTACTTTAGCCACTATATAACCAGACCCACTTAGCATGCAATGGTAATTGTTCTCTACTTTATCAAGTATTAAATGTACTCTTGTCGCAGAAATAAGGAAATGGATGTAAATTTGAAAAATTCCCCCACTAGTTTCTCAAAGCTTGTTATTGTGAGATATTCTCAAACGAAGTTATTTTGTGTAAAAGAATAAATAAACAAAAATGAAGCATTAATACATTGATCTGACACATACAACGTCGAATAGCCAATTTGAGATTGTTTTCGTTGTTCTGAGTTGTTTTTCAGCAGCTGTTGAAAGCTTCGTGTGAGAATGATCAGTGAGATCTGGCAGCCTTTAAGGAGGCACCCCTGTCAACAGTAATAGGAAGAATATATAATATATAAAATTTTTAAAGCTAACATAAACCAGGTTGGATACATGATTTATTTATTCATTGAATAGTTTATGAAAGAGGAATCAAGAAAATATGGTTTTGAGTGGCTGGATGTACTGATGAGCTGTCCATTTAAGGAGGCATCAACCCTTTCGTAATGTGTGTTGTTAACTGTTAGCTATGTCCAATAAACATGCATAATTTGAATGCATGAAGTAGATTGCACTATTTGGAAATGAATATGAGATAAAGGGGGAGGGGGGAAACAATGAATAATAATAGCCTTCTGAGCATATATCCAATTGGTGGGGGAAGGGGCGAAGCCTCACTCTCTTTCTGCACTTGTCTACTGTCAGGCATTTAAAGCTATAGGAAGCAGGCAACTCCACTCTGGGGAAATACCCACATTTGATCGTACAGCAGACACATGTGTTTGTATGTATGTAAGTTATGTATGTGTATGTATGTATGTATGTATGTACGTATGTATGTATGTATGTATGTATGCATGTATGTAGCCACATGAACCAGGCCATGTACACAATAAATTAAATTTGTAAGTCAGTGACTCGAGAATCACATAAAAATGTACAGAATAGGCATAGCTGAGTAGGATGAAGGGAAGAGAATGCATGGAAAGCCTGTTAAGTTGAACAGTAATTAAATCTTGACTCCAGAGCTAGTACAGAATATACACGGGATGTACTTAGCCACAATACATACACACATCATAATATAGTTGCCTTTGTAGAGCTTTAACTTTGCCTCAACACGGTTTAATCCTGAAAAATCAGGTATTATCCCTACATGTGTATGCACAAACTGCAATTTGTGCTTGAGCATAGCAAGTGAGCTATTGACACTGCCGCTATTCCCACCCATTCTAGGATGCCATACAAAACCCACGTGAAACCAACAGGTGCAAATTACTTAACGTAAGCAAATGACCAGAAATGACAAAATTATACCTAACTTACACCATTAAGCCTATTTACAACAAAAAAATGGAAATATGTCAGGTTTGATACAGAAATTTTTGATAGAGATGGGGGTGAACATTTGCATTAGATACACTTTGAAATGCACAGTTGTAACTGTTACAAATACGAGTAATATTGAGGAAGCTTCGTATGTGGGTGGGAAAAAGGGAGGGGAAACATTTAAATTAGGGGGGTGGTGGTGGCTTTGTTTAAGGGGGGAGGAGAACTTAGCGTGGGTGGGGGGGTGGGGGATATTCCATAACCTGAGTGTTTCGCTTGCTTTGCTTGTTTGCTAATTACATGACTAGACTTGGTTTTGTTGAAATCAAGTATGAAGCAGGGGGTTTTTCTGGAGAAAAAATTTCCACTTGATGAACCTCCTACATAATGGTTTGAGCCATTACAAACCACATCAAATGACCAGTCCTATCCACCCACTCACAGTAAAATAAACATGTAAGTAATATAAGCACTATTACACCTATACTAGTCGAGTTTATACCAACAGGCAATCATACTACACATATGCATGTACATTATCTTGCATGTACTGCTCAAAATTCGTTGAGTCTCATGCCACTTGTCAAAATTCCCATACTTGGAGAAGGAATTTGGGTAGCAATTTGCTGATAACGTTGTTTTTCATCATAACTCATTCCCTTCCACTTCATTGCAGCTTCTTTGTTTATCTCTACTAAATTAACACTTGAGTGACTATCTAAAATAAAGATATTAATGGTAATGCTACTGAAGCTAAAACATATTACTTTTAATACTTTAATAATTATTTCTGAAATTCTCAGAGGAGAGGGGGTGAATCTCAAGCTAAAAGTAAATATGTACCTGTTGTTTTTCTTAATTTTTGAGGTGCTTTTGTTCGCGTTTATTTCCTTTTCTCTTCATCCAATCCCATTCTTTTTTTCCTATCATTCCCAGTCCAATTCTGTAATACAAAAGACAACAATGCTAATGCATGGTCTAATACAGGAATTTTATGGATGGGAGGAAGTGTGGGTGTGTGGGTGTGTATGGGGAGGAGCAGGGGAGGAGGGGGATGAGGAAGGAAAACATAAGGTAGCCATGGAAATATGCTACTGTTTATTCTACATCAGCATCTTATATTTCGTCACTTTCATAATCACAAGAAACAGAGGAGAGTAGGAAGCCAGATCGAATTGGTAGAGCTATTATAACCACACCAACTTAACGATACCCACTCATCTGTCCAAGTAATGAGTATGATAAATAAAAACCATATAGAAGTGTTTTTTATCGAAAGAACCAAATATTTTTAGTCTATGCTCTGAGTATCCAATAATTCAAATGCCACTGTAATCACACCAAACAATTAAGTCATTTTGCAAGACAACAATGCAGGAAAGACCTCTGAACTACGTTAGTCTTCCCAAAAGATCACTTTGAAATAGTAAACAACGGATCAGGCTTGTCAGGAGCTTCCTAAAAATCTTTCAAAAGGCTCGATATTAGCTATTTAATCCCAGCCATTATCATTTGTACCACTTAATTTTGTCCATCCAAGTTCAACAACAACCTCAAGATCTGGTAAAAGATTAAAAACATTAATAGACATGCCCTCTTTTTGTTAAAATATTGATGCAGCCATGGCCACTCATCATATCCTGAGAAAGTTTTGTATGTGATTTATCCATGTAGTGAGATTTAATAACAGGACATTGTTTAGATGACATAATATGCTCAGAAGATAATTCATAGCTATGTGCTTCATGTCAATTACTTGTGTTATGTTGTAGGTGGTATTTGATGCTGCAACATATTTAGTACAAAATACTTTCACATTTAATAAAGTAGGAAAATTTGCTGCAGAGAACTTTAAGAAATATGCCCAATTCACTATATCTGATTTAAAGAAGGCCACTGAAAACAAACTTGATGATTTAATTTCTATGGAAATGATAGTAACACTTTTTGAACACCACAATATCTTAGCTCCTCTTCCAGTAACAAAAGATAGAGAAGAAATTACTTACTTCATGCCTAGTATTCTGAAAAGTGCTACAAAAGATGAGCTCCAAAACATTCCTATTTCTGCAGATGTGGCTCCTCTCGTGTATCGATACAAGTGCGGCTACTAACATTAGGAGTCTTCTCTTCTCTTATTATAGGCCTGGTTTCAAATACAAAACTAAATTGGATTTTCAAAGAAGACAGTCCCTGTCGCAACAAGATTGAATTTCTAGTAGGAAAGGACTTGGACACAGTTACTATCATTAGCTATGCCACATATATTAAAGTGGTACTCTACAGAGAATCTCATCCAACAACATCCACTTCTGTAGTCTGTGCACACATTAGAAATACTATCACTTCTATGTTAACACAAGTCAATCATAATCTCAAGTACCACAATGCAAGACTTCAATATGGATTCGAATGTACAGGCCATTTATTGGATTCTGTATTGAAACTGTTGAACATAGCACCAATCCATTTATGTGTACTAGATAATGAAACCTCTCCTAAAATGAAGTGTCTGAAGGACACAAATGTTACTAAAATAATTCCACTTATAGATTCAGGACAGACAATTTGGTTTTCTAAGGTAAGTCAATAATTTCATTCAAGTCGGTGTAAAAGATGCTATGTTATTTATAAAACACTATAGGGACAATCTGACAATTTATTGACTACTGGAACATTTCATGAAGGTATTCATGGTAAAACAAAAAATCTAGTGATTGAGTTTTATTGAGAAATACTGCACTTTGATGTAAAGTCAATAATGAATATTGAATTAACTAGACAAAACATATCTTAACAATACATTTTTATGTTAGCTAATTAGAGTGATAATGTTTATGCTGCCTATCCACTACACAAATCGTTACTTATAAATAATTTTTGTTCACTTATACTTTTAAAAATTGATGTAACCAATTTTACATTTTTGCTCACTAAACCTGAATTTATCACTATATTCATATTATTTCAGAACTGACAGTTGAAGACTTGGGTATCGTGTATGAAGAGCTCTATAAAGGCAGAGTGCAATGGAAGAACATAGGTCTCAAGCTGGGTCTGAATATCACTACGCTAGACAGTATAGAAATCAACCGCAATTATAAAATGGAACCTTGTTGCCTAGACATGTTGAAGGAGTGGCTGACAAATGGAACAAACAGAAGCTGGAGTGCACTAGTTGATGCTATGGAAAGTCCAACGGTTAATCTTACAAACATTGCTGCTGCATTACGAAAAAAGTACTGCAATTAACCATTTAACATTTTCATTTTCAACCTTTGTTTTATTTGTTATGTAGAAGATGTCACGCCCATTCCATCGGACAGCACAAGGAGAAAGGGTGGTCGTCGTGGAAGACATTTGTGAAGACAATATGGAACATCACTAATATACAAAATGTATTGTTGCTTACTTTAATTTTATATCTTTTTATCTGTTATATTCGCTAGAGTTTTCATTGTCTAGTTTTATATACAGTAATCCAATTAAGTATTAAGGAATTTGAACAGAGTTTTGTCATGATTTATATAAACTGAATTAATTTCCTAGTAAATGTTTAAAGTTATAGGAGAAGGTTCTGATGGAATGTCAAAATGTTTGTCATACGTGGGTATAATGCAATCAATGGTTAGTAAATGAAAAAATTCAGATCAGTTCCATTTAATTTGAAATCATTGTTTAAACATTGACACCTTAAACTGCTTTGCCAAGTGGGGACCAGTACAAGCTCACCACAACAGATTAGGAGAAGGAGTAACTTGATACAACATCTCCAAGTGAACTTGTTATTAGAAGACAGGACAACTCACAAGGATTCTGGTACTATTGTACTAGCACAGACTATGTACAGCTAAAGATATGGGGAATCATGTGGTGGTGGTTGTTGCAGAAGACAGTACTGATATATTCATCCACTACTGTATTTATACAACTCCAAGTTTATATGATGCTGCAACTAAAATAACAGGAAGAATGGCCATTCATATGCCAGTAACTTCATATAAGTTGCACAAGTCTTATAACGGAGTTCTTAACAGCTTAAGATTTGACTAGTGAATGTGATACTGTACCAATGTGACACTGTAGCCTGCCTCGTTTTGCTGAATTATGTAAAATGATAAAGAGAAATTGCAATATCCATTGAGTAACAGTCTTTATGTGTCTGGTTGCATAATGTGAGATACAACAATGACTGAAGCTAGAAATACATTTTAAGCATCAGAAAATAGTAGCAATAGTATTTTTAGATTGTTATCTGGAGGAAAACACAGTAAGAACTCCAAACTGAGATTCATGAAAAACACTCTAGTATGAGCACACACAATCATTTTGACCTGTATACTTCCATGATAGTTGATGCAGTTGTGGATGACTGTATTTTGTCACTGTGAAAGATATCCTGTTTGCCACAATTACCAGAAGTAGGGCTGATGCTGTAACCAGAGAAATTAAAAATACCTTGTCAAATCCATAACGAATTGAAGGTATCATAAAATTGGTTACACTCAATGAATGTAAAACCCAATTATTTAAAGAGAATGTCCTTATACATTTTCTTATCTATAATTCTAAATTATTCATAATATATAAATTCCAAACAATTCACCAGCATATGTTTGTTAAGCTATACATTCTACTGAATTACCTATTATACAAATATTCTGTGGGTCATTCAGAGTAGCAACTGGGACATAGAGCTAATGTGGCAATTTAATGAAGGAGATCTCAACAAAGATATATAACCCAATAATTGTACTTACAAAATTTGCCAATTGTAGCTACTTACAAAATTTCCTATTTCCCATGAAACTATTAATCATTGATGATTAGTAGTCTTGTCAAATAATTATAAGCATTGGTATCAGCAACGTTATGTAAGAAATGGACTCTCACTGATTCATCAAATACATTATACTATAAAGCTGCTCCTGCTCTATGGAATTTACTAAGAAATATATTTACTCTGTTTGTTGCCAATAAACTAAAGAAAACTAGTAGCTAACAATTTTTCTTAACTTCTTGAAAACATTTCAGTACCTCATTGAATTTTTGTTAGACGGAGCACCAACATTTATTTTTAATGAAATATTAAAAATTTGGCATTGAATAGCAGCAGAGGAACAAAAACTATTTTGGGGAGCACAAAACAGTCTACCAATCTTCACCATCAAACAATTATGGATAGCAAGAACATTAAATGTCACCAGAAATGGGACACATACAGAATACAAGTATATGTACACCAGCTATATAGTAATTTTTATGACAACAACAATTAATGAAAGTATAGGCAAACACTAAAATTTGGAGTTACTCAAAAAACAAATTATTCCAGTAGCTAAATTTTAATATTGCCTAGATAGAAACCAGATTTTTATGCATTTCCAAATCAGTGCCTATATTATGACACCAAAAGCCTGCTGTAGTTGCAGCTGAGATATAGCTTATCATGCAAAATAGGACTACATGAAGGGAATGTGACTTTCAATTGAAGCATTCAATGTTTCTTTATTTTCATGAGTCAGTAAGTGAAATTGATAAGACCAACAGATTCTAATTTAATATGCAAATAATAGAACAACAAATCAATTCTAGTTATACATGGTAAGTTGTTTGTGCAGTAAAATATGGACTGCAATTGTGTCTTGGACATAATGCTGGATTTATAGTTCTTATATAAAAGTTCAATAGTTCTCTCATCTTTGTGCCCGAGTGTTTAGCCTCTTTAAGATAATGTCGATGGGTCTTGATCATCTTGAACTCAGCAGAATACTTACTATTAAGTGTCGTCATAGCAGCATGTGATTCAGTAACTGATGAAGATTATACACCATTAATGACTCCTGATTTCAGATGTGACACTATTAACGAAGAACATATCGTATCTCAAAAAGAGTGATCATGTGAGCCCCAGTGAGTCCAACAACCTATGCATGCAGGCTTGAAGGGGTCAAACTCCTTAATTAAGAACTACATAGAAGGACTACAGAGAGGACCTATTTTATGTTTATTATTTAAAATTAAACCATTAACGTTTTGTTGTTTTCAGTGACTATAGTTATTGACAGGAGGCATTGAACATAATAATATGAAGAATGCAAATCCTGTATTAGCTAGGTATATTGTTTTCCTCGATAACTAGATAACATGATTTTATGAATTTTCTAGATTGTATAATAAGTAGTTGGCAAGGAAATAAATGTTGGACAAGCTGTGATCAAGTCCTAAACAAATAATATAAATTTTATATGCACTTAGCTACTTATAGGTAGTGAGCACGAATGATATTTTCTCAAAATTTGGGGGCGGGACACAAATATATCACTGAAATCTAATTAGCAGAAATATCATGTGCAACAAGTCAGTCTTAACACAATGAAGTGGGAGAACTTGGTCACTGAAATCTAATTAATAAGCATCAGAGACTCATGACTTATTATTATTATGTTTAAATCAATGCATAGGTTCAAATTATGTTGTTGTTGTTGTTGACACATGCATGAATACATATATAATTTTTATAGCTGACAACAACAACATTACATAAATAGAAAGATGTAGTGTAACTGTCACACACATTAAGGAATTTAATCACTTGTGCCATTTAATGATGAAGACCTTTACATTAAAGTTGCACATGTTTGTGATGTCCCCACTTCATTTCATTAAGATGGACTGTTGCACATGCTGTTTAGTGTTGTAACTGCTTGGTGGAGGCTCAAGTCAGAAGGACATAGCAGCAGAGTGTACTCAATTTATCGCTGCATGCTATGGCTCTAAGAAAAGGGACATGTCACTGGCACGAATTGATGTGTGGTCACGTAAAATGGCTAAACCAAAGCTCTCGAAAGCACCTGAACTCAAGTCACTTCCACCAACCACTGAAGCATTTGAACAAAATGTTCGAAGGGCGCACATCCAGACAGCCATCTGGAAATCAGCTAATGAGCCAGATCCACCTCAACTTGAATCCCACAGAGTATGGCTGGGCACGTGATGAAGCGTCCAAGTCACTCGTCCCTATAATGGTGCCCTCTGAGGTGAAAATGGCCCCACCAGAGGTCCTTGAACTCATCCAGTGTGGCTGTTCATCAAGCAATCCATGCTCTACAGCAAGATGCAGTTGTTCGGCTTCCAAACTGCCCTGCACACTGTTCTGTACCTGCCATCGAGAAGCAGTTTGTGGGAATCAAAACAACACAGCTGAATCTGATGATCCTGATGGTGGTGATAATGATGATGATACTCTAGAGAACATTTGAGTCGACTGTTATGCAGTAATTGGACTGGTAATTTATGTATCATAATTTGTATGCATTATAATTATGTGACACCGTTGCTGTTTTTTCAGGCAACACTTCTTTATGACTATCAAACTTACCTTGACCATCAGATCATTGAAAAAAATTAAACACAGACCACATTTTCTAAGATAACTACTCTAAAACGGCTGAAATTGGCCGAAATGGCAGAAATGGCATTTTACACAAAATGCCCGAAGATGCTGAGGTGGCATCATTCAGTTTCTTGATCTAGAGGGTCTATAGGTGCCAAAACTACAAAAAAACATTGTAAGCTTTTTGGATTGACCGCTGGACTAAGATAACTGCATGGCGAGGTTCATTGGATTTCCTTTGCAAACTAGGGTTGTTCTTTTTTCCAGCTGGCCATCTATAGCATTTTGACATTCAATCTGATATTTTAAACATGCCTTTATGTGACTTATCTTACTGCAGTCATGTTGTTTAATTATTAGAGAGATCACAAGAGAGGAGAGAAATAGCTCTGTAAATTATAAAACCAGTCTGAAATGGCATAGAGTCAGATTTAGATCTGCAGCTTTCAAGTATGCAGTTGTGAACAAGGAATGTGCAGCTGCATTATTACATAACAATTACTATTAGTCATTTCATTATTGTTCAATCACTTCGGAATAGCAAACCTGTACTCATACCCCAGCTTTTTTACATCCCATATTCTCAAAGTTTAGCTGTACCACCACCATACAAGACTGTTTGTGTGATTAGTATCATGCATGCAGAATCTACAGTGATAGCAGGTAATCAAGCAATATTGTCATTACAAACATTATGTTTTCATTTTGCAAAACTACATTATGCACTTATAATTTGATTCTCAATAAGTTTATTGTATAACAATATGTTTAAATAAAGTGACTCAAACAAAAATTAAGTCGTAAATTAACAAGATTAAACAATTTCATAATAATTGCACACAATTCTGAGTTGTGCAAGTCATTTGAAATGCTATAAATCATTTCTAATGTGAATATCAATGTTACTCTACATGTATTTATAATCTGTAGCAACAGCTCCATTCAGTGTTCTCAAAATGGAATTTCAGTACTGGATCTGTACATATAAATTCAACCATCAGTTCACATCTTCTTTGAAAATAAAGTATTTTAACGTACAAATAGTTTCTGTATTGAAGATATAGTTACAAATGCAATTTTACAATTATCTCAATGTTGAAAAAATAAACATAGATAATACTTTTTATCTTGTTATTTATTATATAACATACTAGAACAAAAACAGTGTAAAAAACAAAACATAATAATACACAATGAAATTACATGACAACAGATTCTCCATTTAGAGTGTCAACTAATGAAAGATATCTGCACAACACAAATGAAAGTGGAACAATCACACGACATCCATCGATCACTTTCAAAGAAGTTGTGATATCATGCTGTGCTTGATTTACCAAAATGCTAAAGTTTTTTTGATGAATTTTTAATCAATTAAGACCAGCAAGAAATGTTTTCATCTGATGCATCCACTCTGACAGGTACAGAAGAACTAGATTCTGATACCGAACCTGTGAATTCATATTTTGGAAGACAAGACAATAATTCTGAACTTTATTCACTGGGAGGAGATAATGACAAATTGTGGGAGCCACGTATATTTGTGTCATCAATTGAACATAATACTTCTATTGATTCATAATTTATTTCTCAGTCTTCTTTTACTCATTAGATGTATTATCTCTCTTTTACAGGCTTTTATTAAACAATATTCAATTCTATATTTTTATAGTTATGAAGTGATAAATTTAGTGGAGTAAAAAATTCAAGGAATATAAAGAATCTTTGAAAAAAGAGAATTTTCGATTGTCTTTAGAGAGTGAGACTGTAGCATAGCACATAGCTTCCAACTGTCCCGAATCTACCGGGACAGTCCCGATTTTTTACTACTCCAGACTGTCCCGCACGGAATTGCTACTCTCCTATTGTTTGTCCCGAAATTTACTTTGTCACTTCGTCAATTTCTATTCCATATTAATTAACTTACAGTTTAGAATGATGTGTCTCCAATCTGAACTGAATAGCCACGGGCATGCAGTCACGAACGTAACCACAGATTTTTCTGTGAAATAGTAGTGGCGAATGTGCGTATTGACGACCCTTACCGATCACACTTTTTTTTTTTTTTTTTAATTGTTTTTTTTTATATATACATTCTTGCAAATAGCAAAGGGGTTTGCCAACTAGCTCTTTAACAAGCTAATATTAAGGCTACCAAAAAACAAAACAAAAATAAAAACAACCAGAAACAAAAACAAATAAGGAATGATACAAACAAACCAACATCAGTGAGCTACACTTGTATATAGAGCTTTAGGTTCCTCTTGAAGGCTAGGTGAGAAGAGAGACCCACGATTGATTCATGACATATTTTAATTATATTCATGACGTATTTTAATTCTGTTCATGACATATTTTAATTATATTCATGATATATTAATTGAGGGGTGTGGCTTGTCCCTGAAATTTTTTTTAGAAAGTTGGAACCTATGATAGCAGTATGCCTTAACAGTATAAATACAGAATTGAAGTGTTTGTTTGCAGGCTGGTTGTCGCAGCTCAGTGGCACAGTGCATATTAAGCAGGCAGTCCTGGGTTCGATTTCCAGTGGCGACTACATATTTTTACTTGTGTGTTGTTTAAAAGCCTGTGACATAGAGAAAATACATCTAACTTCTCTTGTTGTTTGGTAATGACTCTTAATATCATTATTACTTTCAGATTAACACAACCAAAATGTATGAGTGATCCATTATACATGAAGAGAAATGGCAATGCATGTACATATTTGGAGTTGTAACACTTTTTTCAAATATTCTCTCAACTCTTCTACAAAATAGAACAAGTAGTGCATAGCTTCACTTTATCCGTAGAAAGTGATCTATAAAAAAGACCTTTGTAAGAGAGTACATAATATCTGCAGCACCCAGTTATATTATCTGGCAATATGTCCCACAAACATATTAATGAGAAATATACCACCCAGTTTTTCCACTGGTCAGCTGTATAAGCTGAAAAAACACTACAATTTTGTATGAAATGTGACCAATATTTGATGGTAGCACAAAAGAATCCATTCTCTGTTGTATGAGGTTCTGTTAAATAGCCAGAATCATTTAATATGTTTCAAATATGCTTTGCAGTTCCCATTACTAGAATTTTAGTGCATCAAAATACGATAGCTTTAATAGTACTGGATATCTACAGCCTACTCATTCTGTGCTTTGTGTAGAGCATTTTGGGTGTTTATTTGCCGCAAATTCTCAGCATCTTTAACATGTGGTCTACCATCTTGTAACTGCCACTGTTCTCTATATCAAAACCAGAGAAATTTGTTGATCCCACTCTACCACAACATTTCTTGTAGCAACAAGTACAACCAAGCTTAGCATTGTGACCTAAAAAGCCACACACTTTCCTTCCAGCTGGAATGTCACATGCTACAACGCAAACTGTTTTGTTCATATTTTTATTTATGCTCATATCAATACCTTCCCAAAATTTTAACAGTTCACAGTTCGCAAACTGTTTTGTTCATATTTTTATTTATGCTCATATCAATACCTTCCCAAAATTTTAACAGTTCACATAATATTGAGTTTTGTTTCAGAAGGTTTGGTATAAGACCACAGGAATAGTATTCTCAAGTTTGCTACGGTTTTCTCGAAAAAATCCATGTTCAAGGCCAAAGCAAGATTTCTTGGTTCAGACAAAAGAAGGACAATTTTCAAAGTTAAAAAATTCATTCCGAATTATTCCATCATGCAAATCATTTAAAGATATTAGGTGTTGGTATATTTAATTTCCATTTTCACAATTTAAAAAAATTGGGTGGGTAAATAGTAATTTCAAATGAGCTTCAACGCTCATTATAGCAGTATGTCAAAAATGGATATAAGAGAATTATGCCACTAGAAATCTCAACTGTTTTAAGAAGTAAAGAGTTGCTTGATTCTCTTCTAGATGGTTGAGGGTGAGAAGAAATTTTTTGAAAGTCACAGACTTTACTTTTTTACACTCTCTACATGTCAAATATTTGCTAAACTTTGATTAGGTGAAAGTTTGCCTGGCTGGTATGATGAGGGAGGTAAGAATTGGCTAATGTTCATCGCAGAAAGTATTATCAGTAATTTTAAATAATGCTGTGAAGAACTTCAAGAAGTACGTCATGACAGAATCAGGAAGGTGAAAAACAGCTTGTACAACCCTCATGAAGGATATTAGCCATTGTGTAATATCACTTGTGCTCATATTGGAGTCAGGAAGTACTATTCTTTATCACTTGCTTCATCCAAATCTTCAAGAATTTGATTTTAATCTTCCTCCCACACCTCAGGTACATTCTCATTTGAATCAACTGTATCTATTTAACAACACTGTATTACCTACATGAAAATATGTAAAAGTTGATTGCGACTCACTCTGTTCAGAAGAAAAATGGGTTTTAAATGAGTATGAGAACTTGGGAGAGAAGCTGGACTTCCACTTCTATTTGGAATAAATAGAATTTGTGGTAGCAAATCTGGTTCCCCATATCAGTCTATTTTAGTGAGGTCATTTCTGCTACTGGAAAGTCATCTACTGGCATGCTCATTATAGAAATAAATAGACTCATTATACTATTTTTTGTAGAAAAATGTTTAACTACAATACCTTAATAAAAAATAAAGAAAAACAAACAAGAAAATATTCAATGCATTTTACAGAATCGAAACAAAATCTCTTGTGTAGAGTGTATCTCTTCAATGAGAGAGATCTATTACAATGAGGACAGATATGACAGTCAGTGCAACTGAGCACAAGCAGACTGGCTGCTAGCATCGCATCATCTTCTGCTTCTATGTCAAAAGTGCTTAACAATCGCTTTATTCTCAACATAGATTATATTGGCTTGAACTCCTTAGTATCTACAAAACAGCCCCATCCCATTTTTCATCGACGAACAAAGTATTTTATATATAAAACAATGCCTTTGCGCCTTCGCTCAAAGTCGTGTCAGCTAGCGAGGAATCTAGTGTTCGAAGAAAGAGCGTGTTGACTCATTTTCTGTAACTACGAAAGGGCCGTATCCAACAAGCCAAATTAGTGAGAGAAAAACTCTGAAGGTCGTGTCGGTGATAAAGAAGATTATAAGCCATTGTAGACAGAGATCAACTAAAGACATCGCCAATCAGAGTAGTAGTAAGCCATTGGTGTGGTTTCATTAGGGGAAATCCTATAATCATACATCGTGTCTGGTATTATGTAGATTACTTAACCAAGACTGGTAGTAGTGGGGAACCATGCTAGGAAGAGCTGGCTTGTCAAAGCAGAGTAACAACCGAATATAAATTGTTAGCTTAATTCTAGTATAATATCACATCATTTTCATATGTACAGTATTTGGGTATTCTGCAGTTGGTCTGAAAAGTTTGATGAGGACAAACTGATACAGCTAATAGAAGATAGTGAAGAATGTCTAACAGGTTGTAGTAATGATGAGGATATTGACAGCCAGGATGGAAGTGAGCTGGAGGTCATGGAAGGTGATGAAAAAAGCAGAGACAAGCTATGGAGACACACCATAAAGAAGACAAACTATTGAAGCTGGTAATAAGAAGATACTTCCCTATTCTTCTATATTATCCCCAAAATGATAGTCCATATGCAGTACGTCAGGACTACAAAGAACTAACTATAACCATATCATCTTGTTGGAGTGTTTATCTTTAGACAAAACAGTGACGATTCTAGAAATAAAAACACTAAATAAATAAAGGCATCTTTGAAAACTATAACTTCTAGCTGAGTACTGTTGTTGAGAGAGTGGAAAGAATAGCAAAAGAAATTCAGCAACCAATGTTTAGTCCTGCAACAACTTCAAGTGCAAGAGTCACTGTTCCACTTATTGTTAGAGTGAAATAATCAAATATATATTTATCTAGACTTACTGTGTCAAACTTTTTTTCCGTAAATTAGCATTTGAGAAATTTTTGTGTGTAAATATAGTTAAGATAACAATGCATGTTTAGTTTCACTAATTACATTTTTTGTTTAGTCTGACGTTAGAAAAATGTATAGGACACTACTAGATGATGATGAAGTATTTACTGGCTATGACTTGACTAAAGGTTAAGAATCAATTTAGTTTTCAATTTTTATTTTTATTTGAAATAACATTTTTGTGGAGTTACTTCCAATGATGAAAAAAATACAAGAAATACCAAAAACATTTATTAAATGAAGTTCAGTAAATACATCAGCAGTTTCATTCCAGTCAAATTAGAAGTAATTTTTAGTAGACATCTTTTCATTCTGTGATCATATGATGTACTATACAGCTGCAATTTATACTTATTAATGAACATTAAGCCAGGAACAAGGCATAAGACGAAAAAGAAATTTGGATAATAGAAGAGTTAATCGCAGACAACGTGTAGGACTAGTGAGAGTAAGTTTAATAACTTAGTTCAATCCAATACTCCTTCTTGCTTTTAAGCTATTGTTTTTGATAGAAATGCAGCCACATGGCTGACTCCATGATTTAGTTCACTACTCAAATAGATCCAATGGGGACTTCAACATTAATAGCCTTGTAGTTAGCAAATACTCTCTCAAGTATATAAACATTTTACATGTATGTGTTGTATAAAAATATTTTTTCTAACAGAAATACCAGTCTAACTATTGTTGTCTGATTGAAATTTAAAAATTTATTCATACTTCTTAAAAGCAAAATTGCTATTACCTACAACAAGAATAAACAATTTTCATTTTTCTTAGATATATAACATTTCATCTGATTTAGTTACCGTGAATGTGATATTTAGTTACTATGGGCTTGTATACAACCAAGTTTCTAATCTTTATCATAATAAAATAAATAGTAATAATCACTATCAGCAGAGCAGTATAAGTAAATCTGCTCATTCTCTCTCTTTGAACAGACACTTTTATGCTTTTACACTTTACATTGCACTTGTTCTACAGATATGGAATTATAATATCAATATACTACAGTTCAGATCCATTTTTAATGCTATCATACTTCAGAAAATAAGAATCCTTCATTATCACAACTATTTGAAGGTGCTTGAAAAATCCAGACCTAGACATGAAAATGGAGACCAATGATGAAATGGTTCAGAGTAGTAGAAAAGATGAAATTTTACAAACAAATGAAATTGAACTTGTTTTCTTGTTGTCATGATTGAAGTCAACAAAATATCACTTTTTTCCTGCTGTAAAATAAAACATGAAATTTTAGATGCTGGACTTGCAGATGAAACACATTTAAATATCCACTACATAAATCCTGCATAGCATGACAATACAAAAGACATTTTTCTCCCTGTGAAAGTATCTAAATTTGTTTCTTCTAAGCCTAAAAAGACAAATAATGTATCTGACTCGTTGATAGACTAAAGCAATAGTTTATAAGTCGCCAACTCGCTTGGCAGCACCTTTCAGTACTAATGCGTAAGAATAAAGAAAAAAAGGGTGTGGCCACACGAACACAAATTGAGTACTATTGCCTGGCTCTTATCCTAGCTCAAAAAGGACTAGTCTATTATAAAGGCGCACTTTAGTGGGGCTTCTTCCAGTTCTCTTATAGTTCCGTCTGGGACAGTATATGAGCCGAGCTACTGCTATTATACTGGATATTTTAATTTGATGATCTAAAAGCATTGATATGCATTGTATTGATGAGTAAATGATACAAATTTAGTTATTTCTTGATATAGAATAATCCAAACAAAGGTAATAACAGCTAAATATGAAAATTTGAAACTGAAAAGTTGATAACTGATGCCACTTTAATGCAAATACTACTGCCTCCTATAAATGATAACAGATCACAGCTACTCCAAATCTTGCATAGCTGGACCCTTTCTGGGAAGGTGTCGGGTGGCATTAATACGTTGTACAAGTTTAACATTCTCAGCGGGATAGTATACTTAGCTAACCATCCACAGTCATAGGTTTTTGTAGCCAGCACTTGCATGAGCAAATGCTGTGTAATGTGCAGCAAAAATTATGTTAACAAATTAGGATAAGGAAAAGGATATCAGCTTTGAGTAATCTGGGTTACAAGATCATTGGTGACAATATAGACAAGGGGGTGAAGACAAGGTTCATGAGAGCAGAAGACCATGAAATCAGTCATTGCACTACTTTCATGCTTGTGCAATTCAAAATTGAATTGATTTCAGTGACTATGCCAATGTGCTCCCACATGGATGTCAGGACAGTCGTGAACGTAGAGCATTAAGACTATTGCCATCAGAGGAAGATGACAAGGCCCTTAAACATGAAGTTGGAGTCGTTGTTTCATGAATTTTAACTCAACATCTGTCTTTTTCAAGATTACCTTTGATGACATTGTACAGTGGCATATACCACATAAGTATTCCTCTGAAATGTCTGCTGAATCAGTTACTGTAAGTTACTTGGTTAATGATGCATTCCAGTTTGAAATTCACCTCAAAATGTAATAAGTAATTCAATATGATTGGAATAGATGTAGATGTATGTCAAGCATCTGTGTACCCAATATTTTTAGGTGGGGATCAACTCACAGCAGCAAGAGCAAGGGCAGCTATAAAGACTAGAGTGAACTCATTAACCTGTGATACTCGGTTGGATGGACTTGTTCCATGTGCTGAAGATTGGCATACTAAAGTCAATTTGCTGGATGTAAGTCCAAATGATATGTGATCATATTGTAGATAAATTTGCTTCCATCAAATTTAATCAGTTACCTGCACCATCTTCAGACAAGGCCAGTTAAATTAATTCAGCTACAATTAGGCTTTTTATAACTTTCATCTATTTGTCTACCATAAACTTCAATCGTATTTTCCTATTTATTTACTTTAATAGGTTTTTGACTATGGCGGAAAGCTCTTGAGTTTGAGATGTTTTTATCTTGCCTTCTCGGGTGCCAAGGAAGGAGATGGCTTATGGGTGCTAAGATGTTGGAAATACCTACTTCCAATTTTCAAGAGTTTGGGCAGAAAAAACTATTCCATAGAAGTACCGAATATGCTCAATCAATATGAGTATACAATGTAGTGGAACTTTGAACTCTGTTTTATCATCATCATACTATGACATCATCATTTATTGTCTCACTTGCTTGTAATATATACTCCTCGTGTTAGAGATATTGAAAGAAAAGACGAGTTGTATTTAGTACAGTTTTAGTAGCTAACTGTCTCTCGACTACGCTCACTCCTCGACTATCACAAGAGCTCCTGTGGAATCGTTTCATCAATACCCATTCTGTTCGAGGCTGTAATATTTCCTGTGATCTATACTTGGAACTTTTAAACCGATTATGTAAAGATTCAGTCAGGAATCTTCAGGCTAATAAGACAGAATAAGCTATTGTGAGTGTAGGCAAGACTTTGGGAACAATAGCTCCTGTTGTTGATAACTACGACAATGTTAACAATGTTACTCATGCATCTGGACATCACAAAGTGCCCAGCTCAAAAAAAGATATTCACCTGACTATGGAACATTTGTTAAAATTAAACATATTCAAATATCATGATGGAAGAGTACCCCACTCTTGTTTTAGAACACCTCGGGACGTCTTGCATTCAATGGACAAAAATGCATTAGTAAATGGATTACTAGACACATTTAATTTTTAATGTGTGAATAAATTTATTGTAATTTTTTTAATAATATTTGAACTTGAGATAAAAGTGAATGAAAGATGATCATTGGAACAGTGCAAGCATGTGTATAGCTTTTGACTTATATCACAACACAAGCATAAAGGTCCATCATAAGTATGCGAGTAGTCATCAAATCATTAAACAGAGCATTTCTTCGACAGTTTACATTGTTAGTCATACTCAATCATTGTTTTGTCCATAATGTGTCCTTTTTCCAGGGTTCATTATTAGAACAGCCAAGGCAGGAAGACTATCCCTACCAGCACGACCAGTTTGTTGGATATTAGACTCAATATCACTGGGAGATCCATAGTGAATCACTTGCCGAATGTCATGACAGTCAATCCCCATCCCAAATGCTATAGTAGCAATGACAACACGCAAATGAGAGTCTGTAGTAAACAACGTAGTATGCTTTGCTTTACTATCTCTTCTGTACAGCTCATGAACATGTCAACCAGACTGAATCTCGGGAGGTCTGGAGCATCATGTGGTTCAGTGAATGAGTTGCCTAGTGAAGTTTTGAAAAAAGGTAAATATTTGCGTAGTCTCTATAGTTTGTGCAGTACACGATAACTCGTGAGCATGCGATTCTCTCTTCTTGAACTCTTCTCACAAGTGATGAAAAAGTTTCTTCTATTGAGGAGGATTGCACTACTGAATACATTACATTCAACTTCACAGGTGGTCTTGACACTACCAATTCATTTCTCATGCCAATGATACGTGTGACATCCCTTCTCAATATTATTGTGGCTGTTGCGGTTAATGCCATGATATGAACATGTGGTGGCAACAAACCTCGTATTTCACCAATTCTTAGAAGTAACCTCCTGAACGTATCTCCCCTATATTGAACAATAAATGTAATAACAAATTAATGATTTAATTATATTATAATATGCAATACAAACAATGACATACCATTTTTTCACGGTGTGTGCTTCATCTACTATATGTTAGCAGAGCTAGTCCATAACAATCAAATCCTTTTTTAATGAATTACAGAACTGTGAATCATACACATACACACACACAAAGTTCTGAGATTGAATGCATGATTATGATGACGCAATTGCAACATTGAGTCAGCAGTATGACTAAACAACTATTGATTAACTGTCTCAAACCACAACTGTTGATTTTTAACACTATAAATGCTCTAAGTTGGTGGGTGTAGACATCTCCTATAATTCAATTATGACTACACCTTCACACCTCCCAAGTACAACTCGCATGTCACAGAAATTGTCCAACACCAACTAACATTCCCAGGGGCTGTGCCCCACCACACAATGATCTCACGTTCTGTATAATCTGTTTATATAAAGTTCCTTGTTCAGTCACCCTCATTCAGTTCAGTAACCAATAGAAGGCTCCACAAGCCGAAATATTATGGTTTTATTATACTGAAATGAATTCTCTGAAATTTGCTACACCTGGCTAGCTATCAGGGTAGCTAGTTCTATTAAATAGTCCAGCTGCCTGTAATATCAGGTGACTCCTAATCATTAACATTAAAGTATTAAACCACAATACATTATAATAAACAATTTATATTGAGCTCTTTTACATAAAACTGTATCAAAATTTCACACTTTAAAAAATTTGTTTTAATTAAACAATTTTTTTGGCATGATACTGATATGTATGCCAAACCGAACCTGCATACCAAGTTTCATGCTTTGGTCCACTCTGTCACAATAATTTTTCTTATCTGCTGGACTATAAGCATTTCTCTCCATCTCCTGTTGCTCAGAATCATCTCAGGAGTAAAATATACAATTTGATATCTTCCTTTCACAACATCCTTCCACACACTTCCATCGTCCTGCTCTCCCGATATATAGCAGGCTTTAATGTGGACAGAACTGCAACCTACATAAATTATATATATATATATATTATATATATATATATTATATATAATTTAAAATACTATTTATGTACTATGCAGTATAAATTCTAAGGAAGAATTCATAAAATACTAGCCTAAAATGATAAATAACATGGGACCCGACTAAATCAATTGTTTATAAGCTGCCAACTCTTAGTACTGAATGCGAAAAAAGGAAAAAAGGGTGTGGTCACACGAACCCAAGTTGAACACTGTAACTGAACATTCCTTTCCGTAGTAAGGGTGTGGTAGTAGGCTACCAAGTTAAGATCGTGCTCACTTTCTGTTAAAGAATCTAGCCATTTAACAGTTTCCTGGCTCTTGTCCATGCTCTTAAAAAAAAAATAGGACTTATATATTTTAATAGAGCGCTGAGTGGGACCTCATCCAGTTATCTTATAGTTCCCCAGGAATAGTTTATGAGCGGAGCTGCTGCTGTTATACTGGATATTTGAATTCAGTGAGATATAAACATTGATATACATTATATTGATGAGTAAATGATACACATTAATTTTAGTTATTTCTTGATATAGAATAATCAAACAGAAGTATGCATATCATTTTTAAAGCTAAATGCAAAGTTATGAAACCTTGAGAGAAAGCCACACCTCCATATAACTGATATGTAGCACTTTGCATGAGAGATTTCATGATTGTATCATATTAGCATACACAGCAATAAATCGGGCATTCCAGAGTCACGCTCGAATTGCAACAAAAATCATTTTCCAAATGCATAATTTATGATCATAAGAGTATATAATGTTTGTAGTCAAATGCAGAGGCTGTCACAAATACATGACTACAAGCAATTCTTTGTTCAAAAGGCAAAAAATACACATAACTTTCTTAGGATGTTGAGCAGAGTGACATGAGGGATTGTAAAACATTTAGACACTGCAAAATGTCGTTAAAAACAATAAGAGATGAATAGACAATTATAGGAGGTTTTAGAGATCACCAAGCAGTTTAAAAGATTATCATGCAATGCAGCAAACTATTGCAACTGTGTGTGACAGAAAGGCTTGACAAAAGAAAATAATACATTAGAATAATAAATCATGCCATTCTCATGATATCTGAATACAAGTATCATTATAATATTGAAATGGAGGTGCTGCAGCTTATTATAGACTCCATATGATGTTGTACAAGTCTTCAGCTAATTAGTTACTCCTAGAAAGTCAGTGTGAGAGATTCCAACAATTGACAGCACAATGAGGCCCTTTTTAGGAATAATGTCTGCTATATGATGCAGATCTAAATTTGTTATAAGAAATCAGTATTTTCTTTTATACTATTTATGTAGCTAAATTCTGTGGAAGTATTCTTCAAAGTAACGAAATTTGTTATTTACAATTTAACAAATTGTTTCTTCCTAGCCTAATATCTGACTCGCGGATAGAACGAATGAAAAATTTATAAGTCGCCAACTCGCCCGGCAGAAAGGGTGTGGTCACACGAACCCAAATTGCAACTGTATTCTGACCACCCTTTCCGTAGTAAGGGTGTGGTAGTTGACTTTGCGCTCTCTTCCTGTTGAAGAATCTAACATTTCTGGCCCTTGTCGTGCTCTAATAATAAAAATAGGACTTGTGTATTCTTATTGGGCTGTGTGGGACTTCTTCCAGTTCTCTTATAGTTCCGTCCGGAATAGTTTATGAGCGGAGCTACTTCTATTGTACTGGATATTTGAATTTGGTGAGCAATTTGATATACATTGTATTGATGAGTAAATGATACAAATTTAGTTGTTTCTTGATATAGAAGAGTCCAAACAAAGGTTGCATATCATATATTCAATTAAATACAAAGATTTGAAACCTTGAGATATTAACTGAGGCCACTTTAATGAGAATATTATTGCCTCCTACAAATTGTGACAGATCATAGCTATTACTAGTCTTACATAGCTCGATCTATATCCACCACTGCACTCTGAAGAAGTCAGGTGGCTAGTAGAAGTAGTAGTAGTAGAAGGCTTAGCTTAACACTTTAACTTTTCAAGGAGTTGGATTACACTGGTATGCTACAGCTGAGGATGCTTAAATACATGATTGATCAAAACGTGTTTACTTATATTTAAATTAAGATTGTTATATCAGATATTGTTATGGCTTGGAATGAAGTTATACATTTGTATATGTGATATGTATTAGTAGACATATTTTGATGTATGTATCATAATTATTACAATGGCTTAAGAAAGCAAAATATCCATATAAGTGATGTGTAGCACTATGCATGAGACATAACATGGTTGTATTGGCTTAAGGGTGCAGTACCACTGGAACCTGTGGTTCTTAAGTAATTCAATAGAATACCACAGAACTGCCTGTAACTTGATCCCAATTTACTCTCTGTTAACTACGTAACTCGATCCCAAATTACTCTCTGTTAACTACCAGCCAGAATCCTCCAGGACAATCCCGTAATTAGCATATCTGTCCCTTCCCACTATGCAATGTAATTATCAGCATTTTGTCCTGTGGAAATACTGCATGCAATGTTTACTAATCCTACCTACAACTCCACATGCTTCTGTTATAATAATAGCTTTGCTTCCTGCATGCACTAGCTTGGCTTCTGTTACATAATAGCTTGGATTAAAAAAGCCTTACTGCACTGCATGCACTAGCTTGGGTTCTGTTATATAATAGCTTGGCTTCTGTAGCTCTTCATCTTCTTTCTGTCTTTGTGTGGTTGAGTAGAGTTTGTATCATGGCTGAAGGCCATGGTCCTCCCCTTAAGAAAAAAAGATTGTGCCACTTTAATCCAAAGTGGATTGAATAATTTAGTTTGATCATAAAGGTAGCTTCCTTTAAATTCTTAAACACAGCAGTCACTTGGTCATTTTATAATGCAGGTGATGAAAATGCAAGATGCACTCTTTGTCTTTCTGACTTCTCAATTTCCCATGGAAGTCGAAATGATGTGACAACACATGCGACTAGCAAGCAGCACAAAGAGTTTGCAGCTAGTTCTAGCAGTGCCAGCACAAGGTCTGTAGCATCATACTTTATAGACCTGAAGTATCAAAGAATGTACTTGAGGCTGAAACAAGATTGGCAATGTTTACTGCTAAGCGCAATTTAGCTTTTTTTGTCGAGTGATCATGCCAACAATCTTTTGGCCAAAATGTACCCAGACTCTGAAATTGCTCAAAAATTTGCTTGTGGGAGGACAAAGTGCACAGCTATTATAAAAGAAGCCCTGGGTCCACATTACCATGCCAAAGTTGTTGCTGCACAGATATCACACCCTTGTTAAATTTTTATTGATGAGTCTAATGATAAGGAGGACAAGTCCTGCATTATTTTGGCAAGGGTTCCGAATGACGAAGCTGGAAATGGGTAAACACGCTTCTTTGATATGCCAACTGTTAATATTAGTACAGCTGAAAATTATTCTTTGTGCCTTGAAATTCACCCTACAGAAGTACAACCTTGACTTCAGTAAAGCTATAGGCTTCTTGTCAGACACAGCCAGTGTTATGAAGGGGTGTAGGTCTGGTGTGCAAATATTGATAAAAAACCAAAATCCAAAGCTTTATGAATTTTGCTGCATTTGCCATGCTGATCTCTGCATTAAGGCTGGTGTGAAAACACTGCCACTTGATATTGACCAAATCTTCATTGATATTTACTATTACTTTCATCACAGTAGTAACGTAACCAGACATTTGTTGATAAATGGCACTCCTTTTATGACTCAGAGCCTAAAGTAATACTAAAACATTGCCAAACACATTGACTAAGCCTACTTTGTTGTGTTGAAAGATACCTTGACCAACTGGATGGCCTTATATCATACTTTCTCTCTTGTGAGGAACAGAGTTCCAAGGTAATTTCTATTACTGAATGGCTCCAAAATCCCTTGACAAAACCACTTTTACTTTTTTTGAAACATACTCTTCCTTCTATGAATAGATTTAATAAAACATTTCAAAAATCAAATGAAAACACAACCTGTGAATTATATACAGATATTTCTCGGCTCGTACGTATATATGCAGTAAATATACTTACTCAGCAGTCAGTTCTTCAGGCTGGTGACAATCTCCACACAATTGGTTTGAACGACAGGACTAATCTAAAACCCTATGAAAGTGAAGGCATTGGGGATAATAGTTGGGCCAGTGTTAGTGAATTGGAGAAAGAATTGAATATAGCACCATTTTTGAAACTGTGAAGGAATTTTATCTGAGGAAAATGTTCAAGAAGTTCCCCCTTGTGTGATACAATTCTTAAAGATTTGGGTATAGCACATAAAACTAGAACTAACACCGTTTTAACTATTCATCGACTGGCAAAGCGTTTTCCTCAGATAGAATTAGATTCTCAATCATCTCTTAATCTTCTGGCTGAGGAATTTACAGAATTTTTGCTCTCTCCAAATGACCTCCCAAAACCTCAGTTGTACAAAGATTGTGACCAAAGAGAAAAGCCTCGCCCAGGCCCATTTTGGTGGGAAGTAGGTAGAATGAAGACACTCTCTGGTGAACACAGATTCCCAAGCTAATGGCGGGATTGCTTTCCATCCCTTGCTACTAATGCTGAACGAGCTTTCTCTCCCCTCCGCAAGATTCACACAGACCAACGGCCCCAACTTAGAACAATCAACCATAGTTAGTCTCATGTCTATTAAATTCAATTGTGATGCTTGCTGTCATGAAGAGAACATACCTGATCCAGACCTGCTCAGAAACTGCAAGAAGGTGACTTCTGTAGCTCTCCGCAAGTAGGAACGATTTACTTATTATCTACCAATACCATCTTGTTTAATGAACTACGATTTTTTTACAGCATAAAAAAATCAATTTTTTTGGTTTATGTGAAATGCCCCCTTTTGTCAGAGCCTGTCACATATTCCAATTATGCTATCCTCTGGCGAAGTTTTGACATCTTCAAAAATGTCATATCACAAAGCCTACACAACTAACTGTCTCTATAGATCTCCAATACTGCATTTAAGGTCACTCCCAACTTCTTTTCAGATTTATTCTCCAAAATAGAAGCGAACTGTGAGAGCAGAGCAATATGCAAAAAGGTTTAATTTGCGTTTTGTGGTAATTTGGTGTCCTGATTAACATCGTATTTTCCCCAGGAATTAGTGGGTCCTGTACAGCACACACTCCCTCACTTGACCAGACCCCTTCCTTGCTTTGCATTTGGTAAAGGGTCTGGCCCCGCGAGACTAGTACAGAAGAGTGACAGACAGGTATTAGTTATATCGCTCGATTCTTCAAGCAGAAGTGAGCACTAAATGTAGCAGCTTACTACCACCACACCCTTCGCACATAGTTATCAACCTGCTAACACTCGTTTCAGGGACACTCGAGACCACATTCTAAGACACACCTATTAAGTGGACCACACCCATTTTATAAGTTCAAAGTTCAACTAAAAAGCTACAATTTATCTCAACTTAGTGCTAAAATACTGGAGGGTAAAACCTTCGATGTGCAGAGAAACTGGCAGTTGAACTGGGCTGTATTCAGCAAAGCAATTGAACTAAAAATCGAGAAAACATAAATTGAATTTCCACTTCCGGTATAATTAACGTTTCCGTATACTTAACGGCGTACTCCGCATACGCAATTAAATCGTACAGCCGCTTTTTCGGCGACTAACGAAGTTTGCGTAGAGTTCTTTTTAGCTTTCAGAGCATCTCACGACCTGTCTTGAGTATTTCAAGATAGTCATGATGACCAATAAGAATAGCTTGTTGTTATGGAATGCACTTCATCACAGCTTCATTACTCGTGGTCATCACCATAGTTACAAAGCATAATTAGGAGCATAATGGTATATTTTAGGTGGCATCATTGCTGCAATGTCAAGCATTTCTGAAACCGCATAAATGCAAAAAACAAATGAGCATAATTCATAAAGCCCTAATTACATCTAGAACTAATTGTGGACTCACAAGTGGAGAAATGTTCTTGGAATACTATCAACTGGGTAAAAAATTGGTTGCGTGGCTGCTTACCTTGGGTCTTTCCTTGATATTGGCTATTTTCCTGAACTGTCCTCAATGGTTTGTAGAGTTAGTCTTCTAACTGCAAATATTGAAGACCACGTAAATACGTAAGAGTAGATGGTTAGATATTGGAATTGTTGATGTAACTAATGTAAGAGTAAAAGTTTAGCAGCTATTAAACAATCCATCCTCTCAAAATTGAAGCCATAGTTGTATGTTGAAGCAGCAGCAACGCACCTTTAGCCAAACTTCAGAGTGGTGTATTTTTAAATTACTTAGGCTTTAATTATCTGCGGACATCCAGTTTTGACTTACTACATTGCTTTTATGCTGGTACTATGTACTGATGCCAGCCTACCACTTCCCAGTGTAGCTGTTGGTGTAAGAATATGGCTACGTGAAACACATCTAATTTTATAAGAAGTAGTGTTACTGTGGTGTGCCACAGTTAATGGTTAAAAAAAGGTTGTTCAAATTTTGTTTAACTGTAACTCTTTCACTAGTGGATAATTTGAGGCAACCAATTCATATTATTAAAATATCATAATAACTTAATGAATGATAAAATTACCCAACTATATATATAATTATATATATATTATTATTATTATAGTTACCAATGAGTTATAGATTTGCAAATAACAAAATGTGTTGCTTAGCAACAAACCACAAAAAATAATTAATCATTTTAAAATTGTTTAACCTTTTAATATGAGTAGTTGTTGGTATAATCTAGACAATATAATTATAACTGGAATAGATGAAATGGTTATTTAGCATAATAATACATAACAGTTTATTTAAATGCCACTACACTGTACTATTACACAGATACTCTCAAAAACCCTTTACCGACTGTATGTATGTAAGCATTACCATTAAAGTACATGTTTGTCATGTTAAGTCACAATAGTTTGTGTCAGTGCTCATTCAAAGTTTAATTTAGTTATAGCTGCACATGATAAACAATTTGGCATTTTCCTAATTACATAATATAGTTTTGAGCATTATAATATGGCTTCCACCACAGAAAAAACCTAAGACTGAATGATAGCTCTACATGGGCATAACTTTATTCAGTAATGCCACTTCATGAATTAGTTAATTCCACATGATTTATGAATCATGAAGATAAGCTGACAAATAAGAATATGCATATGTACATTATCAGTGGCGTAAGATGTTACGATTTGTGGGCGGCGAGCTCCATGGGATAATGTATTTTGTGGATTAATGTAGTTCATGTGAGAAATCACCACTTTATAGTGTGCCTCAAAATTATGGGGTGGGAGAGGAACTTCAACTTCACAACACACTAACCGATGGCATTATTGGGCAAGCGAAGAGAGACTCTCACTAATGAGTCTCAATTGAGATTTTGTTATACATGTATATTTATATATGTATGGCAAAGTAAAGAGGTCAGTGCATGTCTACCCCCGGAGGCTACTTAAAAATGTAAACATTAGCACAGGCGCAAAAAATTCAGGACAAAAAGACTTTGAAATAATGCTAGGAAAAGAAAAGAAAATGGCAAAGAGCTACGGACACAGTATGGGAGAGACGTGCCAGTTAAGTTTTCCAAAGTTAACCAAGTGCATTTATTTTTTTAGTGACGGTGGTAAGTTAACTTCTCTAATGCATTGTTCGTCATAGCTATATGCCTTACATAACTGATTAGTTCTTACTTGAAAATAGTTCAATAGTCAAGTCACAAAGTGAATACAATGTATTGCTAGATCCCTTGTACAATAGAGCATTTTGATGGAGTGTACTTTGGAAAGGCGTCTAGCTTAAACTAACACTGTTAGTTTATCAATCCTTACTTTAATAATACTATTTATGTAGCTACGCAGTATATAGCTATTCTGAGAAGTATTCTTCAAAGTATATAAATTTGTTTCTTCTAAACCTAAAAATATCTGATCCATGGATACACTAAATCAATGGTTTATAATTCGCCAACTCGCTTGGCAGCACCTTTCAGTACTAATGCGTGTGAAGAAAGAAAAAAGGGTGTGGTCACATGAACCCAATTTGCACACTGTTACTGAATATCTTTTCCGTAGTAAGGGTGTGGTAGTAGGCTGCCAGTTAAGATTGCGCTCACTTCCTGTTGAAGAATCTAGCCATAATAGGACTTGTGTATTCTAATTGCGCTGAGTGGGACTTCTTCCAGTTATCTTATAGTTCCGTCTGGAATAGTTTTTGAGCGGAGCTACTGCTATTATACTGGATGTTGGAATTTGGTGAGCTATAAACATTGATTTACATTGGTGACCGGATTTGCGAAAAGGGACCTTATCGCGCAAAAGCTAATTCTGAGATAAAGACCAAAAATGCCGCATGGATCATTTTTTCTGAAATTTAGCTTTTATCCATTAACATAACATATAACTCTATGCTAACCTTCACGCAAAGTTTCAGGACCTAGTTCAGTCTGCAAAGCAGAGAAAAAGCTGATAGAATACACCATACACAAAAACGTTTGAATATCAATAACGCGTGCACGGAACTGCACCGCGGGAAAACATTAATTACAGTTACGTAACCGCCCGGTAACCGCCCGTCGTTATAGTAACGAGCCCCACCCATACGTAACTCGGAAATATACGGGAACATTGCTCGTCCGCGTTCAAGTTTAAACGCGTTTTTCTCCACAAAATGTTTTTACGAAGCTACCGCGTTGGGCGAAAGTAAACGCTTATAACTCAGCCGTTAGGAAGCGCCCCGAGCCACATTATAGCTCATTTTAATGCTCTAAGAT
>WLWD01003255.1_pt1 | contig 64908 bp, 51 predicted proteins | sample 6712731 | NCBI WGS metagenome assembly WLWD01 (sample SAMN12718690, study PRJNA576275) | sponge metagenome | isolation source: marine sponge | host: Mycale hentscheli | place: New Zealand: South Island, Marlborough, Capsize Point | collected 2014-11-01
GTCATCTCTCCTTCTAACAGCTTACAGACTAAGTGTTCACTAATCCTCACCCTACCAAGGATTACATCATTCTTAATCATCACCATCATCATCATCATCATCATCATCATCATCATCATCATCATCATCATAATCTAGTACTACTACTATTACTGCTATCACTACTACTAATAATAATCATTATCATAATAATAAATGAACACATAAATTTATTTATTTACTTATTTATTTTTGTTCGTGTATTTATTAGTTTTTATTTTATTCATTCTCATGTTTATTGAAGAGCGAAAGTGGCAGTATGCTTTACAGATAAGCCTACACGCTAGATACTTTTACAAAGTTTAACCATCCTATTCATTTTAAGAGAGGAGCTTAGCTACATCTATAGAGCTAGGAGAGCAAGAATGAAAACTTGAAGGAAAAAAAAAAAAGAAAAGGAAAATAAAAGTATCTAATGGCGGTCAAATAATCAAGGCACGTCGTAAAGAGATATTTTTGGAGACCGCCGATACTAAACAAAAGAAAGATTCTTATTATACAGCCATATATATAACTATTCAAAGAGTTTCTAGAGATTTTGCAGAATATCCTCCAATAATGTACAAGACTACTTATTACACACCTGCTCTTATTGAAGTCAAAGGTGCAGCCTGCGAATCAATGATATCGTGTCTGTTCCTTTTTCTCTAGAGCGTGCAGTGCGGTAAGTAGCGTATCAAGAGCAACTAGCGTGTACGCTATATTCGCAGATCATACCTGGAACATTTTCTGTGGGGATTGATTTCTTACTGTGACTTGGATTACAGCGGGAAAGTGAAAGTTTTGGTAGAGAAAACGACCGTAATGTCGAAGAACACTCTGTATTTAACGCTCACTGTATGGAGCGTACTTATTTTGAACATCTGCGCTAGGAAATGCTGCAATACAGATTGCACACGTAAGATCAATATTAAATAAATCAATTTTAATAAACTGTTCTTATTATCAGCATAATTGTTCCATACTTACAAGTGTAATAATTGCTATTTTATAGTTACCATTTTTGAAGGCCGAACAGTGGCTAGTTTTCAGGAGTACTTTCCTGGCTTTCTAAATCATAAAGAAAATAAAGTTGTAAAAGTTCTCAGCTTGGAAAACATCAATGGAATAGATCTCTGGGAAGCTGAAGTAAGTCATTGTGGCACTGAAATATATAGACTGTCACATTCAATATTTCTGTAGATTGAAGGTGAAAAGGGTTATTTGGAATCAGGAGCTGTTAAAGTATATTCTACACTGTGTCAGCCAGTTGAAGTATAGTGAGTTATGAGAAACAATTTTAATAACTTTGATTAATATTTGATTATTACTTATTAGAATGATGATAAAGGATATCTCGACAAACATGCCAAAAATCTCACTGAAATAAACCACAATGAATCTGATTCTATTGCTACTAATAATAAAAGTGCAAACTCTTGGTTCATTAAAGGACTTTCTTCAATAACCTCTACATTGTTGCAAGGACTGAAGATAATGGAACTATACGTAGGTCTCTTTGATCACATATACATTTTATGGGAGACATGTGAAGACTTTGTATGTGTAAGTTTATGTTTTATATGTAATATAATTTGTTCATATTTACATATAATATATATAGAGCAATGGAATTCCAGTGGTTGTCTGTGTTCTAATTCTAAGTGGGATTACCTGACTCTAAGGAAACAGATTATAAAGAAAGAATGTGAGTAGATAAAGTTATTACAAACACGTGTAACTGATGTTTACTGTAGTAAAATGTTATTATACACTAAATTTATGGTTACGTGTGATATATATTGTGCAGGTCAAATTGCAGAGCTTATTGAAAGAAGTGGTAAAGCTGTCTTTCACACTTACCTGTATGAGAACAAGATTGAAGAATTGGGCAATTTGATTACAAACCTAGAAGACAAAGTACAGCTATTGACTAAACAAAAGGAAGATGCTGAACCGTGTGCCTCAAGTTTTAAGGTATGATAATTATGTGCATTGTTATGCCCACACTTTAAACTTAGTGTTAGTTGATAGTGTCAAAATGGTGCCATATGCAGCTGAATTTTTTTGCCTATTGGAGATTTTGTATGTTTTTGTTTCTACAACCAAAGTTTATGCCTTTTTCATGCAAAAACAGAAGGAACTGTTTCCAGACTAACAGCCTTTGCAATTACAAAAGTTTTCTGATACTCAGTGGGCTTGCAGGTATGGAGCAGTGAATGCAATGTGTCGGACATATAACTCACTCCTAGCCATGCTAGAGGAAATTGGTGACAGCTCTGATCATGCAAAAGCTATTGAAGCTAAAGGTTTGTACTGTCAAGTTGCTACTTTTGCTTTCATCATTTTGCTGGTGATGTTTGACAGAATTCTTTCATGTACAAAATGCCTTTCAGATCACTTGCAAAGTATTCAAGTTGATTTAGCTACAGCTTCAGATCTTGTCTCTTTGCTACCAAGTCTACTTTAGAAGATTATCGTACTGACAGCTTTTGGGAGGAGATATATTTATACTCACAGATAGCTGAGCTACATTGCATTGAACTATTACCACCAGTTCAGACAAGACAAAGGAGGCTTCCGAGGCATTTGGATGGTCTAGTCCTACAGACCACAGGAGCAAGGCATCACCTGTCAACTAGTGATGATTACAAGATCTATTACCCAGTCCTTGACGCCTTTCTTTCTGAAATGTCTAGACGATTTGATGAGAATAATGTCAATATCATGCAAGCTATTCAAGCATGTAACCCTCATTCCACGAACTTTTTCTCTTCATCTGCTTTGTTACCACTGATTGAAGCTTATGATTTGGATGAAGATGCCATTGAAATGGAAACTAAATTGGCCAGGAAGACACTGGGAAAGAAGGATAATGTCTCTTCACTCATTCCGCTCAAGGATGCATTCCCTGAACTGCTTCAGCTTACTAGGATATCTATGACCGTTGCTGTGAATACTGCACACTGTGAAAGGTCATTTTCAGCCCTAAAGAGAATCAAAACTTATCTATGCTCTACAATGAGTGAACAAAGACTCAATGATCTTGCCATTCTTTCCATTGAAAGAGAATTATCAAGTTTATTGTCACTTGAAAAAGTGGTGGAAATTTTTAACAGTCATAGCAATAACAGAAGGATCATGCTATCATGATTTTGTTTTGTTTTTGTCATCATACTTTTTTTGGTCATTATTATTACACTTTTTTGTCATCATGCTCTAATCAATCAAGCTCTGCTGTGTGTACAATGAACATACAATATAGATGGTGCCCATTCAAGTAGTGTTGTTTTAGTTAACTAAAACTAAAACCAAAACCCCTTAGTTTTGGGGTATTTTACTTTTGGTAAGAATAACTAAAACTAAGCTGTAGAGAATATGAAAAAACTAAAATTAATTTTTTTAGAAGACAGTAAATTCGATAATAACTAAAACTACCAGTAGAGTGGATGACAAAAACTAAAACTAAGCAATTTTATTGTAAACAATTCACCTTGAATTATATCATTATTAAATGAAAATATTAATTCCCATCAAGTAATTATTCTCTAAACTACATAACAAATACCATACTTTATTAATAATACCCAAGTTTTCACAGAAATATGCCATTTTTGAAGTTCTTTGGAAAAACTACATGAACAACTTTCTTTAAGGAGTCTCATTATTGCAGAATTTGAGAGGCAACATAAATTAACTAAAACTAAGACAATTGATAGTATAACTAACTAAATCTTCTACATGGTATTGAAGAAAAACTAAAAACTAACTAAATCTTCAGGGAGAATTTGGGGAAAAAACTAAAACTAAGCATTCAAGATATTTTTTTAGTATAAATAACTAAAACTAAGAAAGTCTGGAATTGCTGAACCAAAACAACACTGCATTCAAGGCCCTGCCAATTTCAGCACTCTAGATATGCCACTGGGTACAGAAACAACTCAAGGAAGCTGAACAGCAAAGAGATGGATACAAGGTAGAACTACGGAGTACACATGTTCAACTACATGCTGCCAAATGTAAGTCATTATAAACCCAATGAATATCATGTAATTCATTTTAGGCAATATAGCCAAAAACAAGAGCCTCATCAGCATGATGCAGAACATGGAGCAGGAATTGGCAGACTGTAGGAAATCTTTAGCAGAGGAGAAGGGTCACTCAGATGTGATTGTTGAGTTTTATAAAGATGTTATGCATTCAGAGGAATATGGAGCTCACAAATGCAGCTACATACAAAATAATGCCTCCATCAATACAGCATACTCCAACCAGCCAAGAACAGCATCTCGAAAGTGAGTTTAAAGATTTAGATATAAGAAAGACTGGAATTGTGCAGTAGAATTCTAGACACTATGAGTACAGACAAGGGAATGCTGTTACACTCAACTATGTTGAGTTTCTAGCTAGACTGAACTAAACCTATCGACCACTTTATTTGAACTTCGTGTTAGCAGTTTATATTGTTACAATATTATCATTACAATATTTTTAATCAGGTTTATCATGTAGAGTTTAGACATTTAGTGTTTAAAGTATTGCTTATAGGTATTTAGCCAGTGATACGAGTTAGCTTGTAACTCTTGTCATTATATAAAAAATTTTTTTTTTTGAAATGCAGGAGTGCCATTTCTCTCACCTGATTGATGCTGAGGATGAAAAGAATCATTAAACATGTGTCATGTCAAATCCTATCATTATACATATTCTTTAACTGTATTCATATTTCATCAAATATATTGTATGTGACATACTATGTTCATATGATTCCTACACAATACAGAGAAATATCACAGACCAGTACTAGATCTGCGCATGTTCCCATTACACAATCAGATACAAATTACTTTGTCGTCCTTTTTCTGCATTGATATCTAAGCTAACACTCTCTTCTTTGACTTTAACTGCCCCACACCCCCCTCCCCTTCTCGGGCTCTGGGGGGGGGCAGGGGGACCCAAGACCTTTGTCAAGACATATCTGCATTAGCATTTTCTCTTACAGAATGTCTACATCAAACTTCATTATCAATCCATGCAGTCATTTGTGTCTTAACATCAAAGCTGTGCAGGATCGGTGATCTGTGCAAATCTTGGGTGTGTACCGATGATAATTAGCTGATACATAGTTTCCCTGCAAAGTGGTAGATAAAAGGTCTACCTAATGTTATGGAGCACCAAAGTTGCGAACCCCCAGCACTACTACAACTCATTTTTGACGTACACCTAATCTGGGATCAATATGTAGCTTGTGCAGTGAATAAAGTAGATGTAAACGCTGTCTTCATAAGAGAAATGAAACTTGCAAGGGAACGCACACGAGTTCAACGCAAAATCTCAATTCCAGCCCCGTCACAAACATGAAAATTATTCTTTAGCGACCATTACCCGTATCACCTTAGAAATTGAATCGTTTACCGCTTTGAATTGTTTTGCGGGTGCAAAAACTTATGGGAGCTCCATTTCTATTCAAGTTAGTGGCGGTGGTAAGTTAATACGCTATTTGTCACAACAGCATTTACTTGAAAATTCATTGTCCACTAGACGAACCACGAAGGTAAGTCTTGCGTAGGTATGTTCAGTTGTGTGAAAGTATTGTGCGTTACAAAGAAAATTTTAAATAACGTGACTTGGTTTTGTTGCTTCTTTTTCAATTCAAAGTGTTGAGGGGAGCGGTTACTATGGCATTGAATCCCCTTTACTGCATATACTTAATTTAAAAACCTGACTTTATTTTAGTAGCTTGAGTGTTAGTTGTTAAAACCACAAATACAAGTATTATACAATATGGTTGGGGACACAAAGTAGGTAAATGATAAATTATTTACATGAACTGGAATGGGATGAGAAGAAAGTTTGTGATTGTAAGCTACTAAGAAGAGACAAGTCTTTAGCTGGAGATTCCTGTGCCAGATGAGAATGTGGTCTTTCTGCTTTCTTCTTCTTGCTGTCCAGGTTGTTGGCAGAGAACGCTGAAGAGGTCATTTTTTTATGAAAAGTGCTATCATTGTGGGAGTCCCTTTGCGGTATATCATAAATGAATGTTGGAGTCATTTCTGAATTACTATTGTCTTCCCCATACGCCGATTGAAATGGTACAATAGTGTCTCTTAGAGTGCTCATAGTTGTAGATATTTGGAGATTTTACTTCTGTCCACACGGCTATAGATAAGTTGCTCCTATTACTGATAAGTTGCTCCTATTCCAGTTCGTTTGATTTTCTAGTAAATCAAAATGTCCTGGTAAATGATGAATGTTTTCTTATTCTGTCCACTTCGTTAGATAAATAGTAGTATGTTGATATTTGAAGTGTTAGATATATAAGAAAATAGTAGTATGTTGATATTTGTTGAAGTGTTCTGGTACCTAACGACTTGTTATTCTAAGTGTTCTCACAGTTGACAAATTATGATATTCCAATATTGTATTGTAAACTCATCTCACAATTGATATTCCAATATTGTATCACAGTTGATAGGATGTGGGCCGTAATTCCAACAGTTTTTATCTCATTTCCAACAGTCATTCCAACAGTCTTTATCTCAATTCCAATAGTCTTTATCTCAATTCCAACAGTCTTTTTATCTCACAGTTTATTTTTTTATTGTGCATGTGGATACTAAACACACACACACACTTCTATATCTGAGCAATTTCACCTCTTATGTGGTGTATTGACCCTATTCATTATTATTATTTTTTTTAATAGAGATTATATTCACCACATACACCAAATCATTTGGTCGTTGGCTTACCTCGCTAGGTAAGGTACTGCAGTCACCACTTATGGTGGTGGGTATTGTATTTATTTAGCTTGTTTCAACTCTCCAGAATCTCTGTGGGTTGTAATGAATATAATTAATAATACCTTGTCTGCAATGGATAATATTAATGGTACCTTACCTAGCGATAGGTAATCCCTTTGACCCTACCATGAAGCCACTTCAAAACTCGATGACGATGTACAATAATGAGTTAGTGAGTTGCACTAACGAGTTATTCATATAACTTCCACTATCCACACACACACACCCCTTTTTTCCACAAATAAATGGTATGGTGGTGATGACCCTATACCAACATTAATCAAGAATATAACGCAAATAAAACATTTTAAAGACAACAACAAATTAATCAAGAATATAACATATAACATAAACAAAAACATTTTAAAGTATTAATTTTTGGTGTTCCTTTATTTGTCTTTCACTCCTCTTGCTGTCTTGTCATTGTCTGGGTCTAAAAAATCCTTGCCTTTGAAAACATCTGCCACAGGAGTGTACTCCATGATCGCTGAATCAGGAACCTAAGGGTAACGACTAACCACATACCCACCATTCAAAGATGCAGTCATGACTAGTCTGTTGTGACAATTTCTCACTATGTCTAGCTTGGTGTATTGAGGATGATGGTGGACAATGACTGGGTCATTGCTGGCTCTGTTGTAGGCAAATGAGGAAGACCCACCTCTTATGATCACTCCGATTCTGGTCACTGCGATGGAGCACATTGCTGTGGAAGAACAGAGCATCTCCAGGCTCCATCTCTACTTCTACCAATGGCAGCACCTATAAAGCAGGGGGTGTGGTTGATGGGTGTGGCTACAAGCTGGAAGATGTACTCACCTTCATAACATGCTCCACTCTCTCCATATCTGCCCCAGTTTGACCTCCAACCCTTGTGTGATCAATTCTCCCCAACTTATGGGAACCTTTCAAGACCTAAATTCATTTTAATTTTCGGTAATTCTCGCAACATATAATTTCTCGTGAATTTCCTAGTCTCACCTTCAAGCAGCCATTTTCTGTGTCACATTTATCAATGGCGATGAACACTGTACCCATGTCGGGATAAAGGCAGCCATTGTTGTACCAGTACCTTTGATGGGCAGACAAACCATCATAGTAACATTGAGCAGAACCTTCTCTCTCGCTCATTTACCCATAGTCTTGATGCCATACAAAGGACCCTCCAGTGTGTGCTTCTTTCATCATGAGCTTGGTGTGGTAATGGTAGACCTCTCCTCCCAATAGCTCTCCCATTGTCCCAGCCACTTTACTACAGCGACCCACCAGTCCAGTGAGGTCGTTCCCTGGCTGGTTCCACAAGCAGAGCCTGCTTGAGCGTCCATGCCCATCTGGGACACTGTAAGAGTGCTTGATGATACCGTCATCTCTAGATATGTCCTCATTGAGACGAGCAAGTTCAGCGGTAAGTAGCGTATTAAGAGCAACTAGCGTGTACGCTATATTCGCAGATCATACCTGGAGTATTTTCTGTGGGGACTGATTTCTTACTGTGACTTGATTACAGCGGGAAAGTGAACAATTTGGTAGAGAAAACGACAGTAATGTTGAGGACACTCTGTATTTAACGCTCACTGTGTGGAGTGTACTTATTTGAACATCTGTGCTAGGAAATGCTGCAATACAGATTACACACGTAAGATCAATATTTAATAAATCAATTTTAATAAACTGTTATTAGTGATGTGCTCTAATAGCACAAAATAGCGAAGCGAGCGATGCATGTTCCCTGTAATTGCAGCTATTCCATGCATGCTTGGTGTAGCTACAAAATACTGTCAGATTATTCAGCGAAGCGAGCGGAGCTGACTCTCTAATCAGTTCACGATATATATATATATACTAGTGGTGCGCTCGAATAGCGCAAATGGCGAGCGAGCTGGCCTAGCAGAAAAAAGAAAGAAATAATGCCACTTAGAGAAAATGCAATTTAAAATGAGTACACTGTATGATAATTTTAGGGGGAAAATGATTGTTTCGCTCTTTTTTGAGCTCATCAGCATACCATAACCATACACACATACAAAGTTACCAACCATTTGAAAGTTTTGTATTAACCAGGTAGACAATCTGTCAGCTGATACTGTACAATATTCCTAAGAATGTATTGCATAGCTATGTGTTATTTACTATTGCTGCACACAATTTCACGTCTTTTAAAAGTTGGTAACTTTGGCTGTGATATATGATAGATATGGACAATCATCTGTACTCATCTTCGACAGATGATTGCCCCCCTCCGAATATTTCAGAGGGGACCATAGTAGTCACATTTTCAAATGCACTGATATTTACTTTGGGTCCTTTTTAGAAAATTTTAATAAATGTAAGATCATTATTATTATTATTTGTGAAAATGTTTAATAATATATTTTGTGATACAAAAAATGCTTCAGGAATGTTAAAGAAGTAGAACTTGAACCTTTTTGCTACTCAAATGAAATTTATGTTCATGATAAAACAATTTATTTCCTCCGTATTTAAAGCAGAAAGTTCATACTAAAAGTTACAGCAAATAAGGTGTACATTTGTCAGCAGCTTGCTGCAGTTAAAAATCTTTCTTTATGCAGGTGTAAACTTGAACCACTTGAGTATAAGAATTTGACTATAAAAATATTTAAAATTTATAAGACTTGAGTTCAATACTTGACATAGAAATTTTTAAAAACTTGAGTATAAATTTGATGAGCATAAAATATGACGTTTAGTTGAATGTAGTTGATGAAAAATTACTTAGGACCTCCAGCTTAAATACCCAGTTATTTATACTGGCACACAAGCTAGGTTCTAAATGGACAAATAATTTGAGGACTATATGGATGGCGAACTGTACCGAAATGTGTGGACATAGACGACACTTTATGATTACTGGGACTCCCTGCCACCCAGTTAGTGAGCTCAGGAAACACCGGAAATCCCAGCAAAAAATGCATTCCTGGAGGTCGTCTTTGCAGAGGCACACAAAGAGCTCAGTGCTCCACATTAATACAGCCCACACATTGTGAAATCAGTACATGAGTCCAAGAATGCTAATTGTGGTGTCTCCTAATAAAGTCAACTCAAACTACTACCATAAAGACAATTCCCGCTTTACAGCAAGAAAGACAATAATTACAAAGCCTGTGCGCTATGCATTTGATGTGACCACTATTAAATTGCCAAATTTAACCAATTACTGCACTGAATTGACCACATCATAGTGGTTAACAGCATGGTGCACATACATAGCCATTTGATGTGTATCTGTATGACTGAAATTAAATGTACCACCTGGGATATATAGATTCCAACCACTCACGGTATCATAACTGTATATTGGGGTATCCAGAAGGTGTGCCAATGCCATGACTTCAACCTCCGATCCCCATGCCCTGTTTTGATTCATCCTGGTTGCTGCACCTTGTTGGCTCAGTTTATACAGATGCAGAATGGGAGCTGGGAATTGAGCAGTATATTTGCACTTCTCCAAGATTTTGAATCTGTCTCAGAAGAGGAGCAATCTGATGTGGCCATGTCGCATCCCCAATTGTTCTCATGTGCTGTACGATAGCACCTTGTATAGCTAAGTGCTGCTCTTCCAATCCTGTAAGAATCAAAGAAAAGGATTGAAATAGGCAATTTCCATCGCCAACTATCCTCTTGAAATTGGTCGGACGTGTTAATGGGACATTAGAACCACCAGGAGTGACTCCATTTGGTCCACAGTACTGCAATCCAAGTCTTTCACATTGTGCACGCTGCCAATCTTCATTGACAGGGTCATAGTGGAATTGGTGAGTATGAGTGTCAAGTGACAACAACATCATCAGTGACCGGAAGAGGTGGTTCATTAGCGATAATATTTTTGCAGTCTCCATTACAGCAGGCATCATGTGCTTCCTCTGATGATGGAATTGGAATATGGGGCACATTTGTTGCTGTTTCTGCTTCTTCTGTCTCCTCGCTAATTCTGTGATCTGTACACGACTCAAACTAGACTGACAGTGTTGTTTGTGAGCCTAAACTATTGCTGAGTTTCTCTAATCTGAGGTCTTCATTGAGTCTTTCCTTATGACGTCTGCTGCTGGTTAAGCTAGCCTTTGGAGTTAGTCGTCATGTGACAGGTACACGTTGAAAAGCAAATGGAGGATTGAAAAGCAGATCTTTTACATGCCGCACACGTGAGCATGCCACAAAAGTCAGTCCAGCTGAGAATTCTTTCTTCCCCACATCAGTGACAGTAAAGTTTGATTTCTACACTGGTCCTACTCTGGCAGATGGCACTGTTCCAATAGTTCCACTACGCCGCACATGGTTGTCCTCTACCTACCCATGCTCGAGACTCCAGCTTCCCCTAAAATTGGCCTGGGCAGTTACAATTCACAAGTCCCAAGGTATGACATTAGACAAAATTGTCATTGCTACTGGTAAACTTGGTGGTGATTGATCTGCACTATCGTAGCAAATTGACACAACTGTACCAAGTGCTCCATTAACCAGTCCAACTTGAACCCACAGATTAGCAGTCAGCATTACACGTGCCTTGCATGCTAAAAAAATAACTGGTTCCAATCCACCAGCATCACTTGCAGGAATTCTGCTAGCTCTAGGACCAGAATGGATGGCTTCAATTCTTGCTACTGGCTGAGAATTTGTTCGCAATTTTTCAACATTGTACTCAGCCACTGCTGCAGCAGTTGGAAAAAGATGTAGAGCTTCCTGAAATATGCTGGCATTTCCTACTGCAGCTGGAGTCTGTTTCATCAGAACTTTCCAGTCATCCAAAGTAATTTCACCATTTCTGAGACGCATGAGTAACTCTTTAAAGTCTAGGCTTTCTTGCCTGAGTACTTGTTTCAAAACAATACCACGATCAAAGAGACGATAATTAGCACTGCCAAGGTCAGACAGTTCAGATTTTGTTGCTGTAGTGTACAGTGGCAAGTCCATCACTGGTGGTAGTTGACCCCAGTCTCCAGTCAGTAGACAGGAACATCCACCCAGTACCTCATGAGATCTAGATTTTTTTCATTAAAAAAACATGAAACACAGTTGAGTTACGAGTAACAATAAACAGATACCTTTGAGGGAATGCCTGGCGAAGTCTTCTGTCTACCTGACCAAATAGTTTTCGGCCAACCATTGACATTTCATCAATTATCAAGTACCTAACGCCACAAAGTGATCCTTGAAGAGCACTGAGACGCTGTCCCTCCAAGTCCTTAAAGTCTCCAGTGACAGGAATGCTGAGAAGCGAATGAAGTGTATAGCCATCTACATTGTAAGCTGCCACTCCAGTTGGAGCTGTCACACGAAGGCAATCGCCCAACAATTTCTTCAAGCACTTTATCAAATATGACTTTCCAGTTCCTGCTGTGCCAGAGATGATCATCCTTAGAGGTGACCCACATAGTTTGCCATGGCAGTGATTGAATACTATTTGGTAAGCTTCACTCAGCTTTCCTTTCAAATTTTGTGCTTCAGCCTCAGTTTCATATGCAGAGTAGACAAAATGCTGTTTGTGCTGTGCAATAAAGGAAGGCATTTCCTGCAAGTGGTCATACTTTTTTCCAGCAGCAGACCAGTCGACTTCACAAGTAGAAGCAACTTGCTCAAATTCTGTGTGATGATAACAGAGCTGCATCCAATCCAATACAGTGTTCTTGTTTTGATCATCATTGTCATCGTTATCACATGCATGCAAAAAGAATACATATAAATGAATAAAAAATGAATTGTTTGAAAATATAAATAATAGTCACCTCTTCATCAACAGTCTGTTGGTCTTCTGCCTGTTCCATTTCTAGCCTATGAATATCATCAGCAAGAGATTTGGCACATTACCAGACTGAAGAAAAGTAGCATTAGCAGCTGCATATGTGTCACATCCTCCAAGTAGCTCATCCAGTTGAACAAAATGCTTGTGAAGCATGAGTTTCTGCTTTGAATATTGCTCATATTGTGGTCCTTGTGGATCTGGTGAGCAATAAGGACGTGGTATCACTATTACATCTTTGTTCCTTGGCACCAGTGCACTGCCAATTTTCTTGGGGATTCTGTACTTCTGAACAAATTTCAGCAGGGACACTTCTCTAAACTCTGGGACATCAGGACGAGCACAATAGTGGTCCAGTTGGGAGTCCACAGTCACAGATTTGTCTTCTTCAAATGTTTCGGTCACCTGTCGAGAACCATCAAGACTAAGAACAACGAAATCTCGAGAAGCTCTAAACAAGGGCAGCATCAAAAGAAGATGACATGTCTCCTGTGCAGAAAAATTTCTTAGCTTTTGCACTACTTTGAGTGGTGTGCCATCCTCTTTGATGCTTTTCATGATTGTACTGTATACTTCTTGCAGACCTTTTGAACGAGGCTCAGATTTGGTAGCATATTTTGCCACATACTTGATGACTTTGTTTCTGGACACAATGTACTGCATATCAACATTGGCTCTCCAAGCTGACAATTGTACTGGGTTGTAGGCATTCAACAAATTGTCATTTCTGGAAGTCAGCACTACAGGTTCACCTTCTTGTGTGGTGATAGTAGTCACTTGCTGTAATGGTTTGGGGTAGCCGAACCTGCACTCCTGCTTGCCTCTCTTACGCTTCAAGCAATATGATGTTGAGCATCTTGTGTGTCGTTGGCAAGTAGCAACTAAATCAACCAGGTCCATTTCCAAGTTATTTATGCCTTGGTATTGTTGGTTGCACACATGAGGTTTAATCTTAGGTAAGGGAATAAATAGAATTGATTATGTTGTTCCCATCAGCAGGAATTCCTGGGTTCATTGTACTAACCAGGCCATCAACATATGCAGTAATCCTTTCAGCAGCATCCAACAATTCAGCACTGTCATCAGATGACAATAGTTTCTCAATGTCTGGTGCATTGTGCAGCCAAGCTACACCATGTACATGAGGAGATCCCCTGTGCTGCCACTCGAATCTGAACCAGTAATCTGTGGCTCCAAGAACATCCACATAAAATGTTTTCATGAACTTGCTAATTTGTTCATAGAAGAACCAATCAGCAATGGCCGGGTTGTTATTGACTGCAGAGCTGCGGCTGGAACTTTCATCTGAATTTTCAGCAATCAAACGAGCCAGCTCAGGCCACTGATTGTCAGCGGCACTATGAGTGAAAAATATAGTGGGCATACCGAGACAGTCAATCATGGAAATGAGCCTACTTCGCTGCTTCAACCAAAATTGCTTAGTTCCACGTAAGCTGGTGGCATAATGTAGTACTCGCTTGCTGAGCTCTTTCCCTCCACTACTGATCATTTCCTTCAAGTCTTCCAATGACAGACGTGCATCTTTTGGGTGTTGCTTTATGTAAATCTTACCAGTTTGGAGGGCACGCCATCTCATTTCGGTGTTGAGAGCAAAATATCGAAAACGAGGATGTTTGGCAAACCTGCCATCTTCATAACGCATCAGATGCTTGAAGTAATTCCCCACCGTTACAGTACGCTGTCTTGGAGCCAAAAAATCACCATTACCAGTGGCAAACAATGTAGGGAAGGCACAGGAGATGTATCCTTCGGTGACAAACTCGTTTATTGGAGTGTCCCCTCGAGACGGCCATGGAATTATATTGTCTGGATGCGGTTTTTGTCGCTCATTTATGGACTTTTTGACAGCCTCTTCTTCTGTGCCCTTTTGCACAGTAATTGGAACAAAGGATCCCAATTCTCGATAACTTTCATCATTTTCCTCTTGTTGCTGCATGGCTTTTGTCTTCAATTTTGATGGGTGCATCTTCAATAGTGGTTTATATTGGAAAGATTCCCATTAATAGGGTGCTGCTTAACTTCTTCCATATCAATTGTCACATCACGATAATACTTGTTGTGCTGTTTTAGCCACAGGAGAGTGTGTAGGACAACTGAGCGTCTCACTCTAAAGTCCTTGGGAGTATTATCTGAGCCATGTTTCCTCACAATCAACACATCACGATTTTTTGTGTTCCTTGGAAGGCTGGACGCAAAAGAAGTGACATCCTGTGGCAGGTTGATTACATGGCCTTTGTATCCATACTGACCATGGGGTAGTCGATAGATGGACATTAGTGGCATAACAGTCGAGATCAACATTTCCTCTGCTTGCGACAACCCCTTAATTTTGAATATAAATATAAACATATAAACGTTATTTTATGGTACTCAGTTATATATCAATAGATGAATATATTATATATTTTTAATATGATTCATAGCTTATTAGAATGCTTTTATTGCTTTATATGTAATTTATATTTACTCAGATACAGTTATATGGATGGAATAATTATAAAATGTGTATAATGTGAGGATGTATTTTTATTTATTATTAAAGTGATTTCAAAAGGTTAGTTCTGTAATACAATAGAAAATTCAAATTTATGTCACAAACCTGTAATTCATTGGGTACTGCTCCAGGATTCATATTGTTTTCAGAGGAATAAAGTTTTGGGTTTGCTTTGTCTCGATAACATCGTATAAATGTAGTTGAGAGTGAAGCCATTTTAGTGCCAGGAAATTTTTCTGAGCATACAATACATATTGTTGACTCGATTGAAGACATTTCGTGATGAAATTTGTCCATCTTCTCTTTCAAAACTTTATCTTTAAGAATAGCTTGATGAATTAGAGGAGCAGTTTCATTATTATGTAAATGTTCAGCATTGACAACTTTTAATACTGCATCTTGAGCAAATTGTCCTTTATAGACACTCATGTTTTGAAGTCTAGCAGATTTTTGTTCTGGAGTTTCATTGGCCAAAGCATTTTCTTTATAAGCACATTGACGCTTCAATCGAACAGCTCGTTCATCTGATGTTTCTTTAGCCAGTTTTTTTTCCTGCAAATTGTTCTGATGTTTTAGTCGAGCATCCCATTTGTGTGCAGCTATTTTTTCTTCCTGAAGAGTGCTTTGATGTTTTAGTCTAGCAACTTTCTCTTCTTGTGTTTCCTTGGCTAAGCGTTCTTTTTGCAAAATACTCATATTTTGTAGCCTAGCAGATCGATTCTCTTGGCTCTCAATTGCTAGTCTATGTTTTTTCTGAATTCTCATTTCATTTAATCTAGCAGCTCTTCTATCAAGGGACTTGTGCTAGTTTGCTCCTCTTATGCTCTAATCTAACTTCTTTGTGCACTTCGGATTCATTTGTTTCATCAATTTTTCTATTTTTTCGTCTTTGCTCAGTTTCTAGAGGACTTTCTGCTTTGCGTTTAGCCCTGTCCTTTTCATTTCTTTTTTTAAGGCGGGCTTGCCTTTCTTGTTCGGTTTCAGCCCTCCTCAGTTCTTGTGCCCTCTGGTTTCTTTTGTCAAGGCGAGCCCGTTTTTCATTAGCACTTTCCTTTATCAGGTTGGGATTATCGAGCTCCAATAGTTATAAAGCACAAAACCTTGACAAGTAAAAGAAAATAATAATAAAATAAATGAAACAGCCACACAAATTATAGAACTTAGCCTTAGTTCACCTAATCCACACCGCAATTGCTTTAGGAATCTCGTATCCAGGTTGTGGGTGCTCAGTTTACCTGGTTTTTATACAACTCAGAAAAAAAGCTGCGCAGTACGCGACTACCATCAGTTTTCTGTAGTTTGCGCATGATCAGTAGCTACTTAGCGGTTAGATTTGTCACCTGCTATCAGTATTGTTTTATGTATACGTCATGGAAACAATGGAGACAACCTGCAAGGCAGAACAAGTGAGTAGATTTATTTAGGAGAAGAATTGTATCAGTTGTGATAATATATTGGGTTAGAATGGAAGACAGAATGTAACAGTAAATGAAAAGAAGACAGAGCAAGTGGCTCAAGCAATAAAAAAAAGTTGTAAACAATAAAGTGAGTAGATATATAGTATTAAAATTCTCATAATTTACTTCATTTTAATACAGAAAAAAAGAAGAAGAAGAAAAAGGAATAGGTAAGTCATTATGGTTTAACCTGTAGCTGTTATGATATGATGCACTTTTTTTTGTAGACAGCAATACCAGAAAAGTAAATACGTTATAGTATTCAAATAACTTATCTATCTTAACTGTTCATATTAACCACTTATAAACATATATAATATATGCTTTAAAATGTGTAATCTTTGTATTATCATGAAAATTATGTGATGGCTATCTAGCTAGCTCAAAACTCAGTGACTTAGTAAAGTTTGTAGTTATGGGCAAATGTAAATTTTCCATTTGAATGCTATCAGTTAGAAAATGAACTCAATAAGTACACAAGACGTAACTGTGTAGGCAAAAAATCAGATAGGTCAGAGACAAAAACCTAACCTGTCAATAAAGGTAATTATTTTTCATTAGCTAAGCAGTCCTTGTAACACACAGCACCTTCACATACACTTGTTCACTTGATATACCAACACAAGACTTACTTTCTTCAGTGATTTGACTATTGGACAATGAATTTTCAGGTCAGAACAATACTGTTGCGTAGGGTTAACTATGACAAATAGCGCATTAACCAAGATAACTCACACCAGCCAGAAAATTAATTAGTATCTTCTCCTATGTAAGACTTAAGATTAGGCCAGAAATCATACACAACTTAAAAGGGTAAAATGGAGTGGACAATGAATTTTCCAGTAAATGCTGTTGAGTAGGGCTTATAACTGACAAATAGCGACAAACTTGAATAGAAATGGAACTCCCATAAGTTTTAGAGTTTTAACTGCACCCGCAAAAGAATTCAAAGCGATACACAATTCAATTTCTAAGGTGATACGGGTAATGGTCGCTAAACCAGAAAATACTGTTTAGTGAAGTTTGGGACGGGGTCGAACGCGGAGCGAACACAAAAATACGGAGGGTCAAAGTACAAAATGACATACGTACGTCCATACATATAAATAAACTAGTGGTGTGCTTGAGCACAAATGGCGAGCGAGCCTGATAGTTAGGTAACATTATACTGACAGTATTGTTAATGATAGCAGTTATGACCTTTTATTTCAGCAAACAAATACAAAGTCACTCTCTTACCTGATTAATAGTAACTTTTGTAGTATCAAACATCTGCCATTCTGATAATCTCAATCACCAGTAACTCTTGAACAAGCTCTCAGTTACGATAAAAAATAAACCAGTGTTATTATTTGTAATTTTAGTCAACAAAAATGGAATTACTACTTACATCATTCTTGAGTATCGATAACTTCTGTAGTATCAAATTGAAGTTACTTTGACCATCTGAATTACCTTGAATTCTTGACAACAAGCTCTCACCTACAAAAACAAAAGACAATCAATTTTAGCACACAAATACAAAATTACTTTCTTACCTCATTTTCTTGAGCAGTGGTAACTTTTGTAGTACCAAATTTGAGCCAATCTGACTATTTGAATTTACCAGTCACTGTTGACAAGCTCTTAGAGAAAGGCCAGAGTTAATTTTGCATATTTAGCTAACAAATACGGAATTACGTACTTACCTCAGCTTCCCTCGAGAAGTAGTAGCTTCCTTAGCATTAATACTACGGCATTCTGACTTGACAACCAACAACCGGCACTCCGTATCCCCCATAAAACGGCGAAGTTTTGAAATTAAGTCTGGAAAAGGGTCTTCAATGCCATAGTAACCGGTCGAATCAACTTTTTGTTTCTTGAAAAGCAAGCATTTTAGCAGGAATTTTCTCACACTTCTGCGCTTAAATAATAGTTAGGCGCTGCTTCAGAGGGAACTACTGTATTTAGGGTCCCTGAAGGCCCTTGATTGTAGCGTCCCGAGCGCAGCTAGGGCGCTACACTTAGGGCCTGAGGGACCCTAAAAACGGTAGTTAACGACGGCGCAGCGCCTAACTAATTTAGAACCTAGCAACAGTTTAACAACACAATTGGAGGTACTCTGCATATAGAAGCCCTGCCCTGAAGGCGGGGGCACTACATATAGAATCCTTCCCTGAAGGACCTAAGAGATTTAAAGTCCCTCTGTCACAATACAAAAACTACAGTTGATATGCACTAAGTATAAATTAGAACATAGCTGGTGTAGCTTTTGTATTGTGACTGAGGGACTCTAAATCCCTTAAGTCCTTCAGGGAGGGCTTCTATTATGTAGATGCCCTCGCTCTCAGAGCATAGGGTATCTACATATAGATGCCCTCGCTCTCAGGGCATTAATTTTTTTTTTTTAGAACTACTTGGCTTAGTTGTAATTGATATTAAAGGTTACAGATGAGCATGAGTTAAAAGAAAAAGAATGTCCAGGTAAACTGTTTTTAGTGTTTGAAAGGTGTGAAATGTTTGTGCTTGCAGTTTCAGAGCAGAAATTTGGCTGTTGTTGTTCCAGGGAATTGGATGGATGAGTAGATGAAGCATCATGGAGTTGCTGGTGGTGAGGAAGCATCTGCAACTGCTGCTGGTTGGTAGTTGTGGGCGGAAGATCAGAGAAAGAGAAGAAATAAAGAGAGAAGATAAAGAACAGAGACAGTGTGTGTGTGTCATTATAAGATTTAAATATTATTAGCAGTGCATGCATTATTAGTGTTTATTTTGTGCCCCGGATGTTCCGGTTGACCCTCATTCATACTTCCCTTGCGCATGCGGGTCTTGAGCTACATAAACTCAAACCCGCCTGCGTATCATCAGTTCCTACTCCGTACACCACATCAGATTTAGTTAGTCCAAACCGAATTTAGACTTTGGGGAGGGCTAGCGAATCGGTAGGAACTCTGGTGGCAGCGGTCATCAGAGTCTCTAAGAAATCATAGTTGGAGGCCTGGTGGCTTACCTTGTCCGTTCCCTAGTAGCCGGAACCCTGCCCACCTACAACTGGTGGCGTCGTTGGACAGAGAACTTATAGTATTCGCCTATTCCTTCAGAGGCCGTCGACCGGCGTCCCCACAGTAGTTCTTTCTGGAATATTGCTACTCAGTATATCGGATAAAACTTGTTGCTGCTGACTTGTTGTTCTCTTATAGCTTCTCACTCCTTCCAGACTTCTATGACCGGTTCGTTCCATGATCACTTGCTCATCTACTCCCAACTCATAAAGTCTGGTTGCTGCTGCTGCCCGAAGAGAGTGATTTGTTTTGAACCCTTCAATGCCAGCAGTCTTACACAGTCTGCAGATAGTTTTACTTAAGGTGTTATGACCAAGTGGTTTACTTGTGTACCACACTGCTTCAGTGGGTTTGTTTGCTGGTTGTAAATAGAATGCAGTTGCTGAATCAGGACTAAGGGAAGTGTATTTCTTGAACAATTGAACAATGCATCTTTCTGGATTATCATTGTTCAGGGGTTGTAAATCCCTGAGCTAGAATGTAGAAAGTCGCTGTGGAGTTGTGGCTCAGAGTGAGAGCAACGCCGAAGGACCAGGAAGTCAAGGTCTGATGGCAGCAGGAAAACTATTTTTCGCATAACCCTGTGGTGGATTTACTACTAGATAGCCCCGAAAAGCCTGCACTCCCCCACCGTACCACAGCGAGGGTTCAGATTACTTGGCAACATTTTATCATTAGAGCATGCGTACATATATACACAGTGACATCGTAGAATTGTGGATGGTAAGACATGAATATCAATAACCATGGTGAAATAGGTAAGGGTGGTTAGTTCAAATGTTTCTATAAGTCCGCGTCCGCTCAGCTCACAGTCCGCGTCCGCCCTGCTCTGCTTTGTTCAGTCCCGTGCGGACCTGAACATACTGGGGAGGGGGGGGCGGGAGAGTCATCCTCGGAGTAGAGAGGGATGAGCTGGTGGGCTGCTCTTCTGAGTGTCTTTCCCTTGCACTGAACGTCCACCACACGAACAACACCATCGTCTCCTGGGTATACAGTCTCGATCCTAGCCAGTGGCCAACGTCGGTATCCGAAGGAGTCATCGTCTTTGAGGAAGACTACATCACCCTGGCTGAAGGTGTGGTGGCCTGACTTCCATGTGTGTCTTCGCTGGATGTGCTGGAGATACTGGGATTTCCAAGCAACCCAGAAATCATGCGTCAGGCGCTGAACCAGCTGCCAGCGACGGAGGTTGTTGATCTTTGAGTGTTTGGCTGGATGAGTAGGTGGCGCGAGGAGGGGTCTTCCAATGAGGAAGTGTCCAGGCGTCAACGTGAGTTGGTCATCCGCGTCGGTGGAGTTGAGGGGCGTGAGGGGTCTCGAGTTGAGCGTCGCCTCTACTTCAGTCAGAACTGTGTAAAGCTCATGGAACTGAAGTGGATGTGGAGTGACGATCTTATGGAGTAGCGTCTTCATGAGCTTGACAGTAGCTTCCCACAGTCCTCCCATGTGTGGCGTCCTTGGTGGAATGAACTTCCAGGCGATCGATGCTTTTCCACAGAAGCTAGAGATTCCGTTAGCCGAGCGTGATAGTAGAGACTGAATGTCTTGCATGTCATGGTAGGCGCCCACGAAGTTGGATCCATTGTCAGATCGTATGGAGAGGGGCGTGCCTCGTCGGGCACAAAAGCGTCTGAGTGCAGCCAAGAACTCCTCCGTGCTGAGGTCAGAGGAGAGCTCGAGATGGACAGCTTTGGTTACTGTGCAAACAAACACACAGACATATGATTTGATTAACACTGGACGTCTTACGTGTCCTCGACGAACATAGAACGGTCCGGCAAAGTCCAACCCGGTCTCTGAGAAGGGTGGAGCAGGAGTCGTCCTACTGGCAGGGAGTAGTCCAAGCTGTTGTGTTGTTCCCCGGCTGTAAGCTCGCTGACAGGTGGTGCAACGACGACTGAGTCCTTTCAGGAAGTTACGTAGCGCAGGGATATAGTGTGAGTCTGAGATGATGGACAGAAGAGTCTGAGGTCCAGCGTGGTGATACTGGATATGCAGATCTGTGACGTAGAGTCGAACCAGAGATGACTTGATGGAAAGTGGAATCAGTACTCTTGGTCGGTTGTGGAGCCTGAAATCCCTGACACGAGTAGTTAGGGTGGGCAATCCATCATCGGTCAGAGATAGGTTGAAGCCTGAGAGTGAATGTGCCTTGGGAACATGAGAATTCCGTTGGACAGCTTGTACTGCCTCTGGATATGTCTCAACTTGAACCAACCGGAAGAATAGGCGTTTGGTGGAGTGGCATTCCTCGGCTGTCAAGTGAGGAGTGAGTTGCCTTTTTTCTGCCGGTAGACGAGCATTGGCTGCGAAACGACGAACCCAGGCGTATGTCCTTACGAGAGTCGTGAAGGAGGAGAAGGTCTCCCAGAACTGTTGAGAAGGCAAGGCTGGTACGAGCAGGGTAACAGCTTTGGTTTCTGGTAGCTCGGTCAGGACTGTAAACTGTGGAGGTGGCCACTGTTCAGGTGGGAGGCGGAGCCATGGCGGTCCTTCCCACCATAAGTGAGAGATGTTGAGGTTGGTGGTGGAGCTTCCTCGACTCAGAATGTCAGCAGGATTGTCATGAGTGTTGACATGCCTCCACTTGGCATCTAGCAGCAGTTCATGGATGGCGGCGACTCTGTTGCCCACAAAAACGTTGAGAGATGATGGCACCTTCCTCAACCAGCACAGGACGATGGCTGAGTCAGTCCAGGCGTTAATCTCTGTGACGCACAGTATGTGGGAAGAGTAGGACAAGAGCTTGGCCAGGAGGTAGGCACCGGCGAGCTCGGCTCTCGGAATGGTGAGGCTTTTGAGAGGAGCTACTCGGGCCTTGGAGATAACGAGGGACGTAGTGATGCGCCCGTCTCGATGAAGTTGTCTCACATATACCACTGCTCCGTAAGCATCCTTAGAGGCATCGCTGAAGCCGTGGAGTGCAGTGTGGATGACGAGTTATGGGCATGGCGAGTACTTCCTCGGGATGGCCTGAGACGTGAGAGAAGGCAGCTGACTTGTCCATGCCTTCCACTCGGTGACTATGTCATCAGGCAGCAGTTCGTCCCATGAGACCTTCAACTGCCAGAGCCGCCGAAGTAGCAGCTTGGCCAAGATGGTGAAGGGGGAGTACATCCCCAGAATGTCAAAGACTTTGCCCACGATGGAGGCGATGACACGTTTGGTTGTATTCTCTGGTATGGCGTTGGGAGTGGCTACATGAATGGAATCGTTGGTGATAGATACTCCAGTGAAGTCCAAGAGTCTTCAGGGAAGTACGAGGAGAGGTCAGCTGGAGGTCCTCTAATTCGATGAGGTTGTCAGGAATGATCTCACGGAAGCCGGCATGGTTGGTGCGCCATTTCCGCAAGGTCATCTTCGCCAGACAGAGGAGATCACACAATTGCTCACGAAGACGGATGGCATCTTCTACAGTCTCAGACCCAGAGATGAAGTCATCGACGTAGAAGCACTCCAGAATTGCGCGGCTGGCTTCTGGGTGAGAGTCTGTATGCTGTGAGGCGAGATGTCGTATCACCTGAGTTGCCAGGAACGGTGAGGACCGCACTCCGAAGGTGACTCTCCTCATGCGGCAATCTACTAGGGTTCCTGATGGCTTGCGAAGAAGAAATCTATGGAGATCTCTCTCTTGAGGTTGGAGTTCTATCTCACGGAACATCTTGCTGATGTCCGCCGAGAAGGCAATAGTGTGCTTTCGGAACTTCAGCAGGATGTCCGTGAGAAGAGGATAGAGATTGGGACCGGGTTCCAGGGTGTCATTGAGCGACGATCCGGATGACGTACGTGCTGAGGCGTCAAAGACTGGTCGAACCTTGGTAGTCGTGGATGAGCTTTTGAACACGCCATGGACTGGTAGATAGTAGTGGTCATGTTGGAGATCATCTGGCGGGACTTCTTCTGCATGACCAAGTGTTAGGTACTCCTGGAGTGCATGTTCAAATTCCTCCAGTTTCCCTTGCTTTCGAAGTGATCTCTCGTTGCTGAGGAAGCATTGAACAGCCAGAGTCCTGGACTGCCCGAGCTCTGGTGGGTTGGGCACACGGGGTAGTTGCACCGCATACCGTCCTTCTGCACTGACAGAGTGAGTGTCGAGGAAGTGACTGATAGAAGCGTCTTCCATCATGGATGAACTGGTGACTTCTGGCGTCATGTCCAATTCCCAGAGTTGCGAAAGGTCCGGAGGAGAGGTGTTGTCGGTTGAACCAATCTTCAGGGTTGTGGAAGCAGGAGGTGTGTAATCTAAGGGACCGGTGACAGTCCACCCAAAGATGGTAGGCAGAGCTGCCAGGTCCGACGTGAGGTTGTAGGTGAGGGATCCTCGAACGCATCGTCCATAGTCCAGACTGCCAATCAGAATGTCCAATGGCCCACCAAACGCGGGGTCGGCCAGCTGGAGATCCTTAAGATGTGGAACGGCCGCGATTTCCACCCTCCGGTTGGGAGGAAATGCTTGTGGCAATTTGGGAACGACCGACAGCTTGAGACTGATGAATTGGTTGGGATCATGGATGGAGTGAAGAGTGATAGACACGAAGTTCAGGCTGGTCCCTTTACCGTAAGGTCCAGAGAGACTCAAACGCTGATGATGCCGCTTAAGCTTGAGCTGGGCTGCTAAGGTTTCCGTCACCAGAGACGATGCAGAACCTGTGTCGAATGCGACCCTGGCCGTGCAGTCGTGATCCCCATTGATGGCTTTCACTATGGCTGTGTGGAGGAAGGCGATCTGCGGAGGGTCATCCCTTGTGGGAGCAGAGTTCTCCGGCATGGGAGTCGCCATGAGGGATGGGATTGGCGGTTGTGCTGAAGGCAGAGCGTCATCAGAGTGTAGAGAGGTGTGATGGCGTCCGTTGCACTTCCTGCAATTGTAGGCTGATGAGCACTGTTGAACTTGATGGTCCAGGCCGAGGCAATTGATGCAGCCTCGTCTTGACTTCAAGTACTTCTTCTTCCTGGGGACATCGTATCCCTGGAAGACAGGGCATTGAAAGAGCTTGTGGACTTCGTTGCACAGTTGGCAGTTCCGTCCGGACGTTGTCTTCGACGCAAACGTGGTGTTGGTAGTCTTGTAGGTCGCTGCTGGAGATGAGAGATGTGATGATGAAGGTAGATTGAGGCTGGAGAGAGTATGTTCCAGAGGCTTGGTATATGCGAACAAGTCATCCAAGTTAGGCACCTTGGTTGTGGTAGAGATGTGTTTCGTCCATTCCTCACGCAGTCTGGGCGAAAACTTCTCACAGGCGAGAGCTGTGAGATAGTGGGAGAGAGTGTCGCATTCGCATTCCTTCATGGCCTTGTAGGGGTTGAGGAACGTCTCTCTGAGTTTGGCAAAACCCTCTTCAGTGAAGTCGATCATTCCAGGCTGTAGCGTCTGTTGAACCAGGAGCGGGAAGACCTTCCGGGAGGAGCCGTACTTTGCTGTCAATGCTTCCATGGCCTCGTCGTAGCACGAGTCAGAGTTAACGTGTGACTGGACTATCCTTTGTGTTTCAGCAGTCTTCATGGATTTGAGGAGGATGCATACTTTCTCATGGTTAGAGAACTCGCTACCTCGGCTGGTCATGGCAGACGTGAAGAGTCGATGGAAGTGTCTCCATTCAGTTGGGTTGCCGTTGAAGTCAGGTAGATCCAACTTGATCTTCGGACCTCTGGGAGCTGTGACGACGGGTAGGACTGTGGATGGCGTTGAAGAGGGAGTTGCTCGGCTGTGGATAATGTTTACGTGACTCGCGAATCTTCCCCAGCAAGTGGCACTGGAGATCTTCGACTTCCTTCTTCACGCAGTCTAGTTCGTTGGCATTGATGGAGAGGATCCTGTCCATCATCTCGTTGAACGCAGTACGGAAGGGTGTGCAGTCGGTTTCAAACCCAGGAGTTTCCGCGTCTATGGCAGAGATGAACATGGAAAACCGGGCTCTCAACTTCCTGAAGTCGGCAGAGCAGTCGACGCAATCCCGAAACTCCTCTAACTGGCAAAGAAGTTCTTGGTGTTCCTCAGAGACTAAGAAGGCGGACTGTTCCTCCTCTTCGATGAGGGTGGCATCTGATTCTTCCTTTGACAGGAGCTCCTCATAACGTTGCTGGATAGCTTCGTGTAAGAGGTCTCTCTTGAGCTTGGTCAGTAAGGACTGAAGGGCAGTAGAAGAGATGGAGTCTAGCGGCTTAGCCTTGAGTTCGACCAATTTGAGTTTGTCCTTTGTGATCTGGCCGCGGCGGGCGGTACGTTTGTCCTTTGCGAGCTCTGAGGTTCTAACTTCGCTGAAGGTTGACACAGATTCCATGTCTGAACGGAATACTTGAACCCTAGGAAGCAGAAGACAGAGTTGCTAGAGTGAGTGACCTTTCTCGAGGTGTGAATTGGATGAATTGACACCTAAAGTCAGGTGCTACGCTCGGGACGCCACAGCCTGAGGCCTTCAGAACCCTAAACACAGTAGTGCCCTTAGTGGCAGTGTCTAACTATTATGTAAGGCTTGCTTAATGCTGTAGTTTCAGAATAAACTGGGGTCAAGCCTAAAAAGCCGTCTTTTTTGGAGAAAGTTTCCCACGCACGCGTTTAAAGAGCATACGTACCATCCATCCATACATACATATATATAACATATACCCGATTTTGCATTATCCACCCCTAATAGTATCTCGCTCGCTTCGCTCGCTCGATAACAAACATCCCCAATTTTCAATTATGTTACCCCTGTAAATGTCTAGCTAGCTACGCTCGCTCGCCAATTAAATTGTTTTTGTTCTTGTGTGGGTGTACCTGTGTACCCTTTCTCCTACGCGCTTGCGCGGGCCGGGTAACCTTCTTAGCAACATTTTGTTTTGTTTACCCGCCGTACGAAGTAGCGATGCCCAGCAGACAAAACGTTAGAAATGCTCGGTCAAGAGCTTTGAGGGCGTCAGAAACTCCTGAAGAAAAATTAGTAAGGAGAGCGATAAGAAATGAAAAAGACAGGGCAAGGAGGAGGAGAGCTAAAACGAAACAGAAACAGGTAGCAAAGTAAAGAATCTGACAGTATTTTGTAGCCACACCAAACATGCATGGAATAGCTGCAATTACAGGGAACATGCATCGCTCGCTTCGCTATTTTGTGCTATTAGAGCACATCACTAGTTTACTTTGCTACCTGTTTCTATTTCGTTTTAGCTCTCCTCCTCCTTGCCCTGCCTTTCTCGGGATTTCAGTGCCATAGTAACAACTCTCTGCAACTGCTTGAATTGAAGGAAAAAACAACAACAAAACAATACACGTTATTTAAAAGTTTTCTTTCTGATATTGTTTAGCTAAGTAGTGGTTGTAACACACAATGCTTTGACACAACTGGACATGCACCTACACAGACTTACCTTCGTGGTAGTCTAGTGGACCATGTATTTTCAAGTAAATACTGTTGCCACGGCTTGTAACCATGACAAAGAGCGTATTGACTTACCACCGCCACTAACTCGAATAGAAATGGAAGTCCCTTAAGTTTTCAAGTTTTAACTGCACCCACAAAAGAATTCAAAACGGTAAACAATTCAATTTCTAGGGTGATACGGGTACTGATCGATAAACCAGAGGATTCTGTTTAGTGCAATTTGGGACGGGGTCGAACACATAACTAACACAACAACGCGAGGGTCAAAGTACAAAATGACATACGTACGTCCAAACATACTATACAAATAAATAAAACTAGTGGTGTGCTTGAGCACAAATGGCGAGCGAGCCTGATAGTTAGGTAACTAAAAATGTTTTTACTGGTTTTAGCTTACTTCATGGCAAACACTATAATAGCCGTTATATGACATCTGATTTCCACCCAACAAATACAAAATCACTCTCTTACCTATTAATGGTAACTTTTGTAGTATCAAACATCAACCATTCTGATAATCTCAATCACCAGTAACTCTTGAACAAGCTCTCAGCTACGATAAAAATAAACCAGTGTTATTATTTGTAATTTTAGCCAACAAATATGGAATTACTACTTACATCATTCTTGAGTATTGATAACTTCTGTAGTATCAAATTGAAGTTACTTTGACCATCTGAATTACCTTGAAAACAAGCTCTCACCTACAAAAACAAGAGACAATCAATTTTAGCACACAAATACAAAATTACTTTCTTACCTCATTTTCTTGAGCAGCGGTAACTTTTGTAGTACCAAATTTGAGCCAATCTGACTACTTGAATTTACCAGTCACTGTTGACTAGCTCTTAGCTACAAAAAAGAAAGGCCAGAGTTAATTTTGCATATTTAGCTAACAAATATGGAATTGCGTACTTATCTCAGCTTCCCTCGAGAAGTAGTAGCTTCCATAGCATTAATACTACGGCATTCTGACTACCAACGGCTCTTGACAACCAACAACCGGCACTCTCGTATCCCCCCATAAAACGGCGAAGTTTTGAAATTAAGTCTGGAAAAGGGTCTTCAATGCCATAGTAACCTGTCGAATCAACTTTTTGTGTCTTGAAAACAAGCGTTTTAGCAGGAATTTTCTCATTCTTTGGAGCTTAAGTATAAAGTAAGGTTTGCTTAATGCTGTAGTTTCAGAATAAACTGGAGTCAAGCCTAAATAGCCGTGTTTTTAGGAGAAACAAGTTCCCCCCGCACGCGTTTAAAGAGCATACGTACCATCCCCATACATACATACATAATTCAGCGAGCGAGCGAAGCGAGCGAAGCTGACTCTCAGTCGTGTTCAATTGAGATTTCAGATATAAGGTATGTATGCGTACGTCAAAATATTTCGCCCGCGCTTCTAATTACGTAAGTTAGGTAAAGCGTTCACAGTTCCAGTATTTTTCAATTAACGAGCACGGAGAATCCTGCTGATGCACTGCCTTACGCAACTTTGTTTCAACCAAAAAGTTTATAATAGCTACTCTCTTCTTGAAACAATTGGGAAGTCTTTGTCAAGCTGCGCTTCTTTGCCATTGCTTTCGAAGTTTATTCAGGTAATTCTGTTATTGTTAACTCTTCATGCCTAATCATTGCTATTATTTAGCGATTTCCTTCACAAATAATCTTTACCTATACTCATAATATATTTACTCGCTCGCCATGCATTTGTGCTATTCGAGCGCACCACTAGTATATAACATATACCTGATTTTACATTATCCACCCCTAATACTGTCTCGCTCGCTCGCCAATTAGAGGCGCGGGCGAAAGCGGAAGTCTCACGTACCCCATAAACAGATAAAATAAATAAATAAATAAATAAACTAGTGATGTGCTTGAGCACAAATGGCGAGCGAGCCTAAAGACTATACTATTTTTATATGAATGATTTTAACTCCTAACACTGGAGCTACTGAAAATAAGGTCCAGTTTTAAAAATTTCGCATACACGGTAAAGGGATTTCAGTGCCATAGCAACAACTCTCTGCAACTGCTTGAATTGAAGGAAAAAAACAACAACAAAACAATACACGTTATTTAAACGTTTTCTTTGTGATATTCTTTAGCTAAGTAGTGGTTGTAACACACAATGCTTTGACACAACTGGACATGCACCTACAGACTTACCTTCGTGGTAGTCTAGTGGACAATGTATTATCAAGTAAATACTGTTGCGCACAGCTTATAACCATGATAAAGAGCGCATTGACTTACCACCGCCACTAACTGGAATAGAAATGGAAGTCCCTTAAGTTTTCAAGTTTTAACTGCACCCGCAAAAGAATTCAAAACGGTAAACAATTCAATTTCTAGGGTGATGATACGGGTACTGATCGATAAACCAGAGGATTCTGTTTAGTGCAATTTGGGATGGGATCGACCACGTAACACAAAAACGCGAGGGTCAAAGTACAAAATGACATACGTACGTCCAAACATATGTATATACTAGTGGTGTGCTTGAGCACAAATGGCGAGCGAGCCTGATGTTAGGTAACATAAAACTAAGTATTGTTACTATGTTTTAGCTTAGTTCATGCAAACACTATAATAGCAGTTATGACCTTTTATTTCAGCAAACAAATACAAAATCACTCTCTTACCTGATTAATGGTAATTTTCGTAGTATCAAACATCAACCATTCTGATAATCTCAATCACCATCCAGTAACTCTTGAACAAGCTCTCAGCTACGATAAAAAAATAAACCGGTGTTATTATTTGTAATTTTAGCCAACAAATATGGAATTACTACTTACATCATTCTTGAGTATTGATAACTTCTGATTGAAGTTACTTTGACCATCTGAATTACCTTGAATTCTTGACAACAAGCTCTCACCTACAAAAACAAAAACAATCAATTTTAGCACACAAATACAAAATTATTTTCTTACCTCATTTTCTTGAGCAGTGGTAACTTTTGTAGTACCAAATTTGAGCCAATCTGATTATTTGAATTTACCAGTCACTGTTGACAAGCTCTTAGCTACAAAAAAGAAAGGCCAGAGTTAATTTTGCATATTTAGCTAACAAATATGGAATTACGTACTTACCTCAGCTTCCCTCGAGAAGTAGTAGCTTCCTTAGCATTAATACTACGGCATTCTGACTACCAACAGCTCTTGACAACCAACAGCCGGCACTCCGTATCCCCCCATAAAACGGCGAAGTTTTGAAATTAAGTCTGGAAAAGGGTCTTCAATGCCATAGTAACCGGTCGAATCAACTTTTTGTTTCTTGAAAAGCAAGCATTTTCGCAGGAATTTTCTCACAATTTGGAGCTTAAGTATAAAGTAAGGCTTGCTTAATCCTGTAGTTTCAGAATAAACTGGGGTCAAGCCTAAAAAGCCGTTTTTTTTGGAGAAAAGCGTTCCCCGCGCGCGCGTTTAAGGGGCATACGTACCATCCCACATACATATATACATACTAGTGGTGTGCTTGAGCACAAATGGCGAGCGAGCCTGATAGTTAGGTAACATAAAATGTTACTATTTTTAGCTTACTTCATGCAAACACTATAATAGCAGTTATGACATTTGATTTCAGCAAACAAATACAAAAAATCTCTCTTACCTGATTAATGGTAACTTTTGTAGTATCAAACATCAACCATTCTGATAATCTCAATCACCAGTAACTCTTGATCAAGCTCTCAGCTACGATAAAAAATAAACCAGTGTTATTATTTGTAATTTTAGCCAACAAATATGGAATTACTACTTACCTCATTCTTGAGTATTGATAACTTCTGTAGTATCAAATTGAAGTTACTTTGACCATCTGAATTACCTTGAATTCTTGACAAGCTCTCACCTACAAAAACAAAAGACAATCAATTTTAGCACACAAATACAAAATTACTTTCTTATCTCATTTTCTTGAGCAGTGGTAATTTTGTAGTACCAAATTTGAGTCATTCTGACTATTTGAATTTACCAGTCACTGTTGACAACAAGCTCTTAGCTATAAAAAAGAAAGGCCAGAGTTATTTTTGCTTATTTAGCTAACAAATATGGAATTACGTACTTACCTCAGCATCCCCGGAGTAGTAGTAGCTTCCTTAGCTTTAATACTTTATGTGCTTACATACGCTTTTCAGAAGTAGTGATAGCTCTCTTAGTACTGACTACAGGTGGCTCTTGACAACTAACAAGCCGCACTTAGCCGGAAAAAAGGCGAATTTTTGAATTTAAATCTGGTAAAGGGTCTTCAATGTCATAGTAACCGGTCGAATCAACTTTTTGTTTCTTGAAAAGCAAGCATTTTCGCAGGAATTTTCTCACACTTTGGAGCTTAAGTATAAAGTAAGGCTTGCTTAATGCTGTAGTTTCAGAATAAACTGGGGTCAAGCCTAAAAAGCCGTGTTTTTTTAAGAAAAAAGTTTCCTGCGCGCGCGTTTAAAGGGCATACGTACAATCCATACATACATACATATATACATATATACATATAACATATACCCGATTTTGCATTATACACCCCTAATTCAGCGAGCGAGCGAAGCTGACTCTCAGTCGTGTTCAATTGAGATTTCAGATATATATATATATATATATATGTAGGTATGTATGCGTACGTCAAAAAATTTCGCCCGCGCTTCTAATTACGTAAGTTGGGTAAAGCGTTCACAGTTCCAGTATTTTTCAATTAATCCTGCAGCTCGTACCTTGAAAACACCCTAGTTCACTGCCAGCCCTCTCATGCCCCGGCAGTGAACCATTATTCCCACATACAAATGCCAATTAATGTTACCACCATTATTATGTACACCTACTTACCTTGTCATCCCTCCCCAGCTGCTCTCCCATGGCCGCAGCTCTAGTAGCTGAGTCTTTTGGCTCAGGTGGAGCCGGAAACCCTGCCCCCCAATCAGCTTGGGCTGACTGGGGTGTAATTAACGGGGCGGGGCAAGCCCCTTTAATTCCGCCAATAGAGGCACGACCACCCGCCCCAGGCCAAGACCAAGACAGAGAAGGGGGGGAGAGAGACCCCAATAGTATAATTACAAAATAATAAACAACAACTACAATAACTGTAACAAGAATGCGATACACAAACAACAGCTACCTAAACATACACCACAGGAACTGCAGTAAGTGTGTATTACCAACAGCAACAGCCACCCATTCCAGTACACTTGCGAGTTCAACAAATTCTTGCTGTATACGATGCAAGCTGTGCCCTTGGAATCTTTATGTATTCCAAGTACGCGAGACATTCCCACCGTCCCAAGGTCCTAACTGTGGAGTCCTCCAGGCCCCTAGCTGCCGCCGTAGTGGCTGCACCAATGCGGAAACTGTGTCCAGAGTATTGACCTGGCTCAACGCCTGCTTCTTCCAGTGCAACCTTGACTGCAGTAACCAGGCGCTGCCTGGTTAGAGGCTTGCCATCAATGAATCTGAACAGAGGTCCAGCACTTTTGCCTCGCACCACCAAGTAAGCCAACATGGCAGCCACTGGACAGAGATCGGATGCCACTCTGCCAATAAAAATAGAAATCCCTTGTCGGAAAGGGTCTGTCTTCGAGGCTTTAATGCGAACTTCTATTCTTGAAGGGTGAGCAGGATCATCGACCAACACATCTCCCCATGACAAGTGACCAGAGGCATCGTAGCCATCGTCCGATGGCACTGTCAGTTCCCCGATCCGCATAAAGCCGAAAAATGCCAGGCAGCATGCCGCCCAAAGCATGACCACATCTGCCTCGTGTGCACGAGGGTTCCACACTCCTTTGATCTTGCGAAGCAAGTCAGGTGTAATAGGCCTACGCTCACGTTTTGACACCCCTGCCATGCCTTCAGCACGCTTCACACCCCGCAAGACGTAGTGTAACCTATGCAAGCCAGCCGAGAATGGATCCCCGTAGCCCTCCGAGATATGAAGGTGACGCACTCCTGCCATATACGACTTAATTGTCCTGTGGCGGAGACCATCCACTGCCAACGAGGCAGCGAAATGACACAGTGTGTCTTCATCCGCTGGCACTGGAGCTCGGCCGGCCGTAGCGCATATCCCCATGAATCGTCTCACCCCACAAGCATAAAGTTTATGTGTAGATTCGGCCAAGCCCATCCTATAGAACCTCTGAACAGGGTCACCCAGTTTACTTTTGTCCAATCCGGGGTGTCTCTGACCAGGCACTGGAGGAGTCCCACCGGGATGTGGGTGGCCTCTGCCGCTGACTCCGGCACCAGCTGCTGGAATAAAAGGAGAGAATCCCTAGATAACGCATCAGCTGCGCCATTGTCGACACCAGGGATGTGCTGACAGACAAATGTCACGTCCCATCGTGCCAAGAAAAACGATAAACACCACATCAGGTGCATTGCCCTGTCCATCTTACTTTTGCCGGAGTAACGATTGCAACTACCGCCATGTTGTCGCATCTGCAGGACACCGTTGCACCCTTCCAGAGGCGCCCCCACACGGCCACTGCCATAACAATCGGCAGTAGCTCCTTCACCCTATTATGAATCTCTGACCAGCTATCAGGAAACTTGAGTTGGAACCAGAGACCTGTGCATGTATAGGCCCCGCAACCCCATGCACCTGACGCATCAGTAGAGAGCACCACTTGTGGCTCGCCCTTAACCACGCTGGACATCGGGTAAGTGCCATTCCACACAGGCAAAAAACAGTTCCACCATTTAAGGTCTGACCGGAAGCCTGCATTCAGCCGCACCCTATGGTGCAGTGCTCTCGCCCTGGCTGAAAGGTCAATCATTCGCCGGAGGAAGAACCGGCCCGGTTTAATAACCAGACACGCGTGCTGTAAGTACCCAATCAGTAACAGCAGCTCCCTCTTGGTGCAAGACTTCTTTGACTCCCAATCCCGAATCATGGTACACACGCGTTCCAGCTTTTCCCGGGGAAGGCTTATCGTCAATGAGGCCGTATCCAACTCTATCCCCAGGAAAGTCAATTTGGTGGCAGGGCCCTCAGTCTTTGCCGGTGCTATCGGCACACCCAACCCCTTGCACCGGGCCAGTGCCCTTTCTAAGGACACCCCACACTAACATGAGTCTGGTGCTCCAAATAGTAAGAAATCATCCAAGTAGTGGATGCATATCACCTGGTCAGTGTTAGCCAAGATCCACAACAGACCATCGGCAATGGCATTATACAGCTTCAGTGCTGATCGGAGGCCAAAGGGGAGCACCTTATCTACGTAGGTGTGGCCCCGCCACTGCATACCCAAGAGGTGCCGGTCATCCGGATGGACCGGCACTGTCCTGAATGCCTGATACGTCAAACTTCGCTAGATTCGCCCCCTGCCCAACTCCAGGACCTTGTGACAGGCAAAATCCACTGATGTATACTGCAGACTGCATAACCCTGGGTCAATTCCATCATTGACACTATTCCCAGCGGGAAATGAAAGGTCCACGATTAACCTCCTCCACTTCCCCGATGCATGGCCTTTCGGGACCAGCCCAAAACGGTTCACATGGACCAGTTTTGCGGGAGAAGGATCAACAGGTCCAAGTACCCTTACTCTCCATTGCAACCACTCCTACTGGCACATGCCACGTATACTAACAAACTTTTTATTTTTATTTTTTATTTTTATTTTATTTTATTTTTTATTGACTTCGGTAGGCCCAGCGCCACCACAGCATGGTCATCGACAGTGCCCAGGCCTGTATGCACACAGTCCCAATACCACGCCTATGCTCCTCCGAGCCAAAGCGGGGGCCACATACCCCGCCTCTCCCTAGGTGCTGCTAAGTGAGCCACACGCTCACAGCACTATACCTAACTACCATGGGGAACCGCATGTCATGTAAGTCACTGCTATCAAGTGAGCCACATGCACATAACACAGCACTTCAACCACTATATAAGGCCCCACACCCTTCAGGACCCTGCCGTTAAGTGAGCCACATGCAATACTTCATATACCATGTGGGGCCACACACCCTTCCAGTCGCTGCTTTAAGTGGGCCACATGCCCATAACACAGAACTTCATAATATGTAGGGTAACACCTCCATGAGTCAGTACTGTTAAGTGAGCCACAAGCTCGTAAAACAATACATCATATACTCATCTACTATGTAGGGCCACACGCCCTTTAAGTCACTACTGTTAAGTGAGCTACATACTCACAACACAATACTTCATATACTATGTAGGGCCACACGCCCTTTAAGTCACTACTGTTAAGTGAGCCACATGCTCACAACACAATACTTCATATACTATGTAGGGCCACACGCCCTTTGAGTCACTACTGTTAAGTGAGCCCCATGCTCACAACACAATACTGCATATACTATGTAGGGCCACACGCCCTTTAAGTCACTACTGTTAAGTGAGCCACATGCTCACAACACAATACTTCATCTACTATGTAGGGCCACACGCCCTTTAAGTCACTACTACTGTTAAGTGAGCTACATGCTCACAACATAATACTTCATATACTATGTAGGGCCACACGCCCTTTGAGTCACTACTGTTAAGTGAGCTACATGCTCACAACACAATACTTCGTATACTAAGGGCCAAACGCCCTTTGAGTCACTACTGTTAAGTGAGCTACATGCTCACAACACAATACTTCATACTATGTAGGGCCACACGCCCTTTAAGTCACTACTGTTAAGTGAGCCACGTGCTCACAACACAATACTTCATATACTATGTAGGGCCACACGCCCTTTAAGTCACTACTGTTAAGTGAGCTACATGCTCACAACACAATACTTCATATACTATGTAGGGCCACACGCCCTTAAGTCACTACTGTTAAGTGAGCCACATGCTCACAACACAATACTTCATATACTATATAGGGCCACACGCCCTTTGAGTCACTACTGTTAAGTGAGCCACATGCTCACAACACAATACTTCATCTACTATGTAGGCCCACACGCCCTTTGAGTCACTACTGTTAAGTGAGCCACATGCTCACAACACAATACTTCATATACTATGTAGGGCCACACGCCCTTTAAGTCACTACTATTAAGTGAGCTACATGCTCACAACACAATACTTCATATACTATGTAGGGCCACACGCCCTTTAAGTCACTACTGTTAAGTGAGCCACATGCTCACAACACAATACTTCATATACTATGTAGGGCCACACGCCCTTTAAGTGAGCTACATGCTCACAACACAATACTTCCTATACTATGTAGGGCCACACGCCCTTTGAGTCACTACTGTTAAGTGAGCTACAACACAATACTTCATATACTATGTAGGGCCACACGCCCTTTAAGTCACTACTGTTAAGTGAGCTACATGCTCACAACACAATACTTCATATACTATGTAGGGCCACACGCCCTTTAAGTCACTACTGTTAAGTGAGCCACATGCTCACAACACAATACTTCATATACTATGTAAGGCCACACACCCTTCCATCAAGTGAGCCACATGCTCACATCACAATACACATGCTGACAATGTTTCGTAGGCCCCTCTTATTTTATTTTATTTTTTTATTTATTTATTATTATTATTATTTTTATTTTTTTCTTCCTATTTCAGTACACCACCTACCTACTACCACTAGTGAAAAGTATTGGCAGACAGTAAGTGTATATAAAAGATAAAAGAGTAAAACTACCATCATCTCAATCCGTGGCTCCACCATGGCCAGCCAGGCAATACAACAATAAATAGAGCAAAATAAAAACACCAAATAGGCTATTTTAACAAACATACCCCCCACTGCGCCACTGCTAGAGCTGCTGCTGCCCAGACCACTGCTGGAGTCACCACCAACGCCAGACTTCCCACCAGTGCCACTATCGCAGCTGCTTCTGGCCACAGAGTGTGCCCTGAGCGCCTCCTCCACCAGCGCTTTGACCCTGCTCTCAAAGTCACAAGCATCAATTACCCCCGAGGTACCGGCAACTGAGGAAGTACCAGAAGTGGAAGCACCAGTACCAGCAGCAGAGGGCTCACACACTCTCCTTTTCTTGAAAATGGGCTCTTTCTCCATGATCACAATCTTAAAATCTTTCGTTCCGCAACTTTTCTCTTCCCCGCTAGTATATTCTAATTATTCACCTCCCACACGTGGGGAGCCCTGTGCGCATGACCCCGCCAGACACTCCCCTCCTACCTAACCACCAACCGTTGCTGGTACTCCGCCTGGTATTAACCCCGCCTAGTCTGCTACTAAGCTGTCACACATATATTCCTTGCACACACACAAACTCACCTGAGCTGGAAGACTTCTTCTTCCCCCAGAAGCTAGTGTCCCCAGTATGTCTGTGTCTCTTCAGGAGAACCATCCTCACAGCGTCCACGGCGTCCTTCTCCAGCTGCCCACTCTCCTCCAGGTTACTAACTATCTCATCCACAATGCTAGGGAAGGTGTCACCATCCACATCCAATAGTACACTACCTGGGTGTTAATTTACACCAATATCACGCTATTGCAGTGTTAAAATACACTCATACGTACTTGTATTTTGCTGATTAGATATTTTATTTAGATCAAAACCATCAATCTGGGTGTAAATTAACCTCAATATGATCACAATACCTTAGCCAAATGTAAAAGTTCACCTAACTTATGATTCCTTCAATTAATAAAAATCATGTAATAAAATATTTTACACTTTTTTTGCATTACAATATATTTATATATCTACCCTAGTAGCTATAGCTTGCAATGACATTAGCTCATGATTAATTGACAATAGGGGGTGTTACCAACAAAATCAATGATCGTACGGCCAAAAAGTGACTTGCTTTACCTGGAAAACTAATCCAAAACAAAACTTCTGGCACATTAAAGAGACCCAAATGGCCCAGTACAATAGTTTGACAATGCCTCTTTCAAGATCCATTTTTGATGACAGACTGAATGACAGATCACCTGAGGTACTATAATCCTTTCATTCATGCACGCTGGCGGTTAATAATTCATCTTTTAAACTGTACATTGAAGACAGTGAAGTAAACCACCACCACTTAATAAAGCACCAGCAGGTCAGCAGGTCAGGTCATCTTTCTGCCTGGCCTACTGCTAGTTGAATTGTCAGTCAATTGTAAGTTCATAACACCCACTGTATTAATGAATTCCTTATGCTTTGACATCAAAACTCAGACTTTATAAAACAGTCCAACATTACATTTTCACTCATCATATATATATATATATATATATATATATATATATAATATAACTATGTAATAGCAATTTAAGACTGCAAGAAAAGAAGTACCAATTTACACTATGTGCCCCACCCACTCCTGCCCCACCCCCACCTTTATCAATGCCTTGCTGTAGTTCCACCAGACTGTGAAAGGTGAGTGCGGACACGTGTGGGCGGCCCCACCTGCCACTCCCTTCCTCCACATCCTCCTCGAACTTGATCCACCGAGCAGTCTCCGTCCATTCCAGACCATCTGTCTCGTCCATATGAATCTCTTCCAACTCAACAAATACCTGTGAGGGAGACATGGAATGAGGACACATGGAATGAGGATACGTGGAATGAGGATACATGGAATGAGGATATCTGAACTTCAGTTTCTTGAACATGTACTTCTTTTGACACAGAACCAAAACTATTTACTACCAAAAGAAAAAATTAACAAGAGTTTTAGATCTCGGATATTCCTTTTATGGTATTATACCAAACTGTTGTGAACTCTAGCTGGGAAAGATATATGTGACCGTCTACAGGAAAACCGGGCACAACGCGGCACCCTTCGAAAAAATTTTTTTTGCACTAACAGAGTTGTCGGCGTCCAGATATTGAGCTCTCCAAATTTTATCGTCGTAGCTTAAGTCGTTCCCACTATAATAGACCTAACCGTTCCCTTCCGTCGGCTTGAAACAATACATTTTTAAGAAATCGATCGATCTTTTCTCGATATTTACGCACGCCGCGTTGTGCCCAGTTTTCCTGTAGACGGTCACATATGAATAGTAACAATATAACATACTGTAGAGGTTGAAATACAATATTATAGTGTACTTTGGTTTAGTCCAAGCTTGCTCAGTACAGCTATGGACAGTTCCTAGCTCACACCATACATTCACGATCTAAACACCTTCATTTACACCTATAGATGAGATGCACTATACCTCATGTTACTCCGGTAGAAACTAAAAGTTTAGAAAGGAGGACTACAAGTTGAAGGGTTGAACAAACTGCCTCACTCACCTCACACATGGAATAGACTCCTGCAATTTAATCTTTGATGAGTATCAATGCATGCTTCTATTCTTCATCTAAAAAGGAGAGGGAGAAGAGAAAGGGGCGGGGCGGGGGAAGAAAGAACGAGAGGAAAAAACACCAAAAAAAAAAAAAAGAAAAAAAAAAAAAAAAAAAAAAACAAAAAAAAAGAAACCCCCCCCACCCCCCCCCCCCCCCCCCCCCCCCACCCCCACCCCCCCCCCCCCCCCCCCCCCCCCCCCCCACCACGCCCCCACCCACCCCCCCCCCCCCCCCCCCCCCCCCCCCCCCCCCCCCCCCCCCCCCCCCCCCCCCTCCCCCAGGCATGCAGTGCCTAGCCACACTCTGATGTGACAAGTCCAGCAAAACACACTCCACCAGCTGCAACTGAATCTATACTAGACCCACAGCTCACGCAACCCTTTACCTCATGAGGTTTCCTGATCCTGATAGCTCTGTGTTGAGCTCTGTGAGATATACGTTCCAACACACTCATATCGTTGGCTGACACCCGGAACAGCTTGTCAGACTTGATAATCTGGGGGTCCTTGGCCTTGCTACTGACACTCCCGTCCTTGCTGGAAGACGAACCTTGCTGGTCAGATTTGCGAGAAAACTTTAGGACTCCTGTGTGGCCAAAGTTCCGCTTGCGCCAGGAACCTAGCAAGTTTCTGTCGGTGCCGCCGGCACTGCTGGATCCAGTGGCGTGGGTGGTGGGCGAGTCACTGCTGGTCTCAGAGATGGGAGGAGGGTCGTGGGAGTGGTCAACTCTGCCGGGATTGTCAGTGAGTGTGGAAGAGTTTCCGGGAACTAGGAAGTGAATAATAGTAATAATAATAATAATAATAATAATAATAATAATAATAATACTAATAATAATAATAATAGTAGTAGTAATAACAATAATAACAATACTAGTATTAATAATGATAATAATAAATGTTGTTATTATTATTTCTCTTTTACTGGCTTTTCTTTTACAGGATTAAAAATATTTGGTTGTCACCGGAGATTAATTTTGTATTTACTCTGCTAATTTATCACTTCACAATTTACTGAGTATTTAGATTGCTCATGCGTCTAGCAAGTGGTCTTGGGTTTGATCCTCAGTGACAGCCAAACATTTGTTAATTCAGTATTAGTTTAAAAGCCAATGAATAAAATAAAACCGAGAAAATAAATAGTGAAATAATAATATAAAAAAATAACAACAGCACCAACAACAACAACAACAACAACAACAACAACAACAACAACAATAATAATAATAATAATAATAATAATAATAGGACGGTTTCATTTTGACTGATTAAGCTAAAATACAGAAAAAATAAGGCTTCTTCTTCTTATATGACCATGTACTGACTCTTCAGCCTGTTGACCTGACACTCCTGGCCTTTGACCTGACACTCCTACCCTTTGACCTGACACTCCTGGCCTTTGATCTGACACTCCTGGCCTTTGATCTGACACTCCTGGCCTTTGACCTGACACTCCTGGCCTTTGACCTGACACTCCTGGCCTTTACTCCTGGCCTTTGACCAGGAATTTAAGGCAGTAAAAGATTAATCAGCAAATTTATGTGATGAAGTGAATATGCCATTGATCATCACCACTATTATAAACCAAGCCTAGTGAAGGCTAAGTAAATGAGGTAATTATGGAAGTAGAAGAGTTCAGAAATATCAGAAAGGAAACACAGTCAAAGTCAAACAAAATGGAGTAGAAATACAGGATGGCATCATAGTAAGAAAGTGAAGACTTTCAATGATTATGTATGCACCAGAAACAAATGGAAATAGATTATGCTTAAAATTACATGAAAGAAAAAAGAAAAAAAGAAAAAGAATGGATTTATCACTAGATCAGAAAAACCCTAGAAAATGAATGCCCATATAAGTGGCAAAAATAAATAATAAAATAAAATCCACAAAAAAAACACATATATTCAAAAAAAATCCTAATTTTTACTTTACTGACCTTATACATATATACCCAAAACGTGTATAATGGAATTCTGCTATATACAAGAAACACACTTTCCTACTAAATAGCTTCAATGGCCTCTCACTAAACTAGCTTTATCCCGGTCAGTCTTTTAAAGTCATGTGACCAGGATGAATCGGCACTCCCAGACATGTACGTGTGACATTACGCCTGAATGAAACCATTGCTTACATACTCAGATACCTCCTCATGTATGCTAACAACTGATGAGAAGAAAAGGCACAAGAGGGAGCAGCTAAAGAGAGAGGGTAGCTAGGAACGATGAAGGTAAGTGGATATGGAGGAAATTATCTCTTGAAATAGAAGTTCAAATTAAAAAGTACCTCAGATATACTACATACTTGCTTAATTTCTTGATCTCAATAGAACAAATGTTAGAAATGGGTACAAACTTGAAATGAAGTACTAAAGGTGTGAACCCTCAGCGCTATTAAACACTACCTAGCTATTACAATATAATCTCCTTCCAAAAGAACAAGCAATCTGTTAGCCATTTTTAATGAGGTTTCAAAACAGCTTGACCAATGAAAATGGTACATGGAAACGCTGTCTTCATAAAAGAAGCTAAGCTAGCCAGAAACACTCACCTGTATACATTTTCAACGCGAAACTTAACTCCATTAACTTCCCTGAGCATAAAGCAAACTACACTGCTGGCTGCAGAAATTATTTGATCACATGATTATGACGTGACGCTAGGGGGCGTTGCCCATAAAAGTTGGTACCTACGCGGAGTTGAAAGCTTTGCGTTTTCTCAACAATTAGCCCGAAATTAAAAAAAGTAGCACAATAAAAGGTCTTAAATCTTCATCCTGAGTAAGTTCATACCTAAATCAACCGTTAATTGTCAGTAATCTCCAAAATCAGAGCATGACAGACAGACAAACAGACAAACAGACTGGACAACTACTATAACCCTCTCGAGCATGCGTGCTGAGGGTTAATGAAGCACCAAAGGTGCGAGCACTCAGCGCTACTAAACACTACTCGGCTATTACAATATATTCTCTGACCAAAAGAACGAGCAATTTATTAGCTATTTTAATCAGGCATCAATATAGCTCGAGCAATGAAAATGGTACTTGGAAACCTGTCTTCATAGAGAAGCTAAACTGGCCAGAATCACTCACTGGTATACCTTTTAAACGCTTCACTTCTTTCAACTAACTGCCCTGAACATAAAGCAAACTACACCGCGGGCTGCAAGAAATTATTTACTCACGTGAATATGACGTGATGCTAGGGGGCATTACCCACAAAAGTTGGTACCTACATGGAGCTGAAAGCTTTATGTTTTCTCAACAATTAGCCCGAAATTTAAAAAAAAGTAGCAAAATGAATGGTCCTAATTCTTCGTCCTGAGTAAGTTCAAACCTAAATCAACAGTTAATTGACAGTAATCTCCAAAATCAGAGCGTGACAGACAGTCAGACAGACAGACAGGACAACTACTATAACCCTCTCGCGCATGCGCGCTGAGGGTTAATAATGGTCAGTATTAAATACCACAAAAGTGCCACCATACTAATACTACCTTTACTGGAACTATTACTACTATTACTTCTATTATTATTATTATTGTTGTTATTACTATTACTATTACTACTACTACTACTATTACTATTACTGCTACTACTACTACTACTACTAACGGTAATATAAAAAAATTATTATAAACCCTTATTAGCCCATTGGGTCTGAAACAAAGCGTGACAATTTGTTTTAACATCCCCAGACCAAATCCCCATTTGTATGGGCTCTCTACTGCCAGCCTTCACAGGACCCACTTGTCCCTCTGAGTCCCTTACCTTAAACCTTACCTTGACTGGAGCTCCCATGTCTATTAGACCTGGGTGGGAATACTGGGCTATCTGGTAATTCTTGCAGTTCAACCTCATTATCCATCTAAAACAAATATAACGACCACAAAAACAGCAATGCTCACACTTAAAAGAACTAATTACAACCCAATGTCAACTAGAAGGTCCACCTTGTTAAACTCAAAATGGTAACTCTACAAAAACGGATATCGCCAGACTTTTATAAAGTCTCCGTCAGCTGGTTTTTCGCTCCAGCAACATAAACTGGCGCCAAGCTCAGCTGATAAAACTGTTGGTAACTACAAGGTCACTCACCTTCAAGTGTTCTTTCAGTGTTCACACATTCGGGACAATACGCGCCGCCTCAGCAACACTACGCTCCCTGGACGAAGCGAAGGCAAACAACATAAACAAAAGGAAGAATGGTGAACGTTAGGTAATGGTCGCTATAAAGTATTGCATTCCTAGCTTTGTTGTTTACACCTAGTAGTTATCTCTGACATCTGACCGTAATTAGCTAATCTTTGCTGTCCATTGGGCACAAGATAGTTGATGGTGGTGATGATGATGATGATGATGATGATGATGATGATGATGATGATGATGATGATGATGATGATGATGATGATGATGATGATGATAATAATAATAATAATAATAGTAATAATAATAATAACAATAATAATAATAACAATAATAATAATAACAATAATAATAATAACAATAACAATAATAATAATAATAATAATAATAATAATAATGATAATAATAATAATAATGAAAGGATTTTTTCCCTCATCAGACTGGTAGACAAGTGTTACTGTTGTTTTGTAGTAGTAGTAGTAGTAGTAGTAGTAGTAGTAGTAGTAGTAGTAGTAGTAGTTGTTGTTGTAGTTGTAGTAGTAGTAGTAGTAGTTGTTGTTGTTGTTGTTGTTGTTGTAGGTAGTATAGTTGATGATGTTGTTGTTGTTGTAGAAGCTCCCATGGAAGAAAGAAAATTAGACAGTCAGCAATTAAGTGAGACAAACCGTACAATACACAGCTACGATGCAGTGTAACATTCTTCCTTCAGATGTGAGTTGGACAGCCAGTAATTTAATTGACCGAGAAGCAAGGATCTCAACTAAATTTGACCAAATATTTTGAGATTTGCTAATAATAACTTTTTTTTTTTAATTTATTATGTTTTTGGCATTGCAGCAATTATGCACGTAGAATTTATTTTGTAGTACATGTACAGTTCATAGAGTGTTACTATCATTTCTTATAATTGCAGCATAACTTTTGCCTAAATATAGTCTGACAAAAAGTTTGCATGATCTGTTCCAAAAGTCCTCTCTAGATCATGCCAGAAAAATGAACGTATTATGCTTAAATTTGCCCTATACCAATTAAAACAAACAGAAATGTTAGCAAATTTTTCTCTTTTTAACAGCCAATATAGTTAATTATAACTTAACCCGATGTTTCAACTTCTTGCCAAAGTCCTCTTCAGGGGTCTGTCGAAACGTCGGGTTAAGTTATAATTAATTGGCTGTTAAAAAGAGAAATATTTGCTATTATTACAATTATTTCAGCCGAGAATGACTGAATCATTGAAGGAATAATGTTGACTATTTTGTAGCCACATTGGGTAGAATTGCAACAACCCCACAAAAATTTCTTGAGAGTTGGAGAGCCTGTAGAAGTTAGAAGTATTTTACTCTCAATGTCACATATATAATTAATGACCTTTTACCATTTCATAATGATGACCCTTTCCAACTCTCTGGTTACATCCAATGCACAAAATATTTGATGATGATGACATTGTTATAATAATATAAAAAGTATTATGATTATTATATATTTTTTATGACAAACAACAACATCAATAAGATTTTAATGGTTGTTATTACTACTCAGGATCAATTTTGGTACTGAAGAGCAGTAGAAAAGGCTTGAATGTGCCATTCTTTCAGTGTAACTCACCACTTAATTTATACACACATAATGGAAGATGTAAACTCAAATTATGATAAATTCTCCACTGATCAACTTCTTATAATTATATTCATTGCTTCACAGCAGTAACCTGAGAAGCATGGGAACATCCTGAAGATGAATACAGAAAACTGTCACAAGCAGTTACCTTGGCGAAGATGCATCTCCATAGCTATGAACTACAACAATGGCAGTAAATCTGGATTGCCTGGCTACCTCAAATAACATACAAAAGTGTGATCAAATTGTATTCTTAGATACATGGTTGATAGCTAGGCTCGAATTACTTAAAAAAAAACAACTCTCAAACCATAGCCAGTTAGTCCGTAGTCCAAAATGCCTTGTACTATAATATAGTCTACTACTACCTCACAAAGTTCTTAAGACTGTATAGGGTCTCCACAATTCCAAAGTGAAATTTTATTAGAAACGTAAGTTAAACTTTCATGTATGCTATTTTCACAATCATTCCTTCATCAGTAGCAGTGCATGTAACTGAAAATGTACTTTCTTGTAATGAAAAAAATTTTTTAATTACATGATGGAATTTACAAGTCATAGATTGAGAATTTGAATAGTGAACTATGTTAAGCTATCTTGCAGGCCTTATTTTTTATTTTTTATTTTTTATTTATTTTTTATATTTTGAGAGTTAGCATCTTTATGATGCCAAATCTCAAGAGCCACATGCCAGCCACATGACAGATCCTTGACCATTCCGTGAAATTAAATTCAATAGTGGCCAAATTTGTGTGGAGTTGTAGGTGTGTGGTGAAAATTATTGTACACACTAACCTAACTGTGGAGTCGTGGGTGACTCTTATGGCAGGGATGCTATGGCAACTCGTACTCTAGGGTTTAATATTTATATGGCATCAGTTCAATTCATTTTTAGCAGCAAACTTTTGCGTGCAACACATGTATAGATAATGTCACACATGCACTGAAATGTACTGACGAGCTATATTGGTTGAAAGAGTCGTGGTGACTATAAAAAAATTATTACGCCATTTTATGATGAAAGGCTTCAGGCCAACACATTTGTATTACTTTATTTTTATTTTAATCAAACAATTGCTTCCGTTTATGGCCACAGCTCTATCAGTTAAACGTAAACAACCATCCGCCCAGAACCTGTTTTTATTGGGAAAAGCTAAGTTTGACTCAACAACATCCTGGAAAGTTATAAATAACCAAGTAGTCTTATATTTAGAACCTCCACATATTTATTAATACATATGTACACATAGGTGTTTGTGCACTTGTAGCAGGTTGCTCAGCCTGCTACCAATACATGAGGTCAGGTGTTATCTTGCATTTCACCAATTTTGGAAGACCAGAAGTTTGCCTGAAGTGTATTGGAACAAGAAAATATTCAAGCCTCATGGGCAGTTCTGTTGTTGAGTACATTCATTTACCACCAATTGTATTTATACCCTGTTTGTTTATTACTTTTCTGAATTTTGAACGTTGCAGTGATTCATCACACCGCACACTGACAATTGCTTGTGGTAAAATTGGCAATGATTATTGTTTGCGCATGTGTGGCATGATACTTTTTATATCCCCGCGCTCCCGCGTGCTAAAAATAATTTCGCGCCAAATAAGGCAGGTTGGCAATCCAGCGATCCGATTGGTCCGGTGGTCCGCGGCGCCACTTCCAACCGTAAATTCGCGTCGTCAATAAACTTAGCGGCAATTGATTGCCAATATTTAGTTTCCCAGGTCTTCCGCCGATCCTGGAGCTGCATATAAACTGAACCTGACTTCCGTCGGTCACTGATTTTTAGGGGAAATAAAAATTATATAAAACTCAGAGGCTGGACTGCAACCAGATCTTTGCGAGCTTGTATTAATATTGTATAAGTCTAGTCGATCGTCGGAGTAATGGCTGCTTCTTTACTTGCGATGAAGACGAGCTCGCTTCTGCCGTCGCAGAGTATATTCAACGAGATACAAAGTATCCACGATACAGGATTCTTCCACGAGATGGAATCTGGAGCTAAGGATTGTGGAGTGGCTGTGGTAAGAATAATACATTATTACATTATAAAAATCGTGGAGTAGCTGCATAAATAAAACCTTTACAATGAAGCAGAGTGTACCGGTTATTTACAATTGAATTAACTAATGGAGCCCATTGAGTGATCACATGTCCCTGTCTTTATTTTAGAATCCTAACATGGATACTGATTCATCCAATTTGCAAACACTTCTGGATATCCCTCCTCAAATCCTTCACGACGCTGCCTCTCTCCTGGACAGCGTTTATGGTTACTCGTCTGAAGATGCATCACGCTCTGTTCCCATGGAAGGCATTCAACAGGTCCCAGCAGCAAGTGTCACAGTGGTGCACAGCCATGGGCAGGCGACCCCTCCTCCTTCAGCCGATGTGGAAATGGATAACCCTTTCGACTTCCACACTATGCACCTTCCTCCTCCTCCATACCCGTCAAACATCGTGCCCCAGACCACTCTGGTGGTTCGATCTGAAGGTGAGTGTGCGGGAGTGCCAATCTCCCCACTGGCAAAGGTCATGCAGCTTACTCCGGCAGATCTTCCTCCTATTATTCTCCCAACTCCTCCAACATCTCCACAGAACTCCTGCCCCAGCTCTCCTGAGAGCGAAACCGTTCCTCCTGCCAAGCACATCCTCCACTCTCGCTCCAACTCGACATCTTCCATTACTTCAACTAACTCCTTGTCTTCATCTTCTTCTTCTTCTTCGTCTAGTGGCGGTGCTTCCATGATAGCTGCTGCTAAGTCGCCCAAACCTTCGGACAAGAAAAAGAGAATTAAAGAGCCGGCCAAGAGAATCCACGAATGTGATTACCCAGGCTGTACCAAGGTCTACACCAAGAGCTCTCACCTCAAGGCTCATCAGAGATCACACACGGGTGAAAAGCCCTACGCTTGCTCGTGGGAAGGTTGCACGTGGCGATTTGCTCGCTCTGACGAGCTAACAAGGCACTACCGAAAGCATACTGGAGCTCGCCCGTTCAAATGCAATTCCTGCGAGCGTACTTTTGCTCGTTCCGATCACCTCACGCTGCATCTGAAGAGACATACTACTGGCAAGGCATAAAAATTTACATTTGAAGCAACGGTTATGCCCAGGGACGTGGAGGATTTTCTCAGTCTGTGCAGGACCATCCCAAATCATCAGCCAGGAATTTATTTTATTTTTTTCAGTTTCTGACATGAATTGAAGGACTTCTCCCCATTAATATTCCTCACCAGAATGTATCTAGAAGATACTCATCAGAAATGCCTAACTTCTAACTACAGTTAAAGCCCCACAGATAATAAGGACTTCAATTTAGGCGGTCAGCCTGAACTCATTTTTCTTTGTTTTTGGTATCATCTTTTTTCCTTTTTTCTCTTTATTTCTGCAACAATCATATACGTATTCCCTTTGTGACTTGGACGCAATCTACTCATGAAATTATATGTAACTTTATGGAAAGAATATTCTGCCTCTAAATCTTTCACTCTTCCCTCTGTACAACTTCGAAAATGGTATTTTTTTTAAAATATTTGTAAAAATTCAGAGATAAATAAAATTGAGTCAGCACATTTTTAATGGAAGCCAGGCTTCATTTACCAAGATAAGGCCAAGATAAGAAAGTTAGTGTCCCAAGTGCTCCATGTAATCAAATAATGGTCCCAATGCACTTTCTTGTGGTTCTAGATATTAGTATCCCAACCCTTATCAATGCAAAGCAAGCAGTGCACATAGTGTCTATGAAGAAACCTTTAGCTACCTTTGCCAAGTACTTCCTGCCATGTGCCACTCTATGGCTCTTTAACCTAATTAGTGGTGGCATCCATGGAGGGCGGGGGAGGGGGGGACCTAATGCATTTTTAATTGGCCCAAGTTCACCACTATAGTGGGCTAATTGTGCTCCCTTCAAGACCATTGATCTAACACACAGGCAGTGTGGACTGGTAGCAAAGATTACATCTGATTGCCAAATCAGAATAACAACATGTGTGGCAATTTGCATACTATGTAGTAGATTTTCATTGCTACTTTTGATTCAAGACCACAGAAACATGGAAGTTTCTGTATTTGGCTATGCAATGGCAGGCACTGTGCCATCATTAGATTGCTGGCTTACACTGTTCAAACTGAAACTAGATTTCATGTTGTCCATACTTAGGCTGTTTGTTTAACTCAACGAGGTTGGAAAGCTAATATTTTGTGCCAAGGTCACTATACTCCAGGACAATCTGCATGGATAGGTTAAAGAGCAAACTTTTTGAATTTGACTGTGTTATAGTTTTTATTAGGGAAACTAAAAGCTCTACAAAGTTCATTTTTGGTATGGAGATATATTAAGGCTATGTTAATAGGTTCATCAAATTAATTTGTGGTTTTGTGGTTATATGTGTGATAGGTGGCACCTTGAAGTGGCTGAATTTTATCATTTTCAAGTTTAGGCCAGGAAAAAAACAATTTTATACTTGGACCTTGCTCACTTAGCACATATGAAATATAGCCTGTGAAGTTTATAGGAAAAATAAATTGGTGCACCAAATTTATTTCATTATTCAAAAATTTCTAAATTTATGGCCAAAAACGTAGCAAAAAAGTGCCAAAAGTGTTTAGGCCAGTATTTCTAGAATTACTGGTGTGGTATTTCTCGCTTAATATAAATAATAAATAAATCCCTCAGCCTCTCATTATTAACAAATCCAACACTTGCAATTACATAAACCTTATTGTTATAATAATTGTTATAATTATAATGTACTTTGTCTTTGGTAGAATAATTTACACCTATTCTCTCTCCGGTCCCCATTTCCATTCTGTATTTATTTACATATCCATGCTAAATATATTGGTAGCTAGATCACATTATTTGGATAAATAGAAACATTAATACCAAATATGCAGTTTTATTTTTAAGTTATTTTTAGAAATAACAATTTCCAATCACTGGAATCAATTAGCACTTCATACCTATCCTTGGGTCACAACAGAATAGTTTAAAATTAAATTTTCTTCTGTGGCATACTTAAAGCTATGTCTACCAGGGCAAATTCCATTGCTAGCTTGCCTTGGGGTGGCCTGTCTATGACAACCCATCGCTGGAGGAGTAATCAATACTAATTTGTCTGTGACATGAAACTTCTGGTCTTGACAAAGTCCAGTTCAGTAATGGGTTTTGCAGACATCATTGGGAACACAAAACCAATAACATAGTGGGCAATTTTGAGTCAAATAAAGGGAGAATCTATTAAACACCCTCTTTACTAAGTATGCTGAAAATGACTTAATTATAATAGCCCACGGCTAATTTCTCACCCACAGAATTAACCAATCACTATCACTGCTAAATATAGGGGTTTTTTTCAAGCAAGACGTATGCATTGTAAGACCATGGACTGTTAGGTGGTACAGTAATCTGTCAACTGAGTCACATGCCGGCCTTTTGACCTTTGTGAATAGTCCTCGTTCAATGATACAGTGAAGGCAAGGTTGCATTATGATTTACCAGGAACGCTGCATAGATGGTGATCAGGTGCAACCTCCTTGTAGCAAGTACACTTCTGGTGTGCAGAATAGCACTTCCTCCTGTTCATTCTAAAGCTTCATGAATGGAATTCAAGAATACCTTTACAGCTACAGTTTACCAATTCACAATTAGGATTCCAAAAATTGATGCAAGTGAACTTTAAGACTTATACAATGAGAGGCCCAATTGGAATTTAAAACTAGAGGTTCAATTATCGTTTGTTTGGTGCTGTTTTTTCGAATTTCATTAATATTTTGCCTTAATTTTCATCCTTTTTTAATCATTATTAAATAATACTCAACGCTTGCACTGGTGCGTCTATTTCACAGATGTATGTTCCATATGGGGATTAATAGTACAATACGCTTGTGTGTACCTATAACAATATTAACTAATATAGCCTGCGACATTCCGTATTTCTGGACCGCAGAATTATTGAATGCACTTTTGTGGCTGTCCAAACAGTCAAATCTCCTCTTAACCTTGAGAGTAAAGAATCTTCCATATAAGCCGCTCTGTGGTTGCTGTTTGTGCAGTCACAACTCACAGCTGGGTGTAAAATGCACTAGATAACAGTCCTTTTTGTTGGTATAGAACCAGCCTACTCAGCCATTGGTTAGGTTTTCACTCACTATTTCCCCTCCTTTCACATAGCACGCGGGTTGGTGTGTGGCACAACTTCATGAGTATCTGGAGTAGCAGAGGCAAAATATGGAAGCAAACATTTAGTCTGGCCCTTGCCCTCAAGGGGTCTCAATTAAGACAACAACAGAGCTGCAACATATGAAAATCCCTGTACATCTAGCATTACTAAAAAAAATCTCCAAGATGTACTGTATGTGAATTTTTTAATACTCCCATGACTTGGTATCCAAGAGGTCATTGGTTTTCAGCAGTGTAGGAAGATGTTTCAATATGGGGGGGGGGGGGGGGGGGGGGGGGGTACAAAGGGCATGTGTTTTTGTGTTTAAAGGCGTGTTAAATTTTTTATAGACCTCTTTCGATTGTGACTAAAAAAAAATTATGGGGGGGGGGTCCAGCCCCCCCCCCCCCCCCCCCCCCCCCCCTTCCTATGATACTGGTATTAATATCGCTTACCCACTGGCCCACAAGGTAGTCACTGATATGATCTGAAAAGATCACTACCTACATGTTATCTCTGCTACTGGATTTGCCAGTGCATTAACAGCATATCTTAAACATCTATTAATTGCACCCAATGTGTGGTAATACTAACTCCAGTGTGAAGGGGTACACTTTCAGCCAGTTTGGAATGCACGATTGGTAACTGATTAGATTTTGTGGTAAAAAGCTATGGCATGGAAACCAATACAATTCCTGTGGGTGCTAATTGAAGGCCAATAAATTGATTTGTAGAATGTTTACTGGGTGACTACTCTGCTCACTATAACCAGTTTTGAAACATCCTATAGTTGCAGCATTATTCAACATGACAACACAAAATTGGGATAACATGTGCAATAGTACATGGTCATAATGACCTCAGGGCCAACTAAGCACACCCGTTTTGTAACACCACCTGATATAAATAGAATAGACTGATTCTACATTGAGTCAACAATGATTTCACCTCCACAAATTGTTGTGGAGCACACTTCTAGCCATGTGCTTACAAATCAGTTATTTCACACACACAATAGCAGTTTGGGTTGTACTATCTCGTTATTATGATAGCCACTTCCTGCGCTGTGTACCCTGAGTTGCGCAATGACGCTGCAGTTATTATTGGAACTTACCATATATGGAATGATATCAGTTCTAAAGTTAACCACGAGTGGTGCACGCAAAATGAATAACGTTATTAAAACTTTGGTGGAACTTATACTTATATGGGAGCCAATTGGAACGAGCACAAGATTATAATGTCCCCACTAAAAAGACTCCAAAACACACTAAGTCAAATACTGCAGGTTAATTAGTTGTAAATTTTGTAAGAAATGAAAAAATAACTTCAGTTATTTCTATTACAATTAATTCATCTTTAACATAATTATAATGCAATAAAATTAATCATGATGAAGACCATAGCAACAAAAAGACGGAACTGAATCAGGGGGAAAAAGTATTCCAAATTTTTCGTATTTTTTTTTCCAAAAAGAAACTAAGAGTTGAAATATTATCTCCCAAAACAGATGTTAGTCCATTCCCATCGACCCATCCTCTTCATCACCATCTACTGAGGGGTCGTCAAGGGGTAGGAAATCATCAGCACCATCACCAGTAATGTCCAGGGTATTCTGGTTGTGGTAAGCCTGGTCTATTTCCTCTCTGAGCTGACTGCTAGAGCCACTGCGACTGAAGTCCAGAGCCCAGGAGAACTGCAAGGATGCCTCATGACTCCTGCCCAACTTCTTCAATATCTAGTTTGATTTTTTTTTTTTTTTTTGAGGAAGGAAAGAGAGAAAGGGAAGGGAAGAGGAGTAAAAAAAAAGAAAAGAAAAAGGGAATGAGAGTTCATGTACAACTCATGAAAAGTCAGCTAGGAGTCATCCACTCATTAATCCTACAATCGTTTACTGGGAAGATATAGCCATTAAACACCTTTCCCTCAACATATACATGTATATCTATATATTTGTACCATGACATGTTCAAAACTGTCCAATCAGATTGCCCAATTCGCGTGAATATATTTCTTACCCACCTTCTAGGAGGTGAATAAGTGAACTGTCTAAATCAAAATTAGTATTTATGCACTTCCTGTAGCCTAGAGCCACGGTACAAGTCGGTTGCACCCCTCTGTTCAGTCAGTAAGGGGATTTACACTATCCTCAGACTTTAGGCCCTCAGTTGTGCAAATCCCATACCGACCTCCACGCCGTGGTGCAACCTATAGATACATATACTGCCCAAGACTTGGCCCACCCACAAACTTAACACTAATAGTAGACACTATACACATTACATCACTCAAAGTCCCCTTGCCGGAGCCTCCCCATCAGTTACCATCACTCCATACAATCCAAAATTAGCTAAACCCACATTGCTCTACTTATGATTCCACTATCCATTATACTCCAGCCCTAGCTTCTCACTCACTTAGTCATGCCCTCTTGCAACAAGGTGTATATTGGCACACAAAGCAATTAAGAGTTGTTGATGACTTCATGGAGGGGCATGAATGCATAACAGAAAACACAAGGCCTGGACCCTTAGCGACCAAACAAGTTTCAGGACTCAAAAACAGTCACCAACAAGTGATCTATCCCATCTGTTGACTCCTTTCTTTTAGATAAACAACCTATGTTGGACACAAGACCACCAGGTTGCTTCATTATAACAAATAGCTTGTATGTCCAACATAGGTAAATTAAAGGCTTTTTTTCCCCTTCTTTTTTTGATCACAAATTTGGTTTAATATTTTTAGTCATCTTCAGCGTAAGGTGCTGGTTAGCTACTACATGATCTGACCAAAATTACAGACATTGCATAATTTTAATTTTTAAGGATAGTCTATTTGTACGCAATATTGTGTTTATATCATTAGATCCCGTTGCTATATTGTTACTAGGTGTACTAACTTGGTAAGTGTGCACTATTTTTTGCGTTTAGCCATTTCTGCGAAAATGCTGATAAACAAAGTTGCTAGTGGCAACTGGGCATGCGTAAACGGGATCTAAAATAGTTAGAGCATGCACGCTTATGCTCTAACTATTACGTAGTCATGTAGCGTTTACACCAACTTAATGACACCCAGATTCCCAACATTATGGAAGCTCAGTATGGCATAAATCAACAAATGATTTTATAGTGCATAGACAATATTCCTTGTGTGGAAGCTGATATCAATGTATACAGAAGTATGAAACTGACAGAAACAATAGAAAATCCTGAACAAACTGAGATCTCAACAATTCTTTATAAAAGGTCAATGGCTGTGAATATAGTTAACATCTGTGTTGCCCAGTAACACCACTGAGAACTAGCTTCAACTAGAAAATATGATATGGAATATATATAGTATAACATTTTCCCCCCATTTTACCATGGTAACTTGACCACTATCTGAGATTCATATTTATGAAACCTTTAACATTGACACAATAAGATGACACTCCAAATACACCACTTTGTCACTTTAGTTCCCTATAATGCAGTTGTTCAGCCCTTCAAACATGCTATCACTATGACTCAGATGACTTCCAAGTGCTTCAATATTTACCAACACCATGTGAGTCTCATAGCAACCACTTGGTTGCTAGACAACATTGAGTGTAGTTATGAGGATTCATATGTATTAAAAAGGAAAAAGAGCGGAACCTTTAATTAACAATCGTTGTGGTGAAGTATATGGACACAAATTAAGTTTAATTAATTTCTCAATTGTTAGCAAGGAAGGAACAAGCAATACCCGTTGTATTGCTTTGAAACTTTATGGACTATCATTGTCAAAATTTGCTGCTGACAGAATGGATGACGGACCAACAGACAGACAGGAAGTACCTTAACCCTTATGACCGGTATTTGTGGTGAAGGCTAATAAAAAATGGGAGGGGGGGAAGAAGAAAAAAATAGAATGGAATGCGAGCACAAGACAGCGAAAGAGAAACCCCAAGTATAGAAGTCATTGCAGTTGTTTATTTCATTGTGATATAACTGTTGTTGTTATTGTAAGTACTATCAGTGAAAATAAAAGAAATGTACCACCCTTAGAATACTACCACTGTCATGTATGTACAATGGAAGTGAAAAAAGCATTATTGTGAAAGTTAAATACTATATCACTTGCAACAGCCAATACCACAAAATATTTCTAACTGGCTCAGTTTTCACCAGTAGTTATTCTCACTTATAGACTCTCTGCCCTAGCCTTGTATTGAAGTCACAAACCAAAAATATTGTTAAGCTTACTAAACTTTTCATAATCCACACGTGGTTATATATACATGCAAGCCTGTATAAGGAGACCACGTAGTGATAGTACTCAGCTTTGTAAACAGGTAGCTTGGGAAGTGCTTTAAAAAAAAGGGTGACTTACTCGGAAATGTTGATCCCACTACTGTGTCTAAATATAGAACATTGGTAATAAAAAGTCTAAAAAAGTTCAAATCTGTAATCATCTTGAAAGTAAACAACAAGGTGCTCATAACATTTTCACTTCATACGGACTTCGGAAACCTAATCGTGTAATCTAGAAACTAAGTACAAGGGCATTTAATGGATCCTACCTTATAGCTTTGACACATAGGTATGATATATTAGCAGTGAAAAGGCCCCTGTAATTGTACTTACAATTAGAAATTATTAGGAACAGAAAACAACAACTAAATGTTTGTTATCATGTTTTTAACTTGTGAAATTGGAACACGCTCAGGTAATATATTACCGTGATATTCAAACAATAAGCATCACATCGCGCAAGGAAACCGGTTAAACAACTGACGTGTGAAAACAATAAAACAAGGTCGTGTAGAATGGTGTACAGAACAAACTTGCTTGACAAGCTGCTCCAAATGCTCTCTGACAAGGTTTGACAAGAACCTGAGTGTATTCAATGACAACATCAGACACTTCATTTCCAGCTCTTCCAAGTCCGACAACACAAAATTGGGAGCTCATCGAGAGAGCATGTTGTAGCTATAAAATGCATTTCCATTACCCCTTGCCCACACATGGAGACAAAGGCATCCAACATCACCATGGTAATTTGTTAAAACAGGAAGTTAATGATTGCAGGCTTCCCCTCTACCTTTCCTGACAAGCTTTTCTGACCATGTTTTCCACAGAATTTACCACGTAACCTTTTACACTTGGACTAATGATAATAGAAAAGTAACCCATACTTGAGAGCATAACTCGGCTTGCATAAACCTAGCAAATTGGCTTCCGCAACCAACATTCAAGTTACTAATGCACTCAGGCTCTCAAATACCTTTTTCTAAAATAATTGAGTCATCATATGTTAGCTCCATATGGAACAAATAAGATGGCATGTGTTCTGTCTTATCAAGTATCTGTGGTTAAAATGTCTACAATTTCCCCCCTCCCCTGCTACAACACACACACACACAGCTACAGCACTATAAACATAAGAGATGCCATAGAGTTCCTGAGCTTTCACTACAACAACAACAACAAAAAGAGAAGTCTCATGAATCATGTTTATATAGAAACTCCACAAGGATTGTAACAACCTTTTTCAACATGAAACTGGAAGGTGAGTGTTTCTGAAGTCTAAAGTGAAGGTGTTAATTAGAAATTACTTGTAAATAAGCATTGGTCATGGCAGCAGCTAATTAACATAGGATATTAAAACTAATGCAAACACACTATTTTACAGACACCGCACTGGATTCAATAATGATGATGATGAAAATAACAGTAATAGTAATGATAATAGTAATAATAATAGTAGTCACATCGGAGTCTCAGCTAGAGCAACTCAGCTGTCATCTTTGTTCATCTTCCTTCCGATAATATATTTACAATTGCCACTTATTCATTTTTGTATTGCTTTTTAAACATTTTATATTTTACTGCTGGTGTGGTAAAAAAAAAAAGTAGTAATAATAAAATTTTTAAATAATACATTTTAATAATAAAAAATATTAAAGATTTCACAAAATAACATCTCCACTACAACTCAGTTAAGTTCTACAAACCCCATGAAACATCTGACCCACAATTTCACTTTATCCCTCAAATCTCTATCTTCTCAATACCTCGGCTTAAACAAGCTCCAATTTATGTTTACCCGTTTTCCAAGAAAGTGGAAGCATTGACCCAATGTCAGTTTACAGGCTTGTCAGTGGATCATTACTTTTCCCAGTGGCCTTGTTCCCCACAACCAATTAGCAACTCCAGCCAGAGTGCTAGCTAGCAGCCGACCTGTGTACCCATCCATGTACTTTCAACCACGTGTCATTAACATAACATTATTCATAGCTGACTTGTGCTTCTTTTCCATTTTTAGAAGAATGTTGTCTGTTAGTTTACCTTTCTTTGTGCCAGTTTCCATATTGTACCTTCTCATTCTGTTGCTTTCCTAATTTGTTTACGAATTGCCCTTTCATGAGAATTCTTGTGATGTAGTCAGTGAGTAAACCCTGCGACCAGGTCCATCTAAAAAAGTTTCGGTTTTAGCATGGCAAAGTCTGAATACACACTTTCAAGCCTACAATACTCGGTATCGTTCCCTTTCTCACTAACCATCCAAATGTTTCTTAAAACATGTCTTCAATAACCACAGAGTTAATCTTGAAGGGTTTGATCTATATAAAATCAAAATCCATGTTTGTGCATGTGTGAGTGTGTGTTAAGTATAGATGGTTCTAGGGCTAGGCATTTTCAATGGCAGAAAAATTAGAAAACTAAGCTCAAGAGGAAAAAACAACACCATCAACTGAAAAGATCCCATTAGTGCACTTGATGTTATCAACTTGTTTAATTTAACCAGTTGAGATACAATAAATATTCTGTTATATCATACTTGGAACACCATACATACCCAGAAATGAAATGGAACTTCTCACTGTCTGTCTCACAGTACAGTATCACTGAATTAAAAAGAACACAAACTCCTCCTAATTGCACAGAGTTACACCACAACACCCAGTACAGGGGCAGTCCCAGGGGGTTTCATTGAAACAGTTCCAACCACAATGAGTAGGCAAAAATAAGAAGCAATAAGGAATAAAAAGAAATTCTATTTCATTAAAAGTGAGATCTAAAGAAGGCCAACAAGATATTTCTCTATAGCTTCATCTTTCACTACCTAAAACAAAGGGTGAAAAATCTACTCTGAGTGAAGCTGAAAAAATATCGTTTTCATTACAGTTGTGTGGGTTCTGTTGAAACAAGCCCTTCATTGGAAATAGCCAGCTACTATGCCTGCTATGTGGAGGTCAGTGATATAACTCCTCACACCACTTACAAGAGTTGTATCACTTTCAGATCTCATGCTAACAAAATAAGCACTAGGCAACCAAGACATCACAAAGTGAAATCACAACCTACTCATCCTGCGTTCTTTCCATGTTGTATGAGTAAAGTCACCTGTGCTCAACTCCATCAAACATTTTTGTAACAACAACAACAAAAAACAAAAAAAACAAAAAAAAAACAAAAAAAAAACAAAAAAAAAATCTATATATATTATTATATAAAAGTAAACCAAAAGTTGATCTATCAAGAATATATAAGATCTCTATAATAAATATGTACAACACGTATTTTTATGTGAAATGTGACAGAGTTTACGAACGGGACAATAAGGAAATTGCAGCAATTTCTACTGTATTTAAAACAAATACTGTATCCTATCCCCATACTCTGAAAGATGTTATTTTATATAATGATGTCAAACATGTAAACCATCTTCTAACACAAAACTCAACAAACGATATTCTTTTAGGCTCCCACTTACACAAGTGAAAATAACTTGAGGCCATTCTGGGCGTTTGGGATTAAAGTTTAATAATAAACAAAGCTCACATGGCTTTTTCCAAATTGCTCCTCCATTAACATTTGGTGGAAGATTGACAGTACAATAATGTGAATGGTCTGTGGCTGTAAGCTGAGAGTTCGGTCATTTCTTCATTCATCCTGTCAGCCACAAATTCCAAAGACTGACACATCCAACTTTAGATTAAAATGTGTTTTAAGCCACTTTGTTGTAACAAACCATTTGCTGTTGTTTTCAGAAAAACTTTAAGATTGCCTTAGCTGAGTGTAATTAATTTATCGTTATTACAGAATAATTAAAGTTTAAAAATAGCAGTTTGATTATAATTAGCACACACTGGACTGCCAAGCCAGCATTAGGAGTCCTTTTCAATCACCAGCCACGTCACCACGTCAACTTGGCCAACAAGCCGGACAACGATTCCACATCACCATGGCAATATCAATTACTCAAAACAAGTCGCCCTCCAGGGCTACAAGCCACACCTCATTAATCCTCCAGGAACTTCACGGCTATCGGGTAGGAAGTGAAGGACATCGATTCTGACTGATATGATATAGGGCAGCAGACAGGATACAGGGCAACAAATGTAACCAATTAATCAAATATCTTACCAGGAGATGCTATAATGATCTCATACTTTAACAGTTAGCATCTCTTTCTTGAACAGTTAGCAAAGTTTCGTGCTAATAGACTCAGTCTCTTGTATTCTACAGATCTAGTAATTTTTTTTTTGTATATTTTAGGAACAGCAGCCAAAAGCCACATAACATGGAAAGGCTAGTTCTAACTAAATTAGCTGCCAGTGATTCCAGAAAATACGATTGAAGCATTTTGATTGCAGGGAGGGGGGTGAAAGAGATGGTCCTAACATTGGAAGGCCTAAATATCACCATTCGAAGGGGCCATAATAGGAAACCAAGAAAAGAAAGGAAATACAGCATTTCTAAATTCCAACAACAAACTAGATGTGGAACCATAAGCACCCCAAGAGATGATGGCAGAAAGAAGAAAATGGGAAAATGAAGGAAAGAAGTGGAGTGTTCGAGTTGGGGTGGGAGGGGTGGGGGGGGGGGGGGGGGGGGGGGGAAGGAATGCTGAATTTACGAAGACCAAGATAAGCTTTATTAAGCCAACTTTATTATACAATTACCAAACAATAACAACAACAACAACAAATAAAACCCAAGTAAACTGCTTTTCTTGCACATCTGTCCCGTATTCCTTGATAAATCCCCACAAACACTATAAATAAATGAACAGCTTCATAATGCTATCATCGAAGTTCATAATTTCTCACCTACTAATGAAATATCTCGGTTCTTTTCAAGTAATCATGCTCGTTAACCACACAAGAAAAAATGTGTACACTTGGAAGGCACGCCACGGCAAAAATCATTTAATTAACATACCAATGCAAATTCACTACATGCGTTGTGATATTGCAAAGCCTAAAAAACTCATTAACAGCATCACGGTCTACAAAGCCTACGACAACAATCAAGATAGTGAGGATACTCCCACTAATCATCACAGCAAAATACCGTGTCCAATTAGCACCTAGAATTGGAAACCCGAAACCCCAGACTTCTGCGCATTTCAAGTATGGAGGAGTAGAGGCTGCGAAAGCTCCCATCAGTCAGAAAGGCTTCCAACCAAACATTTGAACCTTCCTTATCACAGCCCATGGGCAATGCCTCCATGCCTTATCTTCAACCAGCTCCAACCACTGGCAGATTCCAAACCGCCAAATTTGAGCATGATGTCTAGCTTGGGGTTGATAGAACCCACACACTTAGCCAGCCAATGGCCACTGGAATCTGATGAAGGTAGTGATAAGGGACGAGATTTTTTTAAACAACAAGCCCTTGGTTATTTTTGTTTTCTTGCTGCCTGATCTGATTGATAAAGGCAATAAGGCAAACTGGTTCATTATTTACTATTCTGCACGCTATGCACAAAAACAACACTTTACTTAAAACAATTATTGCTACGCAGAAGCAAAACAACCACAAAAGGCAAGTGATGTACGCTAAAAACTTGCTGACGTATACAGGCAGTGAAAGAGTACAATTATAAACTTCTGCATGCAGTGTATAGCGTACATTTCTAATCTCTTTTACATACAACATAAAATTGATTGTAACTAAGTAAAAAGAAAAAAATTTAAACTAAAAAATTCTCAAAGGAATTACACCCCCAGCAGAATCCACTTAAGATCACGTTTAGTACTACAAATAATGCAAAGTACTACTTTCTGCTTCTCTAAATTACTATAAAGTCCAGAGCACAGATTGGTTAAAATGAATTACCAACTTACATGTGATACCTAATGATATATTCTTCCTTCAAAGGTAAATAAACACACAACACAATTTTCACCAAGGAAAGATTTACCCAAGCTGCTATAGAGCTATGTTACAACAAATTCTTCACACGTGCACTGAATAAGCTTCTAAATGGTCAAGAAATTCCACATACGTGTTCCTACATGGTCAAATTATCACGGAGACCATGATGAGAAAGAAAATTGAGACAATAGCATCCAGCATTACAATAAATCACAACTTACACAAGACATTGACTTAAGATGAAATATAAGATGAGGAAAGAATAAAGGGGAACGAAGAAGGAGGGAAGAAAAAAAAAGGGAAATATTGAATACCAGTGATTCAATATACCACTTGCTGAGCAAGAGTCACATGCCGTAGTAGTGGAAGTAATGTGTGAACTATTGAATATGTAGACTGATAATAAGTCCCTGTCTCACTGACAGATATGGCAAGCTAGTGATCACATGACCAAAGATTGAGTACTCCACTTCCTGAGTATGTGGTTTAATCATCTCAAGTGTGAAATTCATTAACTGAAGGAAAAAAAAGGCAATTTTTTTTTACGTTGAAAATAAAATTCCTAAATACCAAGGAAGCTTTGCTCTTTGCCGATAATCACCAGCTTCTATAGATTCCTCAATCTATTGGCTACGCACAAAGCCTGTTTTATTAACAGCGAAACTGATGGGATTTCACCAGACCAGCAGCATGGGTTCCCTAGTTGCCGCTTCAATCCTTACAAGAAAGAACCACATAAAGGAAGCGACAATGTATCGCTCATTACAAGTCATTATGACCTGCGATGCACCGCCATGAAAACGCATCATGAATACCGTTAGTGGACGATAGAGATAAAAAGCTTCACAATGGACCCCACAAGCTCTCGAGGGGGAGGATCATAATTGGAAGAAAATTGCTTGCATTCCACTTGTGTCCATAAATAAATCGCACTTGATAGAGAAAAACAATACGTGCACATATCTTTGCTTTATGACTTTCTTGCCTGTGAGCTCACACCTCTTCATTTGTTGAAAGAGATGTTCAATTCTGTACATTATGCCCCTGAGAATCACGAGATGTTAGATTGTGTGGGTTATTTGATACCAAATAAGTACAGATCTGTAGGAAATGAACACAAATACTGTATGGCTCATGCATGTGTGTGCAAGGTTATACGTGACATGACCGTTAAAAAAATTAGAAATAGAACTTCTCGGCAAAAGGTTCCAATGACTTGTGTATTGTCATCATGTATTTGCAATCAGCACTGCTTGAACTCCAATCTACCCCAATTTAATAAGTTTGCTCTGACTTGGTTGGCTGGATATAAGGTGCCAGTACGTATGGGATTCAGATAAGAGAGTTCTAACTGAACCCACAAATAGTCATTGAAATCAACAGCTTAGATTTCTCACCCAGCAACCCCGCCTCGTCTAACCTATGTACTAAGCTATATGCTATGAATCTGAACAGTGGATCAGCATGAGGTCAGCAACATGTAAATTCATAGAACACTCAGTGCACACAGCCAGCAGCAGGTAATGGATGCCCTGCATATGGTTGACCTCCCCAACCTTGTTAATGATATTCATGAGACTAAAACCATTCACATGAATAAATGATTAGTTATTATGGGTTAGAGTGACAATGTTAAAAAAAAAAAAAAAAGTGAAGGCAGGCACCAATGGTTCAATTTAATAATTTTTTATGACAGGAAAAATACATATTTCATTAAACAGTGCTATTTCTATTAGCGAGGGTGTACTCTACAAGGAATAAATTCAGCACTCTTACTTTTCCTTTGCTAATGTAAAGATTGGGTTCCTTGGGCCAGCTCTTTGCCAGGACATCAAGTTCTTTTAGTGACTCCTAAAGAAATAAAAAGGAATCTTACCAACAATGATACATACTAATATAAATATATGAAGATAATTTTCTTTAAATTCAAGCATTTCCTCATTCACCTCCAACCAAGGTTGACTTTAAGTCAGGTCTTGGTACCCTAGAAAAGCCTTCGACCCCCAGAAATATTTTAGTACTAACATTTTGACTATGCAACATGCTTTTTCCATGGAACTAAATAGTGTAACAGTCTCTTATACGTGTCTGTACTTTAAATAGATTGATTTTCTGCATGCAGCCCTGCCAGCAAGCTACACTTTTGAAATTTCCTCTCTCCCTCTCACCATCCTCACGTCCATCAAAAGTTTCCATAGTTACTTGAACAAGCTCCTCCCTTGTTGGATACAATTATCTACTCCCTCTATGCTCACCATCACCAATCAAACAAACCCCACCTACCCTAATTTCATGCCACCCAGAATCTCATCCATCCTATCCAGATCAGGTTATAACTGAGCTTGCAATCTGTCCCTCTCACCCAGATTTGTATTCAATGAAGGTTTGCAAACAATGATGACATGCAGGAAACCTCGGCAACAGCTTGGGAAATGACTCAATCAGATGTGTGACTCTTTCACACACTGACACACCACACACTGTTGCTGTTGCTACTACTGCCCTCTACCATAAGTGTATTAGCATGAAAGCACCAAGTGCCACAAATATATGACCAGGGGGAGGGTGCTTTCCCAAATTAACTCAAAAAATCAAGTCCAACTAATAACCTTTGTTCCTTGCAAAATCAGCAGACTCTCTGCCATGCCACGCCCCTCCTCTCTCAACTTACCTCCAATCTTCCAGTCATCTCCAAGACCTTGGCCTTGTGGAACCGAGGGATGGGGTTGAATGGATTGATAGCTAACGCTCTCTCGAATGTTTCCAGAGCTTTATCAAACTTGGACTGGCGCATCTGAGCCTATAGAGATAACAAAACAAATGCACAGGATATATTTACCAATTCACAAATTCTTTCTCAGCTTCTTATATTAAATTAGAGGTATTCCCTCCTCTTCACACGATTTTTCATTGTGAAGGATTAATAAAAAATTGACTGTCAAGTGACCATAGCTCAGTGATAGAGCACTTGTGCATTAAACAAGTGGTTCAGAATTTGATCCCCAGAAACAGCCAATTCTGTATTGCTAAAAAAAAAAAACCTGAGAAAGATATTGATCAGGTGCACTTGTATATTAAAAATAATATAATAATTAGAGTCTCTAGTGCAAACCTTTGCACACAAAAGCTAATTAGCTTACCAAATAACCCATTGACTTGCATTCCAATTGTATTATTAATGATATTCACTTATTTTGATCACTAATGATCAAAGAAGCCCATCTACTTCACACCACTATTATCACATAGCTGTGAACTCTAAGCTTTCATGCTACCAGATACTGCAAACACCAAAGGATCTGTTATTTCAGAACCAATACCTCTAACAGCAGCATCAACTTACCAAACCTTAGGACCATCACTAAACTAAGGCTTCCGCACATGTTGGTTAATGAAACCAAAATAGCCAGCACATAGTTCAGATAGAATCAATGCATAGCTGTGTCACTGTGTAGTAGCCAGGCAACCAGTCCGCGTGTCAGATTACTGAGTTCCACTCAAAGACAGTGTCTATTGATGCAATACGGTATGAGAACAGATTGGGAAAAGGTCGACTCAAAACTAAATAGACTATATGGAATTTCATTAGTTCCAAGTCAAATGATTTTCCTGACGAGACGTTATTTCAAACTGCTGTACAGCAGTGAA
>WLWD01001952.1_pt1 | contig 64894 bp, 42 predicted proteins | sample 6712731 | NCBI WGS metagenome assembly WLWD01 (sample SAMN12718690, study PRJNA576275) | sponge metagenome | isolation source: marine sponge | host: Mycale hentscheli | place: New Zealand: South Island, Marlborough, Capsize Point | collected 2014-11-01
CTAAGCTATACCCACTTCTGATCTGAGGCACACCCATCTTAAGCTGAACTATACTCCTATACCCTCTCAAAATTCACTCTGCACTATTGTCCCGGGTGTTCAGCGTCAGTCCTCCCACATTTTCTGGTGATCAGTGCAATGGAATCTAACAAGAGTCTCACAGTCTGTCACTGGCTATCACTTATTCTAGGAATGTGTGGTGAGTTTGTGGTCAATATATTGGACTCTGTGTCAAGGAAGTATGGCCCAGTTCTTAAGTTATATTTTTAATTAGAATGTAACTGCTCCTCCTCTTCTTCTTCTCAACCCACCTCTCGTTAATGAGCACAAGAGATCAGCAGAACATGTCCCACTTCTTATTCCATCTCCACTACTATTTAACAAACCTCCTCTTCCTCCTCTTTCAGTGCCCTTCAATATAGCCCCTCCTCCAATATTGTTTAATGGAGCACCACCCCCTCCTCCTCCCCCTCCCATCCAGCCACCCGCACCTGCATGGAATGCATCTCCTAGACCAAAGAGAGCCAATGCAGCGACCAGTATTACGACATCTCCGGACTCAGCCCAAAGAAGTCCTCCAGCGTTACAACTCACCTCATCTTTGTTTCTCTTGCGCAGTTTCTGCTTCAGTTCGAGATATAGAGTCAGCTACTTTCTCTCTCTCTCTCTGTCTCCCCTCCCTCCTCCTTTAGAGGCTGAACTTGTGAAGACTCACCACTACCTTCCCTAATTAGCCTCATAGTAGCTTCATGGGTGGAAGACGCAGGGTATGGAGCACTTGCCACTTCTGGAGGTCTAGAGTGCTTGCTGCTTCTGGAGGATGTGAGTTTTAGTTGTATGTGGTAGGGTTCATGGGTAATGAGGGTTAAGTGGTCTGTCTGTCAAGGATGTTTGGTCAAACCTAAACCAGTGTATGGATCAAAATGGCCTTGGTTTATGTAAAATCATAACCGAGTATTGTATCCAGTGTGGTTGGTATGGATAGATAGTGTTTATCTGTCGATGTACAGCTTCTTGCTCAGTTGTGAGTCATTCTAGACTATCTGCACAGGTCTTCATTTTTAAATTTATTTTCTACTTGCAGAACTCATTGTGTATGAGTCCACAAAGCAATCGTCTTTAAACTAAGCTTATAAGCACATATAGTAATTAAGTATTGTTCGGGAGTAAACTAACAAGTTACTAGTAATAACTCCGAAAGTGTAGGTTTACTTTTATTGTAATATAGAATACAATTGTAGAGCAAAGATTATGAGATATAAAAAGAAGTGAGAATAAAATGTAACTAAGAGTAATACGAGTAACAATGGTAATTAAATGCAATTCGTCGATGTTCGAAGTCGGAACGGAGTACGAGTGCATGCGTAGTAAATATAGAAATAAAATGAATGTTGAAATACGATATGTAATAAAAGGTTAAAGCTAGCTAAGTGAAGGGGCTAGGCTACATGATGTAACTCTTGGAGGGACTGGTCCCGAACAAACTGGGGGGCCAGGAGCAGGAGATGAAGTTAGTTCTTCTTCTGGTAGCAGCAGTACTATTTTTGTTACGGATCGAGTATAGGTTCCCTTTTCAGTTTTTATCGTTGCAGCTCTTACATAACCATCAGCACCAGGGTATACTTTAACAATTTGTCCTAATGGCCAGGAACGTACAAATAGATCCATGTCTTTGAGTAGGACTAAATCTCCAACTTTCACTGATCGTTCAGATCGACGCCACTTGTTTAATCTCTGTACAGTGCACAGGTATTCATTCGACCAGAGAGTCCAGAAATCAGCATAAATTCTTTGGCAGAGATTCCAATGCTTTAAGCAACTAATTTTTGAATGCAAGTGTGACTCAACAGGAACAGCTTTGAGAGCTTTACCGATGAGAAAATGACCAGGCGTCAATGCCTCAAGACCATCGTTTGGACCAGAGTTCAAAGGAATGAGTGGGCGACTGTTCAGTGTGGCTTCAATCTCGACTAAGATGGTATTTAGTTTGTGTTCAAATAATTGGTGAGGATTTACAGTTTTGAACAAAAGAAACTTCATACTTTTAACGGCTGCCTCCCACAATCCGCCAAAGTGAGGCGATCTTGCTGGAGTATGTGTCCACTTGATATGGTGAGTTGTACAGAATAAATTTGTCGATCTCCGCGTAGCAGTAGAGTTGAGAAAGGTATACAAGTCACGTAATTCTTTTTGAGCTCCTACAAAATTGGAACCATTATCCGTGGCTAGAGTTTCTGGACATCCTCGGCGTCCAATAAAACGACGAAGAGCAGCTAAGAATGCCTCGGATGTCAAATCTGTTACCATTTCCAAATGTACAGCTTTAGTCGCCATACAAACAAATACACAGACATATACTTTCACTAGTGTGCGATTGCGTGTGTATCCTCTCTTCATCATCAGTGGACCAGCAAAATCTGCTCCAGTATGATGAAAGGCTGAAGTGGGTGTGACTCTATTGACTGGCAGTTTACCCATAACCTGTGAGTTAGTCTTGGCATATGCTTTCTTGCAAGATACACATTGGTTAGAAATACCTTTCACTAAATTTTTAAATCCTATAATATATCGCAAGGACAAAATTGCAAGAAGTGTTTGAGGGCCTGCATGCATATTAGATACATGAGCTTGCCTTGCTAACAACTTTGAAAGTCTGTCAGAATGGTGTAAAATGATTGGATGTTTTTTATTTTGAGTCAGTTCCGAATTCTCTAGTCTTCCTCCAACCCGTAGAAGTCCATTTGAATCCAGAAACGGCCTGAGACTAGAGAGAGAGCTTTGACGTGGAACTTCACGAGCATGACAGAGTGCAGTCTTCTCAGGCTTGAAACGTCTATCCTGACTGAGCTTCAGGAGGCGAGTCTCTGTTTCATCCAGTTCATTTAGTGCTAGGTCAGGGGAAAGGTCTCGATCAGAACTGTGCTTACTACAATTACAAATAAAACGAAAACACCAGGTTAACACTCTATGCATAATTCTATAGCTAGAAAATCTCTCAGAGAAATTTTCATAAGGAAGCAGAGCTAGGTGAACAGCAGGTTTTAACTCTATCAAGTCTCTTTTTCCTTTCCAGTCCGTATTGCATGGCCATTCAGAAGATGATGAAAGTAACCAAGATGGTCCTTGCCACCATAACTGAAAACAGATAAGTTTAGCTGTTTCAATTCCCCTTGAAGCAACATCTGCAGGGTTGCAGTTAGTTGGCACGTGTCTCCATTGAGCCGCAGGAATTCTTTCAATAGTGTCCACAACTCGGTTGTAAACGTAAGATTTCAAACGGGAAGGTGAAGTTGACAACCAGCCGAGCACAATCGTAGAATCACTCCAAGCATAAATATTCGATAATGGAATTTCAAGGGCCGTAGCAACGTGAACAAGAAGTTTACTGAGTAACTGAGCACCGCAGAGCTCTAAACGCGGAGTCGTTGACTTTGAGAGAGGAGCAACTCGCGTCCTAGAATACAGTAGAGTGATTGATACGTCAGTATTATTGTACACAGTGCTGAGATACACCACTCCAGCATAAGCTACATCTGATGCATCTGAGAATCCATGGAGTTGGAGACTCCTAACCTTCTTTCCAATTGTGTGATGATATCTTGGAATTGAATGTTCAGTAATAAGAGGAAGTTGTTTTTTCCAGAGTTCCCATTCCTGAGCTAGTTGTTCAGGCACTGGCTCATCCCAACTAAGATTTTCCTTCCACAGCTTTTGAAGGAGTATTTTTATGACAATAATGCTGGGAGAGAACCACCCTAGAAGGTCGAAAGTTTTTGCTACGTCTGAAGCTATCTTCCGTTTGGTCGGATGATCGTCAGAAGTTAGCATCGGTGTTGCTACGTGGAAACAATCAGTGCGAGTATTCCAATGAATTCCAAGTGTTTTCAAGCACTGATCTGGTGGAGAAATAAGTTGAGTAGATTCTTCTTCTCGCAATTTCTTTGGAATAGTATGAAGAAGAGATTGGGAATTAGACTTCCACTTGCGTAGAACCATCTGAGCATGAGAAAACAGTTCACATAGGTTGGTTCTGATATCAATAGCATCTTCTAGTGTGTCTCCTCCTGTCAAGCAATCATCGACATAAAAATGATTTCGTACAATGTAGGCAGCTTTAGGATATTGTTCCTGGTAGTCATGAGCTAGTTGTCGAAGAACTTGAGTTGCTAAGAAAGGAGAGGAAGTAACACCAAAGGTAACACGAGTCATCCTCATATCCTGTATTGCTCCTCCATTGGGTTCGGGTTGTAAGAAACGGTGCAAATCCCTGTCATCTGGATGAAGTCCAACCTCTCGAAACATTTTAGAAATGTCAGCACAGAGAGCAATAGGATGAGACCTGAAAGCAAGTATAACAGAGGTTAGTAAAGGATATAAATTAGGACCTTGGAGAAGTGTGTCATTGAGAGAAACACCAGAAGAGGATTTGGCAGAGGCGTCGAATACAACTCGAAGTTTTGTGGTCGTGCTAGAACTCTTCACCACACCGTGAGCAGGGAGGTAAAAGGTTTCACACTCAGGTTTGCGGAGGTCATGTATAGGAACTGCTTCAGCATGTCCAAGAAGTTTGTACTCGCGCAGAGCCTTCTCAAAATCTGCGTAGTTACCTCGTTTTTCAAGAGAACGGCGGTTCTGAATGTAGCGTCGGAGAGCTTGGTCTCTGGAACAACCTAAAGCAATAGAAGTATTACGTTTTGGTAACTGTACTACATACCTTCCATCCACATCTCGAGAATAAGATTTCTGGAAATGATCCACAGCTTGTTGGTCTTCATCAATAAGGGCAAAAGAACTCTCGGGTGCTTGTTCCACTCGGAAGAATGCTCTTAATAAATCATCCGTACTACTCTCTTCAGCTGAGTCACACAAATGTACACGGTCAGTTTTAGGCTCGGAGAGGACTTTTCCCCTAAGAGTCCAGCCGAAGATAGTCTCACAGGCATGAGTCATCCGATTTGTTCAAGTAGCATGGCCTTGAAGAAGTATTTCATCGAGGATATATCTGCTCCAAATAGTAGGTCTATAGAGCCCGGTTGATCGAACAAAGGATCAGCAAGTTTCTTTCCTTTTAAAAAAGGTTGTTCTCTGACTCCATGAAGAGGGAATCCCGGTTGATCTCCAGAAATACGGTCTAGCACTATGGCTCTCACCGATATATTGGGTTGATCACTGTTTGGAATCAGATCTAAATCAACCTGGTACCGCGAGGTAGGTACGGATGTCTGGCTAATACCTGTAAAACTAGTTGACTTTCTGATCTTCTTGGCTTTTAGTCGTTGAACAAGTTTAGTAGTCACAAATGACAAAGTTGAACCACTGTCCATTAAAGCACGGGCCTTTTGAATTCTTCCCCCGGCACTAACAGTTGCCAAACACGTAGCCAAAAAGCGATCGGTCGGTCTTTCATGGACTCAGAAGACGGTAAGGCATGAGCACTAGTATTGGTTGTACTTTCTGAGTTTGTCTCAGTTGATTGCGGCTGTTGCTGGCTTGTTGAAGTTGGCTGGGGCTGTTGCTGGCTTGTTGAAGTAGACTGGGAATGTTGCTTATTGGTCCGTTTTTGATATCCTCTGTGAAGTAAGGAATGATGCTTGCGACCACAGTGACAGCAAGACCTAGTACTGGGACACTCTCGCAAAATATGATTAGAAGACAAACAATTCACACAAACCTTTAGACGAGATACAGTTGATTGCCTCTCGTCCACGGATTGGGCCTTGAAAACATCGCATAGATAAAGTGGATGCATGTCCGTAGGGCATAACTGACAATGTTTTGTGCTTTGGACATGGAGAGCAGAAGGTTTCGATGTCGGCTTTGATCGGTGAGCAAAACTTCGTCCATGTGTGGTGGAAGATGAGTTCGTCTTAACTACGTCAGTTCTCCCACAGAATCGCATTTGAAAGCGTCTGAGGTATTCGGCTAAGTGATCAAAACTTGGAGTCCTTTTTAATTTTGCCGACTCTTCAACCCAGTTTTGGAATAATTTCTCGCGCATGAGTAGCTCACACAATGCTGTAAATAGAGCATCCTGTGAACCGTCTGTACACTCTTTTACCACAGCTAGAGATGTTTCGAAGAGAGTTATAGTTTTAGTTATACCTTCAGAGGAGAGGTCAATCTGGTGATTTAGCACAGACTGTAGAGAGGTTCTACATGTCTGGCGTGGTTGATCGTAACGGTCTTGCAGTGCCTGTATGACACCGCCGAAATCCGGGCCGGATCTAGTCTTTGACTCGATGATCAACCTGGCTTCTTTCCCTTTCACTGCCATGTTGAGGAAAGCAAGCTTATCAACATCAGTAAGTGATGTGTCCTTTGAAAGAGCATTTTGGAATTTCTCCCAAAAAGGTCTCCAACCAACAGGTGTTCCGTCGAATTCGGGTAAAGCAAGGCGAGGCAGCCTTTCAAACTTCGACAGACCTGTAGGTGATACAGATGGAGCTGTTGAAAAAATACCTTCAGTGAGGTCCTTTCCATTCCTGATTTGTAACTCCATAAGATCTCGTATAAGACACTTAATTCCTTCATGCACTTCTGGACGACCTCCTATAGTCACAGCAGACTCTTCCATATCGTCCAGAGGCCACACCCACAAAGCAATTGGCCACACTCATATTATCTTAGCCACACCCATTTCTGACTGTACCTCCTTAAAAAGGCTTGCTATGGGTCTGTATCACACAATTGTTGTTAATGAATTGTACTTCCTCGGCAACTGTAGACTGGACATATGAAATGTGATGTGATTTTTGTTGTGTCTTGTGGTTTAGGCTTCAGGTGTGGTCTCGCAGGTGGAGGAGAAGAGAGAAGAGGTGAAGAAGGCGGTGGAGATGCTGCGAGGTTCTTGTAGCACGAGATCTTGTGTTCATCAGTTGCAGACTCTGGCAACCAAAGTGGATGACACACGCGCCAATGTTGGGGTGAGCAGTGGGCAGGACTGGGATGGAGAGGTGGGAGTGGCTGCTCTTGTTTACACATGTGTGTGCACATTACATGCTATGAACTCTCCAGGTGTAATCTTAAAAAGTAAGGTTGTAAATTGTACAGCTACTCGGATTTGATCGAGTAATTTAATAATCAGGTGAGAACTTGACATCTTCACTGCTGCCTTACAATAACTGAGATATTGTGTGTGTGTGTGTGTGTGTGTGTGTGTGTGTGTGTGTGTAGGGGGGGGGGGGGTGCAGGCTATAGTGTTGTGATAAACAGTCATGGAAGTTCAAAGCTGTAGTAGCCATTACATCAGCTAATAATCAACCTTACAAACTATGTGTAAGTTTAGTGAAAACCTTACAGTATTTTTTTTGTAAATACCTTTTATTTTTATCTTGTGGTACTGGATAAGGTGGCCCATTCCATCAATGCTGAGGAGTCTAGTTCAATCTCTTACCTGTTTGTTGACGACCTTCCTTATGGAATGTATAGTGTGGCTAAGCGTGGTGTGATGTACTAATTATATTCATAGACATCAATGAATAATATTATGTAATTTTGTGTAGGATCTCTGCAGTGGTAAAGGGTAGAATAGTCAGATATATACATGTAGGTGTGTAATTAGACATATAGAAGTGGTGAGTCTTAGGAAGTAGAAGGTTTCTCTGTCAGTCACAAGTACTTGCTGGGTAGGGTGTAAGACTGAGGTGTGATATGATAGGAACTGTCTCTGTCACAGATGTTGTTGTGATATTTGAGTTCTTTCTCTTCACTGAGTTTGAGTTTTCTGAATGTTCATGTTGTCATGACTAGCATATAGTCTAAGAGTTGAAGTACTGCTGATGCCAAATGGACTTAAAAGGAAGCATATGAATCTCAAAAATATGTATGTTGGCCAGTCATATATACAAAACTCTTCATTGGTATTACATGTGATTACAATCAACAATGAGGGGTGGTATGATCTAGCTTTAAACTTGTCTAACTATTCTACAAAAATAGTGCACAATAGACTAGTACCACACACAGCAAATAAGTTAAATATTTATGTTATTTCTGGAACACCAGATCTTATATGACCCAATAATGGCCAGTCGGGTAGTCTCTCTCATAAGAGACTTTGTCACCATCTTGGACAAACCAACTATTTGTCGTAATTGACTGAATCCACCAATGTTGGGTAAGCCACGAAATCCTACCTAAATTGTCAAGAAGGTAGTTGCATATCCAGACCCTTTGATGCGGGACACTAGCTCATGATATTTCACTTCTTTCCTTTTAGCTGCTTCTTCAAGGAGTGTATCGAAGGGTATTGTTAACTCCAGTAGTGTTACAGACTTGGTTGTGTCATTCCACAATACCATGTCCGGTCTTTGATCAGTAGCTGCAAGATATTGTGGGAAGCTATATTCAGAGCCTAAATCTGTGGTGTCTCTCTCTCTCCCTGTCTGTCTCTCTCTCTCTCTCTCCAGTGAAGGAAATGTTCATTTCAAAGTTACTATACATGGGCGTGGTGGTTGCCATGGTACTAGTATGGTAACTAGTCAATTCATTCCTTTGGTTTCATTAGTGAAATGTGGAGAAGATGAGGAGTCAAAAACTTCCACCCTCATGTTGTGTGTGTGTATGTGTGTGTGTGTGTGTGTGTGCATGAGTGAGGTGAAAGATGGACCGAACAAAAGTCAGTATCATGAGCATGCTATTCATTGTTTGGTCCTTCCTTAATTCCACGTTAGTCTTAGTCTTGTTGTCTCTCCATTGTTATCGACAGCACTTCTAGTCTAATTAAAGTTCGGTAGGTGTGGCTACATCTACGTGTCTTATGTTGACATATTAGTACATTTCTATAACGTGGCTGTCCTGTAGTCTTTGGGGAAACTCTGTTTACGTTCTTCAGTTTTGGTAAATTATTAATTACAGGTATTTAGTTTTGGTAAATTATTGGCGAGCGAGCAAACGAGTGAGACACTATCAGGGGTAACTCAATTGAAAATTGGGGATATTTGTTTATATATGTGTGGGGATGTACGTATGTCATTTGTACTTTGACCTTCGCATATTTTTGTGTTAGTTCGGTGGTCGACCCTGTCCCAAACTTTACTAAACAGAATCCTCCGGTTTATCGATCAGTACCCGTATCATCCTAGAAATTGAATTGTTTACCGTTTTGAATTCTTTTGCGGGTGCAGTTAAAATGTGAAAACTTACGGGACTTCCATTTCTATCGAGTTAGTGGCGGTGGTAAGTCAATGCGCTCTTTGTCATGGTTATAAGCTGTACGAAACAGTATTTACTTGAAAATGCATTGTCCACTAGACCAGCGAAGGCAAGTCTCGTGTAGGTGTGTCCAGTTGTGTCAAAGTATTGTGCTTTACAGCCACTACTTAGCTAAAGAATGTCACAAAGAAAACGTTTAAATAACGTGTATTGTTTTGTTGTTTTTTCCCTTCAATTCAAACAGTTGCAGCGAGTTGTTACTATGGCACTGAAATTCCTTTACCGTGTACAGTACCACCGGCTTAAAGAGTAGAATTTTAGTTTTCTTAATGATTTGGTGATTATCTTTTTAACTACAGGTACTAGAGATCCAAAATTTGGTACAGACATGAAGGCATCATTACTCATCCCATATATCTTTTAAATATTTTACCACAATGTCATGTAGCCAATTAATAAGGTGTTAATTAACCTCAGTTTTTTTATTGTGATAGTGAAATTACTTTAAGACAGTTCTCAACAGATCTGTGGAGTTAAGGTCTGATATGAAGATATAAGGTGCTAAGAAGACCATATTTTAGAATGCTGTAATTTAAAAACTGGACCTTATTTTCAGTAGCTTCAGTGTTAGAAGTCAAAATCATTCATATAAAAATAGTATAGTCTTTAGGCTCGCTCGCCATTTGGGCTCAAGCACATCACTAGTTAATTACAGGTATTTAGTTTTGGTAAATTATTAATTACAGGTATTTATTTATTTATTTAGTTTGTTTATCAACTTTGAGAATTTTCAGGTGTAAGGTTTGTTTGTTTGGTAAAGTGTTGACAGAGGAACAATCATGTGTTTGGTGTCAGTACTAATTTGTTGTAATAACAACAGACTTGGATATTTTAGGATTGAAGGGACCAGAAAGTTCAAGGAAGTGTTTTTGGTAAGGCCATGGTTGTACAGGAGACTGGGTAGCAGCCAGTAAGTGTGGTATGTCATAGGACTAATTTTACATCAGTTGGAATGGAGGCGGAGTAGGGGGCGGGGATTAACTCGACTACTATGAAGTGACATAGTTCATTATATTCTCCACTGCTTGGAGCAGACATGTCAGTGTGTGTTGTTCTTTGTTCAACTTCTTCTGATGTGGTCATATCAGATAGTGAGAGAGATGTGTCTGATGATCAGTTTAGGAGTCAAACTGACACACATATGCACAGATCTGTCAGACTAACACACATATGTACCGATCTGTCAAACTAACACACATATGCACAGATGTGTATACAGTAGACCCTCGCATATCCGGCCCTCGTTTATCCGAAGGCTCGGATTATCCGGATGGTTAAAAAAGATCGACTTTGGTAAAGGTCGTCACTACAAAAACCTCCGCGTGCAGTTTGAACTCAAAATTAGATTGAGAAAATGGCTGAGGCTATTAGTTCTGTGTCTTCTACTAAAAGGAAAGGCAAGGTACTAACAATAGAAGCCAAACTAGCTATCCTAAACTCATTGTCAAAAGGAATTAGCCAGGCTAGCTTGGCTTAACTATTAAAAAATTTTTTGATGATTCAGCATTTCAGATATTCGAACATTTTGCATATCCGAACACCCTCTGGTCCCAATGTGTTCGGATATGAGAGGGTCTACTGTATTGTTGTGACTGAGCATGCCCAGTAGGTGTTCTGTTGCCCATGCAGTGCCTTGTGTCTATCAGAATGAGGTCCATGATAATCTGATGTTCTTGAGTCCAAGTCATTTGTACTGTTTTGAAAGGACCAATTCCATTTTCCATTCTAGAAGATGTGTTGTGTGTTTGTGTGCACCTCACTGATTATTATAATACATACCAGTGAGACTGAAGTACGTCAACTAAATTTTTTTGGGGGGGAGGGTGTGGTGGGAGGGTGGAGCTTGGATAATATATTTGGTGTGATGAACTTTATTTAATTTGCACTACAAAATATCAAGTCATTCCTATAAATATCACCCCTCAACCCTGCGTGTTGTGTGTGCGTGTGTTCAGGTAGGAGCTCTTCGTCGTATGCTATCACTGATGCAGCAGTTGGAAGAAAAGGTCGTTGCTGTGGAGATACTCGGTCGACAACTTGTTGCCAACAACAGGTCGGTGATGGCAGAGGGATCGGCCACTCCCCCAGTGGGGTTCATCAGTGCAGCTGGACCCAGATATTGTGGACTACTGGCTGTGGTTGGGAAAGTCCGAGATGTATCTCAGTTGGTAGGTGTGTGTGTGTGTGTGTGTGTGTATGATGTGACAATCTTTTCATGGACTGTTCTGAAGTTATGCTTATATATGTATGTTTTTGTTTGTTAGTTTGCTGTTGTTATAAATGCATAACCCGTAGTGTGTATGTGTGTGTGCACGCACATCACTTTTATTATTACGAATGAAGCAATCACCTGTGTTATGCAAACCCATGGATTCACACATCTCCCTGAACAGACTAGCAGAGTTCTTTATGTGCACAAGTTTATTAACCCTCAGCGTGCATGCGTGAGAGGGTTACAATACTTAGTTTGTCTGTTAGTCAGTCAGTCATTCTGTCACACAAATCTCGAAGATGGCAGTCTCTTGAAGATTGAAACAAGCATTAAAATGTTGCACTGGACATCTTAAGTCCCTTTAATGTGCCAGAATTTTTCGTTTCAACATTATTGTTAGGCTGTACAATCATAAGCGATTGTTGTAATGCCCCCTATAGTCACGTTGTACTCACTTGAGCAAATAATTACTTGCTGGCCTTGGTAGTATTTTCCTCAGCAGTTTACCAGATTGCTAGGTGAGCGTCATTTGTATGTTAAGCTCTTATGAAGACAGCATTAACATCTACAGTTTCATTATACGAGTTGCATAGCTTCATATATCGACGTGTGCGAACATACATATTGGCATCGTAATTGATACTACTCCTAATAATTCTTCTTTTAGTCTTTGTAATAGCTAGCTAGTGTATAGTAATGCTGAGGATGGTTCACACCCATTGCTTCATTGCTCTAGCAATTTGATTCCTAGAATAGCCAATAAATTATTATTTTGGTCTGAAATGATTTTGAGTATTAATAGCTAGCTAACTATTGTATAGTAGCACTGAGGTTTCATACCTCTTTTGCGCTTTAGTATAGCAGCATCCTATTTCCACTCCCAATGGCCACTTACACACTTGGTGGCAGTCGAATTGTAGTTAACATTAAACAAACAAAACAACAACAATAACAACAACAAAAACGGCAACAACGAACTACACTAACCCCTCTCCTAAACCTTTCTCACCTGTCTAATTGTTTGGTATAGGGTCGTCAATAGTGAAAATTCAGTAATATTTTCTCGAGTTACTAACTTATGACCTTTGCTACATGTTCATTACCATGATTGTTGTTTGTGCTGAACCTCACAATGGCACTTTAACACATTTAAAATGCATGGTAAAGTTGGTAATTGTTATGGGTCCTGATGGGATGTACGCCCAGTACTAACACATGGTCATGGTAGATCTTACTGAGTGATGTGTTTATGTCCTGTAGATGGTGTGACATGCAATATGACCCGGACACTCAGCTACCACCAGTTCAATGGCAAATATTGGAAGTGCAAACTCTCTGGCAGCTGGTCTGATTGTCCTGACATCTTCAGCTCTTCTTCTTCTGCCTCTTGATTCTTGTTGCCTGACTATTGGGACTGTCTATACTAAGAAACTTATTTATATTATGTTGGTTGTTTGTTGTTTTTTGTAAGTAAGGACATGTCTCTTGTTTGTGATTGTATAATCACATCTCATACATGTTGCATTCCTTACCCACATGTACTACTACACACATCCAGTGGTTGCCATGGTAATTGTATGCATATGTATATCAAATTTTTTTCTATGATTTTTATATACACATTTTCCCCACCTTTTTTTTTTTTTTTGCATTTGGAAAAATGTTTGATACATGTACAGAAGATGATATAGGAAGAGAGAAAGAAATGATAGTAGAGCAAAAATACAGTGGAACTCTGATAGTGAACTCTCTAATGAACAAATTGCCTCTATTTTGTGAACTTCACTTGCCCCCTTCATTAGAAAATGTATTTTTTGTCACCTCCAAGCAAAGCTCAGATTTGTAAACTGAAAGTCCTGGTCCTAAATTGTTATCCGCTGGGTGTTAAATAAAGAAAGCCCACAGCGTTTCCTCTTCCTTGGTGTCGCAGTTGGGGGGGTTGATGAAGTAATGACAGACATCGGGATCAAAATTCCTCCCCGCCCACCAGCAGTATAGGGAAGAAAAAGGGTCGGCGACGCCAGACTAACAAAATGAGCTCCACCCATAAGAGGTAAAGAAGCGTCAACTCGCTCCGCGGGTGTCGACAAGCGTTGCGGTTTTGTCTAATTAGCACTCGCTGCAACCTTAATTATGTCTTCAGCTTATATTCAGGTGCTCCTGAGACGCCGGACTGACTTAGAATCCTCACTGTATAGTGTGGACCTTCTCAAGCTCGCTAGGGATCTCCTGAAAAACAGAGTGCTGTCTAAAGATACTGGTGACAAATTTACTTGCCTGGATCCCAATCCCGACCACCTGGAGCGTGAGGTTAAGGTCAGGTATTTACTTCAACATGTTTATGAGAGAGTTAGAGAAGATAACAATGCTTATGGTAGGCTTGTTAGAGTCTTAAGTAAACATGGAGGGGAAGTAGAAATGGTATGTCAAGCTATGAAGAAAGATTTGGTTGTAGAAAATTCAGACAACAGTGGGTCCAGTGGAGATAGGTTTATTACAGTTAAAGATGTCCCATTTGTGGCAGAGCTAATTGTGGCTGCTAGTCACAAGTGGGAGGAGATTGGTGTAGCACTAGGTGTGCCTGAATATGTGAGGGAAGAGTGTAGAAGTGCTGGGAGTAATCCTCTCAAGTTATCTAAACTTCTCAATGCATGGATTACAGGCAAATATAAAGATGCAAAAAGCACCACGCGAAATAATTTGAGTACAGTGTTGTCTAGTGGTCTAGTACAATTACCTGATGTGGCACAAAATCTGGAGACATTTTTTAGTCCAATAGAAAGCTTGCCTTCCCCAGCCACACCCCTTTCTGAACCAGCTTGTTTAGATAGTATGCCTTCTATAGAATATCAGTCCTATGATACTGAAGTAGGAGAGGACAATTCCACACTTCTGGAGGTACAAATTCGTAGCTCTAGTTGTGATTCTTATCAGTGGAGTAAAGATGGTGAGCCTTTATTAGATGGAGTTGATTTTTCTGGGGTTCATAGCAGTATACTGTACATAAACAAAGCTAGCCAGTGCAAGCAAGGAGTTTATACTTGCTGTATTAGCAGAGGGAATGAAGAAGTGTTTACTGATGGGGTAAGTCTGAGTATCGTTTATCCTCTGGAGAAAGAAAAGTTGTTTGAGTATTACTCTCTTACAGAGAAAGAAGTACCTCCAGACTCCTGGCCTCCCATAAGCAATTCCACGTTTGTCAATTTAGTTCTTATTGAACAAAAGTCAATACGAGCGCGTGATTTTCACACTGTTCGTGGAGATATTGATGACATTCTAGAGAGTAAAGAAGTGACAGAGTATGAGGAAGTGTTTAAAGAGTATAGAGAAGGAGCTTTAGTTCTTATTGAAGGTCGTCCAGGTAGTGGGAAAACAACTCTAGTTAACAAGTTAACTGGAGATTGGGCCACAGGAAAGAAAGTTTTGCAAGGAGCTAAGATGGTGTTTCTAGTAACTCTTAGATTACTGAATGTTTCAGGAAGAGATAAGAGTTTACTAGACTTACTTCAGATATTTTATGGTGAAGATCTTAGCAAGAGTATTGACCGCGACCTTAAGAAATGCAAAGGGAAAGGTGCATGTTTCATTTTAGATGGACTCGATGAATATCCTGTAGAGTCCAAGAAACTTTTGATAATTGATGAATTGCTCCATGTCAAAAAGCTTCTTCCTCACTGCATGGTGATGATAGCATCACGCCCTGTGGCTACTAAAAAGCTAAAAACCACGTGTAATACACGAATAGAAGTTATTGGGTTTTCTACAGATCAAATTTATAGCTATGTGAGATCTTATCCTTTCAGTGATGATATCATGGCAAGTAAAATGATTGAATTCTTAGATCGGTATCCCAATGTACTTCACATGTGTTATCTTCCAGTCCATGCCTCTATGATATGCTTCTTGTTCAGCCAAATGGAAGGTAACATCCCCCACACTGAGACAAAAATCTATGAGCAGTTTACTATAGCCACTTTGTTGCGTCACAGGACATCCTCTGTGGAACACGTACACTTAAAATCTTTGAAAGACTTAAGTGGCGAAGAGAAAGTGTTGTTTAGTTCAATATGCAAGCTGGCATTTGATATGTGCTTTACCTCTCAACAAGTAGTCAGTAAAAGTGAAGCTACTATATTTCTTTCTAACGACTCACTTCTTGGCTTGCTAACAGTGGAACGTAAATCTGTACATTACGGGATTGAAGATTTCTATACTTTTCATCATTTAACCTTCCAAGAATTTCTAGCAGCTTTCTACATCCATGAATTGCAGCTAGAAGGTGCACAGTTATTTAACAACGATGGTTTGACTAATGTTTGGAAGTACTGCTGTGGATTTGCAAATGCAACAAATGTTGAATTTGCAAAAAATATCTGCAGTAATTTTTCTTTTTTGCTTTCTGCTCAGTTTGCTTTTGAGTCCCAGCTGGAAGAGTTGTGTGACTTTGTGCTTAGAAAAGGCTTTTCAATCAGTATCCAATACAATATTTTTGGTATCACCTCTGTAACTGATTTCTTAGCTCTAGGTTATGTGCTGTCAAAAACAAGCAAACAAATTGATAGGATAACCATAATTAATGGCATATTTGATATTGAAAGGATCAAGATATTTGCCTCGATGGCTAGCAAGGTCAAACTGAGCTGTATTAAATACCTGAAAGTGTCAATTTCCATGGAGGAAGTTGTTGAAGCTTTGAATAGCTTGTTGAGTCATTTACCTCATTTAGAAGAATTAGATATACAAGGAGTGACTCTTAGTGGAACAAATGCAGAGATTCTTGCTAGGGATGTAGCTCTCCCCCATCTGAAGATTTTGAGGATCCAATTGTCAACACCATTACTATCCTCATCTAATCCTGAAGAAAGTGTGAAGCAGCTAACATTTGCTAGTCGGAATATTAAACAAATATTTTACTTTCCTGACAGATTTCTCCCCACCAATCATGTGACATGGAGAAAAATGTTACAGTATGCTTGTAACTACCGAGAAATTCAAACCAGTAGCTTATCATGGATGTACATGTACAATTCTGACACTCTGTATCCTTTCCCTCATGAGAGGTTATCTCACTGTACTGAAGTAGTTGTGGTTAATTGTGGTATTGGTGATGAAAGAGTAGAGATACTGGCCAACACATTGAACACTTCAGTCTCGAGGAATCTGGTTCTCAATTTTAACAGAATAAGTGACTCAGGAGCTATAGCACTAGCTGACTGCCTATCAAAATGTAGTGTAGTACAGGAGGTGTCTATTCAGTGTAACTCTATTGGTGACTCAGGAGCCACAGCATTAGCAGATGCACTAGTCCATTGTAGCAATCTGAGAAGACTAGATTTGCAGGGGAATAGTCTAAGAGATAAAGGAGCAGTAGCCATAGCTAAGGTTACAGATAGCCAATCTAGACTAGATCTTTATCTTCATAATATTAATATTACAGAAGAAGGTATTGAGAAAGTTTTAGAGCACAGAATCAGAACTAACATTAGAAGTATGGAATTTACTTCTTCGTACAACAGCGTTAGTGAAGCAGACATAAGTACTTTGAGAAGTGCCTTTTGCTGCGGAAAGCTTCCAGCAATCAAATTATCTCGTACTAACATTTCTATCATAGAAAAACTAGTGGGAGAACAAGAGCACTTAAAGGATGTCAGAGGAATAGAATTAGATTTTCTTAATGATACTGCAACACACTCCTTATGCAATATCTTGAAATGTTTGCCAAACATTCGATACTTGTACTGTATTGTAGATATGATTAGTTCTACCAGTGCTAAGCTATTTTGTGACACTCTAAAAACATGCGAGTCATTAAGTCATTTGAAGTTAATGGTTAAGTTTGATCCAATACACTCGGTTTTATTAGATGCAATTAAAGGTTTCACTAAGTTGCACTCTTTAGAGCTGATTCAAGCTGTGAAGGATTCGGATGATGTGAGTCTATTATTTAGTAATCCTGAGTTTTCAGCCAATCTACACACTCTCAGAATGAGCAATTCTGATATTACTGCTGTTGGAATCGGTCGATTATTTCGCAATCTGAGCTCTATAGATAACTTACAGAGTATCAGTTTTAGAGCTAGCAGCATCAGTTCTGATGGTGCACACATTCTGGGCAAGTTTTTGGTAGAATGTAAAAGACTGCGTTCCTTGGATCTTCTCATGAATAGCATTGACGACTATGGACTCATAGCTATAGCTGATGGGCTTAAGGATCACACAAGTATACAAGATCTCATGCTAGGTAGGAATCACATCACTTCAGCTAGCATGGCTGCACTGAGTCAGGTTGTTAGTTGTAACCATCTTCATCAACTTAACCTGACGTCTTCTAGGCTAGGTTCAGAAGGCATTGCTGCTTTAGCGGATGTCATGTGTGTAGATTCATTACAAACACTTGATCTTAGTTATACAAACCTGAATGAAGTCAGCATTGCTTGCTTGAATGTAATGCTGGTGAGGTGCACAGAGCTAATACACCTTGAAATTGGTGGAAACCGTTTTGGAAATGAAGGGTTAGAATGCTTAACTGAAGTACTCCATCACTGTACAAACCTGCAACAGTTGGGCATGGGCAATATTAATATGACATCTGATGGTATATGTGCTATACTTTACATAATGGAGAACTGCAAGTATCTACAGAGTCTAGGTATCAGTGGTAATAGTATCGGTGTAGATGGAGTTGCAATTCTACTCAGAGGATGGAAATGCCAGAGTCCCTTGAGATTGGACGCAGCTCGTTGTTTTGGTGAACCTCATCATTCAGCTCTACAGAAAGGAGATAAATGCTGTAGTAGCTGTGATGATTTACTGGAGTTATATTACAACACTGACTATGTGCATTTGGTGTTAAGCTATTCTTTACCAAAACTCGTATGTCGACGTAGTACAGATACGGCCAGTGTGGCTTCTCGCAACTAACTTCTTGTGTAACAATCAATTTATACTTACAGAACTAATCAATCGACTTTTCAAAATGAAAAAACCTCAGACAAAAAAGCATATAAAATTAAAAAAATTAGTAATGCACATAGTTAAAAGTAACTTATATTTGTTTTAACTTTACAATAACACTTCTTGTCTAGACATCATTTGGACAGGCAATATCTCAAGTTTTAATTTTGCTTCTACCTATGTAACTTTATTGTGTCACATTTAAAATTCATGTATTTTCTATTGGAATTCTGCATCAATATTTACACTTCTCTCAGCTCATCATTACCATTTTATATGCACTTGCTAACTCTACTTACCATCTTCACTCTACTATTGCTGTAGTTTACTTGAACTTGTGCCACAACCACTTACTCACTGTTTATTAACACCCATGCTTCAGGTGATCTTTGGTCATCTCTTCATGAAGGTCAGTTATGTTCTACAGAAAACTTTCACACTTTAACTTGAACTCTCATGGACTCCACATGATATATGAATTTCATCCATATTTTCAAGTGTGACTCTACCCACCTCAAGTTGACTTACACTCCACTTCTCTTACTATGTTAGCTAATTTCTCTATGGAATCTTCCAGTTTGTTGTTGAGACTCTTCTCCACATTATTGAAGTTTCACCAGCACATCAAACACCTTCTCTCGTGTCTCTATATACTTTGAATTATACCTAAACATCATGTGGAGTGTTTCACCAAACTTATATGTTTGTTCTGAAATTGATTTATGCTGTCAAATGTGCTTGGCTCAGCAAATCTCCTTGAATATTCATATGAGTAGGTAAGTATCATGTTAGTAGTAAATGTGTAATAGCAATAGTGTGGTGGTACTAAATCTATTATTCATTTTTTTTCTCTTAGGAACTCTGTCTCTCAGCAACCTTTCAAGATATCTCTGTATCTGGAATGGACAGTGAAAATCAGCCAGAAGATCCTCACGTAAATTCAGCCAAATACTTAAGCTCTTCTTCCACCCCCACAACTTTACTTATGTTTTAAAATTTTCACAATCCTTATGTGAACTTAATCCAGACCTCAAATCTTCTAGTATATTTACATCAACTTTAATCTCTTTGAACCACATCCACAAATTTGTGAACTTTGGCTCTCACCAAATAGAATTTTACACCGCACTACTTGAATTCTACGCTGCACTCCATATGGACTACTCTACTCACACTTAGACTAAAAATTTGCCCACAGTAGTACAAGTGTGTATTAAAGTGGGATACAGTAAGGACACTCCATAAAATTCCATATTAGTTGGTACTAGCATGGAAAAGTGACTTCTGGTGGCAAGGGAAACTAAAGGTGACCATCAGCTGCTCTATGAGACCGTCAGAAATTCAGCTTCAGTGAGTACAATTGGTTATGGTATGTCTGAATTTTTTTTACTATCTTTGTGTGGGGACTAATACACTATTTATTCCATCGTAATAAAGTGTTTTAACTTGCTTTAAAATTTCACCTCTTGCTAAATGTCTCTCAAGAAAAAAATTAAAATGCTAACATATTCATACATTTTCATGCTGCTGACCTGGTTGTCATCAACCCAATGATTAAGGGGTTAAATAATTTATTATCATCACCATGACTACTGAATCTATGTGAATGTCACTAGCGGAGCAAAAATAAGGATGAGTACTAACAGAGTCAGATTTACTCTAATCAAAACTTTCTCCTTCTAAATATACAAGTCATACATCTATTGTACTTTTTTTTCCTTTCTGTACATGTATAATCTTCATTATTTCCCAAATACTGCTCTGTCAGTTCTTTTTATGCAGCAATGTAATTTAGCATAGTTTTGTAAAGATTATTATTTACTTTGCATTACAAGAGCAATAGGTCCCCATCATACAGTATTGAATAGCTAGGTACATTTTAATACTTGTTATTTGGTCAGTTTATGATGGAGTTCTTTTGCTTTTGTAAAAGTGTCGGTCCAAAATGTGAAACCAACAGCTTTATCCCAAATTCTTTTATTTTGAGACATCAAAAAGATGTTTACATAAGGAAATCTTCCAATGGTGCTAATTTTATGTTTTGTAGGTGATTTGACTTGGGGATAACTGACTACTATACAAAACCAGCTATCACCAGTTCTATGGCAATCATTATAAAACCAAACTATCTGGCACTTCATGTGGTTGTCTGATATTTCAACTTTTTCTCTTGGTTTCTGTGCAAGACATTTAGATAGCTATAACTTGTATGCAAAATTATTACATGTATGCCTTACCTGTCATATATACTTTCAGTGGTTGTTGTCATAGTAGCTATATCATATTTTTTGTTGTTATTCTCTGAAAATTTTATAACACTTTTTTTTGCCAAGTTCTGTATCATGATATTGCATGTTCGTGTGACTAATAAATATTCATGTAATTTAAAGAAGACTTTAAAGAGAGACAGAGAGAAAAGCTATGTACGCTGTAGTACAGCAGCATTCTGCAGTGCTAGTCTACTACTGCACAGTGTAACTACAGCATATGGATATTTAGAGGATGATTTACTGTCACATCGTAACAGCCCATGCTGGCTAGTGATATTGATGCCATTTTACACACCCCTACAAAAGCATGTTTGGATTTTAGCCTGTTTGTGAAACATTCCACTGAACTGTTAGCAAGAGGGTGGTAGCTATATGCTGCTGTGTAGGCCTAGATTAAATCTGCTGTTTACCACCTATTGTATTTTGCTTTTAAGCTAAAAAATGCACTTATGTTGCTTGTTTTATCTTCTATCACCGTTTTACTTTTTCCCCACCCACAAGTATTTAAAGGCCGGAGGGAGCTTTCTTTTAGTGGTCAGGCCCGTTAATCAGATCTTCAACGACTTGAGCGCCCTTCATGCCTCATTAGTGGGTGTTCCCACAGCCCCCACATTAATTATGTAATAATCATAGCAGGGTTGGGAGAACATGGTCAGGCTGGTCAAGCTATGGCCTGACCACATTTTTTTGGGGATGACTTTACATATTCATAGGGGGAAAATGGGACAATTTATCCTTTGAGGCATGTTTAAATACTTCATGATCACATAGGAAGGTTATTTGTCATTGTGGTTACTTGCAATGTAATTCATTATAATTTGAGTAAGCACATGTCTACTTACTTAGAAGTAGCACATTTAATTACATATATATATGTACTGGTCACACCCATGACCACATTTAGTATTTGTGTGTATGTGCCTTTGTGAGCTGGAGTATGTGGTTTGATATGCTGTGGCTGATCATACATAAGTTCAGAGTTGTGCAAAGTCAGAGTTTGTAAAGGTTGACTCTGTGTCCCCAAGTGAGCTAAGTAAACTGAGGTCAGGCTTTGGGTCCCCTTAACCTGGGTGCCAGATAAGGAACACCCGACATATATTCTCTGTCTGACTCTGTCTTTGGTGGCAGTGGGGGAACTCTACCTTCGCCCTGATCTCACAGGGGTAGTTGTTTGTAGCTGATAGTTATTGACTTTGTTTTGTGGCCCAGCCAGAGTCAGGTGCCAGGGCTGCACATTCTGTCACATCTGCAATGGGAGTGGCTAGCCAAGTCTACACTACACTGCAAATTAAATTTATATATTAATGAGGGAAGTTGTGGTAAGGCTACAGGTAGGTTGGAATAGAGCCCCAAAAGATGTGAAATCTAGCAGTGTGTGTGTGTGTGTGTTGTGTGTGTGTATGTGTGTACAAGTGTGTGCTAACTTATTGGTGTAGAGCTAACTTAAATATGTATTAGCTAATTGCACTTAAAATTAAGCATCTTACTTCACTTTAGTGATTGCTTGGATTTCCCTGGATTGTTAATGTAATAACTTGGCTTAGCACATGAAGCAGCAGTGCAAGAACCAGTCTATAGATTTTATGAATCTCAAAGAATGACTGAAGTTACAAAAAAGAATAAACTAATTATGGTGTACTCAAAACCATGGTGTTTATGCATGCATTAACTATGAAAGAGTTATTAATTGGTGTGAAGTGGTACATGAATGCAGAAAGTGACAAGAAGTGTTATATAGTTGATAGCTATGTCTCTGAAGTTCCTTAGCCTTTACCACAATTAATTTAGTAGGTTCTGTACAATGTTGCTTGTAGTGTAGCTATCATGAATTCCACTCTTTCTTTTTTTCCCCTCCAACTAAAGTTCACTTTAGTGTTCAGCTGATAGGGAGGAGCCATCTGATTCCCTTAGGAGCTTCATGGTTGGTTGTGGCTCTAGTCTCACAAATATCACAATTTATCTAGTCTCAAGAAAGTTTGGGAATCCGATGGATGTGGCTTCACATGAATGGGAATGAATCTAGTCTTGGCAAAGCAGCTTTTCAATTATTGGAATGAATGAAAAACAAAACAAAAAAACTCAGTGACTAGCTACAATTTCTATATAGCTAGGTGGTAGCAATTCTAATTTCAACAACTAAAATTAATACCTTAAAATTGGGTGGAATGACTTGTTGGTGACTTAGTCTCTCTTAATTTCACTTTCACTATAAGACCTGGACTTGCACATGAAGGTAGCAGCACCTAGGTGGGTGTGGCTAGGTTGCCTTGGGTGATCATTAGAAAGTATAGCTATAATGGTGAGTGAAACTACTCCGTATGTATATTTTTAAAAAAATTTTAATTTCATCATAGAAACAGTTTGTCATAAATGTGATTTAGCTAGTTACAAAAAAATAAAAATATAAAGTGACATAAAATGAATGTTTTATTCTTGTCAAAATTCCCCAACTTGGAGACCTAATCTCTTACTCCTTCTTGCAGCAGTTTCAAAATTATATAACAATTCATCCTCTTTAGCTTTCTCTATTGCAGTTTCATGGCGGATCTGTGAATATAAAATAAGTTGTGGATATGTGACCCCGAGCTAGCTAACAAACTTTATTTTTTAATATTCATAAAACCAATAAATCTTGTGACAAGCAATAATTATAACAGCTAATAAGAGGAAGACTTTAATATCACAGAGTGTAAAAGTGATGAAAGGATATTAGCTATACCTGCTCTTATAATGTCTGAAATTTTGATGAAACTGAAAAACTTCAAATTATCTGATTCATTAGTATACTTTCATTGGGTCCCCTATTTACAAATACGAATGAAACATAGCTACCTAAGCAAATTTCCTAAATGTTATTATATACAAGACAATTATAGTCTTCCCAAGCAAGTTCTGATATTATGACCCACTAAAGCATAACATAGCTAGTAAAGAAAGAGGTTGCAAGCCACCCAAAACAATCTGACAAATAAAATATACAGTGAAAAGAGCAAGCTAGCTACTACTCTTTGTTATATCCATTAGCTTTGTGATGCTCACATATAGTTACTTGTAACTACTTTCAGTCATTTTATTAGTTAATATTTCTGCAACCTTATACCTGGTCTATAGTAGTCATTTTCATTTGTTGTTGAAGTGGGCGTGGCTTCCACTGTCTTGCTCTCAACTCTACAACATCCATCAGCAGGAATCTCACTCTGCAGCTTACCTCACCTTCTTTTATTAAATCGTTAATAGTCTTGAAGTACTGATTAAAAATACCCTATTTGGATATTAAATATAGAATAAAATTAAGCAAAATAATTAAAATAATGGTGTGCTTCAGCACAATAGTGGAGTGTGGTAGCCTAGGAACTAATTTTTGATTGGACGGTTCATTTATTCACCTCGTGAAATATATTCACCTTGAATTGAGCACTCTGATTAAGTTTGAACATACCATGCTAAAATAGCAGGTAAACCAATTAACACTTCAACTTGCTGCTAATGTTAGATACTTCTTCAAGAAAATGTGAGCCGAGAAACTTACAAATTTCTTGAAAAGAATTAGTCAGTGTGCCTATTAATTAGCTCATCATAGAAATGTAATGAAAACGTGTATAAAACTAATGATTGTCATTCTCGGCTGAAATAATTATAACAGGAAATTTTTCTCTTTTTAACAGCCAATATTTTTTATTATAACTTAACCCATATAATTATATATAATATATATAATTATATATATATATATAACTAGAATTGTTCAGTGTTTCCTATAGCCTAGAGTCATGGTACAAGTCGGTTGCACTAATTCATTCGGTCAGTACATGATTTATACTATCCTTGGGCCTTGGGCCTCAGTTTGTTAATCCATTACCGAGCTCCACATCATGCTGTAGCCTACATTTAATTTGACCAAAGGCAGTCCCAACTTCCATGTTATAGCATACTGCAGTATATTCTAGATGTAAACAGTCAAAAAATCATATTTAAACCATTTTGACTTCTTGCTAAAGTCTTTCTCAGAGGTTAAAACATTGAGTTAACTTAAAACATAAATCTATTGGTTGCTGTATTTCTAACTAAAAAGATTGAAGTTAATTAGGCATCAGAGTGTTGTTTATTGACAGCATTGTCAGGGTTTGGTCAACCTTACCACATTCTGTCACTTATATATAGTGAAAATTTGTTCTGCTTTTGTACAGTCATCAAATTGCATGTGTAGAGAGCATACCTATCAACATAGTTTCTCTATTTAAAGAACACTAATGATTTCATATAAGTATTCAATTTTACTATGTAAAATACTAATTGTAAATAATTTCTATATTTTTTTTATATTCACTCTCATAGTCGTCATCACCACTTAAAGGGCTCTCTGGAGCCAAAACATATGAATTGTTTATCTCACTGGTCTCTAGTACTAGTCCGATACCTATATTGTTACTACAAAAAATTACAATATTGACATTATTTACCATTAACCCTAATATTGTTTGTTACAAAAGTTTCATAGCCAATGCAGAATCAGTTGAACTCACTTTTTTCACTGTTGCTTGCAAGTCTTTGCCTGCTATTTCTAACAGTCTGCATACATTCTCTAAATTGTCCTCATCTAATTTGTCCTTGAGCAAGTTAGTGATACACTTATGAACATAAGTTGATTGAACAATCTTCAGTTTAAACATCTCTCCAATGAGAACAATACTCGCCAACGTCTTCATTTGTTGCCTCTTCTTTCTCATTAGAACTTCCTGGGAAGTACACTGTTGGTATCAACAAATGTTTTATTACAGACAGCAAACTTCAAGTAATCAAAAATTAGAACTGTTTGTGCAAATGAAACAGGAGAGACAAAAATTCAAAGTGTTTAGAAGAGCTTCGCATTGTTTTGATAAATGCTGTTATTTGTTTCACATGGTATCACCATTCGCATGGTATCACCAGTGTAAATTAGTGATTAATACACAGCAAAACTACTATATGAGGGAAAAAATGCTGGACACGAGTGTTGCTAGCCAGGTTCTGACAGGTGTGTGTGTTGTGGTACATAGTGACAATAAGTTGTATCACTAATTGTACAACAAAAATCTAGCAATTTCCGTGAATTTAAGGAGTGTCACTATCACAGCTATACGTTTTTATTCATTCAAAAGGTGGAGAGTTGGCAATGTAACCTCTTAAGTTAGAAGTACTACTTGCATAGTATTGTTATGTAATACTCAACCACACTAATAAAATAAATTTGATGATGTAGAATTGTCACACCCTTGCTGCATTTCTTTTTTATTCAAAAATCAATATTCTCACCTCTGTTCTATCTTCTTCTGTTCTAATCTTTCTTTCCTGACTATTTATCATTTCTAACTCCTCCTGACACTTATCATGAAGAACTGATGTGAAGCTGGTTTTTCTTTTCCCAGTTGGACTCTTTACTATTACAGAACTCATCTCTTTTCCCAGTTGAGCACAAACTAAACTGAACTTCCGATCAGCTTCCACCTGAACATTGATGACACAAACATGCATGTAGTGGTACTTTCAGTGAGAATAACCTTGCAAACAATTGTAATATTAATCAGGGTATAATGACAGGAGACAAATAATTTTAAACTTTCCATTAAAAACATAGAACAACTAAAACTGGATAATAAATTGTACTAAAGTACCCTGATAAGGGAAAGTCTGTCGGCACAATCTATCCTTGTGATATGGCAGAAACTGGACATTGTTGCCAAGTTTTTGATTAAGGGTTATTTGCATGTTCTCAAAATAGCTCAATATTTGCACATCAAAACACATTCATGCATTAAATAAGCAAACACAAATTGTGTGTATTCATGAATAATTCACGAGTTCAAACAGTTTGGTAAAGCGTTGTCTTTACCTGAATGTGGTCATATCTTGAACTAAAAAGTGGGTGAAATAGGCAAGGGAAAGCGGCGTAGGTTTCAAAAAGGAAGGTGAAAGTACGAAAGAGAAGGCAAAAGTTTCGCAAAATGTAAGTCCACAATCATGATAGAAGGACAGAGTGATTCAGATGCAGGAGAGATAGACAAACGAGGAGAAAAACGGAAAGGAGGGGGATTAGAAAAGTTGTGATAGTTCAGGAAAAAACGAGAGTAGGAGAGGAAGTTTCTTTGGGGGGGAGGGGGGAGCATTTGCCCCCTTGGCAGTAACTTGCCCCCTATGGCCAAAGTTCCCATCCCTTTGGAATTCATGTTACCTATTTATGAAAGGTTATAACAAATATTTTAGAAGATACTGCTAAGTGACCAGTATTGTTTATTTGCAGTTCAGCTTCCTCAGCCCATTGAAACACCCAGCCATGCAACTATATAATAAGATATATCCCCTCCCCCACCTCCCCCAAGTACTTTAGTGGGATTATCTACACTTTTTCCATTTATCATGAATGAGTGAGCTGGCTTAGCTGAAGAAGCAGACATTAAAAATTTTATTGAATGCTATCAGCTAATATGGTGTATTTGTTAGTTAAATATTTGCTTACAGATTCTTTGTGCGATTTTTAGCAACACATGAGATACGACATTCATATACACATACACTTGTTCAATGGATATAACCAACACAAGACTTAGATTGTATACTCTCCTTGACTTGACTATTGGACAATGGATTTTCAGGTAAGAACTATTTTGTTGGTACGGTGTATAGCTCTGACAAACTGGGCCTTAACCAAGATAACTTACCACTGCCACTGATTTCAATAAAAAATGAACTTTGCTAAGTTTGTAAGACCTAACTGTAAATATCTCTCCTCTTGTTTCTACAAGTCATTTGTGAAGGGCTTCCTTAACTTGCCCACAATTTAACAACGATATAAATAAAAGTAAAGTGGTTAAGATATAAGGCTAAGTAGGAAAACGCTTGAGTGCAATTTTTTTTAACCAGAGTGATAGTACAGAATTACATATCTTACAGGTATTGAGTGAAAAGCTAAAAGAAACCCTGCAATAGTAGAGAATAATAACAATGAATAAAAATAACTTATACTACTGCATTCTTACTTTGCAATACGTCAAGTACCACTGTGTAGCGGGGTACTTGATAGTAATATATAATAGGGTATTTTATGATTTAAAATGACCAAGTACATGTTTAGACCAAGTATATGTTTTGCATTTTTTATAGCCCGTTACCCGAGCGACCGCGCTTGTCGTTAGTAACTATAAATTGGATACAGCTGGTATGCTCGTAAGAAAATGTATTAGTGGGGAAAAGTCTGATATAGTTCTTAGCAACCATAATTATGGTGGAAGGCAGATCAAAGTAAAATGGAATAATGAAGAGTTTGGGTACTTTAATACAATTACTAAGATAGCTAACGCTATACTTTGCTCGTTGTTTATGTTTGGGCTATAAAATAGTTATAAACCAAAATCATTAGGTTTGTATTTCGATTTATAAATCGCATACAAACCTCAATTTTGGTTTATAACTATAACATAGTATACATATATATGATTTCAATGTGTCCCAAGAAATCACAATCAATATTGTATCATTGATTATATTACCTTGTATCACACGATTTCAACTTATGCTAACTATTAGAAAACTTACCAAGCCAAGCAACATGTCCACGATTTTCATCAATTCATCTACATCAGTATTAATGTCCAGTTGACGAGCCTGCATTGCCAGAACATCAAAATTTTTAAATGTAAGTTTATTCAGAATTCCTTGGAACTTGTGATACAATTTTTGACTTTCTTCTGTGTCACTGCAATCATAATGTGGTCTCCACAAACCGAGGGCATGTGGCAGCAGTTCTTCTTCAGCCTGAACATAATAACACTGTTTAAAAAACCTCCTACTATTGCCTATAATTAGACCTTCAAAAATGGTTTTGGCCTATTGATGCCCAATTCTACTGCTAAGTGGAGTGGTGATGTAAATACAAATAGAACTTATATCAATCATAGTTTGCTCACATTCTAACAGAGTGAGATACCCAAAATTCACATTAGTGCAGGCAATATAAATTTCCACTACAGTCAAAGGAAAGAGAGGAGAAGTTCACCTCCGATTCTCCCTACAACATTGACACTCCACACCCACGCCATGGGCACTATGATGCAGTGACTAGAATTACATCCTTACACAAAGCAACAAGCTGAATGGTAAACTAGCTAGCTACTACTATTAAGGGTGAATAAATGATATATTTGACACAGTGTTCAGGTACTGCCCCTGGGAGAAGGCTTTGGAGACATTTATAAAAAAAAATTCACTGGATCTACCTCTTAAATATTAATTGTTGTTTTTGTTTTTGTGTTTTGCTACGTATAACACACACCCACACACACACACACACACACACACATGCATACACACACACACACACACACTGCTCATAAACAAATCCAGCATTTCCTTGCCTTTTCTGTTGGAATTGGAATAACCATTTTCTTAGATTTTGGCACTCTTGCTCCTCTCTGGTAAACAACAACAACAACAACAACAACAACAGCATTCCTAAAATTCCAGTCCATATCTGAAAAAATACAGTATTCTTAAAATCGTTATGTGTACAAATGAAGATATTCAGACACCCACATATTGTAGACACTGGACACAATGGATACTTCACACAAGAAATATTGCCCCCCATGAATTCCAGCAGCACTTAGATGATGATACTCACTCTATTCCGGTCTTTTTGTTCAGGTCTTTGGTAATGGGAACCAGTCCCTCCATAACCCTCGATATATATGATAGATTTTTTGAGATTTTCAAGGTAAGCAGGAATTGTTTTGCACACCGGCATATTCTTCAATTCCAATAAAAACTCCCGGCCATACTTAATCTTGCTGTCTGCTGAAGAAAAAAAAAAGAAGCAATAATACGAAACAATAAAAATAGAAAAACCCTCATCTGCAGGAGAAAACAATACAGCAAACTTAAAAAACAAACTTAAAAAAAAATGAAGGAAAACATTTCTATGCTTGAGTTCACTTGCAAATTAGTCATTTTGCCACTCACACCAATAGCTCTTGTATATGTCACTATACAACGCAGCCAGTAAAAAACTCAACACGAAAAGAGTGCAGTGCTGCATAGTGACTGCAATACAATAAAAGCAGGGGGTAGGAAGCAGGGGTGCACTGGGTGCTAGTGCTCCATACTCTTTAATGAATGTAGTGAATGTTCTTGAGAAGCACAATGACTTATTGATTGTAGGCTTATGTAACAACCTATTTTGATCTATATTCATACAGCAAAACTGGTATAATAAATTTAGAGGAGGTATAAGCGAGCTGAAGATTCCATCTCAAAAAAATTGTTTTATGTCACAATTGAGCATTCATTATTTTAGGGAAAAAAAACATAGCGAGATAGGGCAATATATATATAGGAGGAGCGTTAGATCAGATTCAATTTGGATATAGCTAAGAAATGATAAGCCTAGATAAATTGGTGCACTCATTACCACACCTACGTACCATGTTCACGTAAGACAAATCAGTGCATACAACGAGTGTCTACAAACCATTGAAACTCACTAGCTGTGAGATACTTACTCATCACAGAGATCATAGGCTCTGATTCAATCCTAGAAGCAGTAAGTTCTGTCTCAACCATGAGGTCAAAAACATATTTTCTTGTCCCTGCAGAATTACCAATAGTCTTAAGTTTTCCAGGTGCCTTGGATTTGGAGGGCTTAATTGCTACTTGCTGACTGTCTTTCACTTGACTGTCTGAACTAGTCTTCTCTGGCAAAACTGGTGCACTGTCTTTACTTTTAACATTCACTTCAGTGTTGGTACTGGGGTCAATGATCTTTATACCACTTGATCTTTTCTTCGTTGTCTGTGGCAGACTCGCTGACTGCTGCGGTTGCTGTTGCTGCAAGTGTTGCTGATGTTGTTGCTGCTGCTGTTCTGGAGTGAACACCATCATGGCGTTGTGTCCCGGCCTCAGTAATGGCGCCTGTTGAGGAGCCTGTAGCTGAGGTTGCTGTGCCTGCAATGCCAACTGGGAGGTCATCATTTGAGCCGCAGCTCCGGGATTCGGCATCAAGTTGATGGGCATCTGGGTACCCTGGCCGGGTAGGTAAGGGGTATATTGGTGAGGGAATTGTTGCTGAGTCACCACCTGTTGTTGGGGTGGGTACAGAGGTGGCTGTCTCACTACTGACTGCATCATGTTGCCTGTTAGACTAGGCCTGGGTGCCATGGGCGCTGGATATCCAGCAATAGTAGGAGTGTTCGCTAGTAGCACCCAGTGGTGTGCCTGCGGAGGTCGCATCTAGGAAACAACATCATCAAGATGGCAACATAGTCAACAATAGTAACCTCTGTGCAATATCTTAATTCAGTGATACTTACCAGGTTGTAACCAGCTCCATGTGAATGGAAAATACTTGGCTGTTGTGCTCTGTGCTGAGGATTCCTTAAAACAACATTTCAAACAAAAAAGATTCAGTTGAAATATAGATGGCCAACACTGAGCAGAGAATTAAAACTGACAGGTAGTTATTTTTAGAAAACATTAACCAGAGCTATAATTTAGACCAGTAACTTACCCTCCATGGTGTGGCTGGATGACGTCTCTGTTTGAACGACCACGATTATTGTGCCTAGTTGGTGGAACACTAGAATTTTGGGGATTCATCATTGAAAGGGGAGACTAGAAAATTATAATAACTAGTAGATAGCTATACACATAGTATACAATAGAGGTTATACAAGTAGACTTGCACAGTGTAGCTAATACAAAAAAGTAGTGGGTTTTTATACTGCAATTAAGGAGAGGCAGGCAGGGAAATGGGGGCGTAGCTATTTAATATACTGTAGCTGTTACAATAATTATAAAATAATAGAATTCGAATATAATTTAAATAAATTTGTACTTATCGTAGTGAATCTTGTAGGTACTTTAAGTTTAAACGTTATTTTTAGCACATGAAGAATTATTGGTTGTTACATTTTTTTCAAAGTTAATTTTTAGGTACCTGATTGCTAAAATTTCTGCCTATAACGTGTCGATTGATATCTTCAAACGTAATAGCACTAAAATTGTTTAAGCTTCTTTAGATTTTCAGTAACACTATGAGTCTATTGGCTGATGTAGGTTCATTTATTCTAAACTGCACTATTCCTTTATATCTAAAGTCCATTATTCCTGCTAATTAGGTTCCTCACTTTCGTTTTTTTACTCTTCAATTTTTATACTAATAATCTACCAAACCAGGCCATTTATTAATGAAATAAAAGAGTTGGTCATTTGTCAATAATATTCAGGGAGATATCTAGGATTATTTAATGGGGTCTACTTGTAAAAATGAGCTACTATTTGTAAAATGTCATACATGCTTACAGAGGGTGGGGGGAGGGAGAGTCAACAACAAGTTTTCTTCCACTTCACAGTAAGTAAATTGGTAGATGAAAAAAGAGGAATCATTCTTTAAGTATCCCCTAAATACGCCCGTGGCGTTGGGTTGCCCTTGACTCAGATCCAGAGATGATGGTAAAAGTATAACAAACAAGTGAACAGGAGACATGTGGATGTGATTCTATGATATATTATGCCACAGTAGATTGGTACAGCATTGTTAAAATTTAAAAAAAAAAGGGGGAGGGGCGGATCCAGCCTTAACGACAAGTAGGGGCCCAAGCATATTTGCCAGGGAGGGACCCAAGTATATTTAGATCAAAACTTAAAAAGTTTATTATGATTGGATTTGGACAAGTTGCATGCAGTTGTCATATGATGTATTTGTACATTATAATTTTAGTCTGAAGGAGGATGGGGGGAGGGCTGGCCTCCTTGACTCTCCCCTGGATCTTCTCCTGATTGCCAATAAATACCAGAACTTTGACTAATTGCAACTCTAAAGGGGGCAGACTTTGTTGATCTATGTCAATACCTAACCACTCCTACATCAAATCATGCCCAACCATCTAGACTGCTCACCACATATAGCTATGAGTATGGTCCATATACAAAAGCAACAGCTCCTAGCCATTTGGCCGATATAACGAGACGTTAAAATAGCGTACACTTGGTAGTTCAGTAGCAGATGAAGGTGCTGATGCCCCGCCCCTCCAAGCGGCCACTATGTACACACACCCACACACTAGATCAACACCCAATTTGACCTTATACCGCATATCGACAAACAGTGTAAATTAGGTAAGGGGTTTCTCATGCAATATCAAACTACAATTCCACCCAAAAGTTGTCTGACCGGAGAGTCTCCTGTATACACCGACGGTCCGGCGTATCATAAGCACTAACGGTCCTAGTAGTCAATAGTCAATGAATTTCTGATATGCACGATTTTTTTTTTCGCGAATAATGTATTTGCATACGCGAAATTAAAATACGCGAAAATAAAAAATCCATGTTGTGACTATGTGGTAGTTTTAGAAACCATGAATTGGAATGCTGTGTTATTTATGGTGGTGGAGGTCATCTGAAATGCCCTGCTGCTAGCTTTAGGCAATGGACGAGAAATGTATGCAAGCTGAAGAGTTCCAAGACCCTTCAATGTTTACCAGCAAAGGTAAAATTAAGTGATGATGAAGATGCTGAAATCTTTATGACTAACAAAAGCTAAGTGGCACAAGGCATGCCACCTATAAAGTTTAAAGGATTAAGAAAAGAGAACTGAACGAAAGAGAACTTACTTACGTTCTTTATGATAAAACCACATCCACCTGCAAAGTGACTATCTTGCATCAAGAACTTTTCTCTCATAAAGCCAAATTAATGGAAAACATCCCACCAACTCAAGTCTGTTACAGACAAATGAGTTCATAACTATTTTAATTATCATTCTTATATGTATAGGCAGCTGCTTTTATCTAGCTAGCATACTAACAGAGCTCTTTACCAACCCTGTGTATGGACAACTTGCCTCATACCCCAGCAAAACTGCCCAATCCGATTTGGATGGATGCTTCAAGAAAAACTTTGGAAGCTAGTGTGGACACACCTTCCAGAAATTGCTAAAGCCTGTCAAGAATTACTGAAATGTGGATGTAGGCTTCCCCATTGGAGCTCTAGGAGATGTAAAAATGCAGAGAAGCTGAACTGTCATGTACTGCTCTATGTTATTGTGGTGGAAATTGTGATCATGAATAATCAAATGAGGTGTGAATTTTTTTTGCATACTAAAAGTTTGTTACAATGGTTATTAAAAGCGTAGTGACATTAGTGGCACCCCTTCTGAATTTCATCTATATACTTACATTTGAGTCTGTAACAATAACATAATTCAAATCTACTAACTATAGTGGGACGTGTTAGTTAGTCTCGCACAAGCCATGGAGACCCCCCCCTACTACCGTACAGAGAAGCGTGTGTGAAGAACTGGAAAAGGGGCCCGGATATAGGGGACCAGATTTTTCGTGACAGCCCAAACAGCAGAACAGAAGAAAAAGACTGGGCTCCAAGAGGAACTAAAGTTTCTGCTCACAGCACTAGGTAATATATGTAGTAGCTATTTATATCAAAACTTTTATAGCTAACTTACACTATTCTATAGCTATAGCAGCTTTTCTTTTTGCATAGCCCTATCTCCTCCGCTCGACTTCAATGGGAACCATTTTCTAGTTTCAATAACTTCCAGTCACTGTATACGTTCCTAACAGCCTATCCAGCCGTTCTCCGCCCTTTTACGCGCCAAGAGAACGGCTGGTTTAAAATCAGCCATTTTCATCCACTAAAACTAGAGTCAATTTATGATTTTTTTAACTTGAACACTGAGGATGGTCCGAGGACTAAAAATTTTAATTATTTTACCTATTACGTATTCAAATTAAAAAAAATCATTCAATTTCGTTACTTAAAAGATAAATATATACAATATTAGAGTCAACAATTGTAGCTATTACAATTTTTCTCATGAAAATTAAGTTCTGAATTATTTATAATAAAAAAAATAAAATAAAAAATAAAAATAATAATAATAATAAATTAGCTACCCATTAAACTGCTGTTAGCTATTATGTCTGTTCTGAACTTTTGTCAGCTTTCAGCCAGTCAAAGAAAGGCTTGACTGAGGCGACTGCTGTTCCCTTTCCATACATGACCTGGTCATCATCTCTCCAGTTGTAGGACTCCTGTTCATCCACTAGATCCAAGTCATATGCAATATTGAACATATTGTGAAGAAGCTCTGCAATCAATACACAAAGTATGAATCTGCATAGCAAATGTGACAGCTCCAAATCACTGCAAGTAATAAGTCTGGTGGCAGTACACTCTACTGACAGGAAGACCCAGGACCACCCGAGCCTCTGTAGCTTCCCCCACATCATCTTCAGAAAATTAATACCATACACTTTGTCCAATAAATTCTTTCCTATGTTAATTACTAAAAAAAGTTATTGGAAAGCAAGCACGAGAGCCTGCTGATAATGTATCAACTTACTAGGTGGGTGTGACAGTTTAGCCACACTGCACTGAAGCCCATGAAGAACTGCCACTCCGTAGTGACCTTGTGTCATCACCACCTCAATTCGTCGATCAAACAATTCTTGATTAAAAATAGCAGAATCACCAGAGCCTTAAAAACATTCGTGGAAGTGATTTTTTTTTAATAATCAAACCCAGGAACATGACCATTACCTGATACAGAGGCTTGAACTACAGCTGATGTCAAGTTAGTCACCAGAAGTGCTGGATCATAGCCCTGACTAGCACAGTTCTTCTACATTACAAAACAAAACAGTTCGACTATTAAAAAAACTTTCTTAAAAGACTAACTAACCTTGATCCACTTGTTGACATACTCAGTAGGACAATCTGAGGCCACCAGCATTGAGTGAAGAGACTCAAGCATGGATGGTGGTAGTTCTCTGGTAGCTTTTGGAGACTTGCTAACTAATAGAAAACTGAGTTTCTACAAACACATATTAAATATAGATAAAAGTTCTGAATATACACTTTACTCTATGGACAAACACATCATTTTGTTGCATTATATTGAAATTACCTTTCTATCTAAAAACTCCTCCAAGTCTTGTCTGTCAACTGCCAGATCTTCCCATTGCAAGCCACTCTTACTCCACAGTCCCTTCACCTCCTCCTCACTTTTCAGTAGAGACACACAACAACACAAGAGCTTGGCCACTAGAACTGAAACTCGACCAGACTCAAGCTAAAAATGAAAAAAAAAAAAATTAATAACTAATGGCAACCATCTCTTGCCTGATCACCAAACACTAATAGCTCTTGACGCCTACTGTAACTGCTAACAAACCCTTACCAAAGAAGACGGAGACTTCTTGAATACTGACAATGGCATGTACTCGTGAGCAAACACTGGACACAACACTTCCCCCAAGTAGTCCCATATTTTAGGTATGTCAATACACATGTCTTCTGCTCCTTCGAATACTTCACTCAAACTGAAACAAAAACACCAGAGGTGCATAAATATGAGTAGCCAATGAAGCAAGCGTTCCTTACCCATCTGAGAAGTCGTGTTGAGATATGACCTTCTCTTGTACGAGTCTAGAAAACAGTTCTCCAGTGACTGGTCTATAAACTGCTTTCCTTTCCAGCGTGTGATTAATGCCTTCAACCACTACTTGCCTCATAGCTCCAGGTAAGTGTATCTCTTTCACACACTCTATTGCCTTCTGTGATGAAATACAAATATGTATGAAACATGGAAACACTCAGAACAAATTATGGCAAAAAACAACAAAAGCAAAAAACAAAACAAAAATACTTGATCAACTTGTTATGACTTACGGACTAAAGGTAATTCCAAGTAAATATCAGCATGCCACTAACCTTGTAGTCTTTGTTATTCACTAATTCATCTATAGTTGAAGTGAATTTTCGTTGAACATCATAATATCTTGTTCTGAAATTGGTACAACAGGTAAGCTAGGTCTCTTCTCTGAGCATAAAATAGCTTGTGCAAGATAATCCCTGATGGAGGGTGGCTGAGCGGCTGGAGCAGACGCTTCAGTACTCTCTGACATCGTGAACCTATTGACGGTCTGAAGGAGAGAATTCTTCTCCGCCTTTGGAGTAGTGTGGGAACGTCTGGGGCCAGACAAGATCTGAGTCCTGCCTCCTGTACGAGTGTCCGGTTTGGCTGTAGATGATCTAAAGGAGGAAGGATAAATCCCAGTAGTTGCACTATCAAAGTTTAAATGAACAGTACAATAGGGTATTTTTCATAACAAAACTTCAGGTTGTTTAAATCAACTTTGTTTCCATAACTATTTTTGTGAGGGAAGGGGGGGACTTGAAAATCTATTACCAAATAGGAACTCTACAAATTGTACACTGAAAGATGTTCTTCTAGTTATTCATTGCTCTACTAAGTCACCTGGGAAGAGCCTTTGATGATTTTGCTCCATCAGCTGTCTGTTGAGCTCCAGCTTTCTTCCACCCAGCTATGATGCACTAGTCCATTGTAGCAATCTGAGAAGACTAGACTTGCAGGGGAATAGTCTAAGAGATAAAGGAGCAGTAGCCATAGCTGAGGTTACAGATAGCCAATCTAGACTAGATCTTTATCTTCATAATATTAATATTACAGAAGAAGGTATTGAGAAAGTTTTAGAGCACAGAGTCAGAACTAACATTAGAAGTATGGAATTTACTTCTTCGTACAACAGCGTTAGTGAAGCAGACATAAGTACTTTGAGAAGTGCCTTTTGCTGCGGAAAGCTTCCAGCAATCAAATTATCTCGTACTAACATTTCTATCATAGAAAAACTAGTGGGAGAACAAGAGCACTTAAAGGATGTCAGAGGAATAGAATTAGATTTTCTTAATGATACTGCAGCACACTCCTTATGCAATATCTTGAAATGTTTGCCAAACATTCGATACTTGTACTGTATTGTAGATATGATTAGTTCTACCAGTGCTAAGCTATTTTGTGACACTCTAAAAACATGCGAGTCATTAAGTCATTTGAAGTTAATGGTTAAGTTTGATCCAATACACTCGGTTTTATTAGATGCAATTAAAGGTTTCACTAAGTTGCACTCTTTAGAGCTGATTCAAGCTGTGAAGGATTCGGATGATGTGAGTCTATTATTTAGTAATCCTGAGTTTTCAGCCAATCTACACACTCTCAGAATGAGCAATTCTGATATTACTGCTGTTGGAATCGGTCGATTATTTCGCAATCTGAGCTCTATAGATAACTTACAGAGTATCAGTTTTAGAGCTAGCAGCATCAGTTCTGATGGTGCACACATTCTGGGCAAGTTTTTGGTAGAATGTAAAAGACTGCGTTCCTTGGATCTTCTCATGAATAGCATTGACGACTATGGACTCATAGCTATAGCTGATGGGCTTAAGGATCACACAAGTATACAGGATCTCATGCTAGGTAGGAATCACATCACTTCAGCTAGCATGGCTGCACTGAGTCAGGTTGTTAGTTGTAACCATCTTCATCAACTTAACCTGACGTCTTCTAGGCTAGGTTCAGAAGGCATTGCTGCTTTAGCGGATGTCATGTGTGTAGATTCATTACAAACACTTGATCTTAGTTATACAAACCTGAATGAGGTCAGCATTGCTTGTTTGAATGTAATGCTGGTGAGGTGCACAGAGCTAGTACAACTTGAAATTGGTGGAAACCGTTTTGGAAATGAAGGGTTTACTCCATCACTGTACAACCTGCAACAGTTGGGCATGGGCAATATTAATATGACATCTGATGGTATATGTGCTATACTTGACATAATGGAGAACTGCAAGTATCTACAGAGTCTAGGTATCAGTGGTAATAGTATCGGTGTAGATGGAGTTGCAATTCTACTCAGTGGATGGAAACGCCAGAGTCCCTTGAGATTGGACGCAGCTCGTTGTTTTGGTGAACCTCATCATTCAGCTCTACAGAAAGGAGAGAAATGCTGTAGTAGCTGTGATCATTTACTGGAGTTATATTACAACACTGACTATGTGCATTTGGTGTTAAACTATTCTTTACCAAAACTCGTATGTCGACGTAGTACAGATACGGCCAGTGTGGCTTCTCGCAACTAACTTCTTGTGTAACAATCAATTTATACTTGCAGAACTAATCAATCGACTTTTCAAAATGAAAAAACCTCAGACAAAAAAGCATATAAAATAAAAAAATTAGTAATGCACATTGTTAAAAGTAACTTATATTTGTTTTAACTTTACAATAACACTTCTTGTCTAGACATCATTTGGACAGGCAATATCTCAAGTTTTAATTTTGCTTCTACCTATATGTAACTTTATTGTGTCACATTTGAAATTCATGTATTTTCTATTGGAATTCTGCATCAATATTTACACTTCTCTCATCCATCATTACCATTTTTTATGCACTTGCTAACTCTACTTACCATCTTCACTATACTATTTGCTGTAGTTTACTTGAACTTGTGCCACAACCACTTACTCACTGTTTATTAACACCCATGCTTCAGGTGATCTTTGGTCATCTCTTCATGAAGCTCAGTTATGTTCTACAGAAAACTTTCACACTTTTAACTTGAACTCTCATGGACTCCACATGATATATGAATTTCATCCATATTTTCAAATGTGACTCTACCCACCTCAAGTTGACTTACACTCCACTTCTATGTTAGCTAATTTCTCTATGGAATCTTCCAGTTTGTTGTTGAGACTCTTCTCCACGTTATTGAAGTTTCACCAGCACATCTAACACCTTCTCTCGTGTCTCTATATACTTTGAATTATACCTAAACATCATGTGGAGTGTTTCACCAAACTTATATGTTTGTTCTGAAATTGATTTATGCTGTCAAATGTGCTTGGCTCAGCAAATCTCCTTGAATATTCATATGAGTAGGTAAGTATCATGTTAGTAGTAAATGTGTAACAACAATAGTGTGGTGGTACTAAATCTATTATTCATTTTTTTTCTCTTAGGAACTCTGTCTCTCAGCAACCTTTCAAGATATCTCTGTATCTGGAATGGACAGTGAAAATCGGCCAGAAGATCCTCACGTAAAGTTCAGCCAAATACTTAAGCTCTTCTTCCACCCCCACAACTTTACTTATGTTTTAAAATTTTCACAATCCTTATGTGAACTTAATCCAGACCTCAAATCTTCTAGTATATTTACATCAACTTTAATCTCTTTGAACCACATCCACAAATTTGTGAACTTTGGCTCTCACCAAATAGAATTTTACACCGCACTACTTGAATTCTACGCTGCACTCCATAGGGACTACTCTACTCACACTTAGACTAAAAATTTGCCCACGTAGTACAAGTGTGTATTAAAGTGGGATACAGTAAGGACACTCCATAAAATTCCATATTAGTTGGTACTAGCATGGAAAAGTGACTTCTGGTGGCAAGGGAAACCAAAGGTGACCATCAGCTGCTCTATAAGACCGTCAGAAATTCAGCTTCAGTGAGTACAATTGGTCATGGTATGTCTGAATTTTTTTTACTATTCTTTGTGTGGGGACTAATACACTATTTATTCCATTGTAATAAAGTGTTTTAACTTGCTTTAAAATTTCACCTCTTGCTAAATGTCTCTGAAGAAAAAAATAAAAATGCTAACATATTCATACATTTTCATGCTGCTGACCTGGTTGTCATCAACCCAATGATTAAGGGGTTAAATAATTTATTATCATCACCATGACTACTGAATCTATGTGAATGTCACTAGCGGAGCAAAAATAAGGATGAGTACTAACAGAGTCAGATTTACTCTAATCAAAACTTTCTCCTTCTAAATATACAAGTCATACATCTATTGTACTTTTTTTTCCTTTCTGTATATGTATAATCTTCATTATTTCCCAAATACTGCTCTGTCAGTTCTTTTTATGCAGCAATGTAATTTAGCATAGTTTTGTAAAGATTATTATTTACTTTGCATTACAAGAGCAATAGGTCCCTATCATACAGTATTGAATAGCTAGGTACATTTTAATACTTGTTATTTGGTCAGTTTATGATGGAGTTCTTTTGCTTTTGTAAAAGTGTCGGTCCAAAATGTGAAACCAACAGCTTTATCCCAAATTCTTTTATTTTGAGACATCAAAAAGATGTTTATACATAAGGAAATCTTCCAATGGTGCTAATTTTATGTTTTGTAGGTGATTTGACTTGGGGATAACTGACTACTACAAATATCAGCTATCACTAGTTCTATGGCAATCATTATAAAACCAAACTATCTGGCACTTCATGTGGTTGTCTGATATCTCAACTTTTTCTCTTGGTTTCTGTGCAAGACATTTAGCTAGCTAGCGTGCGCTCGCCTATTACCGCCAACCGCCGCAGCCCCCCCATTATCGCCAAATGCTTTTTATTGCTTAGCAACACAATGGAGAGGCGCTGGCTCATCACCATTACATCATACTAATCACGTGCTTCAATATTTGCACCGCTTGCATTGTGTTGCGCCTTGGGAGAAGACGAGGTGAAGCCGAGTTTGTGGGCCTTAAGTTTTTCTTGTGTACTAAGTTCGGGCGACGGACGTTAGCGGAGTTTGTGTTCTACTGCTGTATATCAAAGTAAGTTCATAGGGAAGTAGGCATTGATAGGTAACTCTGTGCAGTAATTTGGCAAGTTTGTACTTTGTGTTTGTCTAGAAAAATGGTGATGAGTTAGCTTGGTTTGAAATGTTGTGGTTAGCAGGTTGGTCAGATAACTAAACACAGTGCTGGTTCTAGCTTTCTGGTGCTTAGCTATTAATTTGCATTTTTTTTTTTTTAATTTTCAGCTTGATAATGTCCAAGAGGAAGCAGTGGAATGAAGAAGACATGGGGAAAGCACTAGAAGCTGTAAAGAAGAGTGAAGCAACTGTGTCAAAAGCTGCAAAACAATTTAACGTTCCTCGCAAAACACTGGACGACAGAGTTAAAGGTAGAGTATGTCATGGGTCCAAATCTGGTCCAGCAACAGTCTTTACTTCTGCTGAGGAAGATATTCTTTGTAATTATACTACATTATGGCAAACCATTTGTTGCAAAATTGGCGCTATTCTGGATCGACATACTAAGAACCGCGTGAAGTTAGTACAGATGAAGATGACATTCTACATAGTCGTTCATCATCCTCAAGATCAGGTCGTCTCCCATCACGCTTCCGTGACACTTCCAATTCACGCAGTAGTAGTGACAGTGAGGACAGTGGAATCACCTGTGGTCTCTGTGGAGAAAGGGAGCCTCCTAATCATCATGGAAAAATTGTTTTCTGGATTGACTGTGATAAGTGTGGGGAATGGTTCCACACATCTTGTTCAAAATCATCTAAAAAATATATATGTTCAACCTGTAAATAGTTTTGTAGCACTTTCTCATTTTATTTGTTCTTCTAATATTATGTTAATACCATACAATTGCTTTTGCAATTTAAATAATTGAAATTAAAGGTAAAAATAACTGGTGGCGATAATACCCGAGCTCTCCCTATTATCGCCAGTACCGACCAAGCGGTACAAAATTAACTCTACAGATCGGTAAGGTAAAGCTACGGTGCTATACCACTAATACCGGAAGCCCACGTAGTGGGACTTTCCCTAAAGCCTATTTATAGCCGTTGAATCGGTAAAACTCCAAGGCTCTGTGGCTGCAAACGTCTCGCAAGTGGCGATAATAGGCGAGCGCACGCTATAACTTGTATGCAAAATTATTACATGTATGCCTTGTCATATATACTTTCAGTGGTTGTTGTCATAGTAGCTATATCATATTTTTTGTTGTTATTCTCTGAGGGATTTATAACACTTTTTTTTGCCAAGTTCTGTATCATAATATTGCATGTTCGTGTGACTGATAATGTTCATGTAATTTAAAGAAGACTTTAAAGAGAGACAGAGAGAAAAGCTATGTACGCTGTAGTACAGCAGCATTCTGCAGTGCTAGTCTATCACTTGCACAGTGTACCTACAGCATATGGATATTTAGAGGATGATTTACTGTCACATCGTAACCATGCTGACTAGTGATATTGATGCCATTTTACACACCCCTACAAAAGCATGCCTGGATTTTAGCCTGTTTGTGAAACGTTCCACTGAACTGTTAGCAAGAGGGTGGTAGCTATATGCTTCTGTGTAGGCCTAGATTAAATCTGCTGTTTTACCACCTATTATTTTTCTTTTAAGCTAAAAAATGCACTTATGTTGCTTATTTTATCTTCTATCACCTTTTTCTTTTTCCCTACCTACAAGTATTTAAAGGCCGGAGGGAGCTTTCTTTTAGTGGTCAGGCCAGAAAAAGGTGTGGTCATGGGTGTGACTAGTACATATATATATATGTAATTAAATGTGCTACTTCTAAGTAAGTAGACATGTGCTTACTCAAATTATAATGAATTACACATTGCAGGTAACCACAATGACAAATAACCTTCCCATGTGATCATGAAGTGTTTAAACATGCCTCAAAGGATAAATTGTCCCATTTCCACTATGAATATGTAAAGTTATCCCCCAAAATGTGGTCAGGCCATAGCTTGACCATGTACTCCCAACCCTGCTATGGTTATTACATAATTAATGTGGGGGCTGTGGGAAAACCCACTAATGAGGCATGAAGGGCGCTCAAGTCGTTGAAGATCTGATTAACGTTTAGTATTTGTGTGTTTGTGAGCTGGAGTATGGTGTGGTTTGATATGCTGTGGCTGATCATACATAAGTTCAGAGTTGTGCAAAGTCAGAGTTTGTAAAGGTTGATCCCTCTGTGTCCCCAGTGAGCTAAGTAACCTAAGGTCAGGTTTTGGGTCCCCTTAACCTGGGCACCAGATAAGGAACACCCGACGACATATATTCTCTGTCTGACTCTGTCTTTGGTGGCAGTGGGGGAACTCTACCTTCGCCCTGATCTCACAGGGGTAGTTGTTTGTAGCTGATAGTTATTGACTTTGTTTTGTGGCCCAGCCAGAGTCAGCTGCCAGGGCTGCACATTCTGTCACATCTGCAATGGGAGTGGCTAGCCAAGTCTACACTACACTGCAAATTAAATTTATATATTAATGAGGGAAGTTGTGGTAAGGTTCCAGGTAGGTTGGAATAGAGCCCCAAAATATGTGAAATCTAGCAGTGTGTGTGTGTGTGTGTTGTGTGTATGTATGTGTGTGTATGTGTGTACAAGTGTGTGCTAACTTATTGGTGTAGAGCTAACTTAAATATGTATTAGCTAATTGCACTTAAAATTAAGCATCTTATTTCACTTTAGTGATTGCTTGGATTTCCCTGGATTGTTAATGTAATAACTTGGCTTAGCACATGAAGCAGCAGTGCAAGAACCAGTCTATAGATTTTATGAATCTCAAAGAATGACTAAAGTTACAAAAAGAATAAACTAATATGGTGTACTCAAAACCGTGGTTTTTATACTATGAAAGAGTTATTAATTGGTGTGAAGTGGTACATGAATGCAGAAAGTGACAGGAAGTGTTATAGTTGATAGCTATGTCTCTGAAATTCCTTAGTTTACCACAATTAATTTAGAAGGTTCTGTACAATGTTGCTTGTAGTGTAGCTATCATGAATTCCACTCTTTCTTTTTCCCCCCTCCAACTAAAGTTCACTTTAGTGTTCAGCTGATAGGGAGGAGCCATCTTATTCCCTAGGAGCTTCATGGTTGGTTGTGGCTCTAGTCTCACAAATATCACAATTTATCTAGTCTCAAGAAAGTTTGGGAATCCGATGGATGTGGCTTCACATGAATGGGAATGAATCTAGTCTTGGCAAAGCAGCTTTTCAATTATTGGAATGAATGAAAAACAAAACAAAAAAACTCAGTGACTAGCTACAATTTCTATATAGCTAGGTGGTAGCAATTCTAATTTCAACAACTAAAATTAATACCTTAAAATTGGGTGGAATGACTTGTTGGTGACTTAGTCTCTCTTAATTTCACTTTCACTATAAGACCTGAACTTGCACATGAAGGTAGCAGCACCTAGGTGGGTGTGGCTAGGTTGCCTTGGGTGATCATTAGAAAGTATAGCTATAATGGTGAGTGAAACTCCGTATGTATATTTTTTAAAATTTTTAATTTCATCATAGAAACAGTTTGTCATAAATGTGATTTAGCTAGTTACAAAAAAATAAAAATATAAAGTGACATAAAATGAATGTTTTATTCTTGTCAAAATCCCCCAACTTGGAGACCTAATCTCTTACTCCTTCTTGCAGCAGTTTCAAAATTATATAACAATTCATCCTCTTTAGCTTTCTCTATTGCAGTTTCATGACGGATCTGTGAATATGAAATAAGTTGTGGATATCGTGACCCCGAGCTAGCTAACAAACTTTATTTTTCAATATTCATAAAACCAATAAATCTTGTGACAAGCAATCATTATAACAGCTAATAAGAGGAACACTTTAATATCACAGAGTGTAAAAGTGATGAAAGGATATTAGCTATACCTGCTCTTATAATGTCTGAAATTTTGATGAAACTGAAACATTTCAAAATATCTGATTCATTAGTATACTTTCATTGGGTCCCCTATTTACAAATACGAATGAAACATACCTAAGCAAATTCCCTAAATGTTATTATATACAAGACAATTATAGTCTTCCCAAACAAGCTTTGATATTATTACCCACTAAAGCATAACATAGCTAATAAAGAAAGAGGTTGCAAGCCACCCACAACAATCTGACAAATAAAATATACAGTGAAAAGAGCAAGCTAGCTACTACTCTTTGTTATATCCATTAGCTTTGTGATGCTCACATATAGTTACTTGTAACTACTTTCAGTCATTTTATTAGTTAATATTTCTGCAACCTTATACCTGGTCTATAGTAGTCATTTTCATTTGTTGTTGAAGTGGGCGTGGCTTCCACTGTCTTGCTCTCAACTCTACAACATCCATCAGCAGGAATCTCACTCTGCAGCTTACTGCACCTTCTTTTATTAGATCGTTAATAGTCTTGAAGTACTGATTAAAAATACCCTATTTGGATATTAAATATAGAATAAAATTAAGCAAAATAATTAAAATAATGGTGTGCTTCAGCACAATAGTGGAGTGTGGTAGCCTAGAAACTAATTTTTGATGGGACGGTTCATTTATTCACCTCGTGAAATATATTCACCTTGAATTGAGCACTCTGATTAAGTTTGAACATACCATGCTAAAATAGCAGGTAAACCAATTAACACTTCAACTTGCTGCTAATGTTAGATACTTCTTCAAGAAAATGTGAGCCGAGAAACTTACAAATTTCTTGAAAAGAATTAGTCAGTGTGCCTATTAATTAGCTCATCATAGAAATGTAATGAAAACGTGTATAAAACTAATGATTGTCATTCTCGGCTGAAATAATTATAACAGGAAATTTTTCTCTTTTTAACAGCCAATATTTTTTATTATAACTTAACCCATATAATTATATATAATATATATAATTATATATATATATATAACTAGAATTGTTCAGTGTTTCCTATAGCCTAGAGTCATGGTACAAGTCGGTTGCACTAATTCATTCGGTCAGTACATGATTTATACTATCCTTGGGCCTTGGGCCTCAGTTTGTTAATCCATTACCGAGCTCCACATCATGCTGTAGCCTACATTTAATTTGACCAAAGGCAGTCCCAACTTCCATGTTATAGCATACTGCAGTATATTCTAGATGTAAACAGTCAAAAAAATCATATTTAAACCATTTTGACTTCTTGCTAAAGTCTTTCTCAGAGGTTAAAACATTGAGTTAACTTAAAACATAAATCTATTGGTTGCTGTATTTCTAACTAAAAAGATTGAAGTTAATTAGGCACATCAGAGTGTTGTTTATTGACAGCATTGTCAGGGTTTGGTCAACCTTACCACATCCTGTCACTTATATATAGTGAAAATTTGTTCTGCTTTTGTACAGTCATCAAATTGCATGTGTAGAGAGCATACCTATCAACATAGTTTCTCTATTTAAAGAACACTAATGATTTCATATAAGCATTCAATTTTACTATGTAAAATACTAATTGTAAATAATTTCTATATTTTTTTTATATTCACTCTCATAGTCGTCATCACCACTGATAAAGGGCTCTCTGGAGCCAAAACATATGAATTGTTTATCTCACTGGTCTCTAGTACTAGTCCGATACCTATATTGTTACTACAAAAAATTACAATATTGACATTATTTACCATTAACCCTAATATTGTTTGTTACAAAAGTTTCATACCCAATGCAGAATCAGTTGAACTCACTTTTTTCACTGTTGCTTGCAAGTCTTTGCCTGCTATTTCTAACAGTCTGCATACATTCTCTAAATTGTCCTCATCTAATTTGTCCTTGAGCAAGTTAGTGATACACTTATGAACATAAGTTGGTTGAACAATCTTCAGTTTAAACATCTCTCCAATGAGAACAATACTGGCCAACGTCTTCATTTGTTGCCTCTTCTTTCTCATTAGAACTTCCTGGGAAGTACACTGTTGGTATCAACAAATGTTTTATTACAGACAGCAAACTTCAAGTAATCAAAAATTAGAACTGTTTGTGCAAATGAAACAGGAGAGACAAAAATTCAAAGTGTTTAGAAGAGCTTCGCATTGTTTTGATAAATGCTGTTATTTGTTTCGCATGGTATCACCATTCGCATGGTATCACCAGTGTAAATTAGTGATTAATACACAGCAAAACTACTATATGAGGGAAAAAATGCTGGACACGAGTGTTGCTAGCCAGGTTCTGACAGGTGTGTGTGTTGTGGTACATAGTGACAATAAGTTGTATCACTAATTGTACAACAAAAATCTAGCAATTTCCGTGAATTTAAGGAGTGTCACTATCACAGCTCCGCTTTTATTCATTCAAAAGGTGGAGAGTTGGCAATGTAACCTCTTAAGTTAGAAGTACTACTTGCATAGTATTGTTATGTAATACTCAACCACACTAATAAAATAAATTTGATGATGTAGAATTGTCACACCCTTGCTGCATTTCTTTTTTATTCAAAAATCAATATTCTCACCTCTGTTCTATCTTCTTCTGTTCTAATCTTTCTTTCCTGACTATTTATCATTTCTAACTCCTCCTGACACTTATCATGAAGAACTGATGTGAAGCTGATTTTTCTTTTCCCAGTTGGACTCTTTACTATTACAGAACTCATCTCTTTTCCCAGTTGAGCACAAACTAAACTGAACTTCCGATCAGCTTCCACCTGAACATTGATGACACAAACATGCATGTAGTGGTACTTTCAGTGAGAATAACCTTGCAAACAATTGTAATATTAATCAGGGTATAATGACAGGAGACAAATAATTTTAAACTTTCCATTAAAAACATAGAACAACTAAAACTGGAGAATAAATTGTACTAAAGTACCCTGATAAGGGAAAGTCTGTCGGCACAATCTATCCTTGTGATATGGCAGGAACTGGACATTGTTGCCAAGTTTTTGATTAAGGGTTATTTGCATGTTCTCAAAATAGCTCAATATTTGCACATCAAAACACATTCATGCAGTAAATAAGCAAACACAAATTGTGTGTATTCATGAATAATTCATGAGTTCAAACAGTTTGGTAAAGCATTGTCTTTACCTGAATGTGGTCATATCTTGAACTAAAAAGTGGGTGAAATAGGCAAGGGAAGGCGGCGTAGGTTTCAAAAAGGAAGGTGAAAGTACGAAAGAGAAGGCAAAAGTTTCGCAAAACGTAAGTCCACAATCATGATAGAAGGACAGAGTGATTCAGATGCAAGAGAGATAGACAAACGAGGAGAAAAAGGAAAGGAGGAGGATTAGAAAAGTTGAGTTCAGGAAAAAACGAGAGCAGAAGAGGAAGTTTCTTTGGGGGGGGAGGGGGAGCATTTGCCCCCTTGGCAGTAACTTGCCCCCCTATGGCCAAAGTTCCCATCCCTTTGGAATTTATGTTACCTATTTATGAAAGGTTATAACGAATATTTTAGAAATACTGCTAAGTGACCAGTATTGTTTATTTGCAGTTCAGCTTCCTCAGCCCATTAAAACACCCAGCCATGCAACTATATGTGACCGTCTACGGGAAAATCGGGCACAATGCGGCATGCGTAGACGTCGCAAAAAGATCGATTTAGTTCTTAAAATTGTATTAAATAAGCCTAACGAAGGGAACGGTTAGGCGATATATAGCGGGAATGGCTAAAGCTACGGCGATAAAACTTGGAGAGCTTAATATCTGCTTGCCGAGGAGTCTGTAAGTGCAAAAAAAAATTTTTTCGTCGGGGCCGCGTTGTGCCCGATTTTCCTGTAGACGGTCACATATAATAAGATATATCCCCTCCCCCACCTCCCCCAAGTAATTTAGTGGGATTATCTACACTTTTTCCATTTATCATGAATGAGTGAGCTGGCTTAGCTGAAGAAGCAGACATTTAAATTTTTATTGAATGCTATCAGCTAATATGGTGTATTTGTTAGTTAAATATTTGCTTACAGATTTTTTGTGCAATTTTTAGCAACACAAGATTGTATACTCTTCTTGACTTGACTATTGGACAATGGATTTTCAGGTAAGAACTATTTTGTTGGTACGGTGTATAGCTCTGACAAACTGGGCCTTAACCAAGATAACTTGCCACTGCTACTGATTTCAATAAAAAATGAACTTTGCTAAGTTTGTAAGACCTAACTGTAAATGTCTCTCCTCTTTTTTCTTCGACTCATTTGTGAAGGGCTTGCTTAACTTGCCCACAATTTAACAACAATATAAATAAAAGTAAAGTGGTTAAGATATAAGGCTAAGTAGGAAAAAGCTTGAGTGCAATTTTTTTAAACCAGAGTGATAGTACAGAATTCATATCTTACAGGTGTATTGCATGACAAACTATTGATGTTGATGTGCTCCCCAAAAAATTCACAGCTAAAAGAAACCCTGCAATAGTAGAGAATAATAACAATAAATAAAAATGTATACACTGCATTCTTACTTTGCAATACGTCAAGTACCACTGTGTGGCGGGGTACTTGATAGTAATATATAATAGGGTATTTTATGATTTATTAAAATTCCTATATGAACATTAAAAAATGACCAAGTGCATGTTTTGACCAAGTATGCTTTGCATTACATAGTATATGTCCAGGCCTGCAAGTGACCTGGAGAAGCTACAGCCAGCCCCACCTTCTACTGCACTATTGTGGCTTAACCACATCACCTATTCATTCATTTCATCCCCTCTCTAACTGAACTGAGCATGCTCTGTAATCTGCCCTTCCTCATGTTACCTTGTCTCTCTTACCAGTGTTTTGTTCTAATTCATTCCCACCAACTTCATCTTTGGTTTTGTAAGTTGTATCACCCCCTTTTCATTTCAGTTGTGTCATAGTATTGCTTGGCCTTTGCCTAATTATCTTATTAACCTAAGTGTGCTGTGGTGTCAAGGGACTTCGAGATAGTCTATTAGGTTATTGTTCTAGAAGCCTGGGAACTGCCTGTTGGATTTACGCCCCAACAGTCACCACCGCTAGACAAGGCATTCCCAGCATTTGGTCGCGCCTGGTCGCGTACAGTATACATAATTATTATATGATTTCAATGTGTCCCAAGAAATCACAACCAATATTGTATCATTGATTATATTACCTTGTATCACACGATTTCAACTTATACTAACTATTAGAAAACTTACCAAGCCCAGCAACATGTCCACGATTTTCATTAATTCATCTACAGTATTAATGTCTAGTTGACGAGCCTGCATTGCCAGAACATCAAAATTTTTAAATGTAAGTTTATTCAGAATTCCTTGGAACTTGTGATACAATTGTTGACTTTCTTCTGTGTCATTGCAATCATAATGTGGTGGTCTCCACAAACTGAGGGCATGTGGCAGTAGTTCTTCTTCAGCCTGAACATAAATAAACACTGTATAAAAAATAAGTTGACTAAACAATACATATAAAAGGGAACACCTTATCCAGGAAACTACAATGGCAGGAGACTATTCAATATACACTTACTATGGAAGCTAAATTCTCTACATGCCAGCTAATTATGTCAAGCCTTATGTTCTACTGAATAGCTAAATGATAATCTGGTAGCTAACTAATGGTTAATTTAACAGTATCTATAAGCTAAAAATGCCACAGACCCATTTTCTATAATGTATATCTCAACATACACACAAAATTTACCCCACAGACTCCTGTTAGGACTAGTCTGAAAGAAAACAGAAACTACATTTTGTCTTTTACTAGCCTTAGATTAATTGGCTTATGAGGTTGTTCGGATATTTTTGCAAGGTCCAGTGATAAGCCTCCAAATTCTTCTCCCAGGTGTGCCTGAGTCCTGTGTTAAGTATTATTTGTTCACTTCCTAACCTCCTACTATTGCCTATAATTAGACCTTCAAAAATGGTTTTGGCCTATTGATGCCCAATTCTACTGCTAAGTGTAGTGGTGATGTAAATACAAATAGAACTTATATCAATCATAGTTTGCTCACATTCTAACAGAGTGAGATACCCAAAATTCACATTAGTGCAGGCAATATAAATTTGGCAAGGAGACTGAGTCCTGAGCCTGCCGAGGTGGCTGAAAATGTAGGGACCGACGGAGGTAGAGGACCTGGACCACCAACATATACAACATATGGTGACAACCACGAGGGGGCCTAATTTATAAATAGGCCTGGCCTGGTGCTCCAGGTTAAGGGGTTGTGCCCTCGCTGAGGGGGCTGCAAGTCAAAGGAAGGAGAGGAGAAGTTCACCTCAGATTCTCCCTATAACATTGACACTCCACACCCACGCGCCATGGGCACTATGATGCAGTGACTAGAATTACATCCTTACACAAAGCAACACGCTGAATGGTAAACTATAAATGATATATTTGACACAGTGTTCAGGCACTTCCCCTGGGAGAAGGCTTTGGAGACATTTATAAAAAAAAAAATTCACTGGACCTACCTCTTAACCCTTTGCGGACGAACGCGGGCGAGCAATTATGTAATTAAATACGCGCACACCGTAAAACCAATTAGTTGCCCGAGACGACGACGTTTTACCAGTGGAGTTCGGCACGTGGAAAAAGAAAACGGGCGAGTGTTTATTTTGTGTTAGGCCTCAAATAATCTGCCTCTAGCGTTGTAGCTATGGTAATTCGTTAGTTTATAGTTTATAGAGTTGTTTTGAATACAAACTTAGTTGGAATTATCGAGGAGGCCATAGTTTGTTAGCTATTTTTTTAGCTTATATTTATGACAGGAGAAATCACACCCAAGTGTAAGTTCTAGTTTTAGTTTGCTTATTTCTAGCTACTTTAGGCCTTTACTTCTTAGTAGATGTTCTATTTGAAAATAGCTAGACACAAAGTGTAGGAAAAAAAAATTTTTATTTAGTTGGTGCACTTGATATAAGTTATACTTATTTTATAAGACTTATTTTGTAGAATAGAGATTGCAAAATGTATACTATGTAAGCTACTGAAAGTTTTAGCGCGCTACGCGCTCTGTAACTGTAATAACAAAGCAAAAAAGAGCTTGTCACGAATTCGTGACAGCCGTATTCTCTTGACGCACCCGGTGTGTCACAGATTCGTGACCATTGTACGCGCGTGTTAAGTTACGGCGGTCACGATTGCGTGACGATCGTACGCAAAGGGTTAAATATTTATTTTTTTTGTTTTTGTTTCTTTGCTACATATAACACACACACACACACGCACACACACACACACACACACACACACACACACTGCTCATAAACATATACAGCATTTCCTTGCCTTTTCTGTTGGAATTGGAATAACCATTTTCTTAGATTTTGGCACTTTTCCTCCTCTCTGGTAAACAACAACAACAACAACAACAACAACAGCATTCCTAAAATTCCAGTTCATATCTGAAAAAATATGGTATTCTTAAAATCGTTATGTGTATAAATGAAAACATTCAGACACCCACATATTGTAGACACTTGACACAATGGATACTTCACACAAGAAATATTGCCCCCCATGAATTCCAGTAACACTTTACTCACTCTATTCCGGTCTTTTTGTTCAGGTCTTTGGTAATGGGAACCAGTCCCTCCATGACCCTCGATATACATGTTAGATTTTTTGAGATTTTCAAGGTAAGCAGGAATTGTTTTGCACACTGGCATATTCTTCAATTCTAATAAAAACTCCCGGCCATACCTAATCTTGCTGTCTGCTGAAAAGAAGAAGAAGCAATAATAAGAAACAATATAAAAAAACCCTCATCTGCAGGGAGAAAAAACAATACAGCAAACAAAAAAAAAATTTAAGAAAACTTTTAAGGAAAACATTTTATGTTTGAGTTCACTTGCAAATTAGTTATTTTTGCTACTCCCACCATGAATGGCTCTTTATATGTCACTATACAACACAACCAGTACAAAACCCAATGTGAAACCAAGGCAAATATCAAATTAAACTTACAAATAGGTACCACACCCACCAAATGACTTTTGATGGGTGGGTCCATAGCCAAAATATTATCTAATACAATATTCTACAACTGTACAAAATTTCATGCTTTTATGAAAAAGTGCATGATTTTTTCTAAAACTGCCTGACTAAAAAGAGTACAGTGCTACATTAATGACTGGTATACAATCAAATCAGTGGGGTAGGAAGCAGGGGTGCACCACTACTCTTTACTGAATGTAGTTAATGTTCTTGAGAAGATCAATAAGTTATTGATTGTAAGCTTATATAACAACTTATTTTGCTTTATATTCATATCTAATTTCCTTATTACCACTCCTGCATGTTCAGATAAGACAAATCAGTGCAAACAAGTGAGACACATCAGATCAGCAATCAACACCACATCGCACTAACCATGTGGTCACCACCTGATAACAAACACTTGTATGGCCTCCCATGTCACAAATAAACCCTATAGCAGCAGGAACCTTACACCATAACAATACATGAATATTGGAAATCTAAAGAACTAAAGAGATCCTCTAGGGAAATTGAAACTCACTAGCTGTGAGATACTTACTCATCTCTGGGACCATAGGCTCTGGCTTGATCCTGGAATACATGACCTCTTCTCTTTCCTCCACAGGAAGTTCTGTCTCGACCACTGAGTTAATAACATCTTTTCTGGTCCCAGTAGAATCCCCATGAGTCTCAAGTTCTGCAGGTGGGAAAGCCTTGAGTTTGGAGGGCTCATTTGGAGGCTTGGTAATAATAGCATTGGGCAGGTACAATTCTTCAGAGGCAGCTGTGAGTACGAAGCTGCTCAATGAGTATGGGACTTGTACTGGTGGCTGTGGCTGGTATGGGTTGCTAGAAACGGCTGCTACTTTCTTCTCAAAATCCTCCTTTGCTTGACTGTCTGTCACTTGACTGTCTGAAATAATCTTGTACGGCAAAACCGGTGCATTGTTTCTACTCTTAAGATCTACTTCAGTGTTGGTACTGGGGTCTATGAACTTAATCGCACTCGATCGTTTCCTCGTTGTCTGTGGCAGACTCGCTGACTGCTGTGGTTGCTGTTGCTGCAAATGTTGCTGATGTTGCTGCTGCTGCTGTTCTGGAGTGAACACCATCATGGTTTTGTGTCGTGGCCTCAGTAATGGTGCCTGTTGAGGAGCCTGTAGCTGAGGTTGCTGTGCCTGCAATGCCATCTGGGAGGTCGTCATTTGAGCCGCAGCTGCGGGATTCGGCATCAAGTTGATGGGCATCTGGGTACCCTGGCCGGGTAGGTAAGGGGTATATTGGTGAGGGAATTGTTGCTGAGTCACCACCTGTTGTTGGGGTGGGTACAGAGGTGGCTGTCTCCCTACTGACTGCATCATGTTGCCTGTTAGACTAGGCCTGGGTGCCATGGGCGCTGGATATCCAGCAATAGTAGGAGTGTTCGCTAGTAGTACCCGGTGGTGTGCCTGCGGAGGTCGCATCTAGGAAACAACATAATCAAGATGGTAACATAGTCAACAACAAGTAACCTCTGTGCAATATCTCATTCAGTGATACTTACCGGGTTGTAACCAGCTCCATGTGAATGGAAAATACTTGGCTGTTGTAATCTGTGCTGAAAATTCCTTAAAACAATAAGAACATTCAAAAAAGAAAAACAATTCAGTTGAAATATAGATGCCAACACTGAGCAGAAAATTGAAACTGACAGGTTAGTTATTTTTAGAAAACATTACCCAGTAGCTATATTTAGACCAGTAACTTACCCTCCATGGTGTGGCTGGATGACACCTCTGTTTGAACGACCACGATTATTGTGCCTAGTTGGTGGAATACTAGAATTTTGGGGATTCATCATTGAAAGGGGAGACTAGAAAATTATAATAACTAGTAGATAGCTATACACATAGTATACAATAGAGGTTATACAAGTAGACTTGCACAGTGTAGCTAATACAAAAAAGTAGTGGGTTTTTATACTGCAATTAAGGAGAGGCAGGCAGGGAAATGGGGGCGTAGCTATTTAATATACTGTAGCTGTTACAATAATTATAAAATAATAGAATTCGAATATAATTTAAATAAATTTGTACTTATCGTAGTGAATCTTGTAGGTACTTTAAGTTTAAACGTTATTTTTAGCACATGAAGAATTATTGGTTGTTACATTTTTTTCAAAGTTAATTTTTAGGTACCTGATTGCTAAAATTTCTGCCTATAACGTGTCGATTGATATCTTCAAACGTAATAGCACTAAAATTGTTTAAGCTTCTTTAGATTTTCAGTAACACTATGAGTCTATTGGCTGATGTAGGTTCATTTATTCTAAACTGCACTATTCCTTTATATCTAAAGTCCATTATTCCTGCTAATTAGGTTCCTCACTTTCGTTTTTTTACTCTTCAATTTTTATACTAATAATCTACCAAACCAGGCCATTTATTAATGAAATAAAAGAGTTGGTCATTTGTCAATAATATTCAGGGAGATATCTAGGATTATTTAATGGGGTCTACTTGTAAAAATGAGCTACTATTTGTAAAATGTCATACATGCTTACAGAGGGTGGGGGGAGGGAGAGTCAACAACAAGTTTTCTTCCACTTCACAGTAAGTAAATTGGTAGATGAAAAAAGAGGAATCATTCTTAAGTATCCCCTAAATACGCCCGTGGCGTTGGGTCGCCCTTGACTCAGATCCAGAGATGATGGTAAAAGTATAACAAACAAGTGAACAGGAGACATGTGGATGTGATTCTATGATATATTATGCCACAGTAGATTGGTACAGCATTGTTAAAATTTAAAAAAAAAAAGGGGGGGAGGGGCGGATCCAGCCTTAACGACAAGTAGGGGCCCAAGCATATTTGCCAGGGAGGGACCCAAGTATATTTAGATCAAAACTTAAAAAGTTTATTATGATTGGATTTGGACAAGTTGCATGCAGTTGTCATATGATGTATTTGTACATTATAATTTTAGTCTGAAGGAGGATGGGGGGAGGGCTGGCCTCCTTGACTCTCCCCTGGATCCTCTCCTGATTGCCAATAAATACCAGAACTTTGACTAATTGCAACTCTAAAGGGGACAGACTTTGTTGATCTTTATGTCAATACCTAACCACTCCTACATCATGCCCAACCATCTAGACTGCTCACCACATATAGCTAAGATTATGGTCCATATACAAAAGCAACAGCTCCTAGCCATTTGGCCGATATAACGAGACGTTAAAATAGCGTACACTTGGAGCTATAGTAGTTCAGTAGCAGATGAAGGTGCTGATGCCCCGCCCTTCCAAGCGGCCACTATGTACACACACCCACACACTAGATCAACACCCAATTTGACCTTATACCGCATATCGACAAACAGTGTAAATTAGGTAAGGGGTTTCTCATGCAATATCAAACTACGATTCCACCCAAAAGTTGTCTGACCGGAGAGTCTCTGTATACACCGACGGTCCGGCGTACCATAAGCACTAACGGTCCTAGTAGTCAATAGTCAATGAATTTCTGATATGCACGATTTTTTTTTATTTTCGCGAATAATGTATTTGCATGCGCGAAATTAAAATCCGCGAAAATAAAAATCCATGTGGTGACTATGTGGTAGTTTTAGAAACCATGGATTGGAATGCTGTGTTATTTATGGTGGTGGAGGTCATCTGAAATGCCCTGCTGCTAGCTTTAGGCAATGGACGAGAAATGTATGCAAGCTGAAGAGTTCCAAGACCCTTCAATGTTTACCAGCAAAGGTAAAATTAAGTGATGATGAAGATGCTGAAATCTTTATGACTAACAAAAGCTAAGTGGCACAAGGCATGCCACCTATAAAGTTTAAAGGATTAAGAAAAGAGAACTGAACGAAAGAGAACTTACTTGCGTTCTTTATGATAAAACCACATCCACCTGCAAAGTGACTATCTTGCATCAAGAACTTTTCTCTCATAAAGCCAAGTTAATGGAAAACATCCCACCAACTCAGGTCTGTTACAGACAAATGAGTTCATAACTATTTTAATTATCATTCTTATATGTATAGGAGCTGCTTTTATCTAGCTAGCATACTAACAGAGCTCTTTACCAACCCTGTGTATATGGACAACTTGCCTCATAGCCCAGCAAAACTGCCCAAGCCCTAAAGGATTTGGATGGATGCTTCAAGAAAAACTTTGGAAGCCAGTGTGGACACACCTTCCAGAAATTGCTAAAGCCTGTCAATAATTACTGAAATGTGGATGCAGGCTTCCCCATTGGAGCTCTAGGAGATGTAAATGCAGAGACGCTGAACTGTTCCAGCCGTTCTCCGCCCTTTTACGCGCCAAGAGAACGGCATGTTTAAAATCAGCCATTTTCATCCACTAAAACTAGAGTCAATTAATGATTTTTAACTTGAACACTGAGGAAGGTCCGAGGACTGAAAATTTTAATTATTTTACCTATTGCGTATTCAAATTTTAAAAAAATCATTCAATTTCGTTATTTAAAAGATAAATATATACAATAATATTATTAGACTCAACAATTGTAGCTATTACAATTTTTCTCATGAAAATTAAGTTCTGAATTATTTATAATAAGTTCTGAATTATTTATAATAATAATAATAATAATAATAACAATAATAATAATAATAAATTAGCTACCCATTAAACTGCTGTTAGCTATTATGTCTGTTCTGAACTTTTGTCAGCTTTCAGCCAGTCAAAGAAAGGCTTGACTGAGGCGACTGCTGTTCCCTTTCCATACATGACCTGGTCATCATCTCTCCAGTTGTAGAACTCCTGTTCATCCACTAGATCCAAGTCATATGCAATATTGAACATATTGTGAAGAAGCTCTGCAATCAATACACAAAGTATGAATCTGCATAGCAAATGTGACAGCACCAAATCACTGCAAGTAATAAGTCTAAGTTGCAATAAAGTTTGTAGACATAATACAAACATACAACTACTAATTCTATGATTGAATCAGGTATAGCTACTGTGAAGAAATATAGGCTGTCAAAAATATTTACAGGCATTGACAAAATTTATATAGTAAAATTTGAGCAAAATGGGTACCCAAAAGAATGAAGCACATTATGCTGAGAGCATAGGCTGGAAAGAGCAGAAAGAGAAATAGGCCATAGCTACAATGGACAAATTTGAAGCAGTAGAAGTACAAGAATAGAAAAACAATTAGAGTCAATCAGGTAGATTTCCCTCTTTATTTAGTAGCTATTCTTACTCTGTTGTGTCTGTACTAACACATCTTCTGCTGATTTGTTCAGGTCATAGTGTGGGAGGAGCCCCACCTCAACTTTCTCCTCCCACATGAACAATTACTTTTACAATAACCTTTGTCATTTTTCTTACATATTATGATCTCGTACTTCTTGGTTTTGTGTTATCACTCACTTGTAGTATTCTCTTTGTAGTTAGGTTCATTTGGTTTTTATGTAACCTCTTGGTTTTGGCCAGCCAGAGCTGGCCCCCATTGTGTTGTACCTGCTCAGAACATTTCATTCATCTACAGTCATTCACCACGCAGCACTTGACACTTCATTAATTAAAGTTAGATTTAAAACTCTAACAAGTTGTGAAGGAAACTTGCTGGACTGACTCTGGTGGCAGTACACTCTACTGACAGGAAGACCCAGGACCACCCGAGCCTCTGTAGCTTCCCCCACACCATCTTCAGAAAATTAATACCATAAACTTTGTCCAATAAATTCTTTCCTATGTTAATTACTAAAAAAAGCTATTGGAAAGCAAGCACGAGAGCCTGCTGATAATGTATCAACTTACTAGGTGGGTGTGACAGTTTAGCCACACTGCACTGAAGCTCATGAAGAACTGCCACTCCGTAGTGACCTTGTGTCTTCACCACCTCAATTCGTCGATCAAACAATTCTTGATTAAAAATAGCATCATCGCCAAAGCCTTAAAAACACATAAGATTCATGGAAGTGATTATTTTTTTAATAATCAAACCCAGGAATATGACCATTACCTGATACAGAGGCTTGAACTACAGCTGATGTCAAGGTAGTCACCAGAAGTGCTGGAACATAGCCCTGACTAGCACAGTTTTTCTACATTACCAAACAAACCAGTTCAACTATAAAATAACTTTCTTCAAAGACTTCCTAGTAACTAACCATGATCCACTTGTTGACATCGTCAGTAGGACAATCTGAGGCCACCAGCATTGAGTGAAGAGACTCAAGCATGGATGGTGGTAATTCTCTGGTAGCTTTTGGAGACTTGCTAACTAACAGAAAACTGAGTTTCTACAAACAAATTATAAATATAGATAGAAAATCTGAATATACACTTTACTCTATGGACACATCATTTTGTTGCATTATTATTGAAATTACCTTTCTATCTAAAAACTCCTCCAAGTCTTGTCTGTCAACTGCCAGATCTTCCCATTGCAAGCCACTCTTACTCCACAGTCTCTTCACCTCCTCCTCACTTTTCAGTAGAGACACACAACAACACAAGAGCTTGGCCACTACAACTGAAACTCGACCAGACTCAAGCTAAAAAAAAAATTTAAAAAAATTAAATTAATAACTAATGGCAACCATCTTTTGCCTGATCACCAAACACTAATAGCTCTTGACGCCTACTGTAACTGCTTGCTAACAAACCCTTACCAAAGAAGACGGAGACTTCTTGAATACTGACAATGGCATGTACTCGTGAGCAAACACTGGACACAACACTTCCCCCAAGTAGTCCCATATTTTAGGTATGTCAATACACATGTCTTCTGCTCCTTCGAATACTTCACTCAAACTGAAACAAAAACACCAGAGGTGCATCAATATGAGTAGCCAATGAAGCAAGCGTCCCTTACCCATCTGAGAAGTCGTGTTGAGATATAACCTTCTCTTGTACGAGTCTAGAAAACAGTTCTCCAGTGACTGGTCTATAAACTGCTTTCCTTTCCAGCGTGTGATTAATGCCTTCAACCACTACTTGCCTCATAGCTCCAGGTAAGTCTATCTCCTTCACACACTCTATGGCCTCCTGTGATGAAATACAAATATGCAATTATATTAGTACCAAAATATGGCAAACAAACAAACAAAATAATTCCTACAGCATTGTGTAGGTAGGAAAGTATGCAAATGAAACAGCATTCCTAGAATTTAACTAACTTGTTAGGACTATGGACTAAAGGTAAATTCCAAGTAAATATCAGCATGCCACTAACCTTGTAGTCATTGTTATCCACTAATTCATCTATAGTCGAAGCGACTTTTCGTTGAACAATCATAATATCTTGTTCTGAAATTGGTACAACAGGTAAGCTAGGTCTCTTCTCTGAGCAAAGAATAGCTTGTGCTGGTGCATCCCTGGAGGGTGGCTGGGCAGCTGGAGCAGATGCCTCAGTACTCTCTGCCGTCGTGAACCTATTGACAGTCTGCAGGAGAGATTCCCTCTCCGTCTCTGGAGTAGTGTGGGAACGTCTGGGGCCAGACAAGATCTGAGTCCTGCCTCCTGTGCGAGTTTCCGGTTTGGATTTAGACCCAGAACCTGTAGATGATCTAAAGGAGGAAGGATAAACTCCAGTAGTTGCAAATCAGTGATATAAATTAACAGTGCAAACTGGTATTTTCACAATGAAATCTCAAAAGCTCAAATCAACGTCAATTTCATAATACATTATATTTTGTTTGAGGGGGGACTATTTCATTGCTCTACTAAGTCACCTGGGAGGAGCCTTTGATGATTTTGCTCCATCAGCTGGTTGTTGAGCTCCAGCTTTCTTCCACCCAGCTACAGGTCTGAAACTAGTAGGTGCTAACTGGCTCTAGAAACATTCAGCTAATTAACACTTCATTGGAGGCTAAATGACCACACCTTACCTGCCCAATGTTACCCTTTTCCTTCCTACTGCTCATCAATTTGTTCAACTTTGACTGGTCAAACTTCTCCCTTTCCCTTCGATGCTCCCTCTCTTTGGTCATGTGATCATCCTTGGAGCCATGCCTATTATCCCCCCTTCCACCTGCACCTCCCTTGGAAATCACCTGGTGATGCTGCACCATTTCTTTTATAGCAGCTTCAGCACGAATCTACCAACAAATGTATCAATTCAATCCTGCAGTGCATCACAGCAATCTTGGCATGGGCATCACATACGACAGTCTCTGGGAAAAGGTACAACTTGGTGTCAATTTTTTTTGTTCAATGGTAAATAATCAAAGGTATTGCTACAGGGACTGTGAGACTTGAAACTGTATTACCAAATGGGAACTCTACAAATTGTACACTGAAAGATGTTCTTCTAGTACCAAAGTTATTGTACAGTTTATTAAGTGTGTCGAACGCTTTCTACTATATCAGGAAAAACAACCAAATTATATATCAGGGATGTGAGATTTTAAATAGTGAAAATAAACTTATTGCATTTGCTACAAAAGTTGGAATTTTGTATCTTCTCAATTATTACCAACGAGCTCAAATAGTAAATTCAGCAAATAAGAAAAGCAAAGAAAGGTTATGGCACAGGCGATTTGGTCATCTTGGTGAACAAAACTTGCAAAATTGGCAGAGAAAATTTGGTAAAGTCATTCAGTTATGACACATGTAATTCAATTGGTTTTTGTGAATCATGTCTAGGTGGAAAACACCACCAAAATCCATTCTCTATAAGCAGTACTCATGCAACTGAACCTCTACAGTTAGTGCATTCCGATGTTTGTGGGAAAATGTCTGAAAAATCTTTAGGAGAAGCAGAATACTTTGTCACCTTTACCGATGACATGGAACTACACCGTAAAAACAAAAGACCAAGTGTGGGATAAATTTCAGGAGTGACCTGGTGGAGAAGCAGACCAGGCATAAGACTAAAGCTCTCAGAATTGACAATGGTGGAGAATACACCTCTAACAAGTTGAAAGATTATCTTAAGAAGGAATGAATTTGACATGAGAAAAAACTATTCCGAAACACCTGAACTAAATGGTGTGGCAGAAAGGTTAAATAGAACTCTAATTGAATCTGCTAGATCCATGCTTCTAGATGCCAAACTTCCAAAGAGCTACTGGGCTGAGGCGATGTCAACTGCAACCTATCTAAAAACAGGTCATGCTCTTACTCATAACAGTAGATTTAGTTTAGAAACTGCTGAAGCTAAAGGTAGGTGAAAGGGAAGGTGTCTTAGTCAACTTCTGGTCTTTCACAATTATATAGCCTCCTTGGTAGTGAATATTACTTAGTGTAGTGACTATAAATAGAGCTCTGACTCGAGGTGACTTACTGATTTGATTTCCCAGAGGTTCAAGGTAGGAATCCTGGGATATACCTGACAATATATCTGACAATTATGATCCAGAGGCTCCAGCTAATGAGGTATTCCCTTACAAGACACAGGTGATAATACTGAGTCTGACATAAATGGCTTCCATCTGTTCATTAACCTTATAGTCAATATTTCTATGTTCCATTTGGAAGAATAAAGAGATTTAAAAAAACTAACTTAAGTGGTAGAAGATGATAACCATATGCCCACTGAGCCCGCTTATTTCCTGAAATAAAAACAGTCACTTAGTATACTGTACATTGGGCAAAAGCTCATATCTCAATATTATGCAACATAAAATGGAGTATAAGTTTGAATCTGCCTGTGGCTGAACATGTGAATAGAGGGACAGGCCAAATAATTGATTCTAAAACTGTTGATTGATAAAAGCAAAAATATAATACAACATCTTGCCTGTGGTAGTTGAGGTTGTTTTTATAAAAACATTGGCATCACTGCTACGAACACAACTCCACTTTACTTCAGAAGAAAGTAGATGAACTTTTTTTTTAAAATTAGCATTAAACAGGAGTAGGACGCCAGATCGAATTGGTGCAGCCATTTTAACCACACCCACTCATTTATTCAAGTAATGAGTTTGATTAATAGAAAAGACAATATAGAAGTTTTTTATCAAATGAACCAAAGATTTTTAGCCTATGGTCTGAGTATCCAATAAATTCAAATGCCACTGTAATCACACAAAACAATTCAGTACAAGCCATATTATAATATTACAACAAAACATTATTTTTCTAAACAATCAGTAGGCTCATGTAAAATAAATAATTTTAATTATAATTATATTAATAGAAAAATTCTTGTTTTTTACAGCCAATAATATTGCTAATTAAAACTTAACTTAATTATATTATGTAGAGTGTATATACTGTATAGCTAATAGCTCTTGGATATATAAAGCAAACAATACAATGACAAAAAAAAATTTTTTTAACTGAATTCACAAAAATTAGAACTTACAAATGCCTGGCTTTTGTGGGAGTCATCATAGCTTTACTTTCTTCAAACATTTTCAAGTATGTGTGGCAAATAACTAAGTGGGTAGACTCCTAGTAGTGCAAAAATGGCCATTTTGCAAACCAACAATGAAAGACCTTTGAACTACGGTTTTTTTTCTCTAAAAGATCGTCTTGGAATAGTAAACAAAGGACCAGGCTGGTTTGGAGTTTCCTAAAAATTATCCAAAAGGCTTGATATAGCTATTTAATCCCAGCACAAGTCATTTCGACTGTCCAAGTTCGACTACAACCCGAGATCTGGTAAAGAGTAGAAAAATTAATAGACATGCCTGTTTTTGTTAAAATATTGGTGCGTCCATGGACACACCCATTTCAACACAAAACTGAAGTCTTCCAGTTTTATCCCATAGATAAAGATCTCTCGGGATCACAACATCTTGGACTATCCTACGTTTGCAATGCTAATCCTTAAAAGTGCTTTTTTTCTCTAGTGTGGTGAAACGACACAACATAATGAGAGACAGTTTATTAGTACATTGTGCACTCTCACAATATATGCCTAGTTATTTATAGGATGCTATTCCAGGCCAAACATTTTATCACCCTCTTTCATTGCTACAGAATTACTTGTTATGTTCTTGCCCTAAAACACCCAACCCTTCTACTCACTCACCCATTTAACTGTCTGTGCCATACACTATTCAGTTCATGCTCCAACATTGCTTAACTTAGAATCCCATATCTAGCTAATTGTAGACATAGCAGAAAAAGAATTTAACTCTATACATTTATTATATATAACCTGATCAATAGTCTTCAACTGTTGGTCTTGCTGGCCTCGAGGTATCCAGCAGTTCCCTCTCAACTCTATCACATCTTGTAACATAAAGCGGACTCTGGCGGGAATGTTGCCTTTCTTGATGATGTCATTGATGCGCTTAAAATAGATATCAATACGCACCTACAGGAAAAAAAAAACATTTTTAACAACAAAGTGACGTAATCATACTGCCAGAAATAATGGACTCCTTTTAGACCCACAATCCTTTCTGACTCCATCAAATCTACCTTTGCAAATTCTCTGTCCAGGTCTTTGCCAGTGGTAGTGATAAGTCTGGCAAAACACTCCAAACTCGCCTCATCCGATGAGAACTTGAGTAAACGAGTAATACACCCATGCATGATGGTCTCTGACAACATCTGCAACTTGAACAACTCCCCAATGAACTTGATGTTGCCCAGGGATCTCTTTCTAGTCTTTGTCAAGGTCGATTCCATCTCCTTTTTCAGAGCAGCACGCTTCTTGTCCTGTATATATATATATACCATCACACCACACACACACACACACACACACACACACACACACACATATACACACACAATTAGTCCTGGTAGAGCTATTTTAATGAACCAGCAAGAGCACAGTCAAGACACAAGACTTGTCTCTTTGCACCTGAATATAGCCCTCAAAACTGCTGCAATCAACACCGTATATTGCAGAATGATGTGAAGCTAAGAATAGCTGTACCTACATTATCCTAAAAGTCTCCCAGCTCGTAATTTCTCACCGTCTCTGCACTCTCTATTTCCTTCTGCATGATCTTCAAACTCTCGTC